>Ga0181593_10001391_pt1 | contig 21905 bp, 18 predicted proteins | sample 071ome_19_FD_133756 | JGI IMG/M metagenome (GOLD analysis project Ga0181593, IMG submission 133756) | Coastal salt marsh microbial communities from the Groves Creek Marsh, Skidaway Island, Georgia - 071413AT metaG (megahit assembly) | ecosystem: Environmental > Aquatic > Marine > Intertidal...
AACCATCATGAGTGATGCAGGCTCGGTCATGTGGTGAGTGTGAGGTATGATTGTACGGATTGGATTGGTTTGGTGGTCACACTGGACCTCGATAGTCTGGACCTCAGGAAACGAGACCTTAGTGGTTTTGGGCAGGAAAACGAGCCCAGGGCAATTGTATTTAAAGAGAGATGAATAAAAAGAGATGAAAATTAGGGGATAGCGGCAAGGAATTAGCCCAAGTGCACGTCAGTGAGCTTCTTAGCAGGCTCCTTTAGCCAAACCCAGTTAGGCCAGCCTACTTAGGCCAGCCGAGGAAGTTAGCTCAGCGACTCTTCCAGCTGACTTATGCGAGCTGCACCAGCCGCACTTGGTCCTGCTTGTGGCCCTTGGCTAGCGACTAAACCTTCAATAAGTTTACCGAAGGTCTCCTCGCTGAGCACTACTTGTGGCTCTACCTGCGGCTGCGGCTGTAAGTTCGGCTGCGGCTGTAAGTTTTCTGTTCCTATTCTGGGATCTTGAGTAACTGCTAACACAAATCACCTATTACTTTATGGCACTAAAGTGCGTTATACCGAGAAACAATCTTCGCCTCAAGATATCTTTACGAATCTTAGGCCTATAACTTTCCGATGCTCTACCAATAAAATCGATAAACGAAACTAGAGCGAATCAGAATGATTGTTCTCTGCCTAAGTAAGAGCCCTCTTACCGTATGGCATCTCCCATATTAAAACCCCTTTATAAATCTTAGTCAAACAATATTGCTGTTAGTATAAATACCTAATTTTTAATGCTATTTACCCTTCATCGCGATAATGTCCCACTTTATGGAATGGGATTTTGGTCTTGTTCCGACATATGAGAAAAGAACGCCGTTTGGTTCGTTGTCCAGGCGGATTCGCCCTATCAGCCTCTTTTGAAGGAGGCGATTATCTTTGAAAAAACGGAGAATGAGAGTCGTAGGACCAGTGCCATGCACCCGTCCGCGCCAGTGACCAGTACTTTTCCCCTCTGCCCTAAACTGAACGGCACTGACTTTCGGATACTGATAAGATTCAACTGCTTGATTTAATGCTTCTTTTTGCCTCGGTGATGCCCATACTGCAGTGTCTAGAAACGTAAAGGGAATTGCGAGAACAATTATACCGAATGCATTGGTGATCAGACTACGTCGGGGGCGAGAGATGGAACGGAAAGTCCAGTGATCATTTTTTCTCATTCTGAAAGGACTCCCTTAAAACACGCCTGAGAATAACTGTGTCAGAATTTATTCCTTAAGCCCAGAGAACTCTTTTATTTCGTTCTATTGATGCCTGATAGCTGAGTGGGTATATCTCAGAAGGCATAACCTATGAACATCAAGGACAATCTCCGTTGGTCAGTATGTTACAAACGTCTTATCCCCGAGAAAAGGTGAGGATCCTTCTGCTTGAAGGGATTCATGAAAGTGCAGTCACTCTGCTCTCCGAAAAGGGCTATGGGGTAGAACGGATCGCGTCAGCCCTCACCGAGGAGGAGCTGAGCGAGAAAATTTCAGATGTGCATCTCCTTGGTATCCGTTCCAAGACTGAGGTGAGCCAAGCTGTACTCGAACGAGCGGTGAGTCTACTGGGTATCGGCTGCTTCTGCATCGGAACGAATCAAGTAGACATTGAGTGCGCTGCTAGACGTGCGGTGCCAGTATTCAATGCACCATTTTCTAATACGCGCAGTGTTGCTGAATTAACGGTAGCGGAAATAGTAATGCTTGCTCGCCGAGCGTGTTGGCGGAGCCAGCAGATGCATGCGGGAGTATGGGAAAAATCTGCGGGGGGCTCGAGTGAAGTACGAGGCAAAAGGCTTGGGATTGTCGGATATGGTCACATTGGTCCGCAAGTAGGTCTACTCGCAGAGTCACTTGGTATGGAGGTTTTATTCTTTGATATAAGTAAGAAACTGCCTCTTGGAAACGCGCGAGCTATTGATTCGTTAGAAGGAATGCTTCCCCAAGTAGACTTTCTTTCGTTGCACGTTCCTGAGACGCCGGACACAAAAAACATGATCGGGGCAAAAGAACTTGGTCTGATGAAGCAAGGGAGTGCCCTGCTTAACTTGAGTCGAGGTAGTGTGGTAGTGCTTGATGATCTTGCAGCCGCATTAAAAAATAACCATTTGAGCGGTGCCGCTGTGGATGTGTTTCCGTCAGAGCCCGCTGCAAATGGAGAAGGATTCAAGAGTCTTCTTCAAGGGCTTCCGAATGTAATTCTCACGCCGCATGTTGGTGGGAGTACCGTAGAGGCCCAGGAGTCAATCGGTCGAGAGGTCGCCGAATCTCTATTGCGGTTTCTTGAAACTGGAAGCTCAGTAGGTGCGGTGAACTTTCCTCATGTTGATCTTCCGTACGTGGAAGACTCGCATCGAGTTCTCAATATCCACAGGAATGAGCCTGGTGTTCTGAGTAGGATTAATGCGGTCATTGCGGATACGGGTGCTAATATTACCCGTCAATATTTAGCTACGCATACAGAAATTGGATATCTCATAATGGACGTTGAAAGAGAGCTATCGTATGAGATTAAAAAGAAGTTAGAAGAGATAGATGCAAATATAAAAACAAGGTTACTCTTTTAAAACGCGATAGAGAGGGAAAAGAGGATGAGTCAGAGGGAGGATACAAGCGGTGCAGCTACAGCCGGGGGAAGGTCGCTCGCTACTCTGTGCACTTCCCGTTCTTTCCATTCTTTCCTCGGCATTGTTTTTAGTGGCGGACTGCTTTGGTTCATACTTTCCGACATTAACTTCAAGGATGTACGAGAGCCGTTACTATCAGCACATTATTGGATCATAATTCCAGCACTTCCTTTAACGTTTCTCCATGTGTTGGTCAGAGCATGGAGATGGTACTATTTACTTCCAAGTCGGGATAAAACGTCTCTCAGAGAGCGCCATGACAGTATCATGGTCGGTAACTTCGCAAATTTTGTCCTTCCTCTTAGAGCGGGTGAGTTCGTTCGACCGTTTCTCCTCTCGCGGGTAACGAGAGTCTCCTTCGCAGAAGGATTTGCTTCAATAGTAACAGAGCGCTTTTTCGACCTTGCTGCGGCTATTATTTCTCTGGCAATTCTTATTCCCTTCTTGCCAGCTCTACCAGAATGGGTATCGCTGAGTGCTTATATTTTGGGGGGCGTTGCCGTTGGCATCCTATTTTTTATTTTGTTTGTTATATTTCTCCCGGATGTCACCAGGCAGGCATTTAGTTTTTTATTGAAAAAAGTAGCGCATACCTCATTGGCTCATAAGGCACAGAACTTTCTCGATGACTTTATCGCAAGTTCGCATGTATTAGCCTGTCCAAAGAATCTCTTCATGGTGCTATGGCTGACGGTATTAGTTTGGGTTTCAAACTACCTCCTATTTTATTTATTTCTTTTCCTGCTGGATGTCCCAGCGACCTTCCTATTGGGTACTACCGTTGCGGTTATGGTAGCGCTCGCTGTGGCTGCTCCTAGTGCGCCGGGTTTTATTGGAGTGTATCAGATCGCATGCCAAGTCGGTTTTGAGTTGTTTTATTTATCAAAAGAGGATGCACTTGTTTATTCTCTTGTAACGCATCTCTTTCAGTTCATCGTATTTGTTCTTTATGGCCTTTATGTTCTCTCGCTTTTTGGAGTTCGGCTGACTGAGCTCAGGCAAGAGTCGCAAATATCCCTAGAGCAGATTGAAAATCGGTAAACATTCCAATCAAGACCCATCGGTGGCTGTAGACCATAGAGAAGAATTGGTCTGGCCCTTGCTACTACAATGCGAGAAGGCAAATAGAGGGTATATTTTGCCTGTTTAAGCGCTATTGCATGCCATAGGAAGAAGGAAATTCCTAGTAAAGTTTGCCGCTATCTGAAGGGGTAGGAAAATAGGGGCAGGCAGAAATGAGGAGAGGGATCTACACATGAGACTTGAATCAGCACTTTTTTCAAGTAGCTCTGGTCTAGAAGCACACGGGTCTGCGATGGCCGTTATCGGTGATAATGTTTCTAATGCTAATACCACTGCCTATAAAGCCGGAATTGTTCAGTTCTCAGACCTGTTGAGTGAAGGAGCTGACGGACGGAATTCATCAGCACTTCCTGTTTCAGGAAGTGGGGTAGAGGTTGATCAGGTGCGACAAGACCATACGTCAGGAGGGGTGGAGATTACGGGACGTCCCCTTGACGTGACTATAGAAGGGGAGGGGTTTTTCGTGGTGGGCGATACCACGAATCCTCAGTACACTCGGGCTGGAAGTTTCATCATAGATGAGAACGGGCTCCTCTCAACCGCAGGAGGCCAGAATGTCTTAGGCTTCACGGGAGATACTACTACCCTACAGACAATCGATATGCTTGGGGTTGACCTTTCGGGTAGTCCTACCTCGACCGTGACTATTAAAGGAAACGTGAGTTCACAATCTGGAGTTGTAGCCCAGCCAGCCGCGCCGGCTACATTTCAAGAGATAGGTGAGAACGCTGCGTTTGTTAATACCGTTACTGTTTTTGATAGTTTGGGTGAATCTCATGATATCACTTTAGGTTTTTTCAAAGAGGGTCCAAATCGCTGGTCAGTTGGTGCTTTCATTGATGGTGGTGATGTGAATGGAGGAACTGCAGGAACTCCAGTGAGACTCGGTCAGATTACTCCCTTAAACTTTGACTTGAATGGAGAGATTTCTGAGGCCGATGTGGCTACGGCACAAATTGTAGCAGCTCCAGCCTATGCCAATGGTGCAGCTGCTGGAAATATTACCATGAACTTGGCGCAGTTTTCTCAGTACGCATCTAACTCGACGATCAGTTCGATTGTTCAAGATGGTCAAGCATCAGGTGATATCGAAGGATATGAAATTTCTGCCACGGGCCAAATATCAGCTCGCCTCAGTTCTGGTGGAACAACAGTGCTTTCAACTCTCGGGATAGCAAATTTTAATAACGAAGAAGGGCTGACCAGGGTTGGGGGCTCGCTTTTTGATGCAACACAACGTTCAGGCGAGGCAAGTGTGTCTGCAGCTGGACAAGGTGGGGTTGGAGATCTTCAATCGGGGGCATTGGAGCTTTCGAATGTAGACCTTGCCGACCAGTTTGTTGACCTCGTGATTTATCAGCGTGGATATTCAGCAAGTTCTCAAGTCTTCAGTAGCGCTGGTGATATGCTCCGAGACACTATTGCACTGATTCGCTAGCCAGAGCTCATCTTCTAAGATTGAGTTGGCCGTTTTTACTGGCAAGAATTAGCTTTGCATCTCTATACAATCCTCTGATAAAGGTCATGAAGGGATCTTATGTACTCCTCATCAGCATGGCTCAACGGTTTTTCTATGCTTGTCCCATGATGAAGAAAGCGAAGAAGTTCATTTTCATGTTCTAGGCAAAATGTTAGTTTTGCATCTGGAGTACCGCCAAGTTGAATCAATTCTTTTTCATTTTTTAGACGGCAGAGAATATCTCGAATCGTATGAATGTGTTTCAAGCGCTCCTGAGAGCAGAGCTGTGAAGTGAGTCTTGATATAGAGCTCGTAAGATCGATGGCAGGAAAGTATCCCCGGTGCGCGAGTTCTTTGTCGAGGACGATATGGCCATCAAGGAGGCTCTTGATTTCCTCACTTAAAACATCCTGGGCTTCTAAAGCCTCAGAGAGAATGGTGTAGATTGCAGTAATACTGCCTGTAGAGGCAGTGCCACTTCGTTCAAGAATTCTGGGGAGTTCTTCGAAAACAGAGGCGGTATACCCCTGTCTTACAGGCAGTTCTCCAGTACTTAAACTGACGTCACGAATTGCTCTTGCAGCCCTAGTTAGTGAATCGATTAAGAGAAGAACATTTTCTCCTCTATCACGATAATGCTCTGCGATTCTTGTAGCACTAATTGCAGCATGCTTTCGTCTAATAGGCTGCTCATCACTTGTGCTCACGATAACGATAGACCTTTTTAGTCCATCTTCACCAAGTGCTTCCTCTAAAAATTCGTTTACTTCTCGCCCCCGCTCCCCAACAAGACTTATAATTATGCGATCGACAGAAGCACCTTTTGCAATCATTCCTAATAAAGTCGACTTTCCTACGCCAGGGCCGGCGAAAAGTCCAATCCGTTGACCAAGTCCAATTGGACAGCAGATATCAATAGCACGTATTCCCGTTTTCATCTGCGTTCTGATTAATGGGCGAGATAATGGATTCGGGACTGGAGTTTCTATCTCCATCACGGTCGTGGAATGGCATTTTGACTTGCTGGTTGAATCCAGTGGATGAGCGAGACAGTCATAGACGCGCCCACTCGGCTCGTATGGGAGTGTAAGCAGAGGCAATGAGCCAGTTTTGGTAATGATATCGCCCGGAGAAACTCCCGTGAGAGGTTCAAAAGGAGCAAGGTAGCATTTGCTCTCTGAAAAACCGACTACCTGAGTTGGAATTCGACGTTTCTTCTGAGTATGAATGTAACACAGTTCTCCCAGTTGAATCGCAGTTAATCGCGAGCGGACTATTCCGCCGGAGATCGATTCAATAGAACCAACTTCTTGTGAGGAGCTAGTAACGTGATTTTCTGGAAGCAGGTTAGTGAGATTGATGCTCATGGTGCGTGCTCTTTGCGGAATATTCTAGGAGGATATCTCGTGAGATGCGCTCGAATTGCTCCTCCCAGTCGATTACAAACCGTCTTTTCCCTGCTATGATCTTTGCCTTTCCTTGTTGCATCTCTGGATCAGCTAAAAGCTTGTACTCTGAATTGCCAGATGCAGTAATCAGATTTTGGAGATGCTCGCGGTCGCTTGGATGGAAAGCGATCTGTATATTCGTCTCCTCTTGAGCTTCCTCAAAAGCTGAACGCAATCCCTTTTGTAATAGTCTTTTATCTGAGGTTGCTAACTTCCCAATAAAGCGCTCAGTAATCTGAAGAGCTAGCCCAAGACATTCTTGTTCGAGTTCAGCTCTGATAGAGCTGCGAAAGCGAGATAAGCAGATTCCCAGATTGTTTTTCAAAGCTTGAATGGCATCTTCTTTGATTTGCTTACGTTTGTTTTGAAGTCCGTTTCGTATCTTTTTTGCATTGTTTGCTAGTACTTTTCTTGCAGCTTTATTTTTTGTTTCATGCTCAAGTAGCAAGCTTTCCTGAAGATTTCTGAGAGCGATAGGAGAAAACGCCTCCTCAGACGGCTGGTCCCTGAGTCCAGCGATAAATTGCGCCATGCTTACGTCTCCTCACAATTCTTTGCGACTGAGGTATCGACGTAATACAGCAAAAGTTTCCTCTTGCTCCTTACATTTTGATATTTTAGCGATGATAACAAATACTGCGACACTCACTGGGAGGATAATGAGTATATGGAGATAGTTAGGTAGCTTGAATTGATTAAGGAATAAGCAAAGACTGCCTACCAATAGAGCAGCAGGAATAACTCGCAGGCTCTGCAGGATGCTTTCGATAACAGTCCGACGCTCATCTTTTGAGAGCGCTACGAGACTCAGAATGAGGCTTGTAGCAGCTGCAACGGCTGAGGAAATAGCGAGCCCTTCATGCCCAAGATTGAGCGACCATGGCAGAAGACCCTGTAGAGCAGAAATAATATCACTAAGGCGAGAGTCCTTGACGGGCTCTATGGGTCCCATCATTGCTAAAGACACACAGAGAGAGATAGCAAGGACAGCTATTCCAATACATGCAGGTATAATAGCCTGTTTCCTCGCTATGAAGAGTCTACTGATCACTGCATAAAGTGAGAGAGGGGTAAGCCCAAGAGCATACCATCGAAGAGCTTTTGCAGATTCCCATGAATCAGCAGCGGAAAATTTTCCGCGCTCAAAGAGAAGACCGATTACTGGTTCAGCCGTGAGAGAAATACCGATAGAAATTGGCAGAAGAAAGAAAATGGAATATCTGACTGCCTCACTGAGTCGTTGTATAGTCTCTTCTCGAGAACCGTCCGCGTGAGTCCGAGCTAAGTGTGGTAGCAGTACAGAGCTCAGTGCCACAGTAAAGATTCCAATCGGGAGTTGTGCGATGCGATCAGCATAAAATAGCCAAGAGATACTTCCCACCCGCAGAAAGGAGGCAAGTACCGTATTAAGCAAAATTGTGCATTGGTAGACCGCAGCACCCAGTATCGCTGGGATCATAAGCCAGAACATTTTTCCAAGCGCAGCATCCCATCTTGGCCATAAAGGTAGCGGAGGGAATCCAACTTTCTGTGATAGCGGGAAAAGTGCGCCATACTGAATCATCGCGGCGATAAAAACCGACCAAGCAAGAACCCGCCCACGGTCGTTTGGTTCCCAAAATGCGGCAGCTAGTGCTCCGCTAATCAGACAAAGATTGACTAATATCTGCGCTATCGAACCAGCGCCATATTTATGCAGGGTGGTAAGTAGACCATTGATGAGTACTACGATCATTATGCTGGGAAGGTAGGGCAGCATTATTCGCAATAAAGCTGCAGTCTCATGGATGGTAGCGGAATCACGAGCAAAGCCTCCAGCGAAGAGGAGTACCACCTCCTCTGAGAAGATGAACATAATCAAAATGCAAAGCAAAACGATACAGAGCATTGCGCCAATTGCTTTTCTATAAAAGTCGACTGCACCTTTCTGCTCTTTTTGCATTTCCTCAGCAAGCACAGGAATAAATGCTGAGCTTAGGGCACCTTCAGCGAAGAAGGCACGCATGGTATTTGGGATACGGAAAGCAACCAAAAATATATCCGCAGATAATCCAGCTCCGAGGATGCGTGCAAAGAGTAAGTCACGGACAAACCCCAAGACTCTACTCATGGCAGTAAGGCTTCCGACAATCGCGGTGCCACGCGCAAGTGATTTTCCAGATGGGGAAGATTTTTTGGTTGTCATTGGTCTCACTATAGCAATCTCAAATGTGAAGTTACCAATCCCCAAAATGTCATTTCATTGACTGGGGAAGCCGCGACATGGACAATAAAAGCAGTAAAGACGATGGGTTAAGGGATTGCTACCGCTATTTGCGTTCTGAGCGCTTGAGGCTATCCAGTCACTCCTTCCCGAAGCCAGGCTCGCCAAGTAGACTGAACGTGAGATGGAAAGTGATATGTATGTCTTTTAGTCGACCCTTGAGAGCTATCATTGCTGCTGGAGTGAGTGCAGGTCTTTCAGCTCTTCTATTTCTTTCCTCCTATAACAATCTCCATCGGATGCAGTTCTCTCAGATGCCTACCGTTTCAATGCGCAGCGGTACCCATAACTTTCTATTGAAAAATACCGACTCAGATGGATGTGTTGGATGGTTTCGCTATCAGTTGATTCGAGAGGACGGGTTTCAACTTTCATCGGCATTACAGATCAACGCGCAGATTGGAGAAATATTCATCCCTAATCATTTACAAGTGTCTCTGACCTTTAATTCTTTAAAACAACTGGCTGGTGGAATTATAAAAGCTCGTATAGCGAAGAATACCTTTGATGTGCATATTCAGGGAGTTGAGTTAGTGCATCTTGCGGTCTCTGCGATATTGTTGGGAGAGGAATTGACGCGAGATGTATCATTACAAGGGCCAATTGAATTGCGGCAGACTGGCAAAGATAGCTGGGCGCTCTATTTTCGAAACTGGAAAGAGTGGGATAATGTCATTCGTCCTTTGTCAAAGAAGCTTTCTTTACAGCAGGATCCGTCTCTCGTTCAGATTGACTCAATCGGTGAACAAGATGCCGATGCTCTTCGTCAAGAGTGCGAAGAAGTCGGGATAGAGCCAGTTATACTTGATGATTTCCTTGAAAAAATCTTTATGTTCATTCAGAAGGGCAGATTGTGAACTATCCTCGTTGCTTCTTACTCTTTCGACCGAAAAGGTTGAGTATGCAGAATCACTGGGCCTATCGGAGTAAGGAAGTTGCTTCACGGATCAGAATCATCGTCCTACTCCTTGTGATGCTTGTCACGGTGGCAGGAATTTATATCGGTACCTCTTTGGTGTTGCAAAAATTGGAGGAGTATTCATCTCTTGTATATTTATCTCCTGTTCTGCCCCTTTCAGCTATGTTCCTATTTCTCTTCGGCATGTTGTTGCTCTCTGCTACCGTCAGCGCAATCGGGGTTTTCTTCATGTCCAACGACAATGAATTACTTCTTGCTTCGCCCATTTCTCGTTATACGTTTTTTATCTCAAAGTTTCTCACAATACTTGTGAGTACGAGCTGGATGCCAATAGGGTTCATGATTCCTCTTCTTCTTGCGTTCGGCATCCATTACCAGGTGGATCCATGGATGTATGTAACTGCCCCATTCCTTTTGTTGCCATTTTTTGCAATCTCGAGCAGCTTAGCGACTATTCTGGCGCATATTATAACGATCTTGATTCCTCCATCACGATTAAAGTGGCTCATATATTTGGCAGCTATTCTTTTCTTCTTCCTGATCTTCAAGCTTGCTAGGCTTGCAGCCTTGGGAGTTCAGGCAGATGCGGGTTTTGAATATCTTGTCGGTCTTGTTTCTCAACTTACCGTTCCGAGTATGCTCTGGTTGCCTTCCCGATGGATTGCGTTGGGTTTTGGGGACTTCCTGCTCTCTGAACAGCGCTACTTAAAAGATTCGATTATCTTACTTTGGTCTGCTGCTGTTTTTTCATGTAGCGGTGCATTTGTTGTTTTCAGTCTGTTATTCTCCTTCGGTATTCGTGGCAATACAATCCTGAAGCTCAAGAGCTCTTGGCTTTCTCCTGTTGCAGCTCGACTCCTTAAGCCACTCTCATCTGTTTACTCAGCTCAATTTTTGTTGAAAGACTTTCGATTATTATGCCGTGACACCTCACAGATTTTGCAGCTGGTTCTTCTGCTGATTATTTATGCCGTATATCTTTCGCATATTCAGATCTTTGGCATAGCAGATAGTGTTCCATATGGTCAGTTTGAATCTTCGCAGGTATTTTTTTTCATAATGAATGCATCGATAGGTGCGTTCATAACAACTGCTGCTACGGCACGGTTGGTCTTTCCTGCTTTATCATTAGAAGGTCAAGCCTTTTGGATTTTGCAGACAGCACCGATCTCCATGAAGCAGGTGCTTAAAAAAAAGTTCTGGTTGTGGTACCCAATGCTTGGGTCCATTTCATGCTTTACATTTGTCTCAGGAGGTCTAGCGCTCGGGGCTGCGAAAGAGACCATTATCTCAACGTTTTTGGTGAGTTGGATAATGAGTGGCTCGATAATTTCTCTTGGATTGGCGCTGGGTGCATATTTTGCAAAGTTCGATTGGGAGCATAGCGCCGAACTTGTTGCAAGTTTTGGTAGTTTTGTTTTTATGATACTCAGCATTCTTACGATTTTCCTCACGATGGGATTGCTCGGGCTTGCTCTTTTCGGGCGGGACCAGGGTATGATTGGTTATCCGATGAGTGAACATGAGTGGAACGTTTTCGTGGGAACCTGTATCGGATTTTTACTTCTGCTCAATGGGAGTATTATCCGTTTCTCGTTTACATTAGGCGAGAAGTCTTTAATGGCTCGTATGTGATAGGGAACAGAGAAAGTTCCACGATCAGTGTAATAGAAGACCGTGTTGTGCCTTGATTTTAAATGCCTGAAGGCTAGGGTCTTCTGAAAAAGGAAAGGAAATGAGAAAGCTGACGGAACTTTCTGTTGATGAAATAGCGAATTTTCATTCGACCTTAAATCAATTCTCTCTCGGCGGAGAAGTGAAAAGAATGTTTCGACTCTATCAGGGACATTTGCATGAAACGTATGTCAGTGAAGTCCGCGTGGGTGAAAATACGAAGAAATATCTCCATCAAAAGATCAATACCACAGCGTTTGAGAATCCTGAACTCATGTTATCCAACATCCAACGAATTTCTAAAGTGCTTAAAATGCATCCAGAACGAGAGTTTTCTGATTCTCTTACTTTGATTCCGACTGTTGATGATGAGCCCTATCACTCTGATGGAAAGTTGTATTGGAGAACCTACAACTTTGTAGAAGATAGTATTTCCTATGACATCTGCCCCAATGATTCAAAGGGGTATGCTTTGGGGAATGCGACAGGGGAGTTTTTGTATCTTCTCTCTGAGATGCCGTGCTCTGAAATCTATGATTACTCCCCAGATTTTCAGGACACATTCCGCAGATGGAGCGAGTTGCAAGAGGCTCTCGGACAGGGGGCCCCCGAAAGGCTACAAACATCGAAATGTCTGTATGAGGAGATGCGGTCATTTGAGGAAGACGCACTTCAAATTCATAAGGCAGTCAAGGGGGGTAAGCTGCGACAGCAAATTATCCACGGGGATACAAAAACAAATAACTTTCTCTTTCGGGAGAACTCTGACGAGGTGTTGTGTCTTGTTGATATAGATCTCTGTATGCCAGCAACACCACTATATGATATTGGAGATCTCCTGCGCAGTGCCTCGGCAGTCGGTCGTGAAGATGAGAGAGACCTCTCACAGGTTGGGGTTGATAGCGGTATTATGGAGGCGGTGTTACGGGGGTTTTTATCCTCTCGTTTCGAGTTAACAGATGCCGAGAAATCACTCCTCTCATTTGCAGGCTTTACGGTTAGCTTTAATTTGACTGCCCGATTTTTGGCGGATTACTTGCGGGGCGATGTCTACTTTCCAGTGACTCGGCCAAATCATAATCTTGAGCGGGCCCTTGCTCAATGGCGGGTAACAACCTGTCTGCACTCTTTTCGGTATGTTATTGAGGATCTTGTTGCATCCGCCCCACATTGTTGAGTTTTTCATACTCAAAATGCCCTGCTTTGTTGTTCCTAGCCCCAAGGGGTGCTAGCCTTCGGGAGTAAATAGTCGTTTCATTTTCGACCAGGTAGGATAAGGATACTATGTTTGCCCTCCAATTTAAGAATGTTGCTCTAGATGCGCACGCGATTCAGTTGCCGGAATACGAGGTCACGTCAGCTGAAATTGAAGATCGGCTCGCTCCTCTCTATGAACGGCTGAACATCCCATTTGGAACGCTTGAGAAATTAAGCGGAGTGAAGACCAGAAGATTCTGGGATACGTCGGTTCTTCCCAGCCAAGCCGCAATCCCTGCAGTCAGGGAGGTATTAGAATCAATGACAGTGCCGCGGGAGAGTATCGGTGCAATCGTAAACTGTTCTGTAACGAGAGACTTCTTTGAACCTGGCACATCAACCATCATTCATAGAGAGCTGGAGCTGGGTGAGACCGTCCAAGCCTTTGATATTACCAATGCGTGTATCGGCTTTTCGAATGGGATTCAGATGCTTGGGCTCATGATCGAGCAGGGAGCTATTGAAGCCGGAATAGTTGTCTCTGCTGAAAATATTGCGTGTATCATTGAGTCCAGTATTCGTTACCTGCTTGAAAATGAACAACTGTCTCGGGAGGAAGTGATTAAGCTGCTTCCGACATTTACTCTTGGATGTGGAGCTGCAGCGGCAATAGTCACGAGAAGTGATCTTAGTGCTCACCCACACAAGATAGTTGGCTGTACCTCACGGAGCGCCTCCCAGCATAGTAATCTTTGTCAGGGGAATGCTGACTTCCACCTGGCGAGAGAAAACGGTTTAAATCCCATCATGCATACCGAATCTGGAGACTTAATAGTTGAGGCATCTAGACTGGGGAAAAGAATGTGGAGCGACTTCCATCAGACTTTTCACTGGAATCGCGAAGAGATAAATCATATTTTTTGTCATCAGGTGGGCAAGCAAGTAAATAGAGCATTCTACGCTGAGATGGGATTAGATATGGAAAAGGAATTTACCACCTACCAACGCTATGGAAATCTCGTCTCTGCCTCTTTGCCGGCAGCCTTTTTTACTGGAGTAAAAGAAAAGGGAATAAAGGCCAAAGAAAAGGTGTTGTTGACGGCGTTCGGTAGCGGATTAAATTCAATTTTTATGGGAATAGAGTGGTAAGTAAGACTTTCCTCCTTCCCTAGCTGTTATGGTTCCCTTTTTGTGTGCAGAGTGTGATGGCTTCATTTCGATTTTAGAGTTGAGGAGCTGTTACTCTTAGTCGTCAGTCGGAGTGCGTACTGGCATCTCCCCAATATAGGGGCAGAGCATGATCGGTTCGAGTATTAATTGTTAGTAAAGTAGTTAAAGAGGCATACCTTGGAGAGGCACGTAACAAATTTTCCACCAGAACTCAGAGGGCTATTTCCGTTTGCATCGAAGTTTCTCACTGTAGCTGGTCACCGTATGCACTATGTGGATGAAGGTGAGGGGCCTGTGATTGTCCTTTTGCATGGTAATCCCACGTGGTCTTTTTACTATCGTGAATTGATAGATTCGTTGCGGGGGAGTTTTAGAGTGATTGCCCCTGATTTCATTGGATTAGGGCTTTCTGATAGGACGCCAGGAACTCGTTATCGGGCTAAAGATCGGATTGATCAGTTGGAGGAGTTCCTTAAGAAGTTAGAGGTCGAACAGTTCTCTCTTGTGATGCATGACTGGGGTGGTTCAATTGGCACAGGGCTAGCCGTTCGCTACCCAGAGCGAGTTCAGCGAATAGTATATCTCAATACTACGTTGACAGAGACTGAAGCCTTGCCGCCGTTGATTAAAATCGCGGCAACGCCCTTTATCGGGAAGTTCCTCACTCAGATAACCCGACAGTTTCTTCGCTTTACGACGGTTTTGGGCGTATTTCACAAGTTGCCGAAGAATGTGAGAGCAGGATATTACGCTCCCTATAAATCTGTCGCACATAGGCGAGCTATCTGGGATTTCGTTGATGATATCCCCTTTGATTCAAGACATCCAAGTTACAAGACCATGATGGAGCTGGCAGAGAATATACATCTACTCGCTAATCATGAGGTTCAGATAATATGGGGATTAGCGGATCCATGTTTTCATCGTGAAATGCTTACAAAAGTTGCTCGACATTTTCCGAGCGCAGAGATTATTGAGCTGGCGGAAGCCTCACACCTTGTGCTTGAAGATGCAAGAGAGGTTGCATTGCCGGCAATTAAAGGTTTTCTTGAATTCGGACGTGGTCGTTCCCAGATTCTCGAATCGACAAGTCATGATACAGAGCCAACAGAAGCAGGAAGCGTCCTTCGTGAAAGCTTTCATAGGCACTGTGAGGAGTTGGGTAACAAGCCAGCCGTTATAGAGCCTCTTTTTATAGGGGATCAAGTTCGTTATGGCCAAACCTCATTCCGTGAAATGAGAGATAGAATTTACAAGTATGAACGAGGGTTGACGGAGTTAGGACTCGAGCCCGGAGACAGAGTGCTAATGCTAGTACCGCCAGGAGCTGACTTTTTGGCTCTTACGTATGCCGTTATCGGTAGGGCTGCAATCCCTGTTTTCCTCGACCCTGGAATGGGAAAAGAGAATCTCTTCAAAGCCATTCGTGATATTAACCCCCATGTGCTGATTGGTTCTCCGAGAGCACAGCTTTTACGTCTTAAGCGGCGCGAGATTATGCCGCAGCTGAAGTTTCATGTAACTGCAAGCGATTGGATTTATACAGGTGGACCGAAGCTGAGTTACCTCAAGCGCTTTTCTGCCAAGCCCCTATCAGCACCAAGCCGGAGTTCGGATACTGTTTTTGTCGCATTTACCTCTGGCGCAACAGGTCGACCAAAAGGAGTGATATATACCAATACGATGCTAACTGCTCAGCTGAGAATACTTCGAGAGCACTTTGGAATCGAGCAGGGAAGACGGGACCTTCCCCTTTTACCAGTGTTTTCGTTATTCCATCTTGCCAATGGCGTGTGTAGTGTTTTTCCAAACGTCGATCCCTCTCGACCTATATCCCTTTCACCAGAGCGAATAGTAAAGATTGTCAACGATCTTGAAGTGAATTACTCGTTTGGCTCACCAACGTTATGGAAAAAGATAGCGGACTACGCTTTGAGAGCGAAACAAGACTTCCCTTCACTTGAAAAGATTTTTATGGCTGGTGCGCCTGTCTCTGAAGAAGTTTCAGCCCGTGTATCTGAGCTACTACCACAGGGCAGGGTATACACTCCCTACGGCGCGACTGAGGCTCTTCCCGTAACCTTGGCGCCTGTGTCTGAGCTGCCGAGACCTACGTCGCTTTACGACACTTCAGAGGAGTCTGACCGTACATCGTGTAACACTATTCAATTACATCATCCCGGATTATGCGTCGGTAAGCCTTTAACGGGAGTAGATGTCATAATTGTAGATCGACATCAGATGCGTGACTTAGGGGTTGTACAGCCCCTTCCGCCTCATGTTATCGGAGAGATATTAGTTAGCGGAGAAAATGTAAGTGGGGAATATTTCGAGAATGCCGAGGCGAACTCTTCTTCGAAGTTCGTGTATGATAATAAGCGATGGCATCGGATTGGAGACGTAGGTTGCGTTGATAACGAAGGGTATCTTTTTTACAGTGGTCGCGTTGCGCATCTTGTAGAGACTCCAGATCAGACGTATTACAGTGTTCCAACGGAGATGATTTTCAACACGATGACGAAAGTTCGCCGCAGTGCTCTTGTATCGTTGGGAGCGAGTGAAGAGCCGGGTATTGTGATTGAGCCGAATCCCGAGTTCTGGCCAGAGAGTGATGAGGCTCGAAGGATTTTCTTGTCAGAGCTTGAGGATGTGGCTCAGAGCCATGCACTGACCAAGAAAATTAAATGGTTCTTCTTCCACCCAAACTTTCCCGTAGATGGTCGTCACAATGCAAAGATTTTTCGGGATCAACTCAGTTTATGGGCTCGTCAGTATACTGTGAAGCAAGAAGCGGCATGAGTGAAAAGAAAGAGGATTTTAAGGGAAAAACATTCCTCGTAACTGGAGGAGGTGGATTTCTCGGTAAAGCAATTGTTAAAGCGTTACTCGCTCGTGGTGCTGATGTTCGTAGCTTATCTCGTTCAACCTATGATGAGTTGGCGGACTTAGATGTAGTCCAATTTAATCATGATCTTGGTTCATCTGCCTCGTTGCCGAGTGAAGCTCTTTGTGGAGTCTCAGGTATTTTCCATACAGCGGCTTACGTTAAGATGTGGGGGAAGTATCAAGATTTTAGAGCAACCAATATCGAGGGAACGCGCAAATTAATAGACTCGGCTCAGGAGGCTGGGGTAAAACGACTTGTATTTACGAGCTCACCTAGTGTAATTGCACGAGGTGCTTCTCTTTGCGGAGTAAATGAAAGCATCGCGTATCCAGATCATTACGAAGCATTTTATCCAGAGACGAAGGCTGAGGCTGAACGACTCGTTCTTGAATCTGATCAAGATAAACTTATGACGTGCTCTCTTCGTCCTCATTTAATCTTTGGACCGGGAGATACAAGCCTTACAAAGATGGTCGTGGCGAAAGGAAGAAGCGGTAGCCTCCGTCGAATTGGTAGTGGGAACAACCTGGTAGATTTCTCCTACATTGAAGATTGTACTGAAGCGCATCTTCTTGCTATGACAGCTCTAGAGGAGAATCCGGCAAGCAGAGGGAGATCCTTTTTTATCAGTCAGGGAGATCCATATCCGCTATGGAAGTGGATTGATCAAGTCTTAGAATATCACGACGTAAAAAGAGTCTCTCGTTCGGTCCCGTATCAACTTGCTCGTCGTTTGGCGGTATTCATGGAGTTTCTCAGCAAGACATTTCCAGTCTTAGGAGAGCCACGCCTAACACGTTTTCTTGTTGATGAGATGTATACAGACCACTACTTTGATATAACAGCAGCTCAAGAGATTCTTGGATACAAACCAAGGTATACCGTTGATGAAGCTCTTATAAAGACCTTTGAGCAATTGAAAGACAAACAGAGCTATTCAAATATCACCTCGGAGTTTATCAATACTCCGGTCGTATAGAGCCTTATGCTATATGTGGAGCGGTTCATTGCTCAGGAGCTAGAAGTTAAGCCCACCTTGCAGGCTATCCCAAGCAAATACCTTTCCGGTTCCTTTGGGGTGAAAGGCATTGCCAGTAAACCCTGTGTCACCGGCAAGGATTTCGATGTTGACTCCTTGTGAGAGACTAGAGACGCCAGGAAGGTTAGCGCAGGTTTCGTTTGAGCATGAAAGATACTGCTCTTCATCGAGAAAATATACTTCTTCGGCTATAGCGACGTTTCTAAGGTCACTCATCGCCCGCAAATCAAAACCCCGCGCCCGATAGTCGTTAAACTGAGGCACTGCAATAGCACTGAGAATTGCAACGATTGTCATGGTGATCATAAGCTCTAGCAGCGTAAAACCGGAAGTTCTAGAATTCATAGGATATGCCTTAGAAAATGAATGATTCTTTCTTTATTCGGCAGTAGGGGCAGTTGTGTTGCCTAATTCCTTAAATTGATAGCCATTCTGAGTTGCAGGCTGTCGCCTTATCTCCTTCAGTTGACGCTTTACATTTATAGTTTCTGCGCCGCTTTTCCTTGGAGTCACAGCATCGAAGGAAATATTTATTGGTATTACCCATTGTTGATATGTTTTATCTCATGGATACATATTATGTTGTTATCTTGAAGTCGTTATACGGTAGCTATTGGAGGCTGGAAGAGCTCATAATAACTACCTCGCATTGATATATATTCACTATGGTCCTCGTTCTTTTCGTGATGAAAGATCGAAATGGAAAAGATAGCTGAGCTGGGGGAGGGAAGAAATGACTGATATGATCGAGCCAATGGATGCCTATGAAATAATGAAGAATGATACGAGTTGTCAGATTATTGATGTTCGAGAACCAGCTGAATTCCGGAGTTGCCATATTATAGGTGCTCGTAATATTCCACTGAGTAAACTTGAAAGTGGAGACGAAGTTCTTGCAGGAGAAGGAAAACTCCTAATTTGTTGTCAACGAGGAATGCGAGCTGAACGAGCGTGTCAGATAGTTCGTGGAACAGCTGCTGAGACTGAAATGAGTGTCATAAGAGGCGGCCTGAACGAGTGGAAACAGAATGGCCTTCCTGTAGAAGAGGATTCCTCCGCGCCTATCGCTATGGAACGACAGGTGCAAATTGTTGCAGGTTCTTTAGTTGTCTTGGGTATTCTTCTTGGGGTTTTTGTCAATCAGTGGTTTCTCGCTCTTTCTGCATTTGTGGGATGTGGATTGGTTTTTGCTGGCGTAACAAACACGTGCGGAATGGCTATGCTCTTAAGGCGACTGCCTTATAACCATTAACGTATGATAAGGGTCGCTTTCGCTCCCATCCTATACAGTCCGGCTCGGCAGTATTGAGTTTCAAGGACTGTGCATCATTAAATGTAGAATGCTCTTAAAGGTCTGGTGCACTGAGGGGTATCCAGCCCTCATCTTTGGCGTTATGAGCCATAATGGAGCTACTTTCAATGTCGTATATCCAGCCATGAAGGCAGAGCTCTTTACTTTCAATGCGCCCGCTAATGAAGTCGTATTGATTCAGGTGGTTGAGCTGATTGATTACATTTTGCCGGATGTGAGCTTCAAGACTGCCATCCTCATCAATATCAAAGTCTGACGAAGATTTGACAATCCAATCATGAAGATGAGGAAGAGACTCTAATTTCTCAGGATTCAGCATCCCTTTCACTGCACCGCAATCAGAATGTCCACAAACGATAATATGTTTAACACCGAGAACACTCACGGCAAATTCTATGGTGCCAATATCCCCGAGGTTGGCGTTGCTGCAACAGGGAACGATATTTCCCGCATTACGGATAGTGAAGACTTCACCTGGCTTGTGCTGCAGGAATAGCTCAGGACTCACTCTTGAATCGGAACAGGTAATCAATAAAATCTCAGGCGCTTGCCCTTTCGCTAATTCAACAAATTCTTCTTTCAGTTTTGGGTGCTCGTTTTCTAAGAAAGCGTGATGTCCTTTTACCAATTTCTTCATTGAATCCATCTGTTATATTCCTTTTTCAATAACGGTTCTTAATACAGATTATGCCGTGTGAAGCTCTATACTTGAATTTTGTCTATCCACTTTGCTGTTTAGGCTTTTGCGGGAAATTGGTTTCGACGAATTGGCATAGTGATGCAGTTGATCCCACTCGAGATAAACTTTGCCCCCAGACTTCTCGTGTTGGTCTCCCCACTGAGTGAGTAGCTCCAAGCATGCGTGATCGATATAAGCGAGGTGGTGAAGGTGCACATGTAGTATCGCATCTGAAGGGATTTTTTCGAGAGTCTTTGCTAACGATGGGATACTGAGAAATGTTGCTGCTCCAACGAGTTCTAGGTTCAGTTCACTTCCTCCCTCTTCTGAAGTAAATACCTCAGCCTCAAGATGGGTCAGGCGGTAGAGAAGTTGGAACAGAGTAGCAGAGAAACCGATGACTATACCCGTCAGGAGGTCGAAGGTGACAATTGATGCCACGGTCAAAACGAAAATCAAGACCTCCTCGCGCCCTTTTTCTCTCAGCTCTTCAATAATTGCGATGTTAATCAGCTTCCATCCAATTACTACAAGGAGAGCAGCGAGGCTGGAGGTTGGTATAAAATTGAGGAGATTTGGAAGAAGCAATATGAAAGCGAGCAACCAGACACCGTGTAAGGTTGCTGACCATCTCGTCTTTGCACCCGCCCGTACGTTGGCAGAGCTTCTGACAATAACTCCCGTCATCGGAAGTGCTCCAAGGATCCCGCATAAGGTGTTCCCTATTCCCTGTGCGAGGAGTTCTCGATTATAGTCTGTGCGTACACCAGAATGAAGTTTATCAACGGCGGCAGCACAAAGCAGGGTCTCGGCACTGGCAACAATTGCGATGCTAATTGCAAGAACCAGTAAACCGGGAGTCAGCAGTAATTCTAATGCTTGTTCTGTTGGAAGGAGCTCTACACTTCCAAGGAGGGAGTCTGGAATTTCTACGAACTTAACGCGGAGTGATGCTACTGATGCTAAGAGAGAGCCTCCGAAAACACCAATTAAGGCTCCTGGCACAAACTCAAAAGGTGGCTTTTTGATGCGGTCCCAGCCGACTACAAGAAGAATGGTTACTATTCCGACCAGTGCCGCATCTGAAACTCCCCCTGTGCTAGGCCAGACGACTTTCCAAAAGGCCTCTGGAATGCCACTCAAATTATCAAGACCGCTTGCCCGAGGAGTAGCATCGAGCATGACATGAAATTGCGAACCAAAAATAAGAACTCCGATGCCAGACAGCATTCCATAGATAACGGTTGGGGACACCGCCCGAAAGATTTGCCCGCCGCCAAGCAGTCCAGCACCAAACTGAAGTAGACCCGCCAACGCAACAGCAATTCCCAGTCCGAAAACTCCGAACTGTTCTACTACTTGCCAAACGATCACCACCAATCCAGCAGCTGGTCCGCTGACTTGCAATGGGCTTCCGGCAATCGGTCCAAGGATGATACCACCAATAATGCCAGTGATGAGACCCTTCTCTGGTGAGAGTCCAGAAGCGATGGCTATTCCCATGCAGAGCGGTAAAGCGACAAGGAAGACGACGAAAGACGCCATGATTTCATTGATTGAAGAGATTTTGTTGAGGGAAGATTTCTGCATGTATCTCAGTCTCCTTTTTCCGAGTAATTCTGCATTGAGGAGGTGTTGTCGCCCGCACTCCTAACACAAATAATAATATGCATATATGCGAAAATATGCAAATGAATTAAAGAAAAAATAAATAACATATTGTAATACCTATCTTATTTATCTTTATTCGTCGTTTTTACCCCATACTTTAAGAGCCTGTTCTACCGCTTTATCAAAAGTTGGTGAACCAATTACTCCAAGTTCCGTAAATCGCAATCCCTCTAAAATCCAATTTGCAACGTTTGGTTCCACGAGGCTGTAAAAGTGGTGTTTTCCTTCTCTGCGCTCGTGAACAATTCGGAGGCTTCTAAACAACGCGAGATGCTGCGATACGCGAGAGGATGAAATTTCTAACGTCTCAGAAAGCCCCTGAACATCACATTCCGCACGACCAAGTTCTTCAACCATCCGAATTCTATCAGGATGAGAAAATGCATTAAACAACTTAGCGAGCTCTTGGGCTACTACCTTACGGTCTCCCATACACCAATCCCATACGATTA
>Ga0181593_10001393_pt1 | contig 21895 bp, 14 predicted proteins | sample 071ome_19_FD_133756 | JGI IMG/M metagenome (GOLD analysis project Ga0181593, IMG submission 133756) | Coastal salt marsh microbial communities from the Groves Creek Marsh, Skidaway Island, Georgia - 071413AT metaG (megahit assembly) | ecosystem: Environmental > Aquatic > Marine > Intertidal...
GCGAAATATAGGCTCAGCGACTATTCATTTGCACCAAAAATCTGCCTCTCTCCACTTCAAAATCAAACTTTAAAATCCTAGGATGTTAGTATGAGATAGATTCCGACTATGCGAAACTAGCGAGATTAGAAAAATGCTATCCATGCGGAAATTTGTGAGACCAGTGGCAGCATCGAGAGAAGAATTGCTTGTAGAAGTCACCCTATCGCCTCTTTCAGAGGCTTACACATATTCCGTGCCAGAGACTCATCAATCGGAAATAGAAATTGGCGTGCGGGTAGAAGTCCCTCTTGGTCGACGAATTGCGGTGGGATTTATTACGGGGGTGCTATCCGAGAGAGAGCTACAAGAAAAGTTTCAAGTAAAAAATATTCATCGTATTGTGCATCCCGCTCCCTGCTTCACGCCTGAAGCTCTCGAATTCTACAAATGGATTGCTCATTACTACTGCGTACCACTCAGTAAAGTTCTTGAAACCGCAGTCCCAGATCCATTGCCGATTAAAATTCAAAAACATTGGTTTGCAACTGCTTCGCGCGATGAGGTTAGGGGAATTAAACAGAAAGAGATTCTCCGTATTCTTCGCGAGCGAGATGTGGCTGGCATCTCTCATTTTGAGCTTCAACAGCTCTTTCCGAAATCTTCAGCCATCTTAAATCGACTTCAAGAACTTGAACTCGCCATCCGAGAAGAGAAAAAGGAAGACGCATCTTCGTTTCTTACCCATCCCCACCTCGCAGAAGATTGCTTGCCCTCTATTACCCTCAATGAACAGCAGGCATCTGCTCTAGGAGCCATCTCGGCATCTCTCAACCAAAAGTCATATAATGGCTTTTTGCTCCATGGGATAACTGGTAGCGGAAAAACTGAGGTATATATTGAAGCAGCTCAGCACGTCCTCGCACAGGGTGGCTCTATTCTGGTTTTAGTCCCTGAAATTGCACTTACTCCTCAGCTTGTTGATCGTTTTCGTGCTCGCCTGGAGCTGCCCCTTGCAGTAATGCACAGCAGCCTGCCGAAACGAAAGCGTTGGGAATGCTGGCGTGCAATCGCTGAGGGACAATGTCGGATTGCACTGGGTGTCCGATCAAGCATTTTTGCTCCCCTCCATAATCTCTCACTTATCATCGTGGATGAAGAACATGACTCTTCTTACAAACAAGGAGACGGATTCAGATATAATGCGCGAGACTTAGCCTTAGTTCGCGCAAAACTCTGTGGTGCTACTACTATTCTCGGAAGCGCAACTCCTTCTGTTGAATCGTTCTATAATGCATCTCAAAAGAAAATTGGATATCTCAGATTAAAAGAGCGTCCCTACCAGACCAAACAACATTCATATGAAATCGTAAATCTTGGCCGGATAAAAAAGGGAGAAATGGTATCAGAAAGCATCTCTCCACAACTATTTTCAGCAATTCAAGAAACACTGATTCGAGGGGAGCAAGTTTTTCTCCTGTATAATCGGAGAGGTTTTGCTCGCTATCTGCAATGTAATACATGTGGAGAGTCCGTATTCTGTCCTAACTGCTCTGTGCCTCTTACCTATCACCAATATGGCCAAAAACTTCTTTGTCACTACTGCTCTTTTACTATGGAACCGCCCCAAGACTGCAAAAGTTGTATGGAGAGAACCGACCTTGAGAGCACTCCCCTTTTGGAACTACGCGGTTCTGGAACACAAAAACTTTTTGAAGAACTCGAGGAGCTGTTTCCAAATGTCTCGATAGCACGACTCGACCGTGATAGTGCCGACTCACTTTCGGAGCTTGAATCTATTTTACACGGAGTACGAGATGGCAGTATCCAAATTCTCGCAGGCACACAAATGATTGCAAAAGGGCACGATCTGCCTGGAGTGACTTTAGTTGGTGTCATTGACTGTGATGTAGGCTTACATATGCCCGATTTTAGAGCAGCAGAGCGTGTCTTCCAACTTCTTACCCAAGCAGGCGGGCGCGCCGGAAGACGTGAAATCCCCGGGCGAGTCATTCTTCAAACACGGCTACCAAATCACTTCAGCATTGCGCTGACTACCGAAGAGGACTACCACTCTTTTGCAAAACGAGAACTCAGCCTGAGAAAGAAGCTACTCTATCCTCCATTTCGTAAGCTCGTCCGTGTAGTGTGTTCGGCCGCAGAAGAACAACTTCCTATTGAACAACTGCGCACTATGCGCTTAATGATCCAGCAGTGGTGCGAAGCTCATGCGATATCCATTGAATGTCTCGGCCCCTCGCCTGCTCCGATTGAGAAAGTCAAAGCTCTTTTTCGTGCCCATTTACTTTTGAGAAGCGAGAAGTCGAGCGAACTCAGAAAGCTCGTTTCTATTATGAAAAAGCATATAAAAGTCCCGGTAAATATTCGCGTGACCTATGACATGGATCCTCAAGATATGCTCTAGAGCAACTCTCGTGAAATATCAAAATCTTATTCTGAATCTTTCAATAATCGCGTCAAATTACCTGACAATCCATCAAAAGAACCATTGGACATAACCACGATTACTACTGGAGCGGAATTACCGGCATGTTGACGATGATACACTTGTAGATGTTGTAAAATTGCCTCTTGAATTGTGTGACCATCGGCATACATTTCACATATGCCTCCCTCCTGTTCTATCGAGGACTTGACCTTTAAAAGGTCAAGCATGGCCTCATTCTGATCTGTATATCGACTTTGAATTTCTCGGAGAAAAAGCCTTGCTACGCCGGAAAAACTCTCTTCATACTCTTTCTGAAAGATAGCTCGACGACTCGTATTCGATCTCGGCTCAAAGGCCACCCATAGAGGTGAATCGGGATAACGCGCTTTTACCGCTTGAATTACCTCTCGCACCGCGGTTGGATGATGAGCAAAATCTTCTAGGAGAATAGCTGAAGAACTACAATAGTGTTGCTGTAAGCGCCGAGTCACCCCAATGAAATCTTTTATCGATACCTGCCAATCTTTCAAGGTAATTCCGAGGGGCTTCGTCGCTAAAAATCCAGCAAGACAGTTCAGCATGTTCATCTGACCGACAAGCGGCGTCCGCAGTTCAAAAGATGATTCTGGGCCTTCAATCGTACCGACTTGCAGATCCCCATCATAGCTACATTTACTGAGCCTGTAATCCGCTCCGATGGATCGACCGAAGGTAATAAGCCTTTCACGAGGAACAGATTTAATGATCTCTTTTATTCGCGAGTAATCGGTGCAAGCAATTATATATCCACTCAAGGGCACTCGCCTTATGAGTTCAATAAACTCTTCTTCTATCTGATCTAGAGACTCATATATATCAGCGTGATCAAACTCTAGCGAATTGAGAATTAAAATATCCGGCTTATAAAATAAAAACTTTGGTCTCTTTACATAGAACACACTGTCATATTCATCACCCTCAATAATTCCCTCTCCTCCTCTTCCATAGACAAATGAAGAGCTGAGCTGTGGAATATCTCCGCCGATAAAATACGAGGGATCTCGCTGTAATTGGGTAAAGGCATATGCCAAGAGAGCCGTCGTTGTCGTCTTCCCGTGTGTTCCCGCTACAACGATACCGGTTTTGTCTCCTTGAATAAGCTCGCCTGCAATCTTTGCAAAAAATGTGTGCGGGAGTTTTTTCTCTTCTACTGTTCGCACTTCTTCGTTCGTTGCAGGAACTGCATTACCAATAATACACAAGTCGACATCATCTGGAATATTAGCTTTACTAAATCCCTTGAAGATCTTTACCTGAGATTGATTGAGCAAACTCGACATTGGAGGATAGAATTCTTTATCACTCCCTGAAACGGCGTACCCCATTTCAGCAAGCGCAATGGCAAGTGCTCCCATAGCAATTCCACATACTCCAATCAGGTGTATATGACCACCAGATGCTACCTGGGAAAGATCTTCGCAAGTCGAGAGATTCAGGTGTGATGCGTTCATTCTGACCTCTGGCTGTAGTTTATTCTCATCTGCAGTGGCTTCATTGCTGTGAGGTCTCAGCCTCACCAAGCCTTTCGTATAGCTGTGCATACTCAATGTCTAATGCATCATAGCGCTGTTTCAGAGTAAAGTATCGAGCGTTGCCTTCTTCGATCTGTGAAATGAGTTTTTCAGACTTCTCTTCGATTTCATACAGCTCTGTCTTCATTCCAAAAATTTGGTCCTGTAACTGAGAAGTCATCTCTACTTCCTGAACGAGCTTCTCGAGGTCTGCCGTCGCCTCTGCAATTTTTCCCTTGAGCTCTTCATTCTTCCCACGAAGCTCCGTTTCTTTTCGCTGAAGAACCCGCAGCTCTTCTTTTGTCTCTATACTACTTGCTTCTAATTCGCGTTCTATCTCCTCGAGCTCTCGTAGTCTCGCTTCTACGGTTTCTAATTCCGCATCCGATACCGCCCGTCTACTCTGAAGCATCCGCAGCTCTTCTCGAAGCCTTTTCCACTCTTGTACGTTGTTTCTCAGGTCATCTATCGAAACCATTGTAGAATACATGGCATCAATTTTTTCTATTAACTGCTTTTGCACCTCTATATGGGAGGTAAGGCGTTCCCACTTATTCTCTGAACTACCGGATGCTCCAGTTTTCAAGCGGTACACAAACAATGAGCCCACGACACTCGAGATAATGCCAACTACAATGACGACTACATAGTCCATTACGGGGTTTCTTTGCTCTCTTCTTCCGGGTTATCAGCAACCTCTTCAATCTCTTCCTCTTGGGATACATCATCCTCTTCCGATGATTCAGGAGACTGATCAGACTGCACGCCATCACTCTCCTCACTCCCTTGAGTTGGCTCATCCTGAGCGGTCTCTGGTATATCCTGCTCCGATGTTTCTTCCTCGCTCTCAGCTTCTTCTGCTGAAGACTCCTCAACCGCTTCTGAAGATTCTCCCTCCTCTTCAGTAGAGGTTTCTTGACTTACTTCTCCTGAAGCTTCTTCGGCTACCTCTTTTACGGAAGTCTCTGCCTCTATTGGCTCGCTTTCCATTCCCTCGAGAGCAGGGTCATTTGCATCCAGCTCGCTTACCTCGGCTGCTGCTTGCAGCTCTAACATGGCCTTCGTGATCTCCGAGTCAACCTCAAAAGACGGCACATCATCTTCTTCTGGCTGTTTTTTGTTCTTTAAGACGAAATAGCATCCTCCCGCAGTTCCGAGGCAGACAAGCCCAACAAGGAGCGAGAGTAAGAGCGAAGGAGCACTCGATTCTTCAACCGCATCTTCCTTTGACTCTGCTAAAGGTGGTTTATCTCGCTCAACATCGATGCGTGTTCGCTCATACCGAACAACTTGGCTTGTCCCTCTTACTATGCCCTTACGGGTCTCTCCCGTGATACTTGCTTGGATCTGATACGTGCCTGGGACAAGCAACTCGGATGAAGATACCTCATATCGCAATCCACCATCTGGATGCCGTTGAATGGGGAGTTCAATAAGCTCTTGTTGCTCATCAACGGCTATTAAACGAATGGTTATATTACTAAGAGCTGAAACCTCAGGATTTAAGGTGACTCTGAAGTGATCAATCATGAGCCCACCAACTCTTCCCACTGACACGTCAGCAACTTGCTCAATCGGAACTACCGAGAGATTAATAAGCCTTGGCTTCAAACGAAACGGTATGGTTTGCTGCCTTTCAAAAGTTGGACTTTTTGCCAAAAGCTTCAGTTGATAATCACCAGGGGTATCAAGCTCAACAAGTGCTGAAAAAACACCATCATCAGGCCGCTCATCTTCACCCTCTCCATCATCCTTAAGAAGTTCGCTAATAATTGGCTGGGAGACTCTATCAGTTGGAGTAATCTGAAAAGCGTATGTAGTGACACTGGTCATCTCTGGCAGTACCACAGGCTTATCACGATCATAGAGGCGCGCTTTTAGCACTCTCTTGGTTCCAGCCAGGAGACTAGAAGGCCAATCGGTAATCAACTTCAAGTCTGTTAATACCGTTGCAAATCCCTCATCTTCCTCAAGACCGATAATCTGCCATTTTCCAACCTCTGGCTTGTCTACCGTAATCACCTCAAACTGCTTGGTAGCAAACCACTTCATCCCAGAGCCCAGGTTTTCTGCTGAATAGACATAGCCCGATGGAGTACGAACTGAGAGTGCCTCTGCTGGATTGTGTCCCTGCTCTAAATTGACATAAAAGGTTGCTTGCTGAACATCAGCATCAATCGCAAAACCCTTTGTCGTCATGGGAACAATCTGCGGCTTTTTGACAACGAGAAAAAGCTCGGTAAATGCCTCGTGAACACCCTCGGGAGACTCGGAGTACCAACTATATCCACCCGTTGCTTGAGCCATTTCAGCAAGCAAATCTTTATCCGCTTCTGGGGAGAGAGCCAGGGTATGAAGCGTGATATTTTGTCGCTTTAACTCAGGCAGGAGCTTATACATAAGCCCATCTCGCAACCCTTCTGGCGTTGCCCATTGTGGATCAGGATCAAGCTTTCCATCAGAAAGCAAAATAATCGCTTTCTTTGCCCCAGAACGTGGGTTTTCATCGAGTAACTTTTTTGCTTCTACAATTCCAGATACTGGATCGGTGTACACACCTACATCACTTACTTTCTCTACTACCTTCTCAATTTCTGGAATCTGAATAGGATGGTAGTCGTCAAGGGAGCGCAAGACTCGTGCCCGAGCATCGAATTCAATAATCGCAAGCCGATCACCCTCCTTCAAAAATTGCGAAAAAAGTTTTGCTCCTTCGTCTCGCAGTCGATCTGGGTCAGTAATCCGCATACTTGCAGAAGCATCAAGCACTAATATCGCGTCAAGGGTCTCTCGCGAAGACTCCTGCTTTTCTGCATCTTCCGCATGCGCAGAGAGCGCCAAGAAATACGCACACAGAAGCACTATGAGGGGGTAATAAAAAAATCTTGATAAACGGAACCGCGTTGTACCACTACAAATCGCAACAAGCCGTGCATGAGCTTGTCTCAAGCAGTTATGTGTCTCAAATATTTCTCCGAAAGATAAATACGCCATAATTGTATATTCGCTTTCTTACGCTACTCCTTTCGAATAGAGACTCCCGAAGCGGCGCTCCCTCACGACGAGATCGGTAAAATGAGAAAAATTCTCCTTTCTCTACTCCTATCGACCAGAACGTGTATCCTTATAATGATAAAACTCCTTTGACTAGGAGCTCAAAGCCCTAGCCTCTATTACTGTATACAAGATTTCAGAGCCTAACCATGCGGTTTTTCTCAAATATCCTCTCTATTTTCCTTCTCCTTCCCGCATTTCTAGCTCTCTTAGGACCACACACCGTCTTATCAGAGGAGCAAGTGCCTTTCCAATTACCGTCTCCAAGTCAGTTACAACGGATAAAGACTGCTGTACTCGATACATCACGGGGTAGAATCGTATTTGAGCTGTATCCGGAAAAAGCCCCCTGGCATGTTGCAAACTTCAAATATCTTGCAGATAAAAATTTCTACGACGGAATTCAATTTCACATCCATCAGGATGGCAAGATAATACAAGGAGGCACCCCAGATCCGAAAGATCCTGATGCTGGCCCTGGTTATAGCCTTCCTCCTGAATTCAATGGTCTTCCCCATAAGCGTGGCACCCTTGGCATGGCGCGCAAACCTGATCTCTTAAATCCATACCGCAGCTCACACGGTAGTCAGTTTCACATTCTCCTAACAGATGCCAGTAAAATGAACGGTTCATTTACCGTCTTTGGGCAAATTATTGAGGGTCTTGATATTGCCGATTCCTTGGGCAAGGGAGATACCATTCACTCGCTGATTGTATATTTAAAGCCGTAGCATCACTGTCTGTGCTGTTAATGCACCAACCACGTTTTCGTAGATAGAATCTACCAAAACTTGCTCGCTAATTTCCAAGAATCACAGAAGAAAATGCATGTTTACAAAACTGAGACATTCTTTTGCTTATTCCTTCATCGAAAGAAACAGCCATTAGGTCTGGTTTATCATTTCGTCTATAAGTCGAAATGATTCAGGTTTTAGCTGGCATCATTCCCTTGGAATGGTGCCACATTCTCTTTTTTCTCTTGTTTGTTCTTCGTTGTTTTAGCTGTTTTCTGCATTTGCTGAAGCTTCTTGGCTTCATGCAAACGATGAGATTCGTCCGACAACAGCGCTGACGTCTTCATCATGTTTTTTCAAGAGGAGAATATTATGGCTTCCCTAGATAACGATGCCGCATTTGATCTCACCAACGAGACATTAAAAGCCTGGAAGGCTCCCCAAACTCCAGTTTCAGCTCCGTTTGATCCCGAGAGCTCCACTTTGCGTGCGCAACACTTCTGTCCAGATAATGTACTGAAGAATATTCAGACCGCGATTGACCGCGATCGTTATAGAAAACAAATTATTCCGCTTCTTAAAAAGGTAAAAGCACAAGATGCACTAACGATATCTGAAGCAAGAGGAATCACCGAGATACCGCTTCAACACACGAGCACCAAAGAGCGAGCGACTCTCCTTCATGGACTCATACAGGGAGAGGCATCTCCCGCACATATTGAGTCAATAACTTACCTTCTTGCTCATGATGGCTTTACTACTCGATTCTCTCCAGCAGAGGGGAAGCTCTTTTTTTCAACCTTATGTGAGCATGGAATAGAGACTCTCAGTGGGCTCATTTCTCTCGCACCAGTACCTGAATGTAGAGAACTCCTATTTGAGGCTTGGTTACATAAACGACTCTCCGATCTTTTTGAGACTCTCTCACACGAAAAGCAGGGTCTCATTCAGTTGAGACAAGAATCTTCTCTTCGAGAGAAGCTTGAAACGGTGAGTTATGTTACGCCCGAACAACGGATGGACTTCATTCGTGAGATTCTTTCACTCGATATATCAACAGATATATATCAGTCATTTATTACGGATAAACTTGATAATATTTTTCACAAGCTCAATATCACCGAACGAAGCGCCATCTTGTCGGAACAACTCATGTCCGATACTCGGATAGGCGTATTTGAAATTCTTCGTTCTGCAACTTCTCTTGACGAGATTCGTATCCTGATCTCAGAGGCAGGTATTGAGCGACTTACTGCTCTGGAAAGTTCATCGGTAAATGAACTCCTCGCTACCTCAATATTTCTCGGAGAAGTTCGGGCAATTGACTTTCAGATTACAGTCAAAGATTTCACTGAACAATCATTATCTCTTGCTCATGAGGAACTGAGAGATAAATTTCTAGAGGTGCCCAAACTAGTCTCGAATTATCCAGCCTTTAAAAATAGCAACGTGGCCCGTCAGCTGCAAATAGCCGCGGTAGACGGACTCATTGAACTGGATGAGGCCATCAGCAGTACCCAAAAAGACAGAGACCGTATGTTAGAAGTATTAGAAAGACATTCTCGAATGGCACAGATTGAATTTTACTACGGTGTCGACCTCTCAACTCGTAACTCTATTTTGAACCTAAACCGACACCTCCATGACGATGTTTGCACACTACAAGACTTCGGAGTTATCCCATCCTCAGAGAAAGACGGCTCAACGCCTGAACCAATAAGTGAACGGACGGACTACTGGCAAATCACACATATCGAACAAGTCGAAAGAGTCCTGCAATCAATTCCAGAGGGCGATATTCTCTTCAGCCCCTTACTGAGTAGAATTGAGCTTGTGGCTTCTTTAGGTCCTGGGGTTTTGGGAGCACGATATCCAGACGGGGTAATTCAGATTGCAGACCTTGCACTAAATCATAAGGGCATTGCTGAAGCATACGAAAACATAGAATCTCTCCTGATAGTCCTTGCCCATGAGCTTGGACATGGCTTGCAAATCGGAGAAGGAGGATCTCAGATTCACTTTCCAGGCAATGATCATGATCCAACATTTGGTCAAGGTGAGAGCGTATATGACTTTGATGAGTGGCTGAATCTCTCTGGATGGAGGGTATATCGACGCGAACAATATAAACCTAGCCAAAACGGAAACACGATCATACTCGATGGCGAGGAACTCTCTCTCAATAAGCCTGTTGAATATAATGGAGAAACCATCATTCTTTCTTATGATCGGTGGCGCAATATTCTGCAATCGTACAGAGCAGATAGCGAATTCAGTAATCGCTGGTATGCAAAGATGAGCCCTTGGGAGGATTTTGCTGAGGCATTTTCCGAATATATCTTTTTGCCAGACCGACTGCTACGAGATGCTCCTGAGAAATTTCTTCATCTTGAGTTAGAATTTAAAAAGTATGAAGACAATCAAGAATTACAGCGGAGATTGAGAACGGCTCTCGCCCAAAATCCAGATCTCACTCTAAAGTAATTAAAACTCTGGAGCCTCAAGATAAGAGCTCGTTTCATCGAAGTTTGCCAGAAGCTCTGGTTCATTACCGCGTTGAAAATAATCAAAAATTGCTCCTTGAGTCTTAATCGGCACAATTTGACCTGTCTTTTGATCTACCCATTTGCCAATCACTCCAGGCGGTGGAGAGAAGTCTTCCGCCTGTATTGGCTCTGGAGGGATATACTCAATTCCTAACTCCTCTGCCTCTCGTCGACGTGCACTTTGCAACTGTTGATACTGGTTTTTCTCCTCTCGTTGTAGAAACTCTTTCATGAATGATAACCAAATTGGAGAGGATACGGTGCCACCAGTTTGCTTCTCTCCAAGAGTACGCTTCAAATCAAAGCCAACCCAGATTCCACAGACCCAATTCGGTGTATAACCGATATACCAAGCATCCATCAGGTCGTTGGATGTGCCTGTCTTCCCTGCCGATGGACGCCCGAGCTCACGAATTCGCCACCCACTCCCCCTTTCAACAACTCCCTTCATGAGATTTGCCATCAGGAATGCCGACTCCTCTGATATAACTCTCTTCGCCCCATCAAGTTGTCTTTCTGTTGCGGAGTATAAAGTTGTTCCATCGCGGTCAATGATTCGACTGATCAGCACCGTAGGCATCAATACCCCTCGATTAGCGAAAACTCCATAGGCCCGTGACATCTCAAGCAAGGTTACTTCACTGCTCCCGAGTGACAAGGACAGGTTTGTTCCCAGAGGGCTGTCTATACCAAGTTTTTTCGCATAATAAATAGCCCATTCAACTCCGATTCGCGAAATAATATCGGCGGAAACGAGATTTCTTGATTTTGCAAGCGCCGTTCGTAGGGTAATCGGTCCAAGAAATGAGTCATCGAAATTTCCTGGATTCCAATACTGATCACCAACTTTAAATGTCCGCGGTTCATCGTCGACTATTGTCGAACCGCTATATCCAAACTGATCAATCGCAGCGAGGTACACAACAGGTTTGAAGGCTGAACCTGGCTGTCTGTATGACTGGGTCACTCGATTGTATTGATTCTTTTGAAAATCATATCCTCCAATTAGCGTACGAATCTCACCAGAGGAGGGATCGAGTAAGACGAGCGCCCCCTGAATCTCAGGTATTTGGTTAATCATAAAGATATTTTTCTGCGCCGAATCGCTCTCTTTTTTGACCAATGAGACCGTTAGAACATCTCCGACCTTAATATGCTCAGCGAGCTCAATTTTTTCGGTCTCCTCATCATTTACGTAAAGACGTCTCGCCCATGACGATGCTTTAAACGAGACATGCCCCTCACTTCCGTCAGGAAGGAGGATTTTTGCTCTCGCTGGAGTAACTTCAAGTACCAATGCAGGATGTTTGCTCTCAGAGCTCCAAACTTCTAACGGTGGAGCAGCGTAGGTCGTAAGAAATGAAGTGACTGCCTCTTCCTCAATGGAGTCTATCGGTCCGCGCCAGCCTTTTCGCCTATCCACAACTTCAATTCCTCGATTGAGTGAGAGTTGCGCCATATCCGTTACTTCAGTGTCTACCGTTGTCTCAATGCGGTATCCTCCAGTATCTGGCGTAAGATGGGGGAATAGCTCCCTGAATTGGCGTCTTACCTCTGTTACAAAGTATGGAGCGCCAAATATGGTATTCAGGCGAACTCGATAGAACTCAAGCTCCTCTGCTTTAGCCGCCTTCTCTTCTGCTGCCGTGATAAATCCCGATTCAACCATTTGTCCCAACACATAGTGTTGTCTTCGTATAGCCTCTGTCCGATTTGAAAGAGGAGAATAGCGTGACGGAGCCTTTGGAAGTCCCGCTAGAATAGCCCCCTCAGCAATTGAGAGGTCTTCAACACTCTTATGAAAGTATGCTTGGGCAGCTGCTTGAATCCCGTACGAACGATTACCAAAGAAAATTTGATTGAGATAGATCTGTAATATCTCTTCTTTCGTCAGCCGTTGCTCAAGACGATATGAAAGTATCGCCTCCTTTAACTTTCTTGTCAGCTTTTTCTGCGAACTCAGCAAGAGATTCTTTACTACCTGCTGGGTTATAGTCGACCCTCCCTGACGAGCACTGCCAGATTGTATGTTTTTTACGGCAGCTCGAAGGATGCTCACGACATCAATGCCTGGATGCGAGTAAAATGTAGCATCCTCAGCTGCTACAAAAGCGTTTCGCACATGCTCTGGAACTTTTTCTATTGAGACTGGATACCGACGATTATCTGGATCAAAAAACTCCCCTATCAGCTCCCCGTTCCGATCATATACTTGGCTGACAGCTGGGGGTCGATAGTCTTCCACCCTGTCAAGTCTCGGAAGATCTCGCGTAATATAGAAATAACCCCAAACAGCAACAAACGCTCCTCCCAAGATGGCAAGAAGCATTAATATTGAGAACGTATAGAAAAGCTTTCTCATCATAAGAACCGCGATACACTCATTTGAGGAACATTTCCTTCGAGATATTCCTCATCATACGCGGAAGCTCCTCGAGAGGAAACAGTGCTCGAGAATATCCAGGTTGAGCATAATACACGTGATTATCTGGGTTTGAGGCTTGCATGATGCGAATAAGCTCACTTCTACTTGTGCCATCCCTGTTCTGATACTCAAGAATAATTTGAAAATGTGGAGTCAGCTCCAATTGAGATGCACGTTTGCCCGAATATTGTAAGCCAACGATGCCCCTTAGCAATTCATCCACAAATGGAGTATCTGCTGGCCGACCATTCAGGCTCCAACCGTCTCCGTCTCGCATAAAGTCAAGGGGCTGGCCATCTGAGAGAACAATACTGCATTTTCGAATGAAGGAAGCGCTCGCGATATCCCGCAATACCCTCCGCTCTATCATTTCTGGCTTCTGAGCATTCAGCGCTTGTACAAAACTCTCCGATACCAGAAAAAAATACGGTGGCTTCACTGCTGACAGAGCCTCAGTCTCCTCAAAGAGATAGTAAGATTGAACAAGTGGATTATAACCGCCAATCCGAAACCGACGCTGCTCTCCTGAACTCGATCCAACATGAATCATATATTGAGATGCTTCGTGCTCCCTCTCTTGACCGTTGGAGCTTATCTCCTCTAACGGATATTGCCGCGTAGCTTTTAATCCTTGAGAGAATCTCTGTAACCATTCAGATGATATTGGGAATTCGGGTAACTGTTTGAGATGAGGACATGGCTCTTGCTCATCGCACTCCCAGATGAGCCTCCATCGTTCTTTGCCTGATAATTCTAGGAAAGAAACAAATGTCATCTTGCCTACTACAGGAATGTTTGAATTATCCCTGGTACCCTGAAAAGAGAGCCAGATACCAAGAGAGATGAGAGTCAGAGAAAGATAAATAAATTTCATTGCTCGCGATTATTCCACAAACAAAGTATTAATGATTATCGTGAAGCAGAGCCAGACGGTAATCGCGTAATCGCTAAACGTCGACGCCTCCAAAGAAGCACCACACCCCACAGCATGAGGCCTTCCGTAGCAAGAATAAAAAGAAGAAGGATTACATCGATGGTTTCACGATCTACAAAGGAACGTACGGAAGCTTCTCTTGGGGCCGCATATATCCTCTCTTCCTCAATAATTCCACCTCCCCAGAGTACAGCTCCTCTCATCAGTTCTCGATTATATGCTCGATCGAGAAACTGATTCGTCAACCATGAACCATCTCCATAGAGTTGTAATCTCGCTCCATTTTTCATCTTGAGAAATGCGCCGAACTCCAGCGCAGGGCCTGTCTTTCCTTCGGCCCCATTCGTTTTATACCGAAGCAAACTGTTTCGTTCTACCAATCGAGGACTCAATGCACCTTTCATAGCGATAGGATATGCTCTTGAAAAAAAGACTGAAGCTTCTCCCTGCAAAAACGACGTAATGGGATGTCGCGGATAGAGGCGAATAGAGAGATCCGCGCTAAATTGCCGCTCGCCTCCTTGAGTTTGGAGGACCCTTACAGCAGCACTCGGAAGAATCTCAATCCCCTCACGCCGAAAAATGGTGGGAACATGATCTCCTCCCTCAAATGTACCGAGGACATTTGCTCCCCGTTCAACAAAGTCTTGCAGATGACCTTCTTCATCCGCACTGAATGACTTCTGTGGAGTGAGTAAAAGGATCAGGGACTCCTCTAGATCCGCTGATACTTCTTCTGAAATCACAAGGGGAGAAAGTTGTGCTCCTTCTGATTCTAAAAGCTGCGCTAATCGAGACCCTCCGCCTGGTGCAGAACTCTGCATGTCAAGCTCTCCGTGCCCAACCGAAAAGAATACTCTCAATGGTTTCTGAGCGTTCATGCGAGCGATACCGAGCGAAATAGTCTTCTCCGTAATCTCCGAAAGACGAATCGGCTCATATCCCTCACGAGTAATCACAACTCGAGTTCCTGAGGTAATTCCAAGTTTTTCTATTAATTCGAAATCGTAAACAGCATGTATCGACTTCACCGACAGTAGGGTCGATTCTCGACTGAATCGCTTTAGAATACGAGACTCAGCTTTCAGCTGACTTGTTTCTCCAATCTCTACTTGAAAGAGCGTAATCGGAGCTTTGAGTTCAGCCAAAAGTCGCTTGCTACCACCTGAGAGAGAGTATTGAGCTCCTTCAGAAAAGTCAGATTCGAAGGGAACATACCGAGCAAGTAGGACTCCTAAAACGAAAAGAGCTGACAGTCTCAGAACAAAAGGCAAATACATCCGACGAGAGAATGCGCGTTTTTGAATTCTTGTCATTCTTTTTGTAAGTCTGATGAAGAAATACGCCAATATGACCGCGACGGAAACACCTAGATGAAAAACTCCAAGAAAATACGCAGCCCCATAAGAGTCATTATCTATTGCTATAAAAAGGATTCCCGCCAGAAAAAGAATTGTTCCTAGATTAAGAAGATATGCTCGCTGTGTCATATTCATCTCCAACTACGCCCACTCTCTGATTTTATGCTTCAGGAAGCTTGCAATATTGAGAAAGCATAGGGTGCCTACCAGAAAATAGACGAGCTGGTTTAACGAGCAATACCCCTTAAAAAGCATCTCTGTATACATCACCGGCGAGAGGAGTTCGAGTAGCACGCCGATATTTCCTCCCACTTGGTATGCGAGCGCTGGCAAAAAATAGAGCATAAAGAGAGTCGTGCAGTGGACAAGTGTTAGTGATACGGGAGAAGGGATCAGATGTGTGCCTGCTAGGCCAATGGAGAGATACAAAGCGGATACGAGTATAAGACCAATGAATCCGGCCGCGGCTGCAGAAAGAGGAGTCGATGATAGAAAAGAAAGCACGAAAACTGGAAGAACTCCGATAAGAAGAAGCACTGATATCGTCAGCAGCGCCGCACAGAAGCGACTATATACAAGCTCTGAGGTTCGAACCGGCAAAGTAAAAAGAAAGGTAGTGGCTCTTGTTTCTTGTTCTTCGCTCTGCATCCGGAGAAGAAGAATGGGAACGAGAAACACGAGAAGAAAACCCACGGTTTCAAGGTATGGTTCAATCACCATATCACGAATTGATGGTAAATCGGACTCCGACAGGAAGCCAGCCTGATACTGCTCAACTCGCTGAAGATATGAATTTGAATAGGCATGAAAAAAGTATGCAGATGTAAGAAGAAATGCAGAACCACAAATATACGCAGTCGATGTGCGCCACCACAAAGATATATCTTTCCAAAAAAGCATAGTCATCGATTTCTTCCTGATAGACTTTTTAAACCGACCTTCTCAGAGATGCTTTCAGATAGGGCAAAATGATCCTCAACAAGCTGTCTATCTTCTAATGAAGATAGCTCCTGATCCACGACAAGCTCTCCTTTGTCTAATATGAGAATACGGTTGCACAAGGATTGCACTTCACTCATCAAATGAGAACTTAATATCGTAATACGCTCCCTTGGAGATTGAGAGATCATATCTCGAAACTCCATCATCTGCCTTGGATCGAGTCCATTAAATGGCTCATCAAGAAGCAAGACTTTAGGCTCATGAAGCACAGCACCAAGGAACGCGGTTCGCTGTTGCTCTCCTTGTGACAGTTCGTGACAGAACGCATTACGAAATGAAGATAGACGGAGACGATCTAAATATTCTTCAATTCGACTATTTCTTTCTCGGGCACTTAATCCGTCTACACGTGCATAGATGCGTGATATAAATTGAGCAAACTCGAGAACAGTAAAGCTCCCTGGAAAAAACGGGCGTTCTGGCTGATATCCAAACAAGTAGCGATATGCTCGAGGGTCTGCATCTCGACAAATTCCATGACAAACGATCTTCCCCTGAGAGAACGCAAACTCTCCAGCCAGCCCCTTTAACAAAGTGCTTTTTCCAGCACCATTAAGCCCAACCAGACCAACCACATCACCAGCTTGAAGCGATGTGCTCATCTCTGATAGGGCGATAACGTCGCCATAATATTTCGTAATAGAGTCAATAGAGAGCATATCTCACTCGTAAAAGCATCTCAGAGTGCTTCGCTCATGTTCAACCACAAACGGAGCTTATAGCAAGCAATATTCGAATCAAGTACCAGCCCTCTCTCAAGCTATGCGGAAAATCCTAATCAATAAGAACTTGATTGCCAGTTCCGTGTAATATGTCTACATTTTTTCATAGGTATTTGGACAATTTCGCTATGAATAAACAAGTGATGCTATCGCTCTCTTTGGTGCTTCTTCTCTCCTTACCAGCGTGCACAGGCTATTCTTCCTTTCGTCATGACCCATTTCGTGACAGTCTATCCACTCCAGCCTCAGAAACCCCGACAAAAACTCCCATCCTCTCTGATACCTCCTCAAGGACTGAGGTAAAATCCGAAACACGCATAAATATCGAAAGTCTTGGAGATTCCTCCAAGACCGTAAGTGGCATAGAAGTAATGTGGGAAATTCCAAATAAGGAGGTCGACGGATTTATCCTTCGATACGGATTTTCAAAGAACAACCTGTCAAAAGAGGTACATCTTAAAAGAACGGAACTAGAAACATATACCGATCAAGAGTTTGGAGAAGTTTTTCGCTATATCCTTCAAGATATTCCCTCTGCGCAGTCTATTTATCTGCAACTCGCAAATAAGATTGGGAATCAAGTTAGTCCCTTCTCAGAGGTTTTCGAACTCAAAGGAGAAAAAAAGGGGCCGAGTTGAACACCTTCAACTACAGCCCCGGCGAGCGAATGGAGGTTACGTTGGTCTTTCCATGCCCAGAGAGTAAACTCTCCGAACAATGAAAAGTTTTATAAGCCACCATGCAAAAGAAGCAATAAGCTTTTAGCGTGGTGCCTTCTCAGAGCGAATTCTAGCTCGCTCTGAGAAAGCACCTTCATCCGTGATGCTCTCTTGAAATGAAAGGTCAACGCCTTGCCATTTCAACCAGCTCAACAGCCTCTTAAAGAAGTTATGATACGACCTCAGCAAGTGTGACTTACAAGAGCCCTTCCCGAGCAAAAATCTCGATTTCTTTGCATTTTTTTCGCAAGAGGCTCATGCTGAAGGCTACATGAGCGTAAGACGTACTCGAACCGAGAGTAAAAATATGAAAAGCGGCGTAGGAACTCAGATCAGAGCCCTCTTAGAGGAGCGAATTCTTCTCATGGATGGTGCCATGGGAACGAGCATTCAGGGCTTTCAACTGAAGGAAGAAGACTTCAGAGGTGACCAGTTCATACACCACCCAAAGCCGCTTCAAGGGAATAACGATATCATATCACTTACCCGTCCTGATCTCATAGAAGAGATTCATCGACAGTTCTTGCGTGCCGGAGCAGATATCATTGAGACAAATACGTTTAACTCGACAGATATCTCTCAAGCAGATTATGGAACGGAATCTCTGGTCTATGAACTCAATCGAGCTGCTGCTGATATTGCTTCGCGTGCTGCTAAGGATTTTTCGAGCAGGACACCGGATAAACCTCGATTTGTTGCCGGAGCCCTTGGACCAACAAATAAGACGTGCTCACTTTCCCCTGATGTAAACAACCCTGGTTTTCGGGCGACTAGCTTCTCTGAACTTAAAGATGCATATCGTGAACAGCTCAGGGGGCTCATTGATGGTGGCATTGATCTCGTGTTGATTGAGACGGTATTTGATACTCTCAACGCAAAAGCTGCCGTTATGGCAGTTCATGAAATGCGAAAAGAAACGGGCGAAGAACTCCCGTTGATGATATCAGGCACTATCACTGACCAAAGTGGTCGTACCCTCTCTGGTCAAACACCAGAAGCATTCTGGACCTCTATTTCACACGCAGACAATCTTATTGCCTTTGGTTTTAATTGTGCTTTAGGTGCTGCTCAGCTTCTTCCGCACGTACAAGATGTTGCGCGAACTCTTCCATGCCCGCTTGTTATTTACCCCAATGCCGGTCTTCCCAATGAGTTTGGTGAATATGACCAAACACCCGAACAGTTCGCCCGAGAGGTTGAAGAGTTTGTCTCGCAGGGGCTTATAAATATGGTCGGGGGATGTTGTGGAACGACTCCTCATCACATAGAAGCGCTCGCCTCGCTCATCGTACAACATCCACCCCGTAAACAACCTGAACCCAGACCTGGATTACATTTGAGTGGCCTTGAGCCTCTCTCTTTGAACTCACTCTCTAACTTCACCAATGTTGGTGAGAGGACAAACGTAACCGGCTCACGTCGATTTGCTCGTTTGATACAAGAAGAAGACTTTGAAGGGGCCCTCGCTGTTGCTCAAACACAAGTAGATGGTGGTGCACAAATTCTCGATATTAACCTTGATGAGGGGATGATCGACTCACGACGGATGATGATTGAGCTCGTAAATCTCATGTCTTCCGACCCCGAGATTGCACGACTCCCGTTTATGATTGACTCATCAAAATGGGAGGTACTAGAAGCGGGGCTTCAATGCCTCCAGGGAAAGGGGGTTGTTAACTCTATAAGTCTAAAAGAAGGGGAAGAAGCTTTTCTTAAACAAGCAGAACTCATCCGCAACTATGGTGCCGCAGTAATTGTTATGGCATTTGACGAGCGCGGCCAAGCAGACACACGGGAACGAAAGATAGAGATATGCCAAAGAGCATATACATTACTCACCGAACACATTGGCTTTCCCTCGCAAGATATTATCTTCGATCCCAATATTTTGACTGTTGCAACGGGAATCGATGAGCATAACAACTATGCTATTGATTTTATCGAAGCCACGAAGTGGATTAAACAAAATCTACCAAATGCAAAAGTCAGCGGAGGAATTAGTAATATCTCCTTCTCCTTTCGGGGGAATAATGTTGTACGAGAAGCAATGCATTCTGCTTTTCTCTATCATGCCATTCGAGCTGGGCTCGACATGGGAATTGTTAATGCTGGTCAACTCGCTGTCTATGAAGAGATTCCGTCAGAACTACTCCAAAAAGTAGAAGATGTGCTCCTCAACCGCTCACCGGCTGCAACTGAGGCATTGGTTACGTACGCTGAAACCGTGCGACAGAATCGAACCGAGCAAGAACAGACTCAACTTGAATGGAGAACTCTTCCCGTAGAAAAGCGACTCCAACATGCTCTCATAAAAGGAATCACAGACTATATTGAAGAAGATACTGAAGAGGCGCGGAAAACAATGGATGCTCCACTTCGTGTCATCGAAGGCCCATTAATGGATGGCATGAACATTGTGGGAGACCTCTTTGGTGAGGGAAAAATGTTTCTTCCTCAAGTCGTGAAGAGTGCTCGAGTTATGAAGAAGGCTGTTGCCTACCTACTTCCGTTTATGGAAGAGGAGCGCGCATCTTCGAATTCGCCCTCTTACAAGGGCAAAATCCTTATGGCAACAGTAAAGGGTGATGTCCATGATATCGGTAAAAATATCGTTGGCGTTGTGCTCGGCTGTAATAATTATGAGGTCATCGATCTTGGTGTGATGGTGCCGGCGAATGTTATTATTGAAAAAGCAAAGGAACACACCGTTGATATTATTGGGCTCAGCGGACTGATTACCCCGTCACTCGATGAAATGGTACATGTCGCCAGTGAGCTGGAGCGTCAACAGCTAACGCTCCCTATTCTGATAGGAGGCGCCACTACTTCACGAAAACATACTGCTGTAAAAATTGCTCCTCGCTACTCAGGCCCGTGTATTCATGTAGAAGATGCTTCTCGAAGTGTGCCCGTCGTAAACAGCCTTCTCTCCTCTACTTTAAAAGATACATTTGTTAACGAGACGAATGAAGACTATAAACGACTTCAGCAAGAGCACCTTACTCGGCAACAACAACGTGACTACTGCACTCTGGAAGAAGCACGTTTCAATAAACTCGAAATTGATTGGGGATGCTACACTCCACCTGTACCACGCAAGCCAGGGATTCATATCCTGAATAATGTTTCTCTAGAGATAATCAGCGAATTCATAGACTGGACACCATTTTTTCTTACTTGGAATCTAAAGGGCTCATATCCAGATATCTTTGAGTCCCCCAAAGTAGGTCAAGAGGCTCGAAAAATACACGATGATGCTCTAGCAATGCTTCGAGAGATTATTGTCGATCGGTCTCTTGAGGCTCGAGGAGTCTTTGGACTCTTTCCGGCAAATTCTATCGGCCATGATGATATTGAACTTTATACCGATGAAAGTCGTTCTGAGACTTGTGCGGTTTTTCACTCTCTTCGACAACAGACGAGGAAGCGCAGTGAGCAGAGTAATATTGCACTGGCTGACTTTGTTGCTCCCAAGGAGGAAAAGATTCCAGATTATATCGGTGCATTTGCGGTCACTGCAGGAATCGGCATTGAAACTCTCCTCAAAAAATATGAGGCAGAATATGACGACTATAATGCGATTATGGTGAAAGCGATTGCTGATCGACTGGCAGAGGCCTTTGCCGAGTATCTTCACCATCTCATTCGAAAAGACTACTGGGGGTATGCTCCAGATGAGCACCTAACACCACGTCAACTCGTCCGTGAGCGATATCAAGGAATTCGTCCTGCTGCCGGATATCCAGCATGTCCAGATCATACCGAGAAAGCGACTCTATTTAAACTTCTCAGGTGTGAGGACATCGGTATTTCCCTTACTGAGAACTTCGCAATGTATCCAGCTGCTGCCGTCTCTGGTCTCTACTTCTCCCATCCTCGCTCACACTACTTTGGGCTGGGCAAAGTCAGTCAGGACCAGATTCAAAATTATTCCCAACGGAAGGGCATGTCGATTGAAGAGATAGAACGTTGGCTACAGCCAAATCTAAATTATCGATAATCCCGGCTCTTTGATAAGACTCAATAACGATAAAGCACGATTATAGCTGCTCTGACTGGATTTAGCCGTGTTTTCTTCATCAGATTCAGTTCGGGGTTTTTCATTAGACGGGTTCCCTGTATACAATAAGATCAGGAAAAACGAATTCTAGCCGCAAGAGTACACATGACAAAAAACCCGAAAAAAACTCTCCTTCTTATTCTCGGTATAATACTAGTAGCTTTGCTGGTATTCAGCGTAATGAAGGAGCCAGAATCTCCATCGGCCTCTACTACCTCACCTGTAAAAGAGACCGACGTCCAAGAGGTCTCGGGCAATAAAGACTTAACTGCATCGATGTCTAATGAAGGAACGATCACTGACTTTTCAGATATCGAACTAGAGAACGTTGAGGAACTCGATACTCGTCCAGCAACAGAA
>Ga0181593_10001402_pt1 | contig 21839 bp, 23 predicted proteins | sample 071ome_19_FD_133756 | JGI IMG/M metagenome (GOLD analysis project Ga0181593, IMG submission 133756) | Coastal salt marsh microbial communities from the Groves Creek Marsh, Skidaway Island, Georgia - 071413AT metaG (megahit assembly) | ecosystem: Environmental > Aquatic > Marine > Intertidal...
GCCTTTTTTTCATGCGTGCAAAACTTGGTTAAAATATCAACAAGGGGTGCAATATGCGACCACGAAAACCGACACAGATGAAAAAGCTTTCTGGCACTTTGCAAAAGTGCCGGACAAACAAAAATGAACCAAAGCCAGAGCTTGGAGATACTGGCCCAATAACAGAGCTTGATGATGACGCCCTAAATTACCGGCGCTATATAGTGCCGATACTTGAAAAAGTTGGTGTCATGTCAGAGCTTGACCCATCACACCTTGATTTGCTTTGTGCAACCTATTCAGAGTGGGCACGACTAGATAGATATATTAGAAAAGATTTAAACAACAAATCAAGCTATGAGCACTATACACAAGCAGGCATGTCATACAAGGCCTACCCTGAATATAAACTCAGAGCAGATGCGGCAAATAGATTGCAAAAGCTGTTGTCAGATTTTGGCATGTCACCAGCAAGCAGATCAAAGGTTAGTGCTAATACTGGCAGCAAAAAAGAAGAAAACCCCTTTAAAAGCTTGCAGGTTGTTTAATTGAAACAGTTTATAAAAATAGCTAACAGGTACATTGACGATGTGCTTAATGGTGTTATCCCTGCTTGCCAGTATGTCAAGCAAGCTTGCCAGCGCCAAAAAGATGACTTGGCCAACCCCCCTGCTGGCTATCAATTTGATCAAGCGCGTGCTATACGCCCTTGCCTGTTTATCGAATTATTGCCTCACATCAAAGGTGAATGGCGCGGCCAAAATATTGAGCTTGTACCTGCTCAAATATTTGTTATCACCACTATTTTCGGTTGGATCGATGACAACGGTTATAGGCGCTTCAAAACGGCATATATAGAATGGCCACGAAAAAACGCCAAATCAACTTTGTCATGCGGCATTGCTCTTTATTGCATGTTAGCAGATGGAGAGGGTGGCCCCGAAATTTACAGCGCAGCAACAACACGTGATCAGGCGCGTATTGTATTTAATGACGCAGCGGCAATGGTTAGAGAGTCAAAGGATTTAAGAGAGGCTTTTGATGTTCAGGTGGGCGGTAAGACTATTAATAATAATATTTTTTCTTTGAAAAATGGTTCTGTTTTCAAGCCTTTGTCACGTGATCAGGGAGGCAATCTCGATGGCCTTAATGTGCATTGTGGTGTGATCGATGAGTTGCACGCACACAAGACACGTGATGTTTTCGACGTTATAGAAACAGCAACAGGCGCTAGGAGACAGCCTTTGTTATGGTTGATAACAACTGCGGGATTTAATCGCGCTGGTATATGCTACGAGCAAAGGGCCTACACTATAAAGCTACTGTCAAAAGTTCATGATGATCCTGAATATTTTGGCATAATATACACGATTGACGGGCCAAGCAAGGATATAGTACAATCATCTAAAGCTATATCAATGATTGGAGGTATATGTGAATGCCACAATGTGAGAAACACCCAGATATTAAAGCTATTGCTAGAGGAATGTGTAAACCTTGTTACGACTCATGGTATAAAAAAAACAAACAGATATATGCAACAAAATGCGAGCATACAGACAGGAGAGTTAGAGCAAGAGGTTTATGCGCATCTTGCTATGAACAATTCATGCTTGATAGAAATCCTGAAAGAAAGAGGAAAAGATTACAGTATCAAAGAGAGTGGACTAAAAGAAACCCAGAAAAGAGAAAAAAAGCTGTTAACAAATGGCTTGCAAAGCCAGGAAGTAAATATACGAGATTGCAGGGTCAGAGAAAATCAAAATACGGGATTAGCCCAGACGAATTTGAATCAAGATATACTGCCCAGCAAGGAAAGTGCGCTATTTGTGGAGATGATAAGGATAGGGAAGCTATCTGCGTTGATCACTGCCATAAAACGGGTGTTATTAGAGGTTTATTGTGTAGAAGATGTAATTCAGGAATCGGCTTTTTCAAAGATTGCCCTGAGCTTGTTGGAGATGCATTCTGTTACTTGTCCGGTAAATAAAAAAGTCAAACTATCTTCTAATAATAAATTTGAAATATCTACCGAAGGCGACGACTGGACGCAGCCAGAAGCGTGGGAAAAAGCCAACCCACTTTGGGGGGTGTCGGTCAATCCTGAAGATATAGCGCGTAAAGCGCGTAAAGCCATCGAGACACCATCAGCTACTAATAATTTCCTAACAAAACACTTAAACGTGTGGGTTAATGCATCCACAGCTTGGATGAACATGCAAAAGTGGCAATCTTGCGGCGATACTGCTATGCGTATAGAGGACTATAAGGACTGGGATTGTTGGCTAGGTCTTGATTTAGCAAGCAAGCTAGATATTGCAGCAAAGATATATATTTTTAGGCGTGACGATGACTACAGGCTATTTTCAACCTTTTGGCTACCGGAGGAAACCGTCATGAATAGCGCTAATAGTCAATACTCCGGATGGGTAAGAGAGGGCTATTTGTTAGAAACTGATGGTGCAACAATTGATTATAATGCTATTCAAGACTCAATTATTGAAGACTTTAAGCGCTTCAACGTGCAGGAATGTTGCTTTGATCCTTTTCAAGCAACGCAGATGAGCGGCAATCTGATTGATGAAGGGCTAACAATGGTTGAGATCAGGCCCACAATTTTAAACTTTTCGGAGCCGATGAAAACGCTTGAGGAGCTGATTATTAATGGCAACCTGAAGCATGACGGCAACCCCGCTATGGAATGGATGATCAGCAATGTTGTCTGCAAGCGTGATGCAAAAGATAATATTTATCCCAACAAAGAGTTTCCAGAAAACAAAATTGACGGGCCTGTTGCGGCAATTATGGCATTAAGTCGCGCTATTGTTGCAGAAAGCAACTTTCATGATTCAATTTACAACTATGGTGAGCTATGATTCCAGAGATAATTTTAATTTTATCGTTTATAATGTTATCTATAGGTGTTTACTTTGTTAAGGGTTTGGGCTATGCGCTTATAGCTGCGGGGGGTTATCTTGGTGTGGTGGCGTTTACAATGGCATTAAAAAGGGACGGTTGATGTTTTTTAACATAAGCTCAAGACAAAAAATTGCAAAGGCTGAGCCTCGAGGCGGCTCTATACTCTACACCCCCCCTATTGCAGGAATGTCTGTAAATGATGAAACTGCTTTCAATTATAGCGCCTTTTTTGCGTGCATGCGCATCATATCAGAAACAATTGCCTATTTGCCGTGGCACGTTATAGTTGGCGGCACAAAAAAGCAAATTGCAAGAGACAACAAGCTTGATGATGTTCTCTATAGGCGGCCAAATGCTGAGATGAACGGCTTTACATTCAAAGAGGTCACTATTCAACACTTGTTAGGCTGGGGTAACTCATATGCGGAGATAGAGCGCAACAGGCTTGGAGATATCGTCAACCTTTGGCCAATTGACCCTGCTTGCGTATCGATCGAGCGCGATAGCAACGGGCGCATCTATTATGATGTTAGTGTTGAGCGTGGCCCAAACGTGGCATTACCTTCAAAAGATGTTTTTTGCGTTCGTGGGCCTAGCCGTGATGGTTTGATTGGCTATTCAATTATAGAAAAAGCAAAGCAGGCTATCAGTTTAGGGTTAGCAGCTGAAGCATTTGGCGCCTCATTTTATGGTAATGGCGCAATGGTTGGAACGGTAATAAAGAATGATGGCAGCGCCAAGCTTTCACCTGAGGGCGTGAAAAACATGCTTTCAACATTCAACCGCAAAAACCAAGGCCCACGCAACGCAATGAAAACAGAGTATCTCGATGGTGGCCTATCAATAGAGCGCGTTGGGATCCCCCCTAGTGATGCACAATTTATCGAGTCAAGAAAATTCCAAATACAAGATATTTGCAGATGGTTCAGAATCCCCCCTCATAAGCTGGCAGATTTGGAGAGATCAACACACACAAACATTGAAGCGCAGAATATTGAGTTTGTCACTGATGCTGTTATACCGTGGGTTTCACGCTTGGAAAATCAAGCAAACTTTTCACTCATTAAAGACCCTGCAAATTTTTACACAAAAATGAATGTTCTAGGCATTTTGAGAGGTGATAGCAAGGCGCGCGCTGAATATTATAAAACGCTGGCAAACCTTGGCGTTTTATCGATTGACGAAATAAGAGAAAAAGAGGATATGGATAGCATAGGCGCAGACGGTGACTTGCGGCTTGTGCCAATGAATATGACAACGCCAGAAAGGGCCAAAAGCGGTGACTTGGCACCAAATAAAGCTGCAGCAACTAACATTGTTAATCAAACGGCTCAAAGATTTGTTAAAATAGAGATGAAGAGAACACAAAAACTTGCACAGCGCAAAGATTTTGAAGGTATTGCATCATTTTATGTTGAGCATGCAACCGCATTGGCAGATGCTTTCAGCAGTGTTGCAAGCCTGTTTTGTTCGGATGAAAAGGCAAAAGATTGTGAATTAAAGCGGTTTTTTGCCAGATATATTGAAGAAAGTGCAGAAGCATTGCAGAATGCAATAGAAACTGATGCAGTTGATGCTCTTTTTAGCAGCTGGGGAGCAAGAAAAGCGGATAATCTAACAAGAGATTTTATAGGGAGCTTATCAAATGTTTAATCTTGGCTTTATTTGGTCGTTATTTGGCGGCGTATCGTCGCAGGTGTTTGACAAGCTTGCCAACTCAATAAAAGCGGGGCCGGTTGATGATGCTGCAAGATCAGGCCTTGATATTAAAAAAATAGGCTCAACTGCTCTTGTTGAAATGCGTGGCCCAATGTTAAAAGAGGCCGGTTGGTTGTCAGCATGGGGTTTTGCTGGGACAGTTGAAACAGAGCAAGCGCTTTTGGCAGCTGCAAATGACAATGAAATTGAATCTATACTTTGGGTGATAGATTCAGCCGGTGGCAGCGTTGATGGTTTGGATTCGCTCTACAAAACAGCAAAGAGCATTGGCAAGGAAAAAGAAATAACAGTTCAGGTTGACGGTATGCTTGCAAGTGCAGCGCTTTATGTTGCCAGCGCAGCGAATAAAATCTATGCTAATAGAAGAGATTTAATTGGCTCAATTGGGGCGCGCATGATGATTTATGACTATAGCGCAGCATTTGAAAATGCAGGCATTAAAGCCATACCGATTGACACAGGAGAATTTAAAAGCGCAGGCGCAATGGGCACTGAAATCACGAAAGAGCAACAGGCCGACTTTCAAAGGGTTGTTGACGGTTATTTTGCTGATTTTGTGTTGGCTGTTACTGAAGGGCGGCCAATAAGCAAAAAAGATTTTGATTCGCTTGCTGATGGACGTATATTTTTTGCAGATGAGCAACCCATTGAAACAGGCCTAATTGATGGGATCAGATCAACACGGCAAGCATTTTCTGATGTGCTGGCAAAGAATGATACTTTGCAAGCTGCAAATAGGACAAGGTTAATGGCCTCAGCTGATGCAAGATTGAGGTTGTTATCATTATGATTTTTTAATGCTTGGTTGCTGAGTCGATCAAGTATAAAAATGCAGTTAATTCAAATTAAATGTTATTTAAGAGGGTGTTATCATGAATTTAAAAGAGTTAAGAGCAAGGCTTGCAGCCATTAAGGGTGACATGCAGGCTTTAATTGATGGCGGTCTTGATGCTGATTCATCTGTAAAATTTGATGAGCTTGAAGCAGAAGCAAAGCAGGTTCAATCAAATATAGATCGATTGGAGCGTTTTGAAAAAATACAGGTTGAAGATAGCCAACCACAGGGCCGCCAAGTGCCAGCAAGTTCGCCAAAAGCTTCAGTGATTGAGGTTGTTGACAACGGGCGCAATGATCCAACAGCAGGGTTTTCAGGGCTTGGTGATTTTGCAATGGCTGTGCGTGCGTCAAACCCGCATATCGGCGGCGGTATTGATGAGCGCTTAAAAGTGTTGGGTGCGCCTTCAAACTATCATCAAGAGGGCGGTTCTAGTGATGGCTATATGGTGCCGACTGAATATAAAGACAAAATTTTTGAGCTTGTTTTCAATGAGCCAGATCTGTTGTCAATGGTAGAGAGTGAACCAACTTCAGGCAACAGCGTTCAATTTCTTGCTGATGAGTCAACCCCTTGGGGATCAACCGGCATTCAGGCATACTGGGGTGCTGAGGGCAACCAATTCACGCCCAGCAGACTTGAAACAGAAGGCAAAGAGTTGAAGCTTCACAAGTTGCATGCATTTGTTACCGCAACAGAAGAGCTTATAGAAGATGCACCAAGACTCAATAGCAGACTAACCAAGGGCGCTGCGCGTGCCATCAATTGGAAAGCAAATGAGTCTCTGTTATTTGGTACTGGTGCAGGACAGCCGTTAGGATTTGATAATTCAGCGTCAAAAATATCAGTTGCAAAAGAGGGTTCACAAGCAGCGGCAACCATTGTTGCTAAAAACGTGGCAAAAATGTATAGCCGTGTAATGAATCCTTCACGTTCTGTGTGGTTTGTTAATCAGGACACATTGCCAGAGTTTTTGACAATGACCCTTGGTGATCAACCCATTTGGATTGCACCTAATGGATTTATGGGCAATGCAGCCGGTGGCACCTTATTAGGTCGGCCTGTTATGTTTTCCGAGAATTGTGCAACTCTTGGAACCAACACAGATATTATGCTGATTGATCCAATGGGCTATTATCTTGTTAAGAAATCAGGCGGCATCAAGTTTAACAGCTCTATTCACCTGTATTTTGATTATGATGTGCAGGCGTTCAAGTGGACTTTCCGCCTTGGTGGCATGCCATATCTGAATGCAGCTGTTTCACCAAAAAATGGCTCTTCAACGAAATCACATTATGTGACTTTGGCTACAAGAGCTTAATAGCTTGGCTTGGGGGTGTTGCACCCCCTTCAAAATTTTTGTTATTTATTTAAGAGGGAAAAATCATGTCAAATTCAAATATTTTGCCAAGCAATAGAGCTGTATTGATGGCAACCGTGGATCCTGATGCCTATGGTGCGGGTACTGTCACAAGTGACTGGGTTTCGCTTGCTGACTTTGAATATATTCAAGCGTTGGTTTTAGTTGGCGAAATGCAAGCAACTTCAACAGTTGATGCCAAGCTTGAGCAAGCAACTGACGGATCAGGCACAGGTGCAAAGGATGTCAGCGGCAAATCAATCACTCAGCTGACAGCAGCGGGATCAGATGACGACAAGCAAGCTATCATCAATTGCAGATCAGAAGAGCTTGACGTTACAAATTCTTTCACACATGTCAGATTGAGCATAACAACTGCAACGGCTGCCAGTGATAGTGCAGGCCTGATTTTAGGTCACAATGCGCGATACAAGCCTGCGGCTGATCTTGCCAGTGTTGATGAGGTTGTAGGTTAATATGAATTTAACGCTTGTCTCACCCCCTGTTGCTTTGCCTGTTAACATTGATGATGTTAAGGCGTTTTGTCGTGTTGAAGACACTGACAATGACTCACTTTTAACAACATTTATGAACTCAGCTGTTGAGCTGGCAGAGAATGAGACAAGCAGACGATTCATGCAACAACAATGGCAGCTTGATTTAGATTCTTTTAAAGATCAAATTTGGCTGCCATACCCAAGTTTGTTAAGCGTTGACAGTGTGAGTTATTACGACAGCACAAACGTGTTACAAACGCTTGATTCAAGCTTTTATAACGTGGATGGGATGGGTAATGTTGGCTGTATAACCCTTGCGTATGGCTATAGTTACCCAGCTACCTATCCACGGCCAGACGCATTGAAAATAACATATACTTGTGGTTATTCATCATTAAGTGCGGTTCCTCAATCTTTAAAAGATGCCATTGCAACAATGGTTTGGTTTTTGTTTGATGGCAGAGGTGAACAGCTGGACAAACCATTTTTGAACTTTCTGCTTGGGCCACACATTATGCGGGGGTTTTATGAACCCTAGCAAATTAAAAGACAAGGTGATCATAAAGGCTTTGAGTCAAACAACCGACAGTGAAGGCACTGTTATTGATAGTTATTCAGAGGTTTTTAGGCGGTTTGCTGAGGTGCGACCCGTGAGAGGTAGAGAGGCTTATATAAATGATCAATTTTTAGCGGAGATTGACTTTGTGGTTTCCATGAGGTTTGATGGCGACACAAAAAACATAAATGCAAAGCATGAGATTGATTATAAAGGGCGGCGCTTGCGATTAATTGGTGAACCCATAAATGTTGAAAATCAGGATAAAGAGTTAAGGCTATTTTGTACGGTGTATGCTGATGGACGTTGAAATCAAAGTTGATGGCTTAAAAGAGATTGAGGCGCAGCTGTTAAAGCTCGATGTTGCCACAGCTATCAAGTCACTTAACGGCGCTTTGATGTCTGCAAGCAAGCCAGCATTTGACAGAGCAAGGCAAAATGCATCTTTTTCAAATACTTTCAGGGGCGCGATACGCCGAAAGAAGCACCGCACGCTAAATAAGAAAAAAGGCAAGTTGCATTTAACAAAAGGATTCAGGCGCGCAGACTCAAACAGGGCAACAGGCGTGTCTATACAGGTTTTATTTAAAAAAGCGCCTCACTTTCATCTGATCGAGTTTGGCACAGATGAGCGACAAACAAGAAAAGGCGCTAATCGCGGAAAAATAGATAAAGGCCGTTTTATGATGACAAGAGCTTTTGACGGAAATGCACCTGATGAGGCGCTTAATATATTTAAAAAGCGCATGAGGGCAAGGATTAAAAAGCTAACAAAAGGGGGGCTTCTGTAAGTGCCTAATAGCATAGGGTTGGACAATTTAAGCGGTTTTACAGTGTTGAATGATGCTTATGTAAAATCTGTTCAACACGAGGAAAAACAAATAACCATTGAGGTTGGTGATACAAAACAACAGGGAGTTTTTCACCCTCAATTTAAGCTTGGATTTTTTGACAATCAAGTTAATTATTCTGTTAGATATTTGGCACAAGCTCAAGGCGCTGTTTCAACTAATGGCGGTAAGGTGCTTTATAGTCTCGGTGATGAAACTGTTGAGCTTTTTGAGTCTGATGAGGGCTTTGAGATAGGCATCAGGCTTGATGCAAAACCAGCAAAAAACACTTTTGATTTTACGTTAAATAAAAAAGAGGTTGCTCTTTATTATCAAAAGCCCCTCTCAGAGTACACCACAGAAGAATTGGACAGCTTAGGCGGCATCGAAAACATTTACCAGCCGGATAACATTTTAGGCAGTTATGCTATTTATTCGCAGATAAGGCCCAACAACACAACCGGCCATCAGTTCAAAACGGGCAAAGTAGGCCACGTTTATAGACCGTATGCAGAAGATAATAGCGGAGATATGGTTTGGTGTGACCTTGATTACAATGAGCAGTCAGGCATTATGACTGTGACTGTTCCACAATCGTTTTTAGATAGCGCAGCTTACCCTGTTTTTGTTGACCCTGATTTTGGCTACACTACGCTTGCGGGTACTCAGTTATCAGTTAACTCTACTGTTAAAAATAATTGCATAAGCGAATCAGTTAATCATCATGCAGCGAGTGCGAACGAGCAAATTGATGATTTTACAGTTGGCACTGGTAGCAACGGCGCAGGCGTGGGAGATTATGAGGTAGGCGCTTATGATATGGGTACAGGTAATACACCGGATGGCGCTACGCTTTTAGGCACCGGTAGTATCAGTGTAACGGCGGGATCATCTAAGGCATGGCGCACAACAAGCGCAGTAAACCTATCATTAACAAGCGGCAATAATTACGCCGTCGCTATGGGTTTAACTGATAAAAGCGCGGGTAATATTTATCTGTATTATGATACAACAAGCGTAGACGCAAATAATAAAATGGCGCGATCAGCAGATACAGACAATTTAGACGCAACATACAGCACGGAAGGCACTAATAGCTATATTTATAGCATGTATGGCACTGTTAGCACTACGGGCGGCGTTACAGAAATACCGCCGACTTTACACGGAATAGACTATCAACACGCGACGATTAAAGCGTCTCGATTGGGTGGGGAACTTGAGCAATGAGAATACCAAGCGGCGTTACCGATCAATATATTTATTTTGTAGCAGTAGACGCTACAGATTACGCAACAAGAGAAACGGGATTAAGTAGTTTTACCGTGTATCGCTCAAGAAACGGCGCAGCGGCGGCAGCAATGACAACGCCGACGATTAACGAAACAGACTCTACAAATATGCCGGGCGTTTATGAGTTGCTACTCGATGAAGATATGACAATAGGCGCGGGAAATGATTCTGAGGAAATGGTTTTTCACATAACGGCGACCGGAATGGCTCCGGTTACTAGAACTATTGAGCTATACAGACCTAAAATAACAGCGGGTAATACGCTAACAGTTGAGAGTGACGGGGATTTAACTCAAGTAAATACACTTGCAGGTCATACTGCGCAAACCGGCGATAGCTTTGCGCGACTCGGAGCGCCGGCGGGTGCAAGCGTGAGCGCAGATATAGCAACTATAGATACTAATGTTGATGGCGTTAAAACAAAAACCGACAGTTTGACATTTACAGTCTCGAATCAAGTGGACGCGAACGCTATCGCTATCAGTGGAGATACAGCGGCAGCAGACAATTTAGAGGCCACTTATGACGGTACAGGTTATACCAATGATGAAGCGCCAGCAAAACAATCACAGCTATCAAGTATTGCAAATGTTGGTAGTGCAGTGCATAAACCTGCAAGCAGCTACACACTAACTACAGGAACGCAATCCGCCAACCTTTACACTGATACCGAAGCGCTAGACGGTGTTAGACATACGCATACGGATGTAACTAACAGCATTGATCTATATTATGAATTTATGATTGGCGGCGGTACTCCTACAAGTGTACAGGTTACGGGATATCTTCAGGGCGGGAATGATAGCCTTGATATACAGGGTTACGATTGGGTATCTTCGAGCTGGAAACAAATTGGCACAATGCAGGGCACTTCAAGCAGTGCTAATCAAGTTTTCAGCTATGACCTATTTGTTGATATGGTCGGCAGCGGTGCAAACGAGGGTAAGGTTAGAGTTAGATTCTACGCTGCAAGCGGTCTATCATCCGCAACACTCGCTATTGATCAGATTTTTGCTGCATTCTCTCAGGGTTCCGAGGGTTACGATAACGGCGCGGTGTGGTTTGACTCAAATGCAAGCAATACAGGAACAGAAGTTAACATTGACGGAACGGCAAGAAATCCAGTTTCGACAAGCGCGGCTCTTTTGTCATTATTGGCATCAACTAATCTTAAAAAAATAGAGGTTGTGCCAGGCTCTACATTAACGCTAGGCGCAGCTTATGAGGGGTATGTTATTAATGGTAACGGCGCAGTGTTGGCGCTCAATAGCCAAAATATAGGCGGCTCTATTTTTAGTAGATTTTCAAGCGTTTCAGGCGTTGGCACCACGTCAGCTAACCAAGCATTTTTTGAAGATTGTATTTTTGCCACAACTACAGTACCGCCCTCTATAATGCAGCAATGCGGATTTGGCGCTACTGTTACAGTCGGTTCAGCTGGTGATTTAACTGTTATAGATGGATATTCTACGGTGGCGGGATCAGGCTCGCCTACTTTCACCAAAACGGCAGGTCAGGCAATTACCGCAGAATATAGGCGATTCAGTGGTGGACTAACTCAATCAGGGTTACAATCAGGCGATACCCTAACAATAGGCGGCCCCGATATGGGCACTATTGAGCTGAACGGGGCGGATGCCGCTGTAGAGATAAGAGGTGTTAATAAAGGGGTTACTAATAATCTAACTGGCTCGCCCACTGTTAACAATAATTCAATAAAAGCATCAGAGGTGTCAGATATTTTAGGTGATACCGTTGACCTACAATCAAGGGTGCCTTCTGCCTTAGTCGGCGGCAGAATGGATTCAAATATGTCAGCTATAAATAATGACAACACAGCAGCGGTAAATCTAAGTAAGTCAGCGCTTGGCATTATCTATGGCACTGCTCAAACAGGCACGCTATCAACAACACAGGCAAGCACAGATTTATCAGGTTATAATGATGATCAGTTGATAGGTAGGGTTATAGTATGGACGGGTGGTAACTGCCAAGGTGAGGCCACAGATATAACAGACTATGCCAATACCAATGGTGTGCTAACATTTACAGCATTGACAACGGCACCAGCTAATACTGACCCGTTTGTCATAGTTTAAAGGGGGTGATCATGGTTACACGTTTAGGATTAAGCGCAACAGCACGCGGCCCCTATGGTAGCTTTGCAGGTAAGACAGACGCAAGCGGCGTAGGTGCGTTGATCATGATGTTATTAATGGAGCATTATTCTGGGGGTAGGATTCTATGAGCAAACAGATAAAAGAGGGTTCTACTGATGTTAGTGTTAGGATCAGGATCATTGATTCATCGGACGGAACCCCAGAAACAGGTGTAACCTCTGCTTCAGGGGGTTTAGACCTCTGGTATCAAAAAGAGGGGGCTTTACCTGTTGATATAACAGAATCAGACCTAACAGCACTTACAGATGCCCATAGTGATGGAGGTATGAAACATATAAATGATGGTTACTATCGCTTAGACGTTCCTGATGCTGCGTTTACAGCTACCGACTCTGTAATGATTGGCGGGACTGTTACGGGTATGATTGTCATAGGTACAGAGCTGCAAATAGTGGAATATGACCCTAACGACTCGGTTAGATTGGGCCTTACAGCATTACCAAATGCGGCAGCAGATGCAGCAGGAGGTCTCCCCATATCCGATGCAGGTGGGCTAGATTTAGATACTCAACTAGCTAACGCAGTGCCAACAGTGGGCGCAATAAGTGATGGCGTATGGGATGAGGCATTTAGCGGACACACAAGTGCAGGCACGTTTGGGAAACTGGTTAAAAATCTTGGTGAGGGTGTTGTTGCCGCTGATGGCTCTGTAAATGATGTTAGTGCAACTGTTAATACATTTATAACAGATTTAACAGAGACTACAACTAGCCACTATTCAGACCTTACACTAATTTTTACAAGCGGCAATTTGAAAGGGCAAGCAAAACCGATACAATCATATAATGGAACAACTAAAACTATTGTTCTTGATGAGGATTTGACAGAGGCACCTGCTGACACAGACACGTTTTTAATTTTGTCTATGCACGTGCACCCAATAAGCCAAATCGCATCATCTGTGACAGCTGACATTGATGCAAACTCAACACAGTTGGCGGCAATTGTTGCTGATACAAATGAAATTCAAACTGATCTTGCTGACGGTGGGCGCGTTGATCTGTTAGTTGATGGGATAAAAGCGGTAACAGATGCCATACCTGACAGCGGTTCAATGACCTCAATTGCTCAGGCCTCAGCGTTGACAACGGTTGACACGGTTGTGGATGGTATTAAAGCTGTTACTGATTTGTTACCAGATGCGGGTGCTTTGTCATCCATTGCGCAAGCATCAGACTTGGCAACAGTTGACACAAATGTTGATGCTATACTTGTTGACACATCAACGACAATACCGGCACAAATCACAGCGATCAATGCGGCAACTGCAAATGATATACTTTACACACAATTAACTGAAAGCTATGCAGCGGCGGGAGCTGCGCCAACGGTTGCGCAAGCTTTGTTGATGATTCAGCAAATTTTAGGTGATTTTTCAATAACGGGGTCAACGCTTAAAGTTAACAAGCTTGACGGGGTAACAGTTGCAGCAAATTACACGCTTAATGATCCAGTTAATCCAACAGGAAACGCAAGGTCAAGCTGATGGCAATACGCGAAGTTGTAACACGGGGATATGGTAACGGCAATTTTTTAGCATCAATTGCTGAGATTGTCACACGTGGCTACACTATAAACCGCTATGGCACATCAAATGTTAGAAACTCTTTGATAGATTATGCGGGGTTATCTGCGCTTGTTGGTCAGAGAATTTACAGAAACAAATTGCCAGATAATCCTGTTTATCCTTGCATTTTGTATCGAGCAGCAGAAGAGCCTGAAAACACGCTTGCAGGTAGGTCGCACCTGATTCACAGGGTTTATGAGTTTGAGCTATACGGCACAAACTTTGAAGAGCTTGAGCAGGTATCAAGCCAATTGAGGGCGGCGATGATTGACGGGCCTTTTGAAGCTGTTTTAACAGATTTAAACGATGAGCAGTATTATGATGACGCAAGGGTTCATAGCGTGTTTTTGGATTATTCAATTTGGCAATAATGGAGGATAGAAGATGGCAGCATTAACATCACAAGGCGCAGTTTTAAAAAGGGGTGACGGTGGTGGGCCTGAAACATTCACGGCAATCGGTGAGGTCATCGGTATTGGTGGTTTGGGTTCAGGGTCATCAACTGAGATTGATGTAACAAATTTATCAAGCTCAGCAAAAGAGTTTTTGCTTGGCTTAAAAGATGAGGGGTCAATCAGTTTGAGCTTAAACTTAGATACAGCAGACACAATGCAAACAGGTTTAAGAACAGATTGGAGTGCGCAAACTTTACGGAATTTTCAGCTTGATTTAACTGATTCAGGGCCAACAACAATAAGCTTTGCCGCATATGTGCAGACGTTTGCAATTAGCATTGCGGTTGATGACAAGATCAGCTTAGAAGTTAATCTTAGAGTGAGTGGCGCGGCTACTTGGGCATAATTGATTAAAAAGCAAGGGTGAAATCATGGTTGCAACAGAGAAGCAATTGAACATTAATGACATTTTAAATGTTGAGGATTTTAAAACAAAGCGTGTTGATGTGCCAGAATGGGGAGGCTATGTCATCATTCAAACAATGACAGCAGAGGCGCGTGATGCTTATGAGCTTTCACTATTATCAAAAGACAGCAAAGGCAGCGTTGTTGGGCGTGATTTGTCAAACATTCGCGCCAAACTTGTTGCTGCTTGCACACTTGGGCCAGATGGCAGACTTATGTTTAAAAATGCGGATCATGTTAAGGTGCTAGGCTCAAAAAATTCAAAGGCTGTTGACAGAATTTATGACGCATGCCAAGCGCTAAATCAGATCAGTGATGAAGAGGTTGAGGAACTTGCGGGAAACTAAAAAACCGGCCAACAATTGCCTTTTTGCATAGATATGCTTTAGAAATTGGTTGGCCGGTTCCACTGCTTAAAAAGCTGATGAGCAGCAGAGATATTGCAGAAGCAATGGCGTTTGAGCGCTTGCAACCGCTTAGCGAAACAAGAGCAGATTACAGGCACGCGATTTTGTGCAGTGTAATTGCAAGCTCAAGCGGCGCAAAAAAAGTTAAGCTAGAAGATTTTATACCGAAATTCAATGAGGATAGAAAAGAAAGCGCGCTTGTTAGAGATATAAAGGAGGCTTTTAAAATTGGCAACGCTGGCTAGTTTATCAATTGATCTTGTTGCAAATTCTGCAAAAGTTGTGCAGGAAGTTAAAAAAGCTAACAAATCACTAACATCAATGGAAAAAACAGCAAAGGCTGTGAGTCGATCTATTCAGCTTGTTGTTGCCTCTTTTATAACTGGATCATTTAAGCAGGCTGCAACAGAGGCCATCAACACAGCAGATCAGATGGGCAAACTTGCACAGCGCTTGGGATCAACGTCTGAGGCGTTGAGTGAGCTTGCTTACGTTGCAGAGCTTTCAGGCTTGCAGTTTAATACAATGACAATGGGCTTGCAGCGCATGACAAGGCGCATTGCAGAAGCAGCAAAGGGCACTGGTGAAGCTCAGGGCGCTCTTGCTGAGCTAAACATTGATGCGGCCAAGCTTAATCAGTTAGCGCCTGAAGATCAATTCACAGCGATTGCACAAGCGCTGTCACAGGTCACAGGTGAATCTGACAAGGTGCGCCTAGCAATGAAACTATTTGATTCTGAAGGCGTTGCACTGCTTCAAACTATGGGCGATGGCGCAAGCGGTATCAATGCAATGCGTGAAGAGGCCCGAAAGATGGGGGCCACGATATCAGGAGAAACCGCAAAAGATGCGGCCCTCTTCAATGATGAGTTATCAAGATTGCAAACCAGAATAAATGCCATCACAAGAGATATAACATTTGGCATGATCAAAGCGTTAAATGATGCCGGTGATGCTTTCACTGATTTTGTTGGTGATGAAACAACTGTTGAAGGATTGGAAAAGAAAATAACAAGAATAGCAGATCAGATGCTACGCATTGAAAAAGGCCTTGTTTTAAATGTTCAAGAGGGGCAATTTGAATCTTTATCTGCTGAATTGGCACGCTTGCAAACGCTGCAAGATGCCCTTTTAAATCCAGATATGGGAGATGATGACGGCGGCCTATTGATAAAAATCACAGGCGGCAAAGTCGAGGAGCAAGTTGAATACGTCAAAACAGCGCTTGAAGAGCTTTTAGCAACAACAAAAGATCACTTGATTGAAGAGCTTGCAGAGATTGAGTCAATGCATGCTGAAGGGTTATTGTCAGAAGATGAATATTGGAAAGCAAAACAAAAGATAAGATCAGCTTATGCAAAAGCAGAGCTAAAAGATTTAAAGGATAAAAACAAGAAAGAGTATCTTGAAGAGAGATCAAGCTTCAACAGGCAGCTTGCGGCAGCTGGCAGGTATGGCAAAGCTTTTTATGCATTGCAGAAAATCAACGCAATGTTTGAGGCCGCATTAAACGCCAAAAAAGCGGCGCTATCTGCTGAAGCTTGGGGCACAGCGCTTGGCGGCCCTATGCTTGGAAAGGTTTTTAAGGCCATATCTTATGCATCAACAGCGGCAGAAGTTGCGGCTATTGGCGGCCTAACACACGGCGGCGGTGGTGGCGGTGGCGTGCCATCTGGCAGCGCTATTGATTCACCTGTGCCAGAGATTGAGGTTGATGCGGTCGATAATGAGCAAACAACGCCACAAACAAAGACCATCATTTTTAATGTTGAGGGTATCGGCGATGCTGAGCTTTTGCCAAAATCAGCGGTTAGGGGGTTGATTGATATGATCAATGAAGAGCGCGAGTCAAATGTTAAGGTGATGATATAATGCCTGTTTTACTTGTTGAAAACATTTTGAGAACAGCCACGGCCTCAAGTATTGGCACTGTTAGCGCGTCAATTGATGGCTTGAAAGATGGGCGCACAAGCACAACAGAGGCGTTTGCAACGGGTGCGGCGCGTGAATTTATACTCGATAACACAACGGCCAAAAACATCAATTGTCTTGGCGTTGCGCGTCACAATCTGTCATCAGTTAGCGGCACTATAGCTGTTGAGGGGTCAACAGACAATATCAGTTACACGCCCCTTTTCAGCGTCACCCCCACAACGGATAATGTTATTCTTTCAGTTCAAAGTGACTATTCATATAGGTATTTTAAAATAAAAGTGAGCGGCCATAGCGCTAATGCAACGGCGGCTGATATAGCTTTAGGCGATGCCATCACCCTTGAACGTGATCAAAAGTTTGGCTTTATCGCGCCTGAATTTGCTGACGGTGATGAAATAATCCCGAACATAACTCGCGGACAAAACATAGTTGGGCTGAGCATCAAAGAGGGGGTGAAGAGAATCAGGTTGCAACTCCCCTACTATACCAGCTCTTTTTATTCGACTAACTGGGCCAATATAGCTGCTGCTTTGAAACAGTATCCAGTTTATTTAAATTGGAAAAATGCCAATGATGCGGTTCCTTTTTACTGTTGGCCATCACGAAAAATGCCACAGCCAAAATACAGTTCAAATGTGTCAAGCTATGCATATCTTGATGCTGTGCTTGAACTTGAGGGGGTAACGGCTTGACCTATTCCGACGGATTAAACCAGCTTGCACGAAAGCAGACAATATTGGTGAAACTCGCCCTCGATGGCGGCACATATTGGCTGTGCGATGGGGAGCCACCAACAGATCAGCACTATTATACATGCATTAATAGCATTGATTGGGTGCCAACAAGAGCTGCAACAAATGGCGGCCTTGGATATTTTGGCGAAATTGTTTTAAAGTGCAGTGATTTTCCGTTTGGCAGTGCAGGCACTTATTTTGGCAAATTGCTTGCGGACAACACCTATTATTTAAACAGGATTGTTGATGTTTATATTGGTTATTTTGAAAGAGGCGACACTTTCAATTTATCCAATTTTCAAAAAAGGACTTACTTTTTAAAGCGCATTGATGGCCCTAATCAAAGCGGGGGTGTTTCTTTTTATGCGTCTGATGTTGTTTCACGACTGAAAGAGGCAGAAGTGCCAGCGGCAACTGACGGCAATCTTAATGCATCTATAACAGATAGCGCAACCGGCACAATCAATATCACAGACAACACTGGATTCAGTGCAACCGGCGGCTTTGCAATAATAGATGATGAGATTGTCAGCTATACCGGCACAAGCGGCGCAGACTCAATCACAGGCGTTGCCAGAGCAAAAGGCGGCACTGATGCCGAGGCGCATGATGCAGATGCACCTGTACGCGATATTTACAACAACAATGCAAATGTTGTTGATGTGATACGTGATTTGATTGAGGATTTTAGTGATATTGATCATGCAACCTATTTACCTGATGCCGATTGGAACACGCAAAAAAATGACTTTTTATCAAGTGAAACTGTTGATCTTTGGGTTGTTGAGCCTACCACCATTGATAAAGTGATTGACAAGCTTGCTGCTGATTGTTTTGTAAATGTGTGGTGGGATGATGCAAACCAAGAGATTAAGCTTCAAGCTCTTGGGCCATCATTAACACCAACTGTCACATGGACAGACGACAACAACATTTTAGATTCTAAAATCACAGTTAAGCGCGATCAAAAAAAAGTGCTGACAACAGTGCTTTATTTTTTCGGCAAGCTCAACCAAGCAGGCGGCACTAGCGCTGATAACTTTGAGAGCGTTTACCAAAACACACGCACAAGCATTGAAACTGCCTTGGGTGAAGAGCGTGTTAAAAAGATATACAGCGAAGTTGTGCCAGCCAGCGGGACAAGCACAGCGTCAAAAGTAACGGGCAGATTGATTGATCAAAATGAAATACCAATTGAATTGACATGCCTTGTTGATGCAAAAGATTCAACCGTTGATATAGGCGATGCCATAACAATTGAAACTGATCTTATACAAGACACCAACGGCGCACGACTGCCAACAATCATGCGTGTCATAGAAAAAGCGCAAAGAATGAATGACAGATACTTTTATAAACTGGTTAAAACAGGGCAGGAAACAGGCGATAGGTACGGCGAAATTGGGCCAAACAGTCTCGGCGATTACACAGCAGAAAGCGCTGCCAATACTGCAAAATATGCTTTTATTTCTAACAACACGCCAGAAATGAGCAACGCAGATGACCCATACTTGATCTTGTAAATGTTAAAGGTGACTTATGACAACATACACAGCAATAACAGCCGGTGAAATAGACACTGATAGCCCAATCACTACTGGTTTAATGACTAAGATTAGAGACAACCCTATTGCTATAACCGAGGGCGCAAGCGGTGCGCCAAAAATACAAACGGCGGCGCTTGAGCAAACGGGTGGAAGTGAGGCGGTTACTACTGCTACTATTCGAGCGGGGGCGGTGGGTAATTCAGAACTAGCAAGCGCGGCAGTGAAACAAAGCAATTTATCAACTACAGACGAAGAGTCAAGCGCGACCACTGTTACTTCGGTTTTAACTTTATCGGGTGGCGGTTATAGTTTCGGGCCTAGAGCTAGAGTGTCAATAAATACAACGGATTGTTTTTTAGTGTCTAACGGTTTAGCTTCAAACGCTCAGCACGGGATCGATGGAAATTTAGAGCTAAATATAGCGCTTACAACAACTAACACCGCTTACATATCATTAGGCGACGCTGGGACAACTAGAACAGTTTACGCTATGAGTAGATATATAAACAGCTCCCCACCTTTCGACTTAGGAGATGGTGAAATCCCCTTATTTGTTTGGGTGTTACTTAATAGCTCTGGTAACATCATAAGCACTCAAGTATCAGAGGTGCCACCGTGGGCTTATAACGGGCCTACTGATATCTCTCACGACAGAATAGATAAATTAACCGGCAAAAAATACAGAACTATTAGGCAGCTCAATGAAAGCACCGGGTTAATTGAGGTTGAAGAGATAGAGATAACACAAGAGATTAAAAATAGAGATATGCCTCTATTGCCTCATCCTTTCGCCTCAAAAACTCAAGATCAAGAGGTTATATTATTAGATCCGGTTAGCACTCTATATTTATATGATATTAAATTTACTGGCGAATCTATATCAGAGCTAATGTATAACGACTATTTAAGACTAGATAATGATCCGTTGGTTAGAGCTGGTCCGCAGGGAGTTATAACAAGCGCTTTCAAGTGGAAAAACACGCAACGTAAAGCAGGTGCTATGATTAAAGATAGACGATTAAAACAAGGGCCATACGCGCCAGAGGTGACAAATGGATAACATACCAGATTTCAGCGGCCCTTTTGGGGGTGTTGTAGCAGGCGCTTTTTTTTCGGGTTGCGTAGCTGGTTATGCATTTGCTAAAAATACGGTGCTGAAGATGGCTAACAAAGAGATTAATCGGTTGACGCAAAAAGTAGACGAATTTAAACAAGAGCTTGTCGAACAGGATCAGAAGTGCGAGAGCAGAATGCAAGACCTGGAAAAGCGACATGAAAAAAAAATGAAATGGCTTGAGGACAGGCTTATAAAAGTCGAAGAGTCGCGCTTGAAAATAGCGCTAGGGGATAATGATGCTACTGATTAAAGCGCCTGTTAGAGTTGATAAGTGGGGCAGCGGCGAATTTGGAGCGCCACGGCGAAATGGTAAGGGGCGCTATGCGCACAAAGGCATTGATTATGCTGCTGAGCATGGCTCAATTGTGCTTAGTCCAGTCCGTGGGCGCGTTAACAGATTGGGCTGGTGCTACGCAACAAGCGGCCCTAAAAGTGAATATAGGCTAATTGAGATTGAGACTGATGATGCAATGATTAGATTTTTATACCTGCGCCCTCTTGTTGAAGCAGGGCAAAAAATAAACACAGGTGACGAGCTTGGAGTTGTGCAGGATTTAAGCAAGATTTATCAGGGCATAAAAAATCACTGTCATATAGATGTGCGTGTAAATGGATCAAATATTGATCCAAATAATTATTTGTTGCAAATTGGCTTTAAATGAAACTTAAGTAACGGAGAGAGTGCGAAAGTTTGCCGACAGAGCACCCTTCTCCGTTGAAATCCAACCTAAAAGAGGTCGAAATTATGCATTACTATAAAATATATTCTCGATTTTTTAAAGTGATAGTTGCGACCCTCGAAAAAAATATTTGTCATTCCATTGCTGCGCTATTCCATCCTGTTTCATTCGCGCAGCATTAAAGGCCTCTACACCAGAGGCCTTTTTTTTTGCCTTAAAAAAATTGCAAAATAAAACTTGCAATGTGTGACGGTCACACTATAATAATAATTATCAAGTCAACAACGAAACAGGAAAATGATCATGTCAAATATAACTTACATCAAAAAAAGCACTTTAGATTGGCCTCACATTTGGGGTGAGTTCTTGGAATTATCAGCTAGGGTATTGGCAATAACTATCAACAGCCCCCATCACTGGGGGTGTTATGGAGGATAAAAGCAAGCGCGATAGCGCAAGGCAACGAAAGAGAAAAGAACGCGAATATAAGCGCTCAATCGGGTTGATCTATAGAGGTTTTTGGATCAAAGAAAGTGACTTAAAAAAAATTGAGGAGTTTTTATCTAAACTTTAAAGGAGGTGCAGGGATGCAATATGTAGCAGCAATGGGATGTTTTGTGTGTATCGGTATTATTTGGGGTTGTCGATGCGTTACGGGTTTTAAAAATGATACTTCAGAAAAGGGAGATTTGAAAAAATGAAATATCAGGATAGATTTATTTGCCCTCGATGCGGGGGTGACAATGTGCCAAAAAAGAATTGGTTGCAATATGGGTTGAGATCAAAAGATTGGGTGGTAACAAAGCGAAGTATCAGGAGTTCAA
>Ga0181593_10001406_pt1 | contig 21824 bp, 24 predicted proteins | sample 071ome_19_FD_133756 | JGI IMG/M metagenome (GOLD analysis project Ga0181593, IMG submission 133756) | Coastal salt marsh microbial communities from the Groves Creek Marsh, Skidaway Island, Georgia - 071413AT metaG (megahit assembly) | ecosystem: Environmental > Aquatic > Marine > Intertidal...
AGAAAGGGGGTGAAATTGGGTATGGGGTAAAACAAGAAAACCCCACGAAACGTGAGGTTTTGCTGCATATTGCGGTTTATTTCTGCTTTTATAAGCGGTCCGGACGAGACTCGAACTCGCGACCCCATGCGTGACAGGCATGTATTCTAACCAACTGAACTACCGGACCAAGTTTCCAACCCCGAACCATCGGGATACTGACAACAGTCAGACATTGTGGAAATTGTTTGTTCCCTTATAAAGGGACGGCAAAAATAGATTTTCTACGATTCTGTCCAAATCAATTTTGTCGAACACTCAAAAAAAATTCAAACCCAACATTCGGGCATAAAAAAGGAGCGCCCATCCTGAAAGTAAATGACTAATTGAAAACAATTAACTCATTCTAACCCTATCAACTTTCTCGGAGTAGGCGCTCCGGATCTTTAAATATTTGAAAACTTTAAACCCTAATTCAAATAGTCACCCGCGTGTGCCGAGTGACATATCGAAAATAGATTTTTCAAATAGAATGACAAATAAATTTTCTACTTATTTAAATGTACATCCATTTGTGGAAACGGTATGGTAATGTTGGCCAAACCACCATTGGGAATAATGATGATTTTGTTGTCAGGAGTAGTCATGATGGTGTTGAATATCTGAATCTCTTTAACAGCCCCAGTGTAGCCTTGAGCTTCAACCACATCACCCACTTTAAAAGGCTTGAACAAGAGAATCATCACCCCACCGGCAAAGTTTGCTAAGGTTCCCTGCAAGGCCAAACCAACAGCCAAACCAGCGGCTCCTAAAATGGCAATGAAGGAGGTCATTTCTAGACCTACCATGGAAGCGATGCTGACAAATAGCGCAATTTTTAAAAGTGCACCCAATAGGCTTTTAAGAAACGGAATCAAGCTTGGGTCAACCTCTCGGTTCATCATCACATTTCCAAGCATGTTAACAATAAACTTAACTACCCAAAGTCCTATGATCAGGGCTATTATTGCCCCAATAAACGTTATACCGTATTCTACCACATAGCCCATCACGAGCTCAATGATTGCATCAAAATCTTCCATAAGTTGTTTAGTTTTTAGTAAATGGATTATTCTTTATTTCTTCTTCAATGAATGTTTCAGACCCATGACCTGAATAAACTTTAAAGTCAGGGGGAAGTGTATAAAATTGGCTTTTAATCGAGGTAATTAATTGGTCAAAATTGCCTCCAGGCAGATCGGTTCTACCGATGGATCGATGGAATAGTACATCCCCTCCGATCACGAATTTCTGTTGGTGATTTACAAAGGCGATGTGGCCAGGCGCATGACCGGGAACAAACCGCACTTCAAACTCATTGCTGCCAAGTTTGAGAATATCGTTTTCATCAAGGTGGTTCACTGCTGTTGGCGATTCTTCAAATCCAGTTATGCCATAAAGGTCGGCCGAGGTTTTAGCCATGTCCATGGTTGGCTGATCAAGCACGTGATATTCTGGCAGCACGTCAAATTCAGTTGACACAAATCGATTACCAAATACATGGTCGAGGTGACAATGTGTGTTTAGGAGTCGAGTTACATTTAATCCTTCCAAGCGAATGAAGTTTTTTAGTGCATTTTTCTCTCGTTGGTCATAGCATCCTGGATCAATGACCCAAGCCTCTTTTTCCTCATTGTAAAGCACATAGGTGTTTTCTTGAAAGGGGCTGAAAATGAATTTTTTGATCGAATCCATCGCTTGTTTAGTTTGTTTCGTCAATCTATGCAAGGTATTTACTTTTAGACCGAGCAATTGACTCATTGATTTTGAAAGCGCGCAAAGGTAGCTTCCTCTTACTTTTAAGCACGTTGATGGTGTTTTCATCAGCGTCATACGCCCAGTTTTATCACGGGATGCACCACGCCTTTGGAAAAAATCGTATACAGTATGAGCAGTTTTTATGGAAGAAGTATCAGTTTCCTGACTTTACTGTGTTTTTCAATGGAGATGGACAAAACTTAGCGGTATTCACAGCTCAGGAGGCAGATTTGGCCATCAACGAAATTGAGCGATTTTTTGACTATCCAGTAAGAGGTGAGCATTTGCAATTTGTCGTTTATGAGAAGCTTGAACATTTCAGACAGAGCAACGTGGGCATACCCGAAACGGATGAGTCCAACATTGGCGGGATTACCCAGATAGCCGGCAACAAAATCTTCGTTTACTACAATGGTGATTTAAACGACCTAAAACGTCAGGTGAGAAAAGGAGTAGCTGAAGTGCTCATTGCACAGATGCTCTTTGGAGACAATTGGCGCGAAATGCTTAAAAACACCGCGCTTCTCAATTTTCCAGAATGGTACATTGAAGGCCTTACTTGGTATGCCACCGAACCGTGGAACGTGGATGTGGATGATCAGCTAAGAGACATTGTTCAAAGCGGGAAGTATCAGAATTTTAATCGACTGAAAAATGTGGAGGCAGAGATTGCTGGCAGGTCTCTCTGGTATTACATAGGCGAGACTTATGGTAGTAAAGTAGTACCCAACATCATGTATATGGCTCGCGTGAGCCGCAATGTTGAAAGCGGGTTCATGTTTGTTTTGGGCATATCGCTCGCCACACTTATCGAAGATGCCAATGTCTATTTCGAACATCGGTATAATCAAGACACGGAGGGCACACAAGAGTTTGACTCTGATTTAGATGTTAGGCTACGAAGGAATCGAGACTACGCACAAATAGCGGCTAGTGATGATGGCCGGTATGTTGCCTACACGAGCAATCAACTATCAAAAACCAAAGTTTGGATTTACGATTCGCAAGCAGATAAGCGCAAGGGATACGTAAGGCATGGTTACAAGCTTGAGCGCGTTAATGACTTAAGCTACCCCATCATTGATTGGAACGATGCCAGAGGTCGGTTTATGGTCATCCAAGAAGAAAAAGGCCAGTTGTGGCTCTATCAAATTGACCCGCAAGAAGGGGTGGAACTAAAAACGGAAATATTGAGGTTAGAAAAAGTGCTCGATATGGAGGTTTCTGATGACGGAAAGAGCATCTTATTCAGCGCAATAAAAAAAGGCCAGTCAGACATCTTTTTATACAGTGTAGCTGCCCGAAGTCAAAAACAACTCACGGATGATATGTATGATGATCGATATCCAGCATTTTGGGGAAATCAAGTAGTGTTTTCATCAAACCGCACATCAGATACCATCAATATTTCCAAAGATCACTTAAACAATCAAATAGAACCATTTTACGATTTGTATTCTCTGCCAACGGATGGTGAATCAGAAATCGCCAAACGATTGACAAATACTCCAGACGCCAATGAAACGCATGCCAATGCAGTGGATGCAACTTCATTCCTTTTCCTCAGCGATAAATCAGGAATTCGAAATCGCTACCGAGGGAACTTAGACAGCACCATTCTCTCCATTGATACGAATATTACCTATCGATATTTTACCAATACTGAGCCCTTAACCGGCTACAAGAGAAACATCGCAGCCACAGATTATAGTAGAGATAACAAGGTGTCTTATGACCTTTATTACATAGACGGAAAGTACCACATACAGAAGGTGGAGAATTCAAGTGAGCAAGACTTTTTTCTGCCGCCAAACTCAAACTATCGGATGGGTGTGGAAGCTCAAAACAATCCACGCAGTCAATCAACTGACACCACGGATAACGGTATAAAATTTATACGCATCAAAGTGTTTGAGAATGATGAAGGTGGGGAACAGCTCGAAGATCAGTCTGAAACTTCGGCTGGCAATGCTGATGATGGTTTGATAGATATTGCCAACTACACATTTGATGAAGGTGCCGAAGATTCTGTTTATAATGAAGTAAAAAGCACAAACTATAAAATCCAATCTCCAACGGAGGAGGTTTTGCAGCGAAGGCAATTCAAAATTCCAGAGCAGCGGAATTACAAATTGGCTTTTTCAGCCACGGACTTAACCACTCAGTTCGATTTTGATTACGCCACAGATTTATATCAGCCATTCAATGGAGGACCCTATGTAATGCCCGGTATGGGAACGTTCATTCGAATCGGAATGCTCGATTTATTTGAGGACTACAAGCTCGAAGGAGGGTTTAGATATTCATTTAACCGAACTGGAACAGAGTACTATATCGCTTTGGAAGATCGGTCAAAAAAATTGGATAAGAAATACATCGTACAGCGGCAGTCATTGATAGATGTAAATCGCACTGATTCTATTCAGCGCACGTATTTGTATCAAGCCCGGGGCATCTTTCGGTATCCGTTGAGTGAGGTGAGCGCACTTCAATTCACCGCTACGGGGCGCTACGATCGGGTGGTGACAGAGGCAGTTGAATCCGGAACCTTGACCACCCCAGATCGATTTACCTATTTCGCGGGCCTTAAGGCCGAATACATTTTTGATAATACACTCGTTAGAGGATTAAATATCCTTAACGGAGCTAGGGCTAAAGTCTTTGCAGAGCATTATCGTGACGTGATCAAGCCTAACACTGGATTTTCCGTAGTCGGTTTCGATGGCCGACATTACCAAAAGATTCATCGAGATCTTATCTGGGCCAACAGACTGGCAGGAAGTTCAAGCTTTGGCCAACGAAGGTTGGTTTATTACATGGGGTCAGTAGATAATTGGATTGTACTCACCGAGCGCGAGCGATTTGACAATACCACCAACGTTCCACGAGATCAGGGTTATGCGTTTCAAACCATTGCAACCAATATGCGTGGATTTATTCAGAATGCTCGAAATGGCAATAACTTCATGGTGTTGAATAGTGAGTTGAGGTGGCCGGTGGTGCGGTATTTCACAGATAAGCCTATCAAAAGTGAATTCCTTGCCAATTTTCAAATCATAGGTTTTGGTGATATTGGGTCAGCTTGGAATGGACCAAATCCATATTCAGATGAAAACGCGTTTAACAACATTACGGTGACCAACGGAGCGGTTACCGTGTCTTATCAAAATCAAAATGACCCCATTATTGGAGGACTTGGTTGGGGCTTACGCACAAAGATTTGGGGTTATTTCGTGCGGTTTGACTATGCCTATGGCATTGAAAACGGACTATTTTTGGATCCTGTTACCTATCTCTCATTTGGATTAGATTTTTAAATGAATATCTCTGACATCATTATTCTAATTTGTATTGGTTTTGCCGCTGGTGCCTTTAGCGGAATGTTTGGCATTGGTGGAGGACTCATTATGGTTCCTGCCATGGTATTCTTTTTAGGTATGTCTCAACATGCTGCGCAGGGCACAAGCCTTGGTGTATTGGTTATTCCTGTGGCGGCAGTGGCTGCATTTAATTACTACAAGCAAGGTCAACTCGATGTGAAATATGCTTTGATCATTGCGCTTACATTCATTGCCGGTGGTTACTTTGGCTCAAAGTTGAGTTTGGGCCTCAACGAGCTCATGCTCAAGCGAATATTTGGCGTGTTGATGCTTGTCATGGCTTTGAGATTAATATTCTTCTCTAAAGCAAACCCGGTTTGATTGAAGAGATAAAAAAATTGGCGAAAGGTTTACAGCCCGATCTGATTCAAATTAGAAGACACCTGCATCAGCACCCAGAACTATCTTTTGCTGAGCACAATACAAGCAAATACATACAATCCCAGTTAGATGAGCTTGGAGTAGAGTATTCTGTCATGGCCAAAACAGGTGTTGTTGCCATGATTCATGGTAAGGCACCAGGTAAATGCGTGGCACTGAGAGGAGATATTGACGCCTTACCCATCACGGAAACTAATGACGTTGATTATGCCTCTAAAAATATTGGTGTGATGCACGCATGTGGGCACGATGTGCATACCACATGTCTGCTCGGTGCGCTAATGATTATCAACAGTATTCGAGAGCAGTTCAATGGTTCTGTGAAGTTTATATTTCAGTTGGGTGAAGAGACATTGCCTGGAGGCGCTTCTCTAATGATCAAAAAAGGTGTGCTTAAAAATCCAGAACCCAAAGCAATCTTTGGGCAACATGTTTTTCCTGAAATGTTGGTGGGCAAGGTTGGATTCAGATCTGGCCCCTATATGGCTTCGGCTGATGAAGTTTACCTGACAGTCAAAGGTAAAGGTGGCCATGCCGCGTTACCCGAAAGGTTGGTAGATCCTGTATTGATAACAGCACAACTTTTAACTGGTTTACAGCAGATAGTGAGCAGACGTTCCAACCCAAAAACACCCTCCGTGCTTTCTTTTGGAAAGGTAGCTGCCAATGGTGCTACCAACGTAATTCCTGATAAGGTAGAAGTCGCAGGAACCTTCCGAACATTTGATGAAGAATGGAGGTTTAAAGCACATAAGCTCATCGCTGATTTTGCTCAGAAAACGGCAGAAGCTGCAGGAGGACAATGTGAAGTAGATATTCGGGTGGGTTATCCTTTTGTTGATAACGATGACCAATGCACACGTGTGGCGAAAAATGCCGCAATTGATTTTCTGGGAGCCAACAATGTGGTTGATTTGGATATGCGAATGACCGCAGAAGATTTTGCTTTTTACACTCAGGAGGTGCCGGGTGCGTTTTATCGATTAGGTACACGGAGCAGTGTAAATGATGAGATTAAAGGGTTGCACACATCCACCTTTGATGTGGATGAGCGTTGCCTTGAGATAGGAGCAGGTTTAATGGCGCACATTGCGCTCGAAAGTTTGAAATATGAATAGAGTTATTCTCACAACGCTTATTGCCGTATTCATCTTCGGATGCAGCAATCCCGAAGCTGAAAAAGTGGCTGCACTCAAAAAAGAATGCATCGAAATCCATGATGAAGTAATGCCACAGTGGCAAGACATTGCGTCAATGAGCGGAGAACTTAAAAAATGGAGTACAGCCTTAGCAGAGGCTGATTCCATCGATTCCATTGTCCAATTGAAAACTCAAGTCAACGAGTCAGCCACTTTGCTGGACTCTGCCTATGATGCCATGGGCGATTGGATGAGTAATTATGAGCCAGACCTAGACCAAAGCCAATCCATTGACTCGGCATTGAGTTACTATAAAAGTGAGAAGGAACGCATAACAGCGGTGAATAGTTTGATGAAATTAAGCATTGAAAATGGTAAACAAATCTTGGCGAATAGGCCTTAGCATAGTGTTAGCGGTCAGTATTATCACCGCGTGCGAATCAGAAACAAAACAACTTCCCATTCTCGGCCCCACCATTATTAAAAACACTGTAGTTGATGGAGCACTCATTGCAGACACCACTTTTGGAGCCATAAGGGGCTTCAAATTTTGGGATCAAGACAGCAATGTAATTACTGAAAATACGGTCGAGGGAAAGCTATACGTAACTGACTTCTTCTTCACAAGCTGCCCGACCATCTGTCCAAAAATGAAGCAACAAATGCTCCGTATTCATGACCGATATCTTGATGAGGATAAGGTGGTTTTGCTTTCTCACAGCATTGATCCGGTGCGTGACTCTGTACAGCGGTTAAAAACGTTTGCTGAAAAATTGGGCGTGCAAACAGAAAAGTGGCATTTAATGACGGGCAATAGAGATAGCATCTACAGCATGGCAAAACACTATGTGATTGCAGCACAAGAAGACCCCGATGCCCCCGGAGGATTTGCGCACAGCGGTGCTTTTCTTCTGGTCGACACGAAAAGACAGATTCGTGGCATCTATGACGGAACCGATCCGCAGGAAGTAGATCAATTAATGGATGATATCCAATTCTTAAATGAACAAGAATAAACGCATATCACTTGCGCTCGCCTCTATTGCTACCATGACAGTATGTTTTGAGTCGTGCAACTATAAGCCCAAGAACCAAGGACGAGCGTTGTATAACCAACATTGTTCAAGCTGTCACATGGAAAACGGACAGGGGTTGGGCGAGTTATATCCTCCAGTAGCTAAATCTGACTATGTGCTAGCCAACAAGGAGTCGTTAGCTTGTCTCATTAAAAATGGCGTATCGGGTCCAGTCACAGTGAATGGAGTCACGTATAATGCTGCCATGTCAGGGTACCCTCAGCTTACTCAAAATGAGATTAGCAATTTAGTTTACTATATCCTGGTTGAACTTAATGTTCAGGACGACTCATACAGCTTCAAGGAAGTAAAGCAGCAACTAGGCCAATGCCTTATTTCTCAGGACGAATCTTAACTGGCTGCGCCTTCAATTGGATAATGCCTAAGGCATTGAACGCTTTAATCACGATATAAATCGGATCAATTTCATGCCAGCGAACTCCAAAGTTTGGACGACCTCCAAATTTGTGGTGGTTATTATGATATCCTTCTCCGAGCATCAAAATGTCCACAGGCATTAAATTCTTGGAAGTGTCTTCTACTTTAAAGTTTGTATATCCCACTCTGTGGGCAAACCAGTTAATGATTGCTCCGTGTGCAGGACCCATAACGAAATGGATAGGAAGCAACAGGTACATCCACCAATATTCGGCAAACATCACATAGAACCAAATGTAAAAGAGGCCCCAACCAATTCGCACTGGCCAGCTATCTGCAAATTTTTCGAATGCAGCCCACTCAGGTAAATCTTTTTTCCACTTATCCTCAATGGGAATTCTTCCGTAGAAAATATCAGAATATATGGTCTTTGTTCGCCACATCATGGCAAACAGATTTTTATCATACTTGGGCGAATGCGGATCTAATTCCGTATCAGCATAGGCGTGATGTTTTCTGTGTAAAATACCATAGGTATATGCACTGAGATAGCTTGAACCTTGAAAGATCAAGGATAGGACCTGAAAGAAGCGCTCCCAACCTTTACTCATGGTAAACATTTGGTGTGCCGCATATCGGTGATGAAAGAATGTCTGGGTAAATAAAGAAAGATACCAGTGGGCGAAAAAGAAGATGAGAATTTCCATATAATTAATGCAAGTTATTGATGCTCAAGAATGTGGGTGGCATCAAACCATTATGCTGAGGCAAAGATACGCTATGAGATTTTATGTTTTTTAGTCTAGAGATGATAATGGTCACGAATCACAGTCAGAATAATTCGGCATTATTCAGCACTTGAATCATCCTATTGATCTCATTGACCTTTTCTTCATCCCCTAATTTAGAGTAACTGAGTTTCAAATTTTGTAAAGCTCTATTCAAAATGGCTTCGTTTTTACATGGCTGATAATAGTCTGGCTTTTTGTCGAGTTTGAGCTGAACTAAAAAATCGTCAATCTCTGCCGCACTAAATACTGTGCCTTTGCTAAACGGATTAATGTAGAACAACACATCGGACGTGTAAATGTTGTTTGTCTTGTATAAACTAAATCGATCCAAGTATCCCAGCACAAAGTGTCTGGGAAGATTAATGCCGTATATCGGAAGGTCTAAGTTTTGTGCGATGATGGAGTAAATCAGACTCAAACTCAGTGGATTCCCTTTTTTGGATTCTAAAACCACATTTAAGAAAGAATTTTTTGGGGCGTGATAGTTCTGAGTATTACCAGTGAATCCATACACTTCAAAAAGAATGTGATTGATCACTTTTACTTGCTCGAATGCGGTAAGGTTTGCATTTAGCTCAATCCAAATATCTTGTTGTATCTGTTCGAGTTGCTTCAACATAAGCTCCTCATCAAAATCAGGATATTGGTATCGACTAATCAGGATAGCGCCATCAAGCAGACTGGCGGCACCAGCATCACGCCAAGCACCAAGGTGCTTAAGTAATGCTTCAAATTGTATGTCATGGATGAGTTGCTCAATACGATTCTGGAAGACGACTCCGAAAATGCTGGTTTCCCATGCTGATTCCAAGTTGGGAATAATGGTCTCGCCAATGGCCAAAATTTGCAGCCTTACATGCTCAAAAACTCCTTCATCAGGATCGTCTAGAAGCTGCAATAATGAATTAATATCAGGACGTTCTTTCTTGATATTTCAAAACTACGGGGATTAAATCCCGGCAAAATTTGCAGATTGTAGGCTTATTAGCGTTGAGTTGTTAATTATAGAATTAGTCGATATCGCTGCATTTATCCAGGGTAGCTTTCACTAATTTCTCTACCGCTGGGTGATAATTCTTGCTAAACTTTCCCGCAAGTCTATTTCCAATGATTACACAGATGCAAATGGTATTATGTCCAAGCGCCTGTCCCAAGGCATAGAGCGCAGAGCTTTCCATTTCATAGTTTACAATACGTAGATTTTTAAATCGAAATCCTGTTAACTGAGCATTAGTATCATCATTTCGCAACGGAATTCGTAGGAAGCGGCCTTGAGGTCCAAAAAATCCATTGGCAGCAACAGTAATTCCTTTTTTACCGAGTCCGTCAAATTGTTTTAGCAATGCTGGGCTCGCCATCGTTGCGTATGGTCTATTTAGCGGTAGTTTCCAATTGCATTGAGAAATAAAAGCAGTTTCTATGGCTTTCTCAAATGGACTGCTTTCAAGGTTGTAAAAATGTCTTACTCCGTCTATCCCCAGACTGCACTCAGTAATCAGAAAGGAGTCAACCATTAAGTCTTCCTGCAATGCACCGCAAGTGCCCAAGCGAATCAGATTTAGTTTGCGTAGTTGCTCCTTGGGTTGTTTGGTTTCTGCGTCAATATTTATAGCCGCATCCAATTCGTTTACGACAATATCAATATTGTCGGTTCCGATACCAGTGCTGATTGCGGAGACCCTTTTGCCTTTATAGCTCCCAGTATGGGTGGTAAACTCACGATTTGAAATTTTACAATCGATGGAATCGAAAAAGGAGCTAATCAATTCAACCCGACCTGGGTCGCCCACAAGTATCACGTTGTCTGCGATATGCTCATCCTTTAGGTGAAGATGATAGACACTTCCATCTGGATTTAGAATGAGCTCGGTTTCGGCTTGGTTCATGTTAAAAAAATTGATCACCAAACCTACATCAAATTGATAGTTTCGCTCGCGATGAAAGCGCAGATTGTAACCATCGGAGATGAAATTTTAATTGGACAGATCGTAGATACGAATTCTGCATGGTTAGCTTCTGAGCTCAATACTTTGGGCATATCTGTTGACTCGGTAAAGAGCATTGCCGATACGCGAGAGGCGATTTTTGAGGCTCTGAACACAGTACCTAGTGATGTAGAGTTAGTTCTGTTTACCGGTGGATTGGGTCCTACCAAGGATGATATTACCAAGTATGCTTTTGCAGAATGGTTCGAAAGTGATTGGCGCGAGGATGAGGATGTGCTAAGGCGGGTCAAGGAACACTTTTTAATGCGCGGTGTGAAGATGCCTGAAGTGAATCGCTTACAAGCTCAGGTTCCAAGCAACTGTATTGCGCTTCCAAATGGTTTAGGAACTGCACCTGGTATGTGGTTTGACAAGGGTGGAGCGGTGTATGTGAGCATGCCAGGTGTTCCGTTCGAAATGAAACACATCTTTTCAGAAAGGGCTATTCCCAAAATCAAAGAGAAGTTCAAACTTGATCATATTGTTCATCGAACCATATTGACACAAGGGATAGGGGAGAGTTCGCTCATGGAAATCATTGCCGATTGGGAAGAAAACTTGGCGAAAGAGAACATTAAATTGGCCTATTTGCCTTCTCCTGGTGCTGTAAGGCTGAGATTAACAAAATACGATGACCATATTGAAGACAATACCTTGGTGGTCGAACGGAATATTGAGCGTCTTTTGCCATTGATCCAAGATTATACGTTTGGTTTTGGTAAAGAAACGCTTGAGGTAGTGGTTGGCCGATTGCTCACCAAATTTGGCTATACTTTAGGGATAGCTGAAAGCTGCACAGGTGGTTACATTTCTCATCTGGTCACTTCTGTGCCAGGCAGTAGTGCATATTTCATGGGCACAGCGGTTACATATTCATATGATGCCAAATCGAAAGTTTTGGGTGTAAATAAAGCAGACATTATAGAGCAAGGCGCTGTGAGTGAGCAGGTGGCCATGCAAATGGCCGCAGGTGTGAGAAAACTTTATGATTGTGACTTTGGTATCAGTTCTACAGGAATAGCAGGACCTGGCGGTGGCACCAAAACAAAACCGGTGGGAACGGTTTGGATTGGAGTTTCTACTCCTGAAAAAACCTTTGCACTCAGATTTCAGATGGGTGAAACACGCGAAGGTAACATTCGAAAAACCGCTTTGCAGGCACTGCAACTGCTTAGAAAAGAAATCATTGCGATCCAGAAAATTTCTCTGATTGATTCGCTGTATTTAAAATAAGAATCCACTATATTCGCAGCCCAATTTTGAAGGGTTAAAAACTAGACGAAATGAGAACATGTCAAATCACAGGAAAGCAGGCGTTAACAGGAAATAACGTGTCTCACTCAAACCGTAAGTCGAAGCGTAGATTTAACGTTAACCTTCAGAAAAAGAGATTTTTCATCCCAGAAGAGGACCGATGGGTGGAGTTGAGAGTAAGCGGTGCTGGCATCAGAAACATCAACAAAAAAGGAATTAGCGCTTGCTTGAAAGAAGCAAGAGCAAAGGGTTATATCTCATAGTTTGTGATTGATATTTGATTGTAAAGTCCCGATGTGTAAGCATCGGGATTTTTTGTTTTTAATCGCTAAGAAGCACTCCAGGATTAAACCTTCGTTCGATCAGCTGTTCGATCTTTTGGTACAGAGCTAATGGTCTGAAACTCGTCCAAGTAAAGTCATTGAGTTCACCTCCAAACACAAAGTAGTTATCTATGCCAGAAGATGTGAAGTCATTCAGGACGTGTGTTCTGAAATTAATCGCAGCAATCCAGCCGTCTTCAACGTCCTCTGACCATTCTTCGTAGTAGCTGTCATCCGAGCTGTGAAAACTCAACACATTATCGCCAAGCAAAACGAATTTGGTAACACCTTCTGTGATCAATTCATCAATAATTTCACGCTTTAAAGTCATGATGTCATTATACAGTGTATCATTCCATTCTCCGATTAGCTCGATAAAGGCGTAACCATCATCATAATCCACAAAGAGAATCTTCAAGAAAAGCGTATTGGAGCCAAAATTGTCCCATTGTGGATGTATGTAGTGATCATAGATCGCGTCAGTATAGTAGAGCTCTGAATACTCTCTGCCATAAAAAGGACTTCGTTCATCCTCTTCAGCGGTGTAAAGATTACGCCAATTCCAATATGGTTCAATCGTGTGCATGCAACTAAACAAAGCTACAAGCTAAGTGGTTCGCTACTTGGTTGATTTTTGATGTTCTTCAACGGCTTTTCGAACACTTCCAGCCCTAGCCAGTAACTGATGGGCTTGTTCATAACTTAGACCGGTCTCGTTCATCACCATTTTGGTGCCGCGGTCTACCAATTTATCGTTGCTCAGCTGCATATCTACCATTCGATTACCTCTCACACGCCCCAGCTTCACCATTACCGAAGTTGTAATCATATTCAGCGTCAGCTTTTGTGCCGTACCGGCTTTCATCCGAGTGCTACCCGTAACAAATTCTGGACCTACCACAATTTCTATCGGAAAATCCGATGCGGCCGATATCGGGGCATTTGGATTGCATGTAATACACCCAGTGGCAATGCCATTTTTCTGACATTCTTTTAAGCCGCCAATTACATAGGGTGTGGTGCCCGATGCCGCAATGCCAATTACGATGTCTTTTGCCGATACATCGTGCTCTGTTAAATCCTTCCAAGCCTGTGTAGGGTCGTCTTCTGCAAACTCGACTGCTTTGCGAATGGCAGAATCTCCGCCTGCAATCAGCCCGATCACCATACCATGAGGAACACCATATGTCGGTGGGCATTCACTTGCGTCCACAATTCCTAGTCTACCGCTGGTGCCAGCACCTATGTAAAACAACCTACCACCAGCTTCAAGTTTTTTAAACACGGCTTCGGCACATCGCTCAATGGCTTCGATGTTTTTTTCAATGGCGAGAGGAACGGTTTTATCCTCTCGATTCATGTTGGCCAAGAGTTCTTGAAAACTCATGTTTTCAAGTTTGTCGTAGTTCGATGCAGATTCAGTGATGCGTGTCATACAAGTATTTGTTGAGCTAGGCACAAATTTCACCTATATCGCAGCGATCTCGAGGCTAGGAAACCTAGGTTATGAAATTAGAATTGTGCGAAATGCTGCTTCCAAATGTGGAAATGGTGGTCAGATTAACTGGTGTTACTAAATTCGGTAGCACCTATGCCATCAACCAAGTCCTATTTCCTTGTTTCGGTCTTATTGTTATTTGTTAGTCTAGGCATTGGGCAGGACGTCATAAATAATTTTGGTACTTCTCGAATGTTGGTGCAGGTTAAGGGTAAGCTCTATATTGATTCTGCTTGGACCAAGCCATTGTCAAAAGTTGATATAAAAGTTGAGCTCTTAACCAATGCCTCTGAACGTTATATCAAGGGGCCCGGGAATAAGCCAATGATCAACCCAGATTTCGAACCTGAATACCAATTGGTAGGTATGGAATTGAGAAGCCATTTACCAATCATACAGTCGATCTCGCCAAGGGAGATACCCTATATATCTTCAGTGATGGATATCCCGATCAGTTTGGTGGTGAGCGTGGCAAGAAGTATAAAAGCGGCAATTTTAAGCGTAAGCTCGCCAAACTTGCTGAGTCCCCCATCGAAGAACAGAAAGCGGAACTAGAACAAGACTTTCATACTTGGCGAGGCCATCATGAACAGATTGATGATGTCTGTGTGATTGGAGTAAGGGTTTAGTAGGGCATAAATGTTACGTGGACCATTCTCAATAGAAGTGAGTATATCCCTAATACCGCATTAATTTTCTTCAGAAAAGAGATGACTTGAGTCACTCAAAGGATTTCTGAATTGATATATGACTGCAATTTATTGCTCGCTAACCACAAATAAAAAAAGCCCAGATTCATATGAACTGAGCTTCATTTTAGTGTTTTACGCTTCTACTAGAATCCAAGCTTTGGTGTAGGCATATTTTCAATTAAGACACCCACACAAAATAGGCTTTCTGGGTCTGGCTCAGCATCACGCTTGCCTTTTTTTCCTTCTTCTGGAGGAGGTCCAGGAGCTGTGATTCTTACGATTACCTTCTTTGTGGTTTCGGCACTAAACTCAAAAAACATGGGTAATCCACCATTCTCTAAATCCTCTCCGTTTCCTTCCTCGTCCATTGGCACATCAAGAGCGGCCGCCTCGTTGTCAAACAGAACATCCTTGGAGCGACTGTCAATAATTTTAAATTTAATAGGTTCCTCAACGTCACTATCTTGACACAAGCTTACTCGATAATCTTGGCCCGCGTGACTTACAAAAACCAAGTCGCTGGTATGACCAAGGACAAACATTCCACTTTTTGATTGGGTATTATATCCCATGTTTGGATTATCAGAGCCCCAACATTTCTTTTTGTGAAAGTTTTTACACTCTTGAGCAAAAGATGCGTTTGATGCTATGAGCGCTCCAATTAAAACGAATAATCCGATTAGCTTTTTCATTCTAGATGCGTTTATCCTTGATTAGGGTTTGAAAATGAATTTCTATATCCAGTAGCTGCCGCTTTTAAGTCGTTGAATTCGTCTGCAGTGATTAAGATGCGACTACCACTAAGCACAACTTTATCACCCTCTTCTTTCATTTGATTAGAAGAACTTTCTTCGTCTAAATTCAAGAAAATGTCAGAAATAGGTTGCATTTCCTGCATCACTTCTTGAATGCGCGGTTCATCAGAGTATAAATTAAGGTAGTCCAACACATTTTCCATCACAAGCTTTTGATCTGCTAAACGCTGCACGAGCTCATTTGACTCATCGTATTCATTGATCATCGCACTTAGGATGTAGATGCTTTCTACAAAACCACCAGCTGCAATAATGGCCAGTGTAGATCCTTTTTCATTTTCTTCCAATTGGGCGATAATGCGTTGGTAAGAACTTGAGGAAATCACCTCTAATGAATCTGCATTGTCCATGTTGGATTTTACACGATTGACCATCAATTCGTCAAACACATAAGAGATACCCAAATCATCACCTACCTTTCTTAGATTATCAAAATTGGTTATGGACTCTTGAAACTTTTCATAAGAGGCGGTGTACGCTATGTCCGCGGTTAATCTACCAAAATTTAATGCCTGAATTTTTGAACTGGTATAATTAACCGCATCGGTAGAAACCAAGCCTTCTTGATAGGGCAGATCACTTTGTTTGATGATTCCGAACAATTCATTTGGGCTGGGAACTGAATAGGTGTTTCCTCCTTGAGACGAGAATCCCCATTCTTGAGTTTCTTGAACTTCTTCCTCAACTGGGGTTGATTCTTCGGAGTCTTTTTTCTTGGGTTCTTCTCCGCATGCGCTTAACAATAGGATGGTTGATCCAAGGAATAGTAGGTTGTACAGGGGTTTTTTCATTTGATGAAAATAAGGCTTATTTAGTTCTGAGAGGCACAAAAATAGAAATATTTACATTCCAAAAACATTCCTCTAAGTCAGTGTTTGTAGGACTTTTCGCGAGGTGGGTTTACACATGAAAATCCAGTAAATAAAATACGAAAAGCTATACTGCTTGAGCTGTTTTAAACTCTGAGGTTTGATGGAAAGTGAGATCAGGATAATTTTCCTGTGCCATTTGAAGCATCCATGCCGAAGGAGCTAGGAAAACAGGATTGTCATCTTTATCTAGCGCTACTTCAGCTGCTTTGATTCGCATAAACTCATCGAGTTGATCCTGATTGTCAGTTGTAATCCAGCAGGCTTTATGAAAGGTTTTATGTACCAAATCACAAGAAGCTCCATACTCATGATTTAGTCGATACTTGATCACCTCAAACTGAAGTTCACCCACCGTGCCAATGATCTTTTTGCTGCCTGGTTGCTGAATAAATAGTTGGGCGACTCCTTCATCTGTAAGCTGGCGCACTCCTTTTTCGAGTTGCTTGGATTTCATCGGATCGGTATTGATGACCTCTCTGAATATTTCTGGAGAGAAGCTGGGTATGCCTTGAAACTCAAAATCTCTCCCGTCCGTTAATGTATCGCCAATTTTGAAGTTGCCAGTGTCATACAAACCCACCACGTCACCCGGGTAAGCTTCTTCAATGAGGTGCTTTTCCCGAGCAAAAAAGGAATAAGGATTATTGAACCTGAGGTCTTTATTGAGCCGTGTATGATGGAAAAACTTGTTGCGCTCGAATTTACCAGAGCATATTCTCAAGAAAGCAATTCTATCGCGATGATTTGGGTCTAGATTAGCGTGAATTTTGAAAATAAAGCCGCTAAACTTTTCCTCGTTTGGTTTGATCGGACCAATGGAACTTGGTCTGGGTTGTGGATTGGGAGCGAGTTGCACAAAGGTATCGAGCATCTCTTGCACACCAAAGTTGTTAACGGCACTGCCAAAGAATACTGGAGCCAATTTTCCTGCGAGATATTCTTCCTTATTTAAGGTTTCGTAAACGCCATCAACAAGTTCAACATCGTCACGTAATACTTCCGCATCGTCTCCAATGAGTTCATCAAGCTTAGGATCATTCAAGTCCTTTATTGTGATTTTTTCATTGGTGATTTTGGTTTTACTCGCCTCAAATAAATTGAGTTGGTGATCGTGCAAATTGTAAACCCCTTTGAATGACTTACCACGGTTGATGGGCCAGCTTAATGGCCGAACTTTTATGTTCAGGTGGCTTTCTAGCTCATCAAGCAAGTCAAACGGGTCACGACCTTCCAAGTCGAGCTTATTTATGAATATGATGATAGGTGTATCGCGCATTCGACACACCTCAGTGAGTTTTTTGGTTTGTTCCTCTACACCGTTTACACTATCCACGACCAGAATAACGCTATCAACGGCAGTCAATGTCCGATAAGTATCTTCTGCGAAATCTTTGTGACCTGGAGTGTCCAATATATTGATCAAGAGATCTTTATACTCAAAACTCATCACCGAGGTAGCAACCGATATACCTCTTTGGCGCTCAATTTCCATAAAATCTGATGCGGCCGTTTTTTTGATTTTGTTTGACTTAACTGCACCAGCGCTCTGAATGGCTCCACCAAATAGAAGCAACTTCTCGGTGAGGGTAGTTTTACCTGCATCCGGGTGCGATATGATGCCAAACGTCTTACGCTTTGATATTTCCGAACTTATGCTCAATCGAGTGAAATATTAAATTGTGCAAGATGGTGTTGCATATGCTTTGACTGAAACACAATCCAACCTTCATAGTCGAGCACGCCAAATACTGGATGTACCTCCATCGCCTGTGGATTTGACTCGTGGTACTCAAAAAAGGTGATTATTTCTGACTCAAGTTGATCAATGGCGCTGGCTAAATCAGCTTTTCGAAGTTTGGCAAGACCATCGCCTTGCACAGGATTAGTTATGTTGCGCTGGTAAGGCACATCACTAAAAAGGAATTTTCTTCGCTCAGCGAGTTCATCCCCCTCAAAAATGCATTTTACTTGAGCCTTGCCATTGGAAATCATCCAAGACCCCACAAGGTGCTCAACCATATGCTGTGGCGACATCAAACCCCAAATCGGCTGTTCATCACCATCGAGTGCTCGAAGCCTTGCAGGAATGGATAAAAAGACTTGCTCAGAATATGTGTTCAGTTTAGAATCGCTCATTCGCGTTAAAATGAAAGTCGCTTTCGATTATTGCGTTCTCATCACTGTCGCTGCCATGAACAGCATTTTTTGCTTTGCTTTCTGCGTATTTCTTTCGAATGGTTCCCTCAGTAGCTTCGCTTGGATCGGTAGCGCCAATGAGCGCTCTGAAATCAGCCACAGCATTGTCCTTCTCCAGAATAGCCGCGTAGATTGGGCCTGACGACATGTATTCTACAAGTTCGCCATAGAAAGGACGCTCTTTGTGGACTTCATAGAATGCACCTGCGCGCTCCCCGCTTAGTTGTGTCTTTTTCAATGCAACAATTTTGAAACCTGCGGCCTCAATCATTGCAAGAATTGCCCCTGCATGTCCATTTGCAACAGCCTCAGGCTTTATCATCGTGAAAGTTGTATTTCCTGCCATTACTCTAAATCTTTTGAGGCCGCGAAAGTATAAATACACCTGCGGTTTTTTGCTGGTATGCATTTCTAATTTTGCAGCCTTGAAAAATGCAGTCTCTAGGTAACACATGTTTGTTTCTATTTTGCCTTCTCATCGGTGAAGTAAATGCTCAAAATTTTAACGCTAACTCGTATAAAGTTGGCACGCAATCCATTGCAACAGAGGAGTATCGACCATCGGCTAACTATGATCGGATTTTTGTTTGTTTTGATTCGGAAGCGCTTATGGATGGAGCGCTTCAGCAACAACTCATTGCATTTGGCAATCACTTCAAGGCCAGAATTATTCATTGTGCGCAACCACTCGATGTTGAAACATGGCGTGACTTTACCAAACAATTGCAGCTTGACTCGCATCATCATGTCTTTGTCTTTGCCTCGGGCAGAGCAGCCAATAATGCAGTGGGCGCTTTTATGAGCGATGAGTTTGGGTTTTTACACACTCCGGAATTTGATACATCTACCTTAAATATGATGGAAACACTGGGCGGTGTGAGTATCTCAAACCAGGAGTCAGATTCGGTGATTGATATGCTTTCGAGCTTAGGCTTTTGGGTTAATCAAACTGCATTTGCGGACGATTCGAAAATCTTTGAAAAGGAAAATTATCCTAGTATTCAGCGAGCTCTCGATTGGTCAGATTCCTTGAGTTTGATCGTGCGGGATTCGCTAAAACGTACTGAACTTTACTCTATGGCAGGACTCCAAAACACGATACCTGAAGTGCTGCGTCAGGGTAAAGGGATCGATTTAGAAATACTTGTCACGACACCTGCTGAGTTTCGAATCGAAATGGTAAACCTTAGCACAGAAGCCATTTGGTCGGAAAGGGCATTTTTCGGACGTGGAATTCATAAAATTAGGGTACCTACCGATGCGCTTGATTGGGGTGTCTATCATCTGGAAATTCAAGGGGCTCAAGTGGATAGCCGCTATAAAATCATTATTCGAGGATGATCAATTATCCAAAGGTTTACTTAGGAAAGGGGCGTGATAAGTCTGTGTTACGCAGGCATCCTTGGGTTTTTTCAGGCGCAATAGCCTCAAGCGAACGCGACTTGAAGGAAGGTGAGTTGGTGCAGGTGGTCGGTCATGACGAGCGATTCCTTGGAATCGGCCATTGTTGTAGTGGGTCACTTGCAATTAAAGTGTTGACCTTTGAGGAGGAGGTGGTTGATGCCACATGGTTTGAAACCCGACTGGCTCATGCAGCAACTAAGCGAGCTTTGCTTGCGCTGCCAAATTCAGGAACCAATTGCTATAGAATGGTCCACGGTGAGGGCGATATGTTGCCCGGACTGATCGTGGATGTGTACGACACTGTGGCGGTGATACAGCCCCATAGTGTGGGTATGGAAATGTCGCTTCCACATATTGTTAGCGGGTTACAAAAGCTTGGAATTTCTAATATTTTGCACAAACCCATTACCCGAAGCCAATCTACCTCGGTGCTTTCTGGTGAAATACCTGAGTTGGTGCAAGTAGCTGAAAATGAAATAAAGCTTTTTGTTGATGTTCTCAAGGGTCAGAAAACCGGATTTTTTATTGACCAGCGCGATAACAGATCACTGTTGCGTCAATACGCCAAAGGCAAGTCAGTGCTGAATGTGTTTAGTTACACAGGAGGGTTTAGTCTCTCGGCCTTGGCAGGCGGTGCTGATAGCGTAGTTAGTGTGGATAGTTCTTCGATGGCGCTCGATTTAGCTGCGCAAAATGTTCAGATAAACGAGTTTTCAGGCGAGCATAAATCACTGAAGATGGATGCCTTACCATACTTGGACAATATGGATGAAGCTTACGACATTATTGTTTTAGATCCACCTGCGTTTGCCAAGCATAAAAGTGCGCGACACAGAGCGGTGAAAGCCTATCAGCGAATTAATGAAGCTGGACTGCGCAATGTGAAGCCTGGTGGCATGTTATTCACGTTCAGCTGCTCTCAGGTAGTAGACAATCAATTGTTTTTTGACACCATAAGGGCGGCAGCAATCAATGTGGGTCGGTCTATTTCTGTACTTCATCGAATGCGTCAGCCTGCAGATCACCCTGTTTCCATCTACCATCCGGAGGGTGAATACCTCAAGGGATTGGTTCTATCCGTTGACTAATTTAAACGCTCAAGGCGCTTTGAGAGGTTTTTTACCCTCGATCGAACCCCAGCGCTCTCATCGTTTTTGAGCGATTTGAACACCATAAGTAGTTCATCGCAAAGCTCGTTGTATGGTTTGGCAATATTGGTGAGCACTAACATGGCATGCGCTCGTGCAGCAATGGACTCATTCTGTGAGCGAATGACATTCAGGCCAAGGTTAAAAACTTCGCCACTTATTGCTTCGTTGATGTTGATGAATGTGAGGCTTCGCCACAAGTCCCTTTTTACTCCTTTTACGCTTGTCTTTTTTAGGTATTCAAATAACAACTTTTGATCAGCTGTATTAACCTCAGGATTCGATTCAATGAGATGGGTAAGCAGCCATGTGAAATGCCATTTTCGATTGTTGGGTACATCTTCAATGTATTTGAAAAACTCTTGAAAATCCAGTCCCTCGGTTTCGATTGATCGAACCATGGACTCAATACTTGACTTGCTTCGATTAGCAAGTAAAAGACGATCGATTTGTGATGGTGAAATCAAATTGATTTATTAATTTATTTCAATGGATGTAAATAGTTGATATATAGTAATCTAATAAAATAAAATATTACGTTTAAATATTTCAATAAAAACATAGTAAAACCATGGTTTACAATTCTACTTTTGAGCAAAAAAGAACTAATAAATTACGCGAAATAAAATGAGTGTAACAAGAGATAGCAAGGCGTTGTTTGAGTGGCGAAAAGAAGTCGTAACCAACGGTGTCGGAGTGTTTAATCCATCCACTGC
>Ga0181593_10001407_pt1 | contig 21809 bp, 20 predicted proteins | sample 071ome_19_FD_133756 | JGI IMG/M metagenome (GOLD analysis project Ga0181593, IMG submission 133756) | Coastal salt marsh microbial communities from the Groves Creek Marsh, Skidaway Island, Georgia - 071413AT metaG (megahit assembly) | ecosystem: Environmental > Aquatic > Marine > Intertidal...
ATGCTCTTCAGGGGCAATGGCATCCTCATTCATGTGAATGATGCGCAGGCTGTCATACTCTTCTATATGCATTTCAATAGTATCGCCAACTTCTACAAACTCGATCGGAAAAGGCGTCATCATGATCAGCGGTGTTCCTTTGGATCCACACTGCAAGAGTTCATTATCGGCAGGATCCCATTGTGCCAGAAACTCCTCGCCTGCTTGAGTCAAAGGGTATCCTCCCGTAAACATCGGGAAAGCTGTGCGGTCACGCATGATGGTACTCCAGGTCCGGAAAATGCCATCAGCGCTGGCTATCGCCCGCTCGATTACTGCATCATTTTCATCGTCGATATATCCCACCAGATTGCCGGCCTTGCCAGCCGCGAAATAGGGAGAGCGGTTACCAAAATCAAACTCATAACCACTGGACAGGAGAATATTGCGCGCTAAAATTTCATTGCGTCCCCGCATGGATGGGGAACCGGCAACCGTGACTCTGTCACCGACCTGAATCGCATCTCCGGTAATACCCCGATTTCGCATGACACTTATCGCCGCAGTTTCGGCACTGTATTGAACGATATTGCCTGCTTCATCTTCCACATCAAAAACGATAAAGCCGTGCGGATTACGCCAGGAAACGGCCCGGATGGTTCCTTCCAGTTCAATCGTTTGATCCGTATCGAAGAGACCAACATTACTGTGATGGGCCAGTGCAGTACTGAAAAATGCACAGGAGATTGAGGCTACTATTGCTTTTTTCATTATCCATACCCTCTTGAAACTGATGTTTATAACAAGGCGTAATTGCGGCTTTATAAGCAGTGAACTAACGCCAAGGCTGAAGGCATTAAACTATAGTAAAGTCCCCTGAAATACCAGATAAGGTAAAAAGGCTGAGAACAGAGAAAGTAAAGCGATGCTGACCTGAGCCAAAGTACTCTAGCCAAAGCAAAGGTTTTCCGGAGATAAACGATTTAGTAATCGAGAGAGCCGGAATCAGCATTGGAAACGCTGCTCCCCGCCAGACGCTGCCTCTACAGTCGACTAGAAGCTATGCAGCCAGTTGAATTGCAACTGCCCCTTGGAAATCTCGTCCAGGGTCTGTTCCATGTAACCAAACTGCAGACGACTGGAATCGCTCAGGCTATAACCGATAGCGGCATAAAAGCGATTTCGGTCAAAATAGTCGACCCGGCGATTATTGCCAACATCCTGCTCTAGGTTGAGGAAGAGTTCATTATAAAAAGAGAGGTACAGAGCACCCCGGGATAGCGTGGTCTGATTAAGTGGATAGTTGAGTGCGAAAGAATAGCGAAAGCGGTTTCTGAAATCCTGATTGTCCACATCGCGCTGCTCCAGACGCAAGCGGTGAGTAAGATAGAATCGATCAGACACTCGTTGCGGAATCAGCAGTTCCTGGTAGAGTCTTTTCTCCCGTGTTTTATCCCGACTGGGTCCAAAAGCACCTGAGCTGATGTGTGCCAGACCGAGGGTGAATTTCAGATTGCTGTCCTGCGGGGACCAGGTGAGTCCACCGCGAATCAGGAGTTGCTCAAGGTCTCCATAAGCATCCCAGTTACGGTGCTGAACATCCCCCTGCAAACCAAAACCGGCTCCTATTTCCGGGTCTGCCGTCCACATAAACATATACCAGGCACCCAGCTGGTCCTCATCAACTTGCGCTATGGCCGGATTGCTAAAACCTTGCAGAAAAAGTAAGAGCAGTAGCGGGGATAGTGATTTTTGCATTTAACGGATATCGCCTTTTTTAGTTTCTATGGGCACTGGTTGTGGGCGCAGCGGCATTAGCATGACAGGAAATACCGAAATAACAATAAGCAGTAAAATCAGGGTGTTCATCTGTAGCTCCTAAACAGGAAATTCGCTTTAAACCCATGGTGCTTGCTCTTCATGCAGGCATTCAAGCCTATTTGTTATAGGTTTTCCCTATCATATCAACTAAAATATTGAGTAAGATAATAGCACTTGGCTTACCTAAACCATGCAGTTCACCTGTGCTCCTGCGGCTGATAGTGCCTTCTGAGTCGATTTCTAACGCGACAGACCCTTCAGGTGTATTTAGCGACCTGAGCTTTTAACCTGCTTTTTTGCAATAACTGACAAAGATCAAATACCAGGTATCCCACAATGGAATAATAAGAGGCAAAGATCATTGATCACACATTCAGCGTAAGCATGGGAGCGACTCATGAGTGAAACCATTACCGAAACAGATCCAGATCTCATCCTGATAGATGAGCTGGCCGATTTTACAAAACATTCCCTGATGATCGTGGAAGAGAGCCGGCGTGAACTGCTTATTTTGAGCAAAACGCTCGATCCGGCACTGTATAACAATGATGATTTCTATCACCGCCTGTTAAACATGGCTCGCGCCGACCGCGAGTCCCATGTCAAAATTATGGTGAAGGATTTTCATTCCCTCGAAGCCCACGGCCACCAGATACTGGACCTGTCACGCAGACTGCCCAGCAAAATAGAAATCCGCCATCTGAAGGTCAGGCCCAGTCAGGATGAAATCGCCTTTATCATTGGCGATCACAAACACCTGTTATTCATGCACGAAGACGGCGTCTATAACGGAGCCGTCAATTATGATGCCGAAGACGAATGTAATGAACTGGTGAGGGAATTCAATCAGTTATGGAAAAAGCACTGCGACCGCGATCCAGCCGTCAATAGCATGCTGATTTAAACCCTCTACAATATTGTGATGAGTAAACTTAAGTTATAGGATGGCTTAAGTACTGGGTTGCTTATTGCATTGAGGGATTTGCATGAAAACCACTCTCCTGTTCATCACCCTGCTGAGCCTGCCGTTGATGGCAGAAGCAGAAGTCAGTCACTTTGAAATCGACCGTGATGAAATCTACGCCAATGGCAAACACTTTGGTGAGGCCGGTCAGTACCACGAGATTAGCGGCAAAATCTATTTTGCTGTTGACCCGGCTAATCCCAGAAACCGTTTTATCGTTGATCTTGAAAAAGCACCAAGCAACAGCAGTGGCCTGGTTGAAGCCTCCGCTGATTTTGTTATTCGGGCGCCGGTCAATGCCCAGAATGGCAATAATGTCGCTCTAATTGGTATTCCAAACAGAGGCAGAAAACTTTCCGATCAGTTCAACCTGGATCTGGAAAAACCGGAGGATGACGGCTTCCTCATGAACGCCGGCTATACCCTGCTCTGGATTGGCTGGGAAGAGGATATCGACACCGGCATCCGGGCACAGCTGCCACAGGCAAGCGACTCAGGGGAGCCGATTGCCGGTCTGGGTTTTGCCCTGGCCAGGGATTTTGGCAGCTGGATCAGAAACTCGGAAGCTGCCCCAGTATCAACGGGTTACCTGATGGCATATGGCATGTCACAATCCGGCAGATTTCTGCGTAACTTTCTTTACCTGGGTTTCAATACTGATGAAGCTGACCGCAAAGTCTATGACGGCGTGTTTGCCCATGTTGCCGGTTCCTCTCTAATTGATGCCAATCGACCCGGTGCAGATGTAATCAACCGCGGGCAGTTTAATGCCACCGCCTACCCCTTTGCCGATGAGGCCTATACCGACCCGGTATCCGGGCTGTCTGAAGGCCTGCTGGACAATCCACGCGCCAGTGAACATAGACCGAAAATCTTTTATACCAACGGCTCCAATGAATACTGGGGTGGGGGGCGGGTCGCCGCCCTGGTTCACAGCACTCCGGATGGCACTGCGGATATCAGTCTGCCGAATGATGTTCGCTATTATTTTCTGGCCGGTTCTGAACACAGTCCGGATTCCTTCCCTCCCAGCGAACCCGAAAATGGTCAACTGCCCAGAAATGCACTGAGCTACTGGTACCGCATGCGTGCCCTGCTGGTTTCCCTTACCGATTGGATCAAGCACGATATCGAACCACTGCCCAGTGTATACCCTTCACATGCAGCCGGCACACTGGTGCACTTTCAGGATGTTAATTTTCCCACAATTCCCGGTATCCATGCTCCGCTTGCCGGCCTTGATGCCGGCGTCAGAATGCCCAATCCCATGCTGGAAGACGGTGCCGGTGCAGGGGCCGCGCTGCCCCTGCTGGTGTCTCAGGTTAATGCAGACGGCAATGAAATAAGTGGCATACAGGCTCCAGAATTGATGGTGCCACTGGCCACCCACACCGGCTGGAATTTCAATAATCCAGCCGCAGGTGATCCGGATGTGCTGTTTCGCCAGATCGGCTCCTACATCCCCTTCCCGCTGACCCGTGAGCAACGACTGCTTACGGGTGACCCGCGCTTATCCATCGAAGAAAGGTACAGTAATAAAGCCGACTATCTGGCGCGGATCAGTGAGGCCACCAATACCTTGATTGAGCAGGGTTACATTCTGCAGGCAGACTTTGACAAACTGATAGAACAGGCATCCATTCACTGGGATTACCTGGTAAGGCGCCCGTAAAGCCGCAACTACAGAGAAGCCCCGTCAAACACCTCGAAAGGCAATTCGACAGTATTGATTGCATCCACACAACCCAGGTTCACCCTGAATTCCCCCGGGCTGCGCCTGGTTTCATGAAACACATAGATGCCACAGTTATTACAGAAGTAATGTTTGGCGACATTGCTGCCGAATTGATAACAGGAAAGTGTATCTCCCTGTCTGTGCAAATTTTCTGATGAAATCGTAAACGGCGACATCAGCGCCGCCTTCCTTTTGCAGATGGAGCAATTACAGCGGATACCTTTGTCTATTTCTTCACTTTCAAAAGTAAATTTAATCGATCCGCAATGACAGTTACCTTGATAAGTTTTCATATTTGCCTGCTATAAATGAGATGATTATATTGATGCTTTTGATGTCCTCATCGGGCAATATTTTAACCGCCAGTGCGCAAAACGCTTACAAAAAATTTAATTTCAGCCGGCCACTCGCTGTTTATCAGTGTTTTCCGGACAGGGAGCCCCATTCAGATGCACAAGCTTTTTTTCTGCCTATTCATCCCGACACTACTGGCATCGTGCAGCGCTATGCAAGATCCCCAAACGCCAAAGAACTTGAGTTCCCTGGCAGCTTTTAATGCCCTCATCACTGAAATTCCGACCGGGGATTTTATCCAGACAAGAAAAGCCAACTTTCCTACCGGCATTTCTCCCTATTTTGTGGTTAAGGACAATATCCATGTGGCCGGCGTTGCCAATACCGCCGGGACTCCTGCCTTGAGAAACTTTGTGCCCAGTGAGCATAATCTCACCGTTGGGCGGCTGATCGATGCTGGCGCCATCCCGCTAGCCAAAACCAATATGCACGAACTGGCTTTTGGTATCACCAGTAACAACTATGCCTTTGGTGCTGTCCGTAATTATCTCGATAGCAGTCGCTTTGCCGGCGGCAGTAGTGGCGGTACCGCAGTCGCCATCGCCAGTGGCCTGGTCGACTGGGGTTTGTGCACGGATACCGGCGGCTCATGCCGCATCCCGGCGGCACTCAACAGTGTGCTTGGCTTTCGACCCTCACCCGGTCGCTATCCGTCCACGGCCGTGAGCCCGCTCTCACATACGCATGACACCATCGGCCTGATGGCCAGCAGGGTCAGCATCCTTGCCAGTATCGACAGCCTGATAACAGGGGAAGCCAACCCAGGCAGTCAGCCCAGAAACGCTTTGAGAATCGGCATCCCCCGGGCTTATTTTTTCGACGATCTCGAAGCAGCAGTGGCTGATACGGTCAATGCCCGTCTGGCCGCTCTGCAGGCACAGGGTATCGAACTGGTAGACGTGGACGTCTCGCCCCTGGTTGCCCCGGCTGCTGCAACCAGCGACACCATTGTGCTCTATGAAGCCCTGGGCGACATGAGAGATTATCTGCAGACTTACTACCCCCGCTTAAGCCTTGATACCCTGGTGTCTGAAATTGCCAGTCCGGACGTTGCGGGAACGCTTGAACTGATTCTCTCACAGCCATTTACGCCTGATGATTACCAGCAGGCGCTGGCTTTTCGGGAAGAACTGATGGCTGGTATGGCTTCCTTCTTTACCGAGCAGAACATTGATGCACTGCTCTATCCGACCGTGCCGGTAACGGCCAGATCCATTGCCGAGGAATCAGATACTTTACTGCTAAATGGTGAGACAGTACCGACCTTCCAGACGGTCAAGAAAAATACCAACCCGGCCAGCCTGCTGGGCCTGCCTGCCATCACGCTGCCCGCCGGTCTGGCAGCAAATGGCCAGGCCGTCGGGCTAGAACTGGCTGGCCCGTCTGGCAGTGACCATAGCTTGCTGGCTATTGCCATGATATTGGAATCGTTGCTTGCTGAAAATGAATAAACTGAGCTGCTGGAGCCCCTGACATGTGCGGCCGCTTTCAGATAAAAAAAGATGAAAAAACAGACACCCTGCTGACAACGCTGAAGGTTTCCGGCAGACCACGCTATTCTGATGATATTGCCCCTGGCAGCTGGATATCCTTTATTCATGAAAACGCAGAACGTCACATCAACAGCGCTATCTGGTGGTTGTTACTGGATCATGAGAGCCACAAACCCAACTACAAATACGCTACCTTCAATACCCGTGCCGACAAGCTGAATAACAAGCGTTCGGTTGGCTACCACCCCTTTCGCGAATCCCGCTGCATAATTCCAGCCAGTGCCTTTGTCGAGGGCCTGGGTGACAAGAAGACCTATCACAAGATTGAACTGGAAGGCCGCGCCATTGCCTTCGGCGGCCTGTTTCGGGAATACCATGATCAGCAAAGTGGTGAAATTATTTATGCCACCTCAATCATCACCCTGCCTGCTGTGCCGGAATGGGCACATATCCACCCCAAGTCTATTCCCCTGATGCTCGACCATGAAAACGAGGCATTAATCGATCAGTGGCTGGATCCTGATTTCCATGACACGGCGGCATTCGAGACGATTCTCAAGCCGGCGATAAATCTCCAACAGCGTATCACCCCGATCGACAGACCCAGCCGCTGGAACCCCTGTGGTGAAAGTTTCCTGATTCCCTGAGATCAGCGTATAGTTGCCGGTTTCATTGCGCGGCCTGCGACAAAACCCGATGCTTATTGCAGCCATTCTCATCATAGCCGTTCTGATCACCAGTTTTATTTCCGGGGTCTTTGGTATGGCCGGCGGTATTATTTTGATGTGGGTCTTGGGTAGCCTAATGCCGGTACGCGATGCCTTTGTGGTTCACGGAGCCTCACAGTTTTTTTCCAATGCCACACGCGTCTGGTTTTTAAGGCGCTACATCATCTGGTCCATTGTCGCCTTCTATGCCATCGGCTGGCTCCTGGCTATTGTGGGCTTTTATCTGATTAATTATTTCCCCAATAAAGGTGTTGTCTTCATTATTCTCGGCATCCTGCCCTGGATCGGTTTTGCCCTGCCCCGGCATATCCAGCCTGACATCAAAAAACCCGGCATGGCGATACTTTGCGGTCTACTGGTCACTGCGTTTCAGCTGCTGGCAGGTGCCTCTGGTCCGATCCTGGATTACTTCTACCTGAGCGCCAAACTGACCCGACATGAAATTGTCGGCACCAAAGCCTTCACACAGGGCATCGGCCATCTGGCCAAACTGATATATTACGGACTGGTTGTCTCTGCGCTGGTGGAGGAGGAACTGACTTTCTCCGCCTGGTGGCTGCTGGCTCTGCTGCCACTGGTGTGGATCGGCACCCGCATCGGCAAGGAATTTCTTGACCGCATGAGCGATTACCATTTTTTGAATATCGCGCGCTGGCTCACACGAACACTGGGGATTTTGCTCGCCCTGCAGGGAGTACTTGTGCTGCTGGCTTAAAAATTGTTTCAATTGAGATCGGTCACTTAACAAAAGGATCAGCCCATAAAAACCTTTCATCGCCTTAGCCCGATCATTCTCACCCTCGGCCTGCTCCTGCCGACATCCCTGCCGGCACAGACGCTCGAGGAACTGCCAGGCTATGTCACCCGCAATATAAAAGCATTCGATCCCAGCCGCCTCTTCTATCGCGTCAAGATCCCTTTTGGCTGCGTTGTCAGTGGCGATCAGTTCCGGGCCGTGATTAATGAAGTCTTGCTGGAAAACAGTATCCAGCCGACGCTGGCGCTGGAGGATTATCTGAGCATTGAAGCCGGAGACGTGTTCCTGTTTTTTGAAATCAGCTGCATGAGCATTTCCATTCAGGGCAACCCCGACTTTGGATTTGCCTACAAGATTGACGGCAAGTTCGGCAAGGTCTTCGCCGATGAGAATGGCGTCAAATCCGACTTTTTACTGGATCACAGTTACGGGCTGGGTGGCTCACACAATGATGAGACGGTCTTGCTTGAGGCAATTCGCAGTACCAGTGAATCGATGATCCGGGATTTCAGGCTGGTCAATTTTCCTGCCACTACCAACGATTGAATACCCACTTGCGCTGGCGCGACTTAGATAAATTTACTTTAGACACAGGCTCAATTACTATTTTTCCCCTATCAACACATTCCATACTTTCCGGGTAAGACAATGAAAATAACAAGACTTGGGTTTTTGGCTGGCTGTATCATCTCCGGCAGTTTACTGGCTGCCGAAGCGCAGGATATTGAAATCGATGATGATGACATCGGCGGTGTCGTCAGCAGTTCTGCCGGTGCCGAGGCGGGGGTCTGGGTGATTGCCGAGACCTACGACCTGCCTACCGGTTATCGCAAAACGGTCGTTACCGATGAGCAAGGCCGCTTTGTGATTCCGGATTTGCCAGCAGCAAACTATGAGATATGGGTACGTGGTTACGGCCTGATTGATTCCGAGCATGTCAGCGCCAGACCCGGTCAACAACTGGCACTGGAAGCCCTCATCGCCCCCACTGCGCAGGCAGCAGCTGAATATTATCCGGCCAGTTACTGGAACGCGCTTTTTGAAGTGCCTGATAACGCCGAGTTTCCCATGGCATCACCCAGTGCGTCTGATACCCAGGGCGAATGGAAAGCCATCATGCAGGGCTGCATGATCTGCCACCAGATGGGTTCAAAAATCACCCGCGAAATCAATCCTGCCATGGGTGAATTTGATTCCAGTGTGGCAGCCTGGGACCGCCGTATCCGCCAGGGACAAAACGGTTTTCACATGACCAATATCATGGGGCAACTGGGCCATGAGCGTGCCCTGCAAATGTATGCCGACTGGACGGACCGTATCGCGGCCGGCGAAGTGCCTGAGGCCCCGCCCCGCCCACAGGGCCAGGAACGCAATGTGGTGATCACGCAATGGGATATTGCCAGCCCGATTTCGTTTTTGCATGACATGTATGGTTCCGATTCGCGCAATCCAGGCGTGAATGCCAACGGCCCGATGATTGCCACCGACTTCAACCTCGGAGCCATGTGGATACTGGACCCCAATGAACACACCGTGGAACGGGTGGACCTGCCGCTGGCACCAGGTGCAGAAGCAGCTGATATCAGCACCTTTTCTCCGCAATCCATGGAATACCCCTCGCTGTACTGGGGTGATACCCTGGTTGCGCAGGAGCGCGGCAAATCTGAAATCCAGGGCATCCTGCCGGACGGCAGAGCCATTATCAATCACAGCTTTCGCGGCGCAGACAACCCGGAAAACTGTAGCGAGGGCACCCCTTATGCCGACTTCTTTCCGCTTGAGCGCGCTGGCAGGCAACAGCTGCTGTATGACCTGGAAAGTGGCGAGTTCGAACTGATTGATACCTGCTTTAACACCCACCATGGCGTGGTTGCCGAGGATGAAGACAGTACCGTCTATCAGGCGGCACTGGGTCTGTTCAATGCCGTTGGCTGGTTCAAACCACGCATCTGGGATGAAACCGGTGATATCAATGCCGCGCAGGGCTGGTGTCCGGCATATTACGATAGCAACCTCAACGGTACCTATGATGCTGGTACAGACGAACTGGTCGGCATGAACGGTTATTTCATTTCCTGGAATCCGATGGATGGCAGTATCTGGTATGCCTACACCGGCAACGACCCCGGCGCCATGGTGCGTATCCACCCAGGAGAAAACCCGCCCTATTCCTGCACCACGGAAGTGTATGAGCCACCTTATTACAATGCCGATGCGCCGGGCCTGGTAGGCACCCTGCCGCGGGGTTCTGCGGTAGACCGCAACGGCATTGTCTGGACCAATCTGGCAGGCAGTGGTCACCTGGCCAGCTTCGACCGCGCTTTATGCGAAATCCAGAGCGGTCCAGAAAAGCTCAATCCCCAGCACTGTCCGGAAGGCTGGACTCTGTATCCTTTACCCACGCCCAATATGAAAAATGTTAACGAAAGTGGCAGTGCCGATTTCACCTACAGCAACTGGGTGGACCAGTTTAATATTCTGGGACTGGGCGCCAATACGCCTTTTGTCACTGGCAGCAATTCAGATTCACTGATGGGCCTGAACCCGCAAACCGAAGAATGGTTTGTCATGCGCGTTCCCTACCCGATGGGCTTTTTTGCCCGCTCTATGGGAGGACGGGTTGATAACCCTTATACTGGCTGGAAAGGTCGGGGAATCTGGGCTGCCAATGAAGTCCGAAACCCCTGGCATATTGAAGGCGGAAAGGGTAAAACACCAACTGCTGCCAAATTTCAGTTAAGACCGGATCCGCTGGCTCATTGATATAATGGGCCGGAGCAGACAAGTTAACACTCAGGAGAATAATGCATGAAAACCATCACTGGCTTAAGCCTAACCTTTTGGCTTGCAGTACTCAGCCTCAATAGCTGGGCCCATCACGGTTATCCACAATACAATTTACGGGAAAGCTCCCCCCTGTCTGGCACCATCATCAGCTATCGCATGTCCAACCCCCATTCCCACATGACACTGTCTGTGGTCAATGAAGACGGCGAAACTGAAATCTGGGCCATTGAAACCCTGGACACACTCCGAGGTATGCGTAGCAAGGGCTTCACCGCGAACACCCTGCAAGCCGGTGATGTTGTCACCATGATGGTCAGCCCGGCACTCAATGGTGACCGGACTGCTGTGTTCCGCAGTGTTGAATTCGAAGACGGTCGCATCATGCCCGCCCCTGAAGAAAATTAATTCTGAAAATAACGGATATCACATGAGATTCATTCAGCAAAAAAATTCTACCCGCTTGTTACTGGTGTGCCTGTTCTCCTTTCCCGCCTGGGCCATACAGGCTCAGGACTTTGATCCCCGAGATATCAGCGGTGTCTGGGGAGAGCTGCCTACTGGCCGCCCCGGTTTCAATTACAACATGAGCACACCTCCACCGCGCCTGACCGAATGGGGAATGGAAAACCTGCGTATGATGGAAGGCATCACCCATGCTGCCGTTGGCGACCCGAGGGCCACTGAAACCATCAATGGCGTGCCGACCCTGACACTGGGTGGCCAATACCCCGGCAAAGACTGCGAGCCCGTGGGCATGCCCGGCAATCTGGATTACGTGGATTTCGGACCGGTTGAATTTGTCTATACCCGAGACGGTGATCGCATCATCCAGATGCTGGAATACCATCGGGAATGGCGCACCTTCTGGCTGGATGAAGAACACCCGGATGATCTGTTCCCCACTTATATGGGGCATTCCGTGGCGTCCTGGGATGGCGATACCCTGGTTGTCGATACCATCGGTTTTAACGGTCTTACCCAGATCACGCAGGGTGTCGGTCACCGACCCAGTGATGCCTTTCATCTGGTGGAACGCTATACCCGTATTGCCTATGACCGCCTGCAGCTGGAAATGACCATGTACGATGAGAAAGCCTGGGGGCCGGACGCCTCCTGGTCAGGGCTCAGCAAAACCTTTGCCCTGATGCCTGACGAACGCCTGCAGGAATTTATTTGCGTGCCCAGCGAATACGCTGAATTTGATTCGGCACTGGAAGATTCATCGCAGTAAGCAGGCAAGCTGATTATTGAGGCGTCTGCAGATTCTGCAGTCGTCTCTGTGCTTGAGGCCAGTTCGGTCTTTGTGTCAATGCATTTTCATAATTGCTGATGGCCTGTGACACATTGCCAAGACCTTCATTGGCCATCCCCATATTAAAAAACACCGCGCTCTGATCAGAAATTTCCAACTGCATGGCCCTTTCATAATCCTCCAATGCCATGCCAAAGTCGCCGGTCATGAAATAGGCATTACCACGATTGACAAAAATTTCCGCCATCTCGGGCATCAAAGACAGCGCATCCTCAAAGTCCTTAAATGCCTCCTCATACTTCCTCGAGCGATACAACAAAATACCTCGATTGGTGTAAGTCGCTGCTTTGTCCTGCCGGTTTAATTGAACATAATCCAGCGCGTAATTACAGCTTTCAAGCATGTCGGGAGAAATAAGAAAATCCAGCTGATCAGAAAACAAGGCATGCTGATGACAGCTTCGGGCAGATTCATTTCCACCAATGACCATTATGGACTGGCCATGAATACCCTGAGAAACGCTAATTAACAGGGCATAAAACAAGGTTCTATGTATTGTCATTGTCAGATCCTCACAATAGCTGAGTCTTTTCAGTGTAGGCTTAATCTCCCACAAATTTCCAGCTACAAAAAAACTGATCCGGCAAATTTGCCGGATCAGTTTCAGGTCTGTCAGTAAAAATCAGGCCGTACTACAAGGCCTGGTGGCATGAACTAGAATTCAATATTCATTGCCACACCGATTTCACGGGGTCTTGCAATAACGCCCTGGTCAACCCCACCGAGCCATGCACCAAAGCCACCGATCTGGTACCACTCATCTGTCAGGTTGCGTCCCCAGAGCGAGACTGTCCAATTCTCATTCGGGTCATAGGTCAGTCTGCCCTGCAACAGGCCGTAGGATTCCTGCACCGACTGGAGTCGAACATCCTGAATGGTGACGTGCTCCTTGGTCCAGCCATAATCCAGACGGGCTAAGAGGTTATTACCATTGGACAGATTGAAGTTATATTGGCCACCCAGTGAGTACTGTACTTCCGGCGCCAGCGCAAACTCTGCGCCGAGGGTCAAGAACTGAGACTGTCCCAGTTCGACATAGGCAGTGTCCAGGAAGCCGCCGCCAAAGTTGAGACTCAGATTGGCAGTGGGAGCCCACAAGATATCGAACTCGAAGCCCGAGATTTCCGCCTCACCGGCATTCTGGGTGACGATACGACCGGGGACGATCGCCTCACCAATCTGCATATCATCCCAGGTACCATCAAAATAGGCCAGATTCACCCTGAGGGTATTATCCAGCAACTGCGACCTCAAGCCGATCTCCCACTGATTGAGCGTCTCTCCGGTATAGGAAAGAAACTGGGGATTGCCAAGAGCATCAGGGATACTGGTAGTGTTGACACCTCCGCCGTTGAAGCCTTCAGCATAAGTGGCATACACCATCACATCATCAGACATGTCATACTGCAGAGAGAACCTTGGGGTTGTTGAATCAAAATCGGCTGCACTTTGCGACCTGACCGCCCCCTTGTTAAAGGTATAGATATGATAGGGAGGTGTCGGAATCGGTTCACTAGCATCCCATTGCCCGCCACTAAATTCTTCCGTGGTCCTTCTTACCCCGGCAGTAACGGTAAGGCGATCCGTGATATCATAAGAACCCTCCAGGAAAAACGCCCGGTCATCGCGATTGTTTTCACTGATCCAGTTGGTATTTCTCGGCGCAAAATCATAAAACTGCCAATCATAGCGGCGCGTCGTATTTTCGCTGGACTGATCGTAGTAACCAAGAACCCAGTTAAATCGCTCATAAGTACCCAGCAATTGCAGTTCGACACTGCTCTCTGAAATTTTCGAAATATTATTGATTTCAAAAAACTGCCAGTGCGATGCATCCAGGTCAGCATAGTTAAAGTTATCAATTTCCCTGCCGCCGAATATTGCTCGGAAAGTGAGCGTATCCGAGATATCGCTGGTCGAAGTGACATTCCAGGACCGTCCGTCATAATCCCAGCCCGGTCCGTTATAGGTTGACGAGTTTCGGTATTGTCGTAGGAGGCCAAACGCATCACTCTGATCAGTAAACACCAGGCCATTATTGTTGTAGTTCTTCACCATAGCCTGGTTTTCATTCACGTTAAACAGAATATCGCCCTGTGCATAATTGGGCGAGCGCTGGGTATCAGTCACATCAAAGCGTACAGTCCAGTTTTCAGAGACATCCCAGATACTGTCGAACCTGATGACGGTATCATCTTCATCACCGTGCATGATGCCCGGCGTACCACTCTGGACATAACCACCTTTAACCTGGTTGTACAGCGTAAACTTGGTTCTAAAATCTCTAGATATTGGAATGTCCACATTAGCCGCAATTCGACGTTGCTCTTGGCTGCCGTATTGCATCTGAAGTCTGACACCGAAAGTATCAGCAGGCGCTCTGGACACGTAGCTGATGGCACCGCCCATGGCATTTTTACCAAACAGGGTACCCTGCGGGCCTTTCAATACCTCGACCCGTTCCAACTCAACAATTGCCGCCAGCGCACCACTAGAAGCAGGCTGGGCAACGCCATCTAAGTAAACAGCAACACCGGGCACGCCACGCATGTTGAACTGACCCTGGGTTGGACCCTGCGTACCACCCCCTCTGATAAACACGTTGGGCAGCAGAATATTGATGTTTTCTACATTTTCAATATTTCTTTCCTGCAAATCTTCCGCTGAAAAGGCCGTGATGGAAATGGGCACGTCCTGAATTTCAGCTTCCCTTCTTTGGGCTGTAACAATCACCTCTTCAATCTGCGCGAATGACTCCAGGGGCAGACTTGCTGCCATCACCAGTCCTACAGCTGTGCTAACTTTATTGAGTTTAAATCTCATATTTTTCTCCCTAGGCTTATAATTTTTATTAAATTTTATTGTTAATGATTTTTACTGAAGCTTGTTGTTGTTTTTAGGAAAAATGCATGCTTATTTACCGTCGCTGTTGAAGCTCATCTATACCCCGAACCGGTGGGGCATGTTCATCAATCGGCGGAATCCTGCCAACCAATGATGCTTTTATCGCCTGATAATTCGAGTCATCAGCCAGATTTACCCACTCATTTGGATCACTTTCCAAATCGTATAATTCTTCTTCTCCGTTGGCATAAATGCTGTAGCGAAAGCGGTCACCCCTGACGGAAAAATTGCCATAATCCCCATAAGTCGTGATGGCCACATCATCCCAGGTTCTGTCAGGATCTCTCAACAGGGGAACCAGACTTGAGCCATCAACATGCTCGGGTAAATCCAGACCAGCGAGTTCAGCAAGTGTGGCATAGACGCTCAAGGTGGAAACCACTTCATCGCTGACTGAACCAGGAGTAGTTACCCCTGGAGCGACAATAATAAATGGCACCCGGGTTGTTTCTTCCCAGAAAGTCATTTTGCCCCAAACATTCTTTTCTCCCAGATGGAAGCCGTGGTCTGACCACAGAACAATAATCGTGTTATCAGCCCGACCGCTCTCATCCAGTGCATCAAGCAGTCTTCCCACCATGGCATCTGTGAAGCTGATACTCGCCATGTACCCCTGTATGGCCTCCTGCCATTTCCTTGTCCCTCTTTCCAGCACCCACTCCATGGTTGTACCAACCGCCAAATCCGGCTCTGCACCAATCAGTTCCTCATAGGCCCGGGGAACATCATCAAGGTCACTTTCCAGATACGGTGGCAGCTCGATGTCCTCCACCGGATACATGTCAAAATATTTCTGTGGGGCATACCAGGGTAAATGGGGCCTGAATAGTCCGGCTGCGATAAAGCGAGGTCCCGTAGATGCCGCTTCGATCTGGTCAATAACCCATGAAGTAACCTGTCCATCCCCCATCGCGTCATCCGTGGTAACAGTAGGGAAAAAGTCAAAATGTCCTGTACTCATACCATTGCCTACTGCAGGACCAGGGGTCTGCCCGGGAGCCGGCACCACTTCATCGGGCAGAGAGCGATCAATGGAAGGGAAATAGGCGTCCCAACCGTTCGGATCATTTTGCCCGGTATACCCCACCAGTCCGTAAGTGTGGGCATGAAACAGCTTTCCTGCCCCCAGCGTCAGATAGTCATTTTGGCGGAAAAAGCTCGGAATGGTTGCTTTACCATCAAAGGTCGGGTTGTTTCTCCAGTCACCCAGTTGGGTATATACACCGCTGCTGAAGGGGCTCATCCCTGACAAAATGGCCGTTCGGGTTGGCAGACAGGCTGCTGCGGGTGTGTGCGCATTAGTAAAGAGCATACCGCGCGAGGCCAGTTCATCAATATTCGGCGTTTTAATCTGACTGTTACCACCCATAACACCAACCCAGTCATTCAGGTCATCAATAGCGATAAACAGCACATCCGGTTTGTCTGCTGGTTGTTCCTGTGCAAATAGGGAAAAGCTGAAAAACAGAGTTAGAATAAATAACAGGTTTAAGCGTTTACTTTTCATATGCATAATTTTTTCTTTTTTAATTTTCTTATCTACTTGTTTTATAGTGCTATTTTATTTTTTAAGCGTTTTTTTTTTGCACTTTTGGGTATGCTACAGTCGTTTTAACCAATGTACAACTAGTACCCTTTAACGATACGACTTGCTCTATTCCTGACAGTTGATTCTACTCACTGCTATAATCTCAAAACTTTAGCAACAGGCAATAAACGTGGTTCTGAAGAAACTAAAAAAAATCCGTGAAGAAGGCTTGATCGTCAGCAGCTCTGGCTTTCTGGTCAGGGCCATGCTTAACAAGATTGATTTTTCACGCCCCTTGAAGATCCTTGAAACCGGCAGCGGTAAGGGCGTGTTTACCCGTGAAATCCTCAGCAAGCTGGCCGATGGTTCCGAGCTGCATGTCTCTGAAATCAAAACAGAGTACAACTGTTATCTGGAAGAGCTGATCGCCGCACATCCTGATAAAAATATCGAGCTGCATAACGGCTGCGTGACAAATTTGTTAAGCCTGCACAAAGATTACGATGTCATCATTTCTTCCCTGCCCCTGAAAAATTTCACCCGCCTCAATGATAACGGTGAGTTTTTGGAACGCATCATCAGTTGCTTTAAAGGCGGCCTGAAGGAGGGTGGCACCTATCTGCAATACCAGTATTTTTTAAGCAACAAAGGTGATATTGAAAGGGTATTTGGAAAATCCATGGATGAGATCAGTTTCGTTCCCTTCAACATATTGCCTGCTTTCGTCTACAACATGACCAAACTGCCCGCGTGTGAGCAACAAAAAGCTTGAAAAATTTGAGACGATAAATTTTTTCGGCCTTTATACCTGGCTGATGCTTGTAACCATTTGTCTTTCTTTTTATTTTTTCAATGCTGATTTTTTTGACCCGCGCAACATCCGTGAATTTTTTAGTCGCAACCTGATTCCGGGGCTGAGTGTCTATTTCATCATATCCACTTTACGTGGATTTACCTTGATTCCCTCAACGCCCATTGTACTGGCTGGCATACTGGCCTTTCCTCCCCTGCCACTTTTCCTGGTTAATCAGCTGGCGGTATACAGCTCGTCGGCTATTGTCTACTACATGGCACGGTACCTTCGCTTCGATCAATTTTTTCACGAGCATTATGATACGCAGGTGAAAAAACTAACCTCCCTGCTGCACAAAAAAGAGATGCCCGTGATTGCAGCCTGGGGCTTTACCCCGGTTGTACCCAGTGACCTGATTGTCTATGTCTGTAGCGTACTGCGAATCAGTATGCTCAAGACCCTGACCGGGATTTCCATTGGCGAAGGTGTCATCTGTGCGATTTATATCTTCGGCGGTTCCTTCAGCCTGAATGCCCTGTTTGACTCCCTTTCCTAATCAATAACTACTTGTTAAATAAGTAGAATTTCATTCATTCAGCTACCATTCAGCTTACCCTTCTACAATGAAAGCTTATACACAATGAAAGCATTGGTAGCGGCCCGCCGGCCCTGCCAGGCAGCGGGGAGGTCAACATGTTTGGTAACTTCTCATGGTCCTGCAGTAGACTGATTGCTGTATTTTCCTTGCCCGTATTACTGGCCACAGGCTGCTCCAGCCTCGATTCCACCCATACACAAATCAGCTGGGATGAACTGCCTGAGCTACCCGCCGTTTTTGGCGACAGACCAGCACTTGTCGAACTGGCTGATATTCATCACCTGAACCCCGAGCAGGAATCGGCATTCATGACCTATTTCAACAGCGCTGGCAATCAACAGCTCGAGCCCCAGTTGCGACTGGCCAATTTCCTGTTCAACAACACCGATAATTTTCTGTATGAGAGCAAGACCTACACGGCCAGTGATGCGCTGGCACTGAGCCGGGGTAACTGTATGTCACTGGCGGTAGTGACAACGGCTCTGGCCAATCTGGCCGAACTGGATATTGAATACCAGTTAATCGACTCCTCGCCGGTTTATGAAATGAAAGACAATGTGGCAAACAAGGGCGTACATATCCGCAGCCTGATTTACCAGCCGGACGATAGCGACCCCAACACGACCCGTTCGGGCATCAAGATTGATTATTTTCCCGGTGAAGATGGCCGCTTTATCGGCAACGTAACCTTCGAGGAATACATTGCCCTGTATTACCGCAATATTGCAGCTCAAGGCCTCAGCGAAGGTAACTATGCCGATACATACTGGTACAGTCTGGAATCCATGCAATACGATCCCCTGAGCCCCGATGCACACAACATGCTTGCAGTTGCCTACAAGCGCGTTGGTGATCTGACAAAAGCGGAAGAGATTTACCAGTACGGCATCCATCAGGCCAGCAATAAATTAACCCTGCTGAAAAATTACCATATCCTGCTCAGCGAGCAGGGTCGTGAAGAGGAGGCTGAAGCGGTGAGCCAGCGCCTGGCAACCATGGATGACCCCAGCCCGGTCCACTGGTTTAAAGTTGCACGTTATTCCTATGAAAGCGATGACTACAATGAGGCTATTTTGTATTACAACCGGGCAATAGAAATTGCGCCCTATCTGCATGAAGCACACTTGGGAATTGCCCTGAGTTATTACCAGTTGGGTCAGTATGAAAAAGCCCAGGTAGCCTTTCAGCGCGCCCTGCTCAATGTCAATGATGTGCTGACACGCGAACGCTATGCCGGCAAGCTCGAAGCCCTGGAGTCTCTGAGGCTCACTCTTTAAGCTTAACTGTGAATGTGCGGATTCAGCGCTTCCTGGCGTGCTGCCCAGTCAAACAGAAAATCCAGGAAGACCTTGAGCTTGGAGCTCACCCATTGCCTGCTGGGATAGATGGCATACAGATGAATCGGTGATAGCGGCACATCGGGGAACAGGCGGATGACATCGCCGGATTCAAGCTCTTGCTTGAGCGCACCGACAGGCAGGACACCAATCCCCAGGCCGGCCTGAATAGCCTTGATGGAACCCTCAATATCATTAATGCTCACCCGGTTTTTTATTTCTTTTTCTCCTTCGTAAATTTCTTTAGGTAGCAGGTCACTGGCCATATAGGGGTCCAGTGTGATGATGCGGTGCCCACTCAGTTCGTGTATATCTTTAAAAGCATGTTCCTGCGCATAGGCTCGGGAAACAAACAGGCCATTTTCCACCGTAAATAAGAGCCGACCGATCAGGCTGGAGTCATTCAGCTTGGAGCGGCTGACGCGGATAACCATGTCATAACGCTCCTTGACGATATCAACGGTCCGGCTGCTCAGAAACAGCTCCAAATTGATACGGGGGTACTGTTTCATGAATTGATTAAACAGGTCGTCAAACAGAATGCGCCCCAGTCCCTCGGGTGTGCTGATACGCAAGACCCCCTGCGGTTCCTCATTCAGCGATTGGATGAACAGCTCCGCTTCCTGCGCTGTCTGCACCACTTTCTGGCAATACTGGTAATAGCCTTCACCAGCCTCGGTCAAAGCAACGGTTCGTGTGGTACGATTCAGCAGACGAACACCGAGCTTCTCTTCCAGCTCCGCGATATTACTGCTGACAGTGGACTTTTCGATGCCAAGTTCCTGTGCAGCCCGGGTAAAGCTCTGTAGGTCTGCAACCTTGGAGAAAATGAGTATTTTATTCAGGTCCATGCCTGTCATTGTTCAGCTTTGCGAACACTCTTTTGAATGAACCGCACATTGTAAAACAGCGCGTCAGGCAGGAGAATGAATTAATTAGAAAATCAGGAAATCATCCCTCATGCAAAGACGAACAACGCTGAAATTGGGACTGGGCGCCAGCCTGCTTTCCTCACTTCCCCTGTCTGGCCTGGCAGGACAGAAAACCAGCGGGGCCGAGCAACTGCAGGTGCTGGTAAACCGACAATATACCGAAGCAGGGCATTTGGCTGATGCCATGCTAAGCCGCAACATTGCCGTTCAGGACATCAGCGGCGATCTGGGAAGCTTGTGGTACCGCTCCATCAAACCACAGATGGAAAGCAAACCCGCTGTACTGTTTGGCATGACAGATACCATTGACCTGTTTTGTCTGGAAGAACTGGCACGCGATTTCGGCATGCAAACCCGCTTCCGTCTCGATCACATCATTCACAGCAATGGTCGTGTCGAGCATGTGCCTGCCGATGGCCTTAATCTGGCTGATATCCGGCAGCTGCTCCCTGCCAGCCCCGGTTTCGGCGCCAAGGCCGATGAGTTGAGCGCTCTGGCACTGCAGTATCATCACCAGCCTGTACTGCACTATAAAAAATCCGGCCCCTTCCAGCGTCCGGATAACACCACCCTGGTCACCTGGCTGATCAGCTAATACAAGAACTAGAGGTAAGCACCATGGCTCTCCCCCCTAATGTAAGTGAAGCTGAATTTGCCAATGCCCTGAGTGAGTTCACCTCGGCTGTTGGTAGCGACTGGGTATTCAGCTCCGATGAAGATATCGCCCTGTACCGTGACTCCTATTCCGTCTACTGGGGTGAGGAAGAAGAGCGCATTGCCTCGGCCGCAGTCGCGCCGGCCAATGTAGAGCAGGTTCAGCAGGTCGTGCGTATCGCCAACCGTTATCGTATTCCTGTTTACCCCATTTCTACTGGCAGAAACCTGACCTACGGGGGCGCTGCACCAACCCTGAGTGGCAGTGTCGTGATTGACCTCAAACGCATGAACCGTGTGCTGGAAGTGGACGACAAACGTCATTTCGCGCTGGTAGAGCCCGGTGTTTCCTATTTTGATCTGTATGACTACATTCATGAGCGTGGCCTGAAGGTCATGCTGGATATTCCTGATCCGGGTTGGGGCAGCCCAATGGGTAACAGCCTGGATCATGGTGTCGGTTATACCTTTGGTCCTTACCGTGATCACTTTGGTTCTCACATTGGCCTGGAAATTGTCACCGCTGAGGGTGAGATCATCCGTACCGGCATGGGTGCCGTACCCGGCTCTGACAGCTGGCAGGATTATCACTACGGCGCTGGCCCATCCATTGAAGGCCTGTTCGCCCAATCCAATTTCGGTATCGTTACCAAAATGGGGGTCAAACTGATGCCCATGCCGGAAGCCTACCTGAGCGGCTATGTTTTCGTCCCCCGATACCAGGACCTGCAGGGGCTGATTGAAGAAGTCTCCTATCTGGAGGATTCCTACCTGGTTGGTATGCCGATGTATGGCTCTCCGGTCGGGGGCCCCTTTATGAACGCGCCAGCCAACGTCAGAGCCCTGATGGAAAATGGCTGGCCCAGCATGAGCCAGTTGGAAAGCTTTGTCAGCTCCCAGGGTTTACCGGCCTGGTCAGTCAAGCTGCAGTTTTATGGTCCGGAAGAAACCGTCAGGGCCAACTGGACAGCCGCACAACGCCGCTTTGCTGCCGCTATCCCGGGAGCCACATTCGAAGCCGGTGAATTCCTGACCTTGCCAATTCCTGATGAAGCTATCCCCTCACTGCCCGACAAGGTGCGTTTCGGCATCCCCAACCTGGAAATATTCCATCTGGTTGCGCGTAATCCAAT
>Ga0181593_10001411_pt1 | contig 21782 bp, 16 predicted proteins | sample 071ome_19_FD_133756 | JGI IMG/M metagenome (GOLD analysis project Ga0181593, IMG submission 133756) | Coastal salt marsh microbial communities from the Groves Creek Marsh, Skidaway Island, Georgia - 071413AT metaG (megahit assembly) | ecosystem: Environmental > Aquatic > Marine > Intertidal...
GAATGGGAATGGTACAAATATCGCTGGTCGATTTACGGTCGCTACTTCCATTACTGTCCCGGCTCCAGCACGACACACGATCACGTCCGCCCAACGATAGGCCTCTCCTAGCTCATGAATAAAACTCTCTACTCTTGCTTCAAGTCCAACTTCTCTATAGCGATGCTTAAGTCGATCCAAGTGTTCAGGGCGGCACTGATGAAAAAGCTCAAGACTTCTTTCCCTGAGTTGCGGCGCAATCTCAAAGAAAACATCATCTATTGCTTTTGCTCCTTGAGAACCTCCAATGACGAGAAGATTCTTAATCTCTTTCGGGACTCTCTCCTCCCTCGCAACCTCCAAGACATCATGCCGAATTGGATGTCCGGTAAAAACAATTTTTTGCTCTGGAAGATCTCTCGTCTCTGCAAAGGCCACCGAAACCTTAGTTGCAAATCGAGAAAGAAATCGATTCGCATTACCTGCTGACAGCTCCGCTTCATGAATCCAAGAGGGAACCCCCTTCAAAGAAGCAACAAGAATCGGCAAGACTGAAGCGTATCCTCCCACCCCGACTACCACGGTAGGACGCACTTTTGAAAAAAGGCGCAAGGTATTGAATAACGCTCCGGGAAATTTGAGCAGAAATCGAATCCAGCCCTTTAGGCCGAGATTGTTCAATCCAGATAGCGATATAGAGTGAGTAGCATACGGTGACGCACGAAAGATATCCTCCTCAAGACGACGCCCACTTCCTACAAAATGAACTTCATATCCTCTTCTGGCTAATACGTCGGCAAGGTATCGAGCAGGCATCAGGTGTCCGCCAGAACCGCTGGCAGCAATAAGAACCCGTCGCGCCCTTGATTCAACAGTTTCACTTTCCGCTTCTGACAGCATTGCTAGGCCTCCGAGCGAGCACTAAGAGGATTCCAACTCCCAATAGACTCACAACCGTACTTGTTCCACCATAACTGAGAAAAGGCAAGGCTAAGCCCTTGGTGGGTAATAAACCAAGTACAACCCCCATGTTCAGCAAGGCTGGAGCAACAATGAAAAGGGTTACCCCTATTCCGAGTGTAAAGGCAAACGTATCATGCGTAAGTCGAAGTGAGATCTTTAGCCCCCGCCACAGAAAGAGGCCAAACAGGAGAAGGACACAAGTGCTACCGATAAACCCAAGTTCCTCGGCAACCACTGCAAAGATAAAATCAGTGTGAGCAGCTGGAAGAAAAAACAACTTCTGTTGACTCGCACCAAGACCTACCCCCGAAAGTTGACCACTTCCGACCGCTATTAGGGATTGGATCAGCTGGTAGCCCTTTCCAGATGCATCTGCCATCGGCTCAAGGAAGGAAAGCAATCGTCGAACCCGATAAGGGCTGGTAAGTACCAAAGTTAATAATGCGAGGCCACAAAATGCTCCTGAGATAGCAAGATGGCGGAAGCGGACTCCCGCACACAACGCCATGGCAAATGTAATTAAGAGAGTAAGCGCAGTACTCCCAAAATCTGGTTGCAGTAGATAAAGAAATGCAATAACACCCACGAGCAGAAGTGGCTTAAGAATACCCTGTGAAAATATATGTAATCGGGCTTCTCTGCGAGCAAAGTACCCCGCCATGAATACAACAAATCCTAACTTCACCACCTCCCCCGGCTGAAACCGCAGTCCGAGCAGATTGACCCAGCGCACAGCTCCTCCAGCCTTAACACCAATAGCGGGGACCAATGGCAACAGCAAGAGAATGATGGATGCAGGAAGCAATAAGGGAGAGAGTCGTCGAATGAGGGACAACTTCAGACGCGAAATTGCTACAACTCCAACACAACCGATAAGTGCCGCAATCCCCTGTCGCCGCAGATAGTAATATTCGTCTCCAAACTTCTCCTGAGCAAGCACTCCAGACGTTGAATACAGCATGAGGAGACCAAATGCCATCAGTAAGAGCGTGACGATGACGAGCGGCACATCGGAAAAGAACGGTGGTGCAAGGCGTTGTTCCCGAGAACGTTCAGGACGCTCGGTTATTACATCAAGGATTGATAACTGCTGTGAAGACATACCTTGTATCTTCGCGGATTCTCGCCATTGGCACCAGATACGTATTCGCTGAAGAAGCCATGAAAAGAGCTTATATGGAAAGAAGCCTCAACAAGAGAGAGGGCTGTGCATTTGCTTGAGCAAGAGTCGCTACAGCAGCTTGTTGGAGAATTTGGATCCTTACAAGCTCTGCTGCCTCAGAAGCAACATCCACATCTCGAATACGTGATTCTGCTGCTAAAATCTCATCCCGCTGTAAAGCGATTGTGTTCTCTGCGTATGACATCCGAGAAAGCGACGCTCCTAGCTGCCCCCGAAGAGCACCGACTCCAGCGAGATTCGATGACAATCTATCAACCCCCTCCCGAGCAGCCTCAGCCGAGGTTACTTGAATCGACCCAAGCCCAGCTACCATACGCCGTATATCAGAAATGCCAGCAGAGATGGTTCCAGAGGTCCCATATCCAACCTGAAAGACATGATTCTTCTCATCTGGGGTTAGGGAGTATTGATGAAGATCTCCACCAGAATCAGTAGCAAAAGCGGTCTTTCCATCCGCGCTCAGATGAATGTTATTAAGGGTCCCGTGATTGCCGTCCGTCAGCTGGACTACTCGATTTGTAATTCGATCGAATTGAAAGAACTCTGTGCTGCCGTCACTGTTTTCGCCAGTAAAATCGCTTGTACTGGAAAAGTTTACCATTGTTCCGTCCAGCGAAAGTGCAACATTTTGAATTAACTTCGTTTCCTCAAAATTCGTAAGCTGCGTCGTAGCACCTGAACTAATATCAACTTCAAATATTTGTCGGAGGGAATTTCCGTTTCCAACAAGATCTGAGGTTGAAGTAACGATGAGCTTTCCATCATCGGTGAGTCCTCTTGCTGTCATCGAATTACCGGAGAATAATACGGAAGACTCCATTCCCGTCTCGCTTATCTGGACCGAGATAAACTTCCCTGCAGCATTCGAGAATGCTCCTTTGGTTCCATCTGGAGATATGAAGAAATTACTTATAGTACCGGAAAACTCTTCTCCATTTGTCCAGATTTTTCCCGTTGCTACATCCAGAGCATACAGCCCTGGGTTTGTTGTTGAAGAACCAGTAGCATCATCTTTTGTTCCGCCGTTCACATATTCGGAACGAGCAAGAAAAAATACTGTCGAACCATCGGCGCTTATTTTTGCCTTTGACTGGTCGGCAGTATTTGAGGAGTTTGTTAACTGCTGTTCCTGTCCTGTAGCAAAATCATACAGAAACATATCTTCACCAGAGGCATGCTCGAGCGAAAGCACAACCTTGTCATCAACCGTATATCCCTTAACAGAAACACTGTTAATGAACGCCCCTCCCATCCAACCAGATAGCACTCCCGAGTTGAGGGTTAATGAGTCGCCCTCTACAGAATCATAGAAAGAAATTTCATTTGCCGGAGGAATTCCTGAATAATATGCGAGATATCTTCCACGAACATCAACGCTACTAGACGTAGATGACGATGCAACGAGCGTTCGACCTCCTGAATTTGGGCTTCGGTCAAAGATCTGCATCCCGTTAAACTTTGAACTACTGGTGATTCGACGAATCTCTTGATCAAGAGCATTGATCTCTTCCTGCATTGAGATCCGCTGCTGCTTACTGAACGTGCCATTGGCTCCTTGTTGGGCCAATTCCTGCATGCGAGCGGTCAGGTTTGTAACTTGTTCAAGCGTTGAGTCTGCGATGCTTACAAATGATGTGGCATCTGAAACATTTCTACGGGCCTGGGAAAAGACTCGAGCGCGAGAGCTTAAGCTATCTGCTATCGCACGTCCTGCCGAATCATTTTGTAATCTTTGACCACTCGAAAGTCGCTCTGATACCCGCATGAGCTCGTTCATCGTGCCACCAAGAATCCGAACCGCTCGGAGGGAAGCAATATTTGTCTGGAGCGAAAAAACCATCTGAACTACTCAACACCGCTTAAGAGCAACACACCCCATCCGCATCGAAAACCAACCAATGGTTCCCTGATCACTATAGGCGACTCTTTTTGGAAAAAGGTGAAGAATCTGAGTCTCTTACCTGTCGTTAACAGACATTATTGGTGATTTTTAGCAGAGGATCTCTGCATTCATACCAGAAGTGCTTAGCAGATTTTACCGCAGCTTTAGTGTTGAAAGCGAAATAATAGCGAGCACGATTGAGATAATCCAAAAGCGTACAATGATTTTTGGCTCTGCCCAACCTTTGAGCTCAAAGTGATGATGTATCGGCGCCATTCGAAAAACGCGTTTTCCAGTAAGCTTAAAAGAATACACTTGAAGGATTACTGAAAGTGCCTCAATCACAAAAATTCCACCTGAGATAACCAGTAACATCTCTTGCTTTACCAAGACCGCAATGGTTCCAAGCACGCCACCTAAACTCAGAGCACCGATGTCTCCCATAAACACTTGGGCTGGGAAGGTGTTATACCACAGAAATCCAAGCCCACCTGCAATGACAGAAGCGAGAATAATAGCAAGCTCGCCTACTCCCGGAACGCCCATAATCCCAAGATAACTTGAGAACTCCGCGTGTCCAGTAATGTATGCAAATGCTGCATAGGCCGTAGCTACCGTCATAATGGGGCCGATGGCTAATCCGTCTAACCCATCCGTCAAATTCACTGCATTAGAGCAACCAACCACCACAAGCATCACAAAGGGTATAAACCAGATACCGAGATCAAAAAATAAATCTTTAAAGAACGGAACCGTAAGTCCTGAGGGAAAGTCGGTTACGTAGAGGATAGTTCCAAGCGTTAGAGCAACACCAAACTGCCACGCCAACTTCATTCTACCACTAATGCCACCAGAGTCCTGCTGTGTAACCTTTTTCCAGTCGTCAAGAAACCCAAGACCCGCATAAGCGAGCATCACCACCAGCACCATCCAAACAAACTTATTGGTAAGATCATTAAATAAAAGGGCAGAAAGCATCATCCCCACTATGACCACGAGCCCTCCCATAGTAGGAGTTCCCTGTTTACTGAAATGGTCTTTTGGCCCTTCCTGACGAATCGGCTGACCTTTGATTCCTATTTGTCGTAGACGTGAAATAAATATCGGCTGAAAAATGAGAACAAACGTAAATGTAAAAATAAACGCTAGCGCAGCGCGAAATGTCAGATAGCGAAAGATGTTGATCTCAAAAAGCGAGTGTAAAACATGATAGAACATTAGGGAGTCTCACCTTCACTGAAATTCATATTAGCAAGCGTATACAGTTCATCTCTCTTCTGAAAGAGACCTTCCGCAAGAGTATCGTCCTCAATATAGGCTATTGCGTAAAGAGGGGTTTCTTGGACTAAGGAACGAATGGCCTCGGGAATACTCTTCACCTCCGTCACCCACTTTTTCAGATCTGGAGAAGTTTCCTGATCAGGCGTTGTCCCAACGAGATAGAGCTGAATGTCCTCCAGAAGGTTCTTTTCACTACTCTCGATAAACGGCTTGAGGGCAGCAAGACTATCAGTGATGAGGGCAAAACAGACTCCCTCATTGTCAGATATCATCATTCTCAGCGTTTCTACATCTGGAGGGGTTTTACGCTCAATCCACAGGTCTCCAACTTCACCCATACTCACGTGAAACCCGTATGCAGGAGGTGCAAAGAATCGGTTGCCGAGCTCTTGAAAGTTCTCCTTCGTGGCCTCCACCTGTACACGTTCTGCTATTTTTGGCAGGAATCGAAGTGCTCGCAGCAGTCGAAGGTCAGGAACAATCCACGGAGTGATTGAAAACTCGTCTGAGACGTATGCAAATTTTCCGCGATCCATATAGGCAAGCTCTTCACTAACATCTTGGGCTGTCTCTATATACAAGACTTCCGCTGCAACATCATCTTGATGCTCTTTGCTCGGGGCACTTCTTATTACAAGATCAGGCTCTAATTCAGAACGAAGCCTGCTCATTCCTTCCTCTAAACCAATCAGGTACCACAAACTTTCATCTTCACTATTCATCACGCAGGCAGCCATCGCATGCTCATTCTGACGATGAGTAAGAAGAGGCGAAAGATCTCTGCTCGATCGAAAGCATCCCTTCTTGAAAGACAGCAACGCACTCGCTACCACCTGTTCGAACCACCCGATGAGCGGGTCTGCTCCCTCAAGGATCACTACTGGAGAATCCATCTTTGTTCTCCACCACCGAAAGAGCTCCCAAAATGCACTGGCAGGATCCTGAACAAGAATAGAATACTCCCTCGCCTCCTGATTTAGCTCAACGCCCTGCTGAGTTACGATCATTGAGGCCCCACGGTCGAAAGCTTGCTGTGCGGTTGCATTCAAATCGAAATAGATTTCTCCTGAATTTAATGTATCGAGATCAACCGCTACCCCCCGAGCACCACTATTGATGTTGCCTATATGCTGAGTAGGCGTCAGAAGAGTTGCCACTTCCTGAAAGGTTGCTCGAAAAGCCATAGAGATTACTGCCCCCTCTGCAGCGCTTTTTGAACTTCTTCTTGATCTGAAAAATAAAATGTCTCGTTCTGCACTATTTGAAAGTTTTCATGCCCTTTCCCCGCGATAAGGAGAATATCGCCTGACTCAAGCAAAGGAACAACACGAGCAATTGCTGCGCTTCTATCATTTTCTATAAATTCAGGCTCTAGACCACTCTTGAGAATATCTTGAATGATCCTATCAGGATCCTCCTTACGGGGATTATCCGAGGTCAGAACGACTCGGTCGGCAAGTTCTTTTGCGACGCTTCCCATCGCTTCTCGTCGTCTCGGATCTTTCCCCCCTCCGAGTCCAAACATGAGCCAAAGCTTACCTTTCGTTACATCACGCAAAGCCACCAGAGCGTTCTGCAAAGCATCCGCGGTATGTGCATAATCAACAAAAACGGTTTTTCCCTCGTTAGCAAATCGCTCCATCCGTCCCGATGGCGAATCAATTTCACGAAGCACTTCTAAAACTCTTTCTGGGGGATATCCTATGCTTACCAGAACACAAAACACAGCGAGATAATTCCGCGCATTGTATTCTCCTATTAAAGGAGACGAGAAAGCATAAGAAGTGCCATTAAAGGTAAATTCCCCCGTTATTCCGTTGGATGAAAGCTCAATATTCCGAAATCGAGCCGAGGCTGATTCATGATGACCGAAGGTAGAGTAATTCGCATTCTGCGACGCCGCCCACTTCGCTAACCGACGGCCATATTCATCATCGACTCCAATGATGAGGGGCGTCTGAGGATTTGCAGCAAGAGCTACTTGAAAAAGTCTCTGCTTGGCTGAAAAGTAATCTTCGAGCCCGTCATGATAATTCAAATGATCAGGGGTGAGATTTGTAAATACTGCACATGAGTATCGGACATCATCCCCCCTTCGCTGATCTAAGGCATGTGAGGATACTTCCATCACACACGCAGTCGCACCTAGCGATTCTGCCCATTTGGCTGCTGCATGAATTTCATCGGGTGGAGGAGTTGTTGCTTCACCACGGGTGCGAACCGTGCCTTCAAATTGCACGCCAAGGGTTCCGACCTCCAACACACGCTCGCCGAACTGCTCAAGTGCTCGTGAGGCCAGCCAAAGACACGTAGTTTTTCCATTGGTTCCTGTTATTCCGATGGTTGTGTAGTTGTGTATTGCATACTCGGAACATAGCGCTGCAATTTGACTCAAGGCTTTTCTCGAATCTCTCACGAGTAGAGCAGGCACACCCACAGATGATGGCAGCTCTTGTTCAACAATCACCGCTCCAATTCCTTGCTGAACCACTGCTGGAATAAATGAATGGCCATCATGCGTGACCCCCCCGTAAGCAACAAATATCCCACCTGATTCTACTTGACGACTATCATTCGTTACTAGGCATCCTTCCGGGGGCAACTCTGGTTGAACACCATGTAACCACGTCCCATCAAGTAGTTCAGTAAGAACATCCCAATCTATTTTTTCCGGAAGCCTCAAAGAATCTCCTCGTGTTGATTTTTATGGTTCGTCTATGAACCATACATTGACTGCAAGCAAGTGTGAAGAGCTCAGTGCCCACAAATACTAACAAATACTATTGGTAGTACCCCACCCGTTGGAATCCTTGTTTTTGGGACGGTGTGCCGTTGGCTGGAGGTCTACTAATAATCATCCCTTGAGATGAATCGTCCCATCGCTCGTTGAGTCCTTCATAGGGTCGTGTGTATTCATTTCTCGTTGATAGCGTATGGAGACTTCTCTGCATAATTCGTTTGAATACGGGAGCCGATGCAACCCCTCCATAGATTGCCCTTCCTCCATCTATGGTACTGGCTCGTGGACGGTCCATCACAACAAGTAAGACTAAAGGCTCAGAAACTCCGAGTGCACTCCCATCAGCAAACCCTGCAAACGAAGCGACATACGCATCATCTTCGTATCCTCTTCCATCCTCTCGAGGCCTTTGAGCTGTTCCTGTTTTTCCACCGACGATTACCCCAGGAATACGAGCTCGAGATCCCGTCCCCTCTTTCTCTTCCACTACTCCTACCAACATTCTTTTAGCAAGGTTCGCCGTATCAGGTGTGAGTACCCGCTCAGGAAGCTCTGGAGAAACGTCATCCAGGATCAGTGAGACGCTCGGAAGAATGCCACCATTGGCCAGCGCAGACATTGCTCGAACAATTTGCAATGGAGTAACCGCAACGCCCTGTCCAAAAGAATGAGTTGCGATGTCTATTGGATACCACTGTTTCGGATTCCTCAAAAGTCCAGATGATTCACCAGGAAATGGAAGTCCTGTTTTCGAGCCAAAACCAAAACGACGAAGCCCTTGATAAATCCGCTCCTTTCCGAGTCGATCTCCCAGCTTGGTCATACCAATATTTGAGGAATGAACAACTACATTGTAAGTCGAAAGTAAACTACTAGGGTGTACATCATTAATGGTGTGGCCGCCATAGCGGTAAGAACCCTTCTCACAGTTAATCAACTCATGAAAATGAGTCTCTTCCTCTTCGATTGCCATAGCCGCAATGAATGGTTTTAGAATTGAGCCTGGCTCAAAGGACAATTCAAGCGCGTGATTCTTTAAGAGCTCTCGACTATCGAGAGCAAGCTGATTGAAGTTTGGGCTTGGAGACTGGCTCATTCCAAGAATTTCTCCAGATGTAGCATTCATCATTACGGCGAACGCTCGATCGGCTTGTGCCTTCTGCCGTCCTTCTTCAAGCTCTTCATCCATAATGAGCTGTAATGATGCATCAAGAGTCAGCGATAGCGGCGAGCCTTTAGGGATACCCTTCAGCTCGTGACTCACATGCATAAGTTTCCCAAAGCCATCACGAACCACCTCTGTATTCGCCTCTGATGTATTGAGATGTGTATTGAAGCGCGCCTCAAGCCCAGAAAGCCCACCTCCATCTATCCCGACTTTACCAATGAGGGTTGATGCAGCACTCCCGTACGGATAGTAACGTCTTGACTCAAGAAGGTAACCAACTCCTCGAAGCTCCTCTTTTTCGAGCGCCTCTGCTGTTGGTCGAGGAAGCTGCCTTTTGATCCAAACGAATCGTGACTCAGACTCCATCCGCTGTAGAATATCTTCTTTATCAATTCCGATAAGATTCGCGAGTTTCACCGCCGTGACTTCCTTGTCACGAATTTGATGAGGGCGAATATAAATAGACGCGCTAGGTACAGAGGTTGCAAACAACTTTCCATTACGGTCGCGAATGGCTCCTCTCTCCGCCGCAAGGGTGAAGCTCGAGCCATGCTGCTTCTTTGCGCTTCCTTCCCATGAGTGCGCATCTGCAATTTGTAGATGATACAATCTTCCAATAACGACCATTGCCCAAAGACAAGCGACGGCGCTTACTATTTTCACTCGTGTGCGACGATTTACATGCACTAAAGGAGATGTCTGTGACTCCACTTGGGCACGTGCAGCATAATCTCGAAAAAGGTGGAATTGACTCTCGGACATCAACCATTCACTCCAGCAACAATACGAGTAATTTGTGATGTCTCAGGCTGCTTTAAGTTAAGCTCATCGTATGCTCTTTTTGCCAGCAAGTCGGGGCGAGTTGCTACCGAGTACTGGAGCTCCAGCTCCTGACGTTCATAGTTGAGCGCTTGTGTTTCTTCCCGAAGCTCCGCTATCTGATATCCAAGCTCAATTCCCTCCAATTTCACCCAAATTCTGTGTGAGAGTGAGATAGCAAGTAGTAAAACCGCAAGAATATGCAGTGTTGTTTTTGATTTTGCAGCTTCACGATCGAGATAAACAACCTGATGCTCAAGACAAATTGACATAGTTCCCCCCTGTATAACCTTTCTTACCTCACCTCATTTGCCGAAAACTGAAAAACACGTAAACGCGCACTCCTTGAGCGTGGATTCGCCTCTTGCTCCTTTGCTGTTGGCACTATTGCTTTTGGAGTTAATAGACGTCCCAAAGACTGGCTCTCATGCTGAAATACACCAGGCACATTTGCTGGCAATCCTTCTCCCCTCCACTTTCTCATTCGTCTTGCAACTAATTTATCTTCTAACGAATGAAAGGAAATGCACGCAAAGATCCCGCCTGAAGCTATGGCTGTCGGCACAAAATTCAGAAGATTCTCAATCTGTTCAAACTCAGCATTTACCTCTATTCGAATAGCCTGAAAAACTACGGTGGCAGGATGCTTTCCAAACCGATCCTTCATCGGAGTTGCGTTTACAATTGCATCAGCAAGCGAATCAGAAGTGTGAAATGGACGCTGTGACAAAATTGCTGAGACGTATCGCTTAAGATTCTTTCGAACGCCTCCTTCAGCAAGAACGCGCGTTAATTCTCCAGCGGTGTAGTTATTCACGACAGTCTCGGCTGTCAGCTCATCCTCTGGATTCATCCGCATATCAAGGCGGGAATCTTCTCGGAAAGATATTCCTCTTCCGTCTTCAATTTGGTCAGAAGAAAGCCCTAAATCGGCTAAGATGCCACTAAAAGGTCCGTGCTTTGATATTGTTTCGAGTTCAGAGAAGGAGTGGTGATGCAATGAAAATCGTCCTTCAAATGGTTTCAGTCGGCTTGCAGCTCTGCTAAGAGCCTTTTGATCGCGGTCGATTCCAACGACTTGCACACTTTCTGACGCTTTCAACATTGCTTCCATATGACCCGCGCCGCCTACCGTACAATCAAGAAAAACTCCGCCTCTGTCGAGCTTTAACGCCTTAATAACCTCTTCCAGGAGGACCGAAACATGCACCGTAACTTCTCCTGGCATACCTGCAATCCTTCATGCCCCCTTAGATATCTACATCTGAGAACAACTCAGGGTTCTCTAAAAGCGCCTGTTCAGTCTCTTGAAAAATATGTTCCCAAACTCGGCTATCCCAAATCCGGAATCCGTGAATTGAGCTCGTAAATGTCACCTCACGCTCAAGACTTGCATATTGTCGAAGGTGTGCTGGAAGAAGGATTCGCCCAGAGCGGTCAAGCGGACACTCCGCAGCACGACTTAAGTAAAAATTCTCAAGCCGCTGAAGTTTACTGCTAAACCGACTCTTCGCCCGAAGCCGCGCTTCAAAGTCACGCCATGCGGGTTCGGCGAATCCTTCAACACAACGAGAACCGTCTGAAATGTAGTTCGTAAGAACGACACTAGTACAACCTGCTCCTCCAAGAACTCGACGGAACTCTGAAGGCAAACTCACCCGACCCTTATCGTCGAGCGAGTGAGAAAAGTTGCCCCGGAATGAAAGTAGCGAACCTGTAGAAACCTCTTGTTCTAACTCTGATTGAGAAGAAGGAGGATCATTCCCCATATCAAGCCACTCAAAAAACGGTTAGAGAATCTCGCGGGGCACCACTAAACGAAATTCCCAGTTTATCCCACTTTCACCCACTCCAGCCATAGTAGTGCCAAACAGGCTTTCCCGTCAACCAAAAAACCTCGAGATTTAGCAACTTTAAGTGAGATAAAGTAAAATCCGTTGAAAAGTTGATGCGTGACAACACATTAGCCGAAGAGCTTGGAAGTCAGCCTGACGAAACGAGAGAGGCCCCTCTCACGTCTTCCGCAAGAGGGGCCTCTCCTGAACTTGTGGGCTTCGCTATCAAGAAACAAAGCCCTCTTCTTTTTGAGAAGGGTATTAAGCGATATCGAAACGATCCAGATTCATCACCTTCGCCCATGCAGAGACAAAGTCATGAACAAATTTCTCTTCGCCGTCGCTCGCACCATAGACTTCAGCAAGAGCTCTGAGTTGAGAGTTCGAACCGAATACAAGGTCGCATGCCGTACCTGTCCACTTCACTTCCCCACTGGCACGATCTCTTCCTTCATAGAAGTGACTGCATTTTGCTGATTTTTCCCACTCAAGATTGTTATCAAGCAGGTGAACGAAAAAGTCATTCGAGAGAACTTCTTTCCGTTCGGTAAAAACACCAAGTGGAGAATTTCCAACATTCGCATTTAAGACCCGCATCCCTCCAACGAGCACCGTCATCTGAGGAGCGGTAAGCGTTAGAAGACATGCTTTCTCAAGCAACTGCTCTTCCGCTGGAATCCCAACACTCTCCTTCCCAATAAAGTTTCTAAAGCCATCACTTTTTGGCTCAAGAACTGCGAATGAATCTACATCCGTCTGCTCTTGCAAGGCATCGGTTCGGCCTGGTGTGAAAGGAACCCTGACATCATATCCAGCTTTTTTAGCTGCTGCTTCAACAGCCGCGCATCCACCAAGCACAATCAAATCCGCCGCTGAGATACGCTTATTCCCGGACTGACTCGAATTAAAGTCCTCTTGAATATCCGCTATGGCCTTCAAAGCCTTCTCAAGCTCTGCTGGCTCATTTGCCTCCCAGGAGCGCTGTGGATTAAGTCGAATCCTCGCTCCATTGGCACCACCACGCTTATCAGTTCCTCGAAACGTTGATGCAGATCCCCATGCAGTTGCAACCAAAGTTGAAATCGAAAGACCTGATGCCAGCAACTTCTCCTTCAATGTCTCAATATCCTGCTCACCAACCAACTCATGATCGAGGGCAGGCACTGGATCCTGCCAAATCTGTGGTTCTGAAGGCACCAGAGTTCCGAGGCACCTTGAAACTGGCCCCATGTCACGATGCGTCAACTTATACCATGCTTTCGCAAACGCTAATCCAAACTCCGCAGGATTCTCGTAAAATCGTCTGGATATCGGTTCGTACGCTGGATCCATCCGCAATGCCACGTCAGTTGTTAACATCATCGGCGCATGTCGCTTTGATGCATCGTGAGCATCTGGAACCGCATCTTTTGCAGCACCATCTTTAGGCTTCCACTGCCACGCACCACCTGGGCCCTTTCCCACTTCCCAGTCGTACTCAAAAAGGTTTTCAAAGTAGTTGTTATCCCACTTGGCCGGCTCATTCGTCCAAGCTCCTTCTATTCCACTGGTAATGGTTGCTGCTCCGTTTCCGCTTTCAAAGGAGTTTTTCCATCCAAGGCCCTGCTGCTCTATCGGAGCCCCCTCAGGCTCGACCCCTACATACTTCCCGGCGTCTGCTGCTCCGTGACATTTTCCGAACGTATGACCACCAGCAATCAAGGCCACTGTTTCTTCATCATTCATCGCCATTCTGGCAAACGTCTCACGGATATCCCGAGCTGCAGCCACAGGATCGGGCTCACCGTTTGGTCCTTCAGGGTTCACGTATATCAGACCCATTTGTACCGCGGCTAGCGGGTTCTCCAACTCGCGCTCACCTGAGTATCGCTTATCTCCGAGCCACTCTGTCTCAGGCCCCCAATACGTATCTCCTTCTGGCTCCCAAACATCTTCCCTGCCTCCAGAAAAGCCCAACGTTTTAAAACCCATTGATTCCAAAGCGCAGTTGCCTGCAAAGATCATGAGGTCTGCCCATGATATTTTCTGTCCGTATTTTTGCTTTACCGGCCAAAGAAGTCTGCGTGCTTTATCGAGGTTTGCATTATCTGGCCAGCTTCCAAGAGGAGCAAACCGTAGTGTGCCTGAGCATGCCCCTCCGCGACCATCACCGATTCTGTATGTTCCAGCACTGTGCCAAGCCATACGAATAAAGAGTGGTCCATAGTGACCGTAATCAGCAGGCCACCAGCTTTGAGAGGTTTTCATCACTTGCTCAACATCGGCCCGAAGCTCTTCGAGGTTTACTTTAAGAAACTCTTCTCCATAGTTAAATTCAGGTGCCATTGGATTAGACTGTCGAGAATTTTGATTCAGTATTTGAAGATTCAGTTGTTCAGGCCACCAGTCTTTATTTGATAACGCACCAGCCTCTGTATGTCGTCGAATACCTCCCATTACTGGGCATTTATTTTCTTCCGTCATGTTCTCTCCGATAAAATACTGAAAGTATCACCACCTAACGGCATCACTTCCTCATAGCGAACCGTGGCAAACCACGCCTTTATGCCTATCACGAAATCAAGCTGGATTAAAGAAGCTTTGGTTGGTTATTTCATCCCTACGAAACACTCAATCTCGATTCCACCTAGCAGCACTGATACGAGTGTATCAAAAAGCAGAAACATAAGTTGCTCTACAGTGCTACTCCATAGCACTACTCCACAGCACTACTCCACAGTCACACTTTTCGCGAGGTTCCGCGGGAGATCCACATCTGTTCCGTTCAACTCGGCGATATAGTACGCAATGAGCTGCAAAGGAATGGTAAGCAGCACTGGGCTCAGCAGATCATGAAGAAAAGGAATTTCAATTACCCTTTCGCACACCTCCCGAAGATCATCCGCTCTATCTGAATCAGTTACAGCAATGATGCGTCCATCCCGTGATTGGACTTCACGTAAGTTTGACAATGTCTTATCAAACTGTTGGGCAGCTCTTTGCAACGTAATCACTACCGGAAGGTCCTTATCAATCAAGGCAATTGGACCATGCTTCATCTCACCCGCTGGGTAACCTTCTGCATGTATGTAAGATATTTCCTTAAGCTTTAAAGCTCCCTCAAGCGCTACGGGATAGCACGACCCCCTTCCGAGATATAAGAAATCAGAAGCCGTGTAGAATTCTTTGGCAACCTCCTCAAGCTGGGGCTCAAGGGCTAGGGCTTCACGCATCGTTGATGGAAGTTCAATAAGCGCTTGGGCAATCTCCTTTACTCTTTCCGAAGAGACGACTCCTTTCTTTTGGCCAAGAAACGTCGCAAACAAGAGAGCTGAAACTAACTGCGTTGTGAACGCCTTCGTGGAAGCAACACTAATCTCTGGTCCAGCATGAGTAAACAGCACATGGTCTGCCTTCCGTGCAATCGAGGACCCCAACACATTACAAATCGCAAAAGTTTCGCAGTGTTGCTTTGCAAGCTCTAGTGCCGCTAGCGTATCTGCTGTTTCACCCGACTGACTAACAACTCCGACAAGAGATGTCGAGCTCAAAATTGGTTCGCGATAGCGGAACTCTGAAGCATAGTCCACATCGCACGGAATTTTTGCCAGCGCTTCGATAAAAAACTTGGCAACGAGACAAGCATGCCATGCCGTTCCACAGGCCACCAAAGTAATACGTTCAATTGCTTTTACATAGTCTTCATTAAATTCAAGATCTGATAGAAAAATCGAGCCTTCATCAAGATTAAGACGCCCTCGAAACGTCTCGCCCAACACGCCAGGCTGCTCGTGAATTTCCTTCAACATGAAATGCTTGTATCCACCTTTTTGAGCAGTTTCTGCATCCCATGAGACTTCTTCTATCGCACGCTCAACAGGCAGACCTTCGTGTTCAATCCGTATATTTCCAAGCGAGACTTCAGCAAGGTCTCCATCTTCAAGGACAATTACTTTTTTCGTAAATGGAAGAATCGCGGGGATATCACTGGCAATAAATACTTCTCCGTCACCAAGTCCGATAACTATCGGAGTCGCATTTTTCGCAACAAAGATCCGGTCAGGATGTTCTTGATCGATCGCCAAAAATGCATAGCTCCCGCGTAACTTCTTACATGCTGTTTGCAGTGCTTCAAATGGCTCTTTGCCCTTTAGTTCTTTCTCAAACAGCTTTGCCGCAATCTCAGTATCAGTCTCAGAAGCAAAGGTTGCCCCCTCAGCTGCGAGCTCTGCACGCAACTCAAGGTAGTTCTCGATTATTCCATTGTGAATCAGACTCACGCGCCCAGCTCTATGGGGGTGAGCATTGTGCTCCGAGGGTTTGCCGTGTGTTGCCCAACGAGTATGCCCGATACCGAGAGTTCCTTTCTTTCCGCGTGATTCGTCGGCGAGATTATCTCTTAAAGCCTGCAATTTGCCGCGGGCACGAGCAATGAAAACGTCTCCATCCTCAGCGATAGCAACTCCTGCCGAGTCATAGCCGCGATATTCAAGCCGTTGTAGCCCACTTAAGATCACATCCAACGCAGGCGTATCTCCAATATAACCGACGATACCACACATATTTCGCCCCCTCTCAACTAACGGCACAAGCCTATACTAATGGCTCACAGATGAGAAGCCTGTCTACGATACACGGCATTCATGGCAAAAATGAACATCGAAAACCTGTTGGAACACAGGTTTTTACCCTTTCTGATTATTCAAATGGACTAAGCGTAAAGAGCTGGGATTCTCCAGTTACGATGATCGATACCTTAGACTACATGGGATACATCCCGATGACGGACCTCAATAGCAGACTCCTCACAATCTCATAGGGTCAAGCAAACCACCGATTTTTACCTCTTTCCCCTTGCTGAAGCTTTCAATGGGCAGCTACCATCCATGGTAAAGCATACTTCTACTCCCATGTTAGCCAAAAAAAGATGGGAATGTGCCGTACTACACCTGATAACGTACGAAACAAAAGAGGAATTTCTTATGAAAATTAAAGCCATAGCGGCTATGGATGAGGGGCGAGTTATCGGAATTAAGAATTCCCTCCCCTGGGATATCCCAGAAGATATGAGATATTTTATGCGTCTGACGAAAGGGCACTCCGTGTTGATGGGCAGAAAGACCTTTGAATCCACTCCGCTTAACTCCAAGCCGCTTCCCAAGCGGTTAAATATTGTAGTTACGAGAAGTCCCGAAAAATATCAAGAACGAGAGTCTCTTCACTTCATCTCTGATCCAATAGAGTTTTTAGAAAAGTGTAAGAGCGGAGAAATCTCACTTCCATCCGACGAGCTATGGGTCATTGGAGGATCTCACCTGTACGAACAGACAATGCCCCTCTGGGACGAGGCCCACATTACTCTAATAAAGGGGCGACACGAAGGAGATGCCTATTTCCCCCCATTTGAGGACACCTTTGAGCTGGTGTCCAAGGAGGAGATTGAGCCTTGTATATTCCGGCACTTCAAGAAGAAATGAGTCCACTTGGCTCAGGCTTTCATTTCTGATACTTATTTGACTCTTGGAAGAGGGGTAAACCCGAGTCTATCGGTTTAGTTTTCTCCCAATGGGCACCCTTAGCTCAGTTGGATAGAGCACTTGGCTTCGAACCAAGGTGTCGGGAGTTCGAATCTCTCAGGGTGCGCCATCTTTCTTTTTTTTCGAAAAGGACTCCTTTACTCCCTTGCTGTTATAGAGCCATATTTTTGCTATTCGCATTTTGCTCTCTTCGCGTTTCGCGCACCGCGCATGACCTGTCTTCTTTTTACGAATCTCATACGTTCTGAGCACCGACATCAGTATCCGTCCGACGCACTTCTTTTCTGTGAAGCAGTCTCCACAGAAAAGAACTCCTATGCTTCCAGCTTATCGTGATTACGCTGAAGGCACTGCCACTTGAAGAAGCTTCAGTACGACATTTCGATCAAGAGCCCAGAGAAAGGTGGAAAGTCGTGGGCCAGTATCATCAGCAATCAGAAGATTATAAATATCTCGAAAGAACGCTTTTTGACGCGGCTTATTCTCTTCCATCGATGCATCTGCACGTTTCGGTATGGCATATACTGCGTCATTCAGCTCATTAATACTCATCGGCTCTGCGCTCGAGGCGTCACGCTCAAGCAGCTCATAGAGCGCAGTGATATGCTCGACCCGCTCTGAAGTCATCTCGTTCACAAAGTCACTATTTGGAGCCTCGAGAAGTTGAATCCGTTCATGAGGATTGAGTGAAAGCCATTTTTGAGCATATTGCATCCTCCGCACTACTCCATCTCGCCCATAGCTCTGACCCATAGCCTCTAAAATATGCATCATCTTATCGGCTTGAAACTGTACGATTTGGCCAAACGAGACTGCTTGTCGGAAAGGAATTGGGTTTTCCTCTATCGGGTCTGAAGAGGTAGCAAGCTCACCTGCAATCTCAACAGCTCGTTGTTGAGAATGGTTTATTTTCTTGCTTCCACTTCGGATACGAGCAAGCTCTCTGTCGAATTCATCATACTGACGAAAAATCTCAGAATCGAATGCAAAGTCAAAAACCTGTTGAGGTCGGGAACGGCTAAAGAGCCACATGAGCAGCCGTGGATCATAAAGGTCTAACAAGTCCGCCGGAGAAACGGTATTTCCGCTCGAGCCAGACATCTTGCCTGCTCCACCACGAATTCCGATGAACTCATAGATAGTTGATACAGGCGGCTCACTCTTGAAAATAGCCCGAGAGATTGCCGATGAGGTGTCAAAGCTTCCATTCTGAGAATGGTGGTCTTTCCCCGCGGGCTCAAAGGCTACTTGCTCGTGCTTCCAACGCATAGCCCAGTCAGATTTCCAGGGAAGTTTTACAATATGAGTTTTTGTAATATCGATTGTTTCCTGATTCCCCGTATCTTTACATCGATATTCAATGGAGCATTCTCCATCAAAGCTAAGAACTTCGGTATTGCTCTTTCCATTAAAGCTTGAATAGACCGTAATCGGATAATATTGCTCTCGCTCCTGCTCCGTCATCCCCTGAGTTCTAAACTGAGCCATGATCTCAGCTATCTCCCTACGATTTCTTAAGCAGTAAAGGATTGCATCATCGTACGTACCAGCCCTGTACAGCTTATGCTGATACCGATATTCGAGTTCAACTCCCAGGTCCTGCAAAGACTCTTCGAAGCGAAGCTGATGCCTTTTCGCATACGACTCGAGCTTGTCCTCAGGATCAGGAACATCGCAAAGCGGCTTTCCTAGGAATTCAGAGAATGTCTGCGGGACTCCTGCTGGGACTTTCCGAAAAACATCAAAATCATCCCAGGACAAAAGAAACAAAACATTATTCCCCATAGCTTGAAGTGCTTTGAGCACCATTCCAGTAGTAGCAATGTCTCGAAAGTTCCCGATATGGACATGGCCAGAGGGGCTAATGCCTGCTGCTCCGACGTATGTATCACGCCCTGGAAAGACTTTAAGCACCTTCTCGGCGAGTTGCTCCGACCAGTGCCATCCCCCCTTTGGTGGAGCTTGATGATTCTCAGTGCTCATGGCTCTTCTCCTGCTTAAAAAATCCGAAACCGTCCCGCTCTGGTCATACCATAAGTTGAAATGGAATTGTAGCGTACCGACAAGAAATGAGGCCCCGTAAATAGCGGGCCTTAAATGGACCAAAGAGCCCCCTCACCAAAAACTCTCCTACTTACTTTCAGAACGCCTGTCATCGCGCTAGAGTTTGGAGGAGGTTCAAGCGCACAGCTTTCTATGAGTAAGAGCAATTACAACGCTACGTTTTTTCAATGATGTCAAAAAAACTCGTTCATCCCCTACTCTTTGTTACAACACTCCTCATATCAGCTGCTATTCCGCTTAGCCTAACGGCTGAGCAAGCGAGCTTCATAACCTTTAAGGATGTCAAACTTCACGCTCTCGGCAACAGCCCGCTACTGAGAGAGCTGGGGCTTGAACTGGACAAAGAGATTGCTCAAGCAATGGAGGTTGAAAGTTTACAAGATCCTCAGCTCCAAGCTTCGATGGGACTTCCCACCTCAGACGAAATCGGTGGACCAGAAAAACAGATTCAAGTTTCGCTCACCCAGCCAATCAGGCTTAGCGACTTTGGCGTAAGAGGGGATGTTAGCAGGCTGCTCCGCATCGTTGCTTCGCGAGAAAACAAGTTCGCTATTCAAAATTTTATCACGAAACTGGCTCTGGCTTATGATACTCTTTGGAGACTACAGAACCTAGCCGAGCTACGAGCACTAGCCGAGGAAGTGCGTCGATTAGCAAGTTCTGTAGAGGGAGTAGTCGATTTATATGTAGAGCAACAGGTTCTTGTTCCTCAGGTTCATATTAGGATTGATCGGGAACAGGCTGCGCTGTTGGGCCTTACTGTACAGCAGGTGGCTGAGATAGTCGAAACTGCGCTCAAGGGACGGGTTGTAACGAGAGTAATTGAGGAGCAACGCAACTATGATGTAGTTCTGAGGGTTGACGATGTGCTTCGCAAAAATGCAGAGACCTTGAAGCAACTACCGATTATTCTCAATAATGGTCAGTATGTGCCACTGGAGGCAGTAGCCAACATAGAGCGAGCTCGCGGCCCGAATACAATTGCTAGGGAGAATACTTCACGACGCATAGTTGTATCTGCCAACATTGCGAATAGGGATATAGTATCGGCGGTGGAGGAAATTCAGCTTCGTGTGAGTCAAAACATGCCCCTGCCGGAGGGATATTTCATCTCTTATGGTGGTCAGTTTGAAAGTCAGGTGCGTGCATCTTCCCTTATCTATGTGTTGGGGGCACTGGCTTTAGCCAGTATTTTTCTTGTTCTTTATTTTCATTATCGAAGTTTAAATCTGACTTTACAGGTAATGTTAGCGGTCCCGTTTTCATTTATTGGGGGAATTCTTGGTGTGTATGTAAGTGGTGGCGTACTTTCTATTGCGTCTCTGGTTGGGTTTATTACGTTAACTGGAATCGCCACGAGAAATGGAATCATGATGATAGATCACTATTTGCACCTCATGTCAGAAGAGGGGGAGAACTTTACCCTGCAGATGATTTATCGAGGCGCTTCAGAGAGGCTCGTTCCTGTGCTTATGACCGCTTTAACCGCTATTTTAGCCCTTACTCCCATCTTGCTTGGGGCAGAAGCGCCGGGGAAGGAAATTTTATACCCGGTGGCAGTTGTTATCTTTAGTGGCTTATTTACTGGGACCATCTTGAACCTGCTTATCACCCCTGTCGCCTTTTGGCTCTTAGGCAAGAACTCACGCATACCGTGAGACGCTATGTAGCACGTACCGAGTTGAGCCTTTAAGGGCCTATATCGAAGAGATTCCTACACGGGATGACCTGCCCTGATTTTGAGGGTGGGCTCACACAAACATCCATACAATCCACTATCCCGTTATTATCTTGATCTACATCAGCAACCCCACAGCCACATATTCCTGGAGTTACTTTTAACGGATCAGCAGAGCACTGATCATTACAGTCTACTACTCCATCACTGTCTGAGTCGGTATCTGGAACGCCACATCCGCACTGCCCAGGCTCTGTCTTCAAGGGGTCAACACTACATCCATCATTACAATCCGCCACTCCATCGCTATCTGAGTCGGTATCTGGAGTGCCACATCCGCACTGTCCAGGCTCTGTCTTCAAGGGATCAACACTACACCCATCATTACAATCCGCCACGCCATCGCTATCTGAGTCAGTGTCAGGTACTCCACATCCGCATTGTCCAGGCTCTGTCTTCAACGGATCAAAACTACAGGCATCGTTACAGTCTGCTACCCCATCACCATCTGAGTCTGTATCTGGAACCCATGGACACTGGTCTAGGCAATCTGCCACGCCATCGCCATCTGAGTCAGTATCAGGCACTCCACATCCGCATTGCCCAGGCTCAGTCTTCAACGGATCAACACTACACCCATCGTTACAGTCTGCTACTCCATCGCTATCTGAGTC
>Ga0181593_10001413_pt1 | contig 21776 bp, 22 predicted proteins | sample 071ome_19_FD_133756 | JGI IMG/M metagenome (GOLD analysis project Ga0181593, IMG submission 133756) | Coastal salt marsh microbial communities from the Groves Creek Marsh, Skidaway Island, Georgia - 071413AT metaG (megahit assembly) | ecosystem: Environmental > Aquatic > Marine > Intertidal...
CCATTGCGTATTCTCGATATTGGGTTTGCCGTGGGTCACTTGACGCTGCCGTACGTCGATGCCTTTCGCGACGCAGAGGTGCATGCCATCGACGGCGGTGCGCCGATGTTGCGTTACGCGCATTCACGCGCGGTCTCGCTCGGCAGGACGGTGAATTTCTCAAAACAAAACGCCGCACGCACCGATTACCCCGATAAATCCTTCGATCTGATCGTCTCGCACATTGCCCTGCATGAAACCTCGTCCAAGGCGATGCGGAACATCATGGCCGAGTCCCGACGCCTCCTACGTCCCGGCGGGATGGCCCTTCATCTCGAAGTGCCGCCGTTTGGCGACAAGGATCCGTTCGACCAATACCTCACCGATTGGGACACGCATTACAACGCCGAACCCTTTATCGGGACATTGCACGACATGGACTTGCGCGAAGTCATGCAAGACGCTGGCTTTGGTCATAACGAGGTGATCATGGATATGATCCCGGTCCACGTCCGCAGCGATGATGGCGCGGGCAACTACACCCACCACGTCGGCGGCTACCTTATGGCGCATGGCGGCAAACGTACGGGGTAGGGCGTTCGTTTAAGCGTCGTTGCGATACAACGTCTTAGGATCGGTCTCGACGCTGGCGATTTCAACAAATGCCTCGCCCCGCACCGCGCGATAGAAACAGTTGCGCCGCCCGGTGTGGCAGGCGACGCCGGTTTGGTCGACCAGCGCCAGGATCGTATCGCCGTCGCAGTCCAGGCGAAGTTCCTTGAGCGTTTGGATTTGCCCCGACGTCTCGCCCTTCTTCCACAAACCACCACGCGACCGCGACCAATAACACACCCGTCCTGAAGACAGTGTTTCGCGAATGGCGTCGGCATTCATCCACGCCATCATCAACACCTCGCCGGTGTCATGCTGTTGCGCAATCGCCGGGACGAGACCGTTCGCATCAAACTTGGTCTCGGCAAGCAGTTGGTCGGCGGCGGTATCGGTCATGGCGTCACTCTGCATGAAGGAGCGGAGAGTCTACGCCCGACAACGCGGTCGGGCCAACCTGCACTTACATCGCGGCGTTGCGCCGATCGAAGGCTGCTGCAAGGTCGGCGATCAGGTCGTCGACATCTTCGAGGCCGACGTGGATACGCATGGTTTGGCCGCCCGGTTCCCAAGTCGTCGCGGTGCGCATCTTTTCGGGCGAGGTCGGCATGCATAGGCTTTCGTAGCCGCCCCACGACGCACCCATCCCAAAATGCTCGAAATGATTGACCATTGCCTCAAGCGCGGGACGCGGCGTGCTGTCGATCACGAAGGCGAACAGCCCGCAAGCGCCGGTGAAGTCGCGTTTCCACAACGCATGGCCGGGATCGTCGGGCAGGGCAGGGTGGATCACGCGCACCACCTCGGGCCGTTCTTGCAGCCAGCGCGCAACTTTGAGACCGGACTCCATATGCTGGCGCAAGCGCACACCGATGGTGCGAATGCCCCGCGTCCCAAGGTAAAGGTCGTCCGGCCCGGCGGCGTAACCCAAACCGTACGAAGTATCCTGCAAGGCCTGCAGGCAGGCGTCATTCGCCGTCACGGTGCCCAACATCGCATCGGAATGTCCGACGATGTATTTGGTTGCCGCCTGGATCGACAGATCGACGCCATGCTCGAACGGCTTGAAGTAAATCGGCGAGGCCCAGGTGTTGTCCATCAGCACCTTGGCACCGCCTTCGTGGGCCGCCGCCGCGATGGCGGGAATGTCTTGCACCTCGAACGTTAACGACCCCGGCGATTCGGTGAACACCACCTTGGTGTTGTCGCGCATGAGTTTTGTGATATCGCCACCGATCAGCGGATCGTAATACTCGGTCGTCACGCCAAGACGCGCGAGCAACGTGTCGCATAGCCGCCGTGTCGGCCCATAGGCGCTATCGGAAACAAGAAAGTGCGCGCCGGTTTCCGCATAGGTCAGCAGCGCGCCCGAAATGGCCGCCAAGCCGGACGGAAAGCTGACGCAGCCCGCGCCGCCTTCGAGCTCGGTAACCGCTTCTTCGAATGCATAGACGGTCGGCGTGCCCCGGCGGCCATAAGCCATCTGAGGCGGCTTGCGTTTGCTCAGGCCCTCTAGCTCTTCGAGCGTATCCACCAGGACGGTCGAGACGTGATAGACCGGCGTATTCACGGCGCCGCCGTGTTGCGCCGGATGACGTCCCGCGCGGACGATTTTTGTATCTTCTTTCATGATCCGGCACTCATAGCACCGGGCGCAGGACCGCGCTAGTTCAGGCCCCTGCGCGCCGCCGTCGCCACCGGTTCAGCGCCACCAAGGCCCAGATGGCCTCGACGATGCCGAAGGGCCAAGCGCCGATAAGGAACCCGTAGATCGAGGCTGCGGTACAGGCTCCGGCAAAGGCCAGAACGAACCCCGCATGGCGGCCCTCAAGGGCATAGAACAGCAGCATCCCGCTGACTGCGGCGAGCCCGTAAAGGTCGACGCCGGTCATGGCGGGCGTTTAGGTTTCGATCGGCGTATCGGTGCGGCCGCCCCACTCGGTCCACGAGCCGTCGTAAACCGCCCACTGATCATGGCCGATCAGATGCAAGCCCAGCGCCATGGCCGAGGCGGTGATGCCCGAACCGCAACTGGTCACGACAGGGCCGTTCAGGTCGATTCCCGAACCATCGAGTGCCGCGCGCAGTGCCTCGGCATCCTTCAATGTGCGGTCGTCGTTCAGAATGTCGGTGTAAACGAGGTGCTTGGCGCCCGGAATGTGGCCGGAACGCACACCAGGTCGCGGTTCGGCATCGGTGCCGTCGTAGCGGCCCCGGGGCCGCACATCGAGAACCTGTTCGGCGCGGGTTTCGGTGTTGGCCAAGAGCTGTTCCACGCTGCGCACTAGGGCCGGGTTGAGCGCGGCATTGAACGTCGCGGGCGCCGGCGCGGGCACATCGGTTTCGAGCGGTCGACCTTCGGCGGTCCACTTCGGCAGGCCGCCGTTCAAAAGCGCAACATTGTCGTGGCCAAAAGCGCGAAACTCCCACCACACCCGGGCGGCGCTCTGCAACCCCATGCCGTCATAGACGACGACGCGATCTTTGTTGGAAATGCCCATTGCGCCCACCGCTGTCGCGAAATCGGCTGCACTGGGCAGCATGTGCGGCAAATCCGAATTGGGGTCGGCGATGTCGTCGATATGGAAGAACTGCGCACCCGGAATGTGCCCGGCGTGGTACTCCGCTACCGGATCGCGCATTTGCGTCGGCAAGTACCATGATCCATCCAGTACCTTCACGGTGCCGAGGTTGTCGGCAAGCCAGTCCGTTTCGACCAGCGCATCGGGGTTGGCGTAGGGCATGGGCAGGTTCCTCTGTTGGCGCGCCAGTGGCGCGTTGAGTCGTCGCTAAACGAAGCGCAAATTCACGCGCCGGTTCTGGCGGCCTTTTTTCTCGATCTTGCCGACCTCGACGGCGCCGATCTCGCCGGTGCTCTTCACGTGCGTCCCGCCACACGGTTGCAGATCGACGTTGTCGCCAATCCGCAGTAGGCGCACCTTACCGGCGCCGCGTGGGGGTTTGACGGCCATGGTCTTCACCAATTCGGGCTGCGCATCCAGCTCGGCATCGGTGATCCAGGTATCGGTCACCGGGTGGTCCTCGGCGATCAACGCGGCGAGTTTGGTGTTGATCTCTTCCTTGTCGAGCGTCGCCTCGGGAATGTCGAAATCAAGCCGGCCTTTGGTGTCGCCGACGGAGCCGCCGGTAACGGGGTAGGGCAGGATGGCCGACAGCAAATGCATACAGGTATGCATGCGCATGAGTTTGTGTCGGCGATCCCAATCGATTGCGGCTGTGATTTTGGCACCGTCGGCGGGCGGCGCGGTGCCCTCGGCCAGCACATGCACGATGCTGTTCGGCCCGTCGCCCTTCACGGTGTTGGTAACTTCCAATGCAGTGCCATCTTCCAGCGTCAAGGTGCCGCGGTCGCCGGTCTGTCCGCCGCCTTGCGCATAAAAAACGGTTTGGTCCAGTTCGACACCCGCCTCGTGCACCACGGTCACTGTGGCGGTGCATTCCTTGAGATAGGCATCTTGTGCGAAAAGCTGTTCGGTCATGGCGCTATGCCAGCCAGTGCGGCACGGGCAGGCCCTTTTCGGTCAAGAAAGCGGGGTTGAACATTTTGCTCTGATAGCGCGTACCGAAGTCGCACAGTACCGTCACGATGTTGTGGCCGGGCCCGAGATCCTTGGCCATGCGTACCGCACCCGCGACGTTGATGCCGCTCGAGCCGCCCAACACCAGTCCTTCTTGTTCGATCAGGTCGTAGACGATCTGCAATGCCTCTGCGTCGGGGATTTGGTAGGGCAGGTCGACGGGTGCGCCTTCGAGGTTTTTGGTGATGCGGCCCTGGCCGATGCCTTCGGTGATCGACGAGCCCTCGGACTTGAGCTCCCCGTTGGCGTAGTAGTTGTACAGCGCCGCGCCCATCGGGTCGGCCAGGCCGATCTTCACGTCGGCGTTCTGCTCTTTGAGATACATGCCGACGCCGGCCAGCGTGCCGCCGGTTCCGACCGCGCAAATAAAGCCGTCGACCTTGCCGTCGGTCTGCCGCCAGATTTCCGGGCCCGTGGTGCGAAAGTGCCCTTGCCGGTTGGCGACGTTGTCGAACTGGTTGGCCCAAATCGCGCTGCCCGGGTCTTTTTCGTTCAATTCGTCCGCCGTGCGCCCTGAAACCTTCACGTAGTTGCCGGGGTCCTTGTAGGGCTTCGCCGGCACCGAACGAAGATCGACACCGCACAACTTGAGCATGTCCATCTTCTCTTGGCTTTGCGTCTCGGGGATGACGATGATCGTCTTATAGCCCTTGGCATTGCCCACGAGTGCCAGACCGATCCCGGTATTGCCGGCGGTGCCTTCGACGATGGTACCGCCGGGCTTCAGCGTACCGTTGGCTTCGGCGTCTTCGATAATCGCCAGCGCCGCGCGATCCTTCACCGAGCCGCCGGGGTTGAGAAACTCGGCCTTGCCGAGAATTTCGCAACCCGTTGCGTCCGACAAGCGACTGAGACGGATCAGCGGCGTGTTGCCGACGGTATCGAGAAAGCCTTTGCGAACGTCCATGGCGACCTTGCGATTTTGCGGCGGGGTGCCTTCGAACTTAGGGGGGCACCCCGCCCGCTGCAAGGTGCCCTAAGGCAGCGCCGCCATGAGGCCACCGTCAACGGTCAATGCCTCGCCGGTTACCCACTCGGCGTCGTCGCTAGCCAGAAAGAGGAAGCCGTTGGCGATGTCGCGCGGCAAGCCCAGGCGACCCAAGGGGTGCAAGCCCGTCGCAAATTCTCGCGCTGCGGCCGGATCGTCTTGATCGTCGAAATAGCCTTGGATCATCGGCGTGTCGATAAAACCCGGACACACGCAATTGACCCGGATGCGGTCGCCCGCGCCGTCCTTGGCCATGCATTTGGTCAGCATCAAGACACCCGCCTTCGAGGCGCAATAGGCCGCGTCCTGCGCGATACCCGTCCGGGCTGCGATCGAGGCGGTGTTGAGGATGACGCCGCCTTTGCGGCCCTTCATGTGGCCCCAAATGGCGTTCGACATCAGGTAGATGGACTTCAGATTGATGTCCATCTCGGTGTCCCATTGCTCCTCGGTAAGTTGTTCGACGCTGCCGACGATGGTGATCCCCGCATTATTCACGAGGATGTCGAGGCCGCCGGTATGATCGATGGACTTCGCGATGACGTCTTTGACTTGACTCGGCTTGGTGACATCCAGCGTTTCGGCAAAAGCCTTGCCACCGCTGTCGTTGATTCCCTTGGCGGTGGCTGCGGCGCCGTCGCCGTTCTTGTCGGCGCACACGACGGTGCAGCCTTCTTCCGCGAAGCGTTCTGCGGTGGCTTTGCCGATCCCCGATGCCGCACCCGTGACGAGCGCGGTCTTGCCCTTAAGACGCATGTTCTTCCTCCCGATGAAAACGAATGATCAGTTGTGGCGGTCGCGCGGCACGTAAGAGCCGTCGCGGAGTTCGGCAAACAGGTCCTCAACCAAGGGGTTGTGGATCGCCGTGTCGTCGTCGCTGCGCTCGAGGTGGCGTTCGGCGACATAGGTGGTGTGCTCGCCGCCGTCGACCAGCACGCTGTACCACGGTTTGTCTTTGGGCGGGCGCGAGCGCGCGATTTCGTCGTACCAGGCATCGTCCAGGCTGAACGACGGGTCGACGTCGTAGACCACGCCGCGGTACCCCGCGCGGCGGTGGGAAACGATTTGACCAACATTAAAACGGGCTCTTCTGGCGCTCACAGCGGCAACTTCCTTGGCGTGTCATGTGGCCCGGGGGGCCGGATCGGGTACTCTGGGGCTCGCCCAGAATGGAGAACACTTAGTATGAAGAAAGGCTACAAGCAATTGGTCGACGAGGCCAATGCCGCCATTGAGACGATTGCCGTCAAAGACGCGTTATCCCTGGTGGGTGACGACACCGTGACCCTCGTCGATATCCGCGACATCAGGGAATTGTGGCACGAGGGCAAGATCCCCGGCGCGGTCCATGCCCCCCGGGGAATGCTGGAATTCTGGGTCGATCCCGACAGCCCCTATCACCGTGATGTGTTCGCCAGCGGCAAGAAGTTCGTCCTGTACTGCAAGTCGGGCTGGCGTTCGGCACTCGCGACAAAGCAGCTCCAAGACATGGGCCTCGAGCCCATCGCCCATATCGGCGGCGGCTTCGGCGCCTGGGTCGAGGCCGACGGCCCCACCGAAAAGGTGGAGCAGAAAAAGCCCAAGGGGTAGAGGGCTACTCGGCGGCGACGCTGTCTTTTGCGCCGGTCACCAGCCGCGCCGCAGCTTCCCCGGCAAGCCGGCCTTGCGTCGTCGCGGTGAACAGCCCGGCGGCCGGAATGTAGCCCCAGTCCGACGGGCCCGAGGTCGATCGCGCCGTGCCCCCGGCGGCAAACAGGTTGGGCAGGGCGCCGCCGCTCTCGCGCTGTACTTGCGCGTGACCATCGATCACCAACCCGCCTTGGGTGTGGAAAAGCGCACCAGCGGATTTCACCACATACCACGGCGGCCCATCCAACGGCTCCTCGCTCGCGAAGTCGCGCCCGTGCGGGTCTTTGCCGTCGCCGTTCTGCATCGCGATGACCCCCTCCAGGGTTTTCCGCAATGCATCGGCCGGCACTTTGGTGATCTTTGAAAGCTCTTCCACGCTATCGGCTTTTTTGACCGCGCCAACCTCCATCGCCTCTTTGTGTTCTTCGTACTTCAGCACGAAGTCCTGGCGTTTTTGGTCGAAGATGAACCAGACGTAGTGCTCGGGCTGCGCCGTCACTTTGCGGCCCATGCCGGAGATGTCGTTGGTCTCGTCGGTGAACCGTTCGCCGTTCACATTGACCACGATGCCGCCGCTCAAGATGGCGTTGTAGTGGATCAGCACGCGAGACGGCTCGGCCAAGGCGCCTAGGCCTTGGAACGCCGTCATGTCGGCGGTCGCGGCGCCCAACTCCATGCCCCACTGGATGCCTTCGCCCTCATTCCCTTCATGGCCGTGATAGAGCGCGTCGCCCATCTCGGGAATGAATTTCTTGATCATCTCTCGATTGGCGCCGAAGCCGCAGGTCGTCAGCACCAGCGCGCCGCACCCGACCTCTTCGTCCGAGCCGTCGGGCCGTTCGAATCGGACCCCGCGCACCGTGCCGTCCTCATCGGCATAAACGTCGACGACATGCGCATCGGTAATGAGATCGACGCCCGCCGCCTCGCAGGCATTCATCAAGCAACTCATGAGTTCGGTGCCGGTCTTGCTCGGCGTCGCGTGAATGCGCGACCGTGAATGACCTAGCTTGGCGCCCCAATCGGGATCGACTTCAAGCGGGATGTTGTGCTTCTCCGTCAGCCAATCGACCGTCGGTCCGGACGCCTCGGCGAACACATAGGCCAGATCGTGATCGGTTTCGCCGCGCGCCAACGCGACGATATCGTCGCCGAATCGTTTGCCCGAGTCGTCGATCCCCGCGGCGGCTTGGCTCTTGGTTCCGGCCGCCGCGATGTTGCCCTGCGACATCGCGGTCGAACCGCGCGGCGTATGATCGCGTTCCAACAACAGCACGTCGGCCCCGCCGTCGCGCGCGGCCAATGCGGCGGTCATCCCGGCCGCGCCGGCGCCGACGACAACGACAGGCACCGTGTATTCGAAGGATTTTCCGGCGGCAGGCTTAACGGGCATGGTGGCTCCTTGTTCGGCAATCAGGCTAGCACAGCGGCGGGGGCGGGTTAGCCCCGTACCATCTTGGCGGCTTCGCGCCCGGCGATCCGGCCCAGCACCGTGGCGGTCAGCAGGCCGTTGCCGGACAAATAGCCCCAGCGCGACGGGCCGGACAGCCCGCGTGCCGCGCCGCCACCCGCAAACAAGTTCGGTAATGGCGTCCCGTCCGCGCGCAGCACTTGCGTCTTATCGTTCACCACAAGCCCGCCTTGCGTGTGAAACAGCGCGCCGGTGATCTTGGCGAAGTGATAGGGCGGCTGCAGCGGCTTGGCCTTCGACCAATCCCGGCCCCACGGGTCTTCTTTGCTACCGGCGTGAAACGCCGCGACGTCGTCGAATGTTTTTTGCAGCGCCGCGAGTGGGATGCCGGTCTGCTCGGCGATACCCTCAACGGTGTCGGCCGATTTGTGCGCGCCCATTTCGATGCCATTGCGGTAGTCCTGAAAATCGAGGCCCAACTCATGCCCGGCTTCGTCCCAAATTTCCCACGCGATGTTGTCCGGTTGACCGATCACCTCGACCGCTTGTTCCGAATAGCCGCGCACCTCGTTGGAAAACCGTTCGCCGTTGATGTTCACCTGGAACCCGCCTTCGGTCAGTAGACCCCAGAACAAGAGTGTGCCGTGCGGCTGCGTCACGGCGCCGTGGCCCTGATAGCCGCCCATGTCGGCGACCGCGCCGCCCAACGCCGTGCCCCAATGGATTGCGTCACCCTTGTTGCCGGTGTGGCCGAAGTACCAAGCGTCGGCCATTTCTTCGACGTACTCGCGCACCATATCGGGGTTTCCGCCATAGCCGTTGCAGGCCAGGATCAACGCATCGCAGCCGATGTCCTCGGTCGCGCCGTCGGGTCGCGTAATGCGTACCCCGGTCACGCGCCCGGTGGCTTCGTCGGCAAACAAATCGGTGACCGGTGCCGAGGTTGCGATGTCGATCGCTTCGCGGCCGATCGCATCGTTCAGCACCGCCATCAACTCGGTTCCGGTGCGGTTGGGCGATCCGTGCATCCGGTAGACGCTGTGCCCCGGATACTTGAACCCGGTCACCAGCGAGAGCGGCAGGCCCACGGTATCGACCAGCCAATCGACGGTCGGCCCGCTGGCGGCGGCAACCCAATAGGCCATCTCGGGGTCGTTCTTGTTTTTGGCCTTGGCGATCAGGTCTTCGGCGAAGATCTCCACCGAGTCCTCGACGCCGGCGGCCGCCTGAAGTTTCGTGCCGGCCGCCGGGATCAGGCAGGTCGACAGCGCGGAGGACCCGCTCGGGGTGTCGTCGCGTTCCAACAGCATCACCTCGACGCCGTTTTCCTTGGCGGTGAGGGCGGCGCTGATGCCGCAGGCTCCGGCGCCGATCACCAGAACGGGCACGGAAAGCTCGAAGGTTTTGTCCGCGGCGGGAAGAATCATGACGCCCTCATGCTGTTGTTTTGTCCAACAGTAACGCGGGACGCCGGCGAGACAAGGCCGTCCGAATTAGGCCGCCGTGGCCCGCACCAACCGGCCCGGCAGCGCGCCGGTCCATTCCCCGTCCCGTCGCGTCACCTCGCCTGTCACAATGGTGGCGACATATCCCTCAGCTTTTTGTGACAGCCGCATCGCGCCTGTAGGCAGGTCGTGGGTCGCCCGTGCGGCATGGAGCCGCAGTCGGTCATGGTCGATCACGTTGATGTCGGCCTTCAGGCCGGGTCGGAGCAAGCCGCGGTCGGCCATTCCCATCACACGGGCATGATCTCCCGTCAGCGCTTTGACCACCCACGGCAGCGGCAAGCGTTCGCCCTCGCGGTCGCGCACCCAATAGGTCAGCAGAAAGGTCGGCATGCTGCTATCGCAAATGCGCCCGACATGCGCCCCGGCATCCCCCAGTCCGATCTCGACCTCGCGCCGCTTCAGCATTTCCAAGCACGTATCGAGGTTGCTGTAGGCAAAATTACGCGCCGGCAAATACAGCACGCCATGGCCGTCATTCTCCAGCATCACGTCATAGGCCACGGTCAGCGGGTCTGTGCCTTCGCGTTCGGCGATGTGATCCAGCCGTTGTTCCATGGGCGGCGAATAGTTGGGCGGATCGCCCATGCGATAGAGCAGGTGGGCATTCCGCGACATCATCACTACGCGATCGTCCGGATCGCCCGGCGCTTCTTCGAGCAACCGCGCCCGTAAGTCGGCATCGCGTAGCGCCGTGACCCGCTTTGCCAGCGGCAGGTGCGCGATGGCCTGATATGACGGGCAGGTGGTGAACGGATTGTTGGTCATTTCCAGGCCGAACAGTACGCCGACCGGGCGGGGCACCACCTGACCGATCATCGTCGCGCCGTTCTTTGCCGCTTCCGCAGCGCCATCGGCAACATCACGCCAACGGTCCGGTGCATCGGGTGCCTGCAACAACGGGAAGTGCACCGGTCGTCCCGTCGCCTCCGCAATCCGTCGCAACATGTTGAATTCCGACGACACCCCGTCGGTCCACTTGAACTCGGACGCCGACATGAAATGGCCGCGGCCCTTGCGTTCCATGACGCGCGCCATCGCGAGCAGTTCGTCTTCGTCCGCCGTCGTGCAAGGGATCACGTCACCGCTTCGCGAACGGTGACCGGTGGTGCGAGAGGTCGTGAAGCCGAACCCGCCGGCATCAAGTCCGTCTTCAAGTATCGCCGCCATTTGTTTGATATCTGCAGGCGAGGCGGGCTCGCGGCGAACACCTCGCTCGCCCATGACAAAAACTCGGATCGGCACATGCGGCACAAAGGTACCGAAGTCGGAGTCGACCCGGCGGGTTGCCAAGGTATCCATGAATTCGGGAAAGCTCTTCCAGGTCCACGGCAATCCCTCTTTGAGAACGTCGGCTGGAATGTCTTCGACGCCGTCCATCACATCGATCATCATGTCGCGGTGCTCGGGCCTGCAGGGGGCAAAGCCGACCCCGCAATTGCCCATCAAGGTCGTGGTGACGCCATGCTCGGAACACGGAGTCATATGCGTGTCCCACAACACTTGCGCATCGAAATGGGTGTGGATGTCGATAAACCCTGGGGTGACGAGATGGCCCTTGGCGTCGATCTCCTCGGCGCCGCGATCGTCGATCCGGCCGATCTCCGCAATCGTGCCGTCGCGCACGCCGACATCGGCTTCAAAGGGGTCGCCCCCGCCACCGTCGACAACCGTACCGCCACGAATGATGAGATCGAACGATGCCATGACGTGTTCCCCTCCCCGGAACGCGCATGCTGGCCGTTCCGCGGTCCGATCCTAGCCGACCCAGACGCCGATCTCCCGAACAAAGAAAACGCACGCGACCGGTACTCTCCTGACACAAGGGTGTCAGGAGGGGGTGGCTATGGTGGCGCTGCATCTACGCAACAACATCGACAGGAGACACCCTCATGACAAACCCGTTCGCATACATGGAGCTGCACCCCAGTAGCCCGGACAAGGCCAAGTCGTTCTATGGCGACCTGATGGGCTGGAGCTTCTCGGATATGGAATTGGGCGGCCAGACCTACACGATGGTTACGAATGGTGCCGAGCCTTTCGCGGGCATTGCCGCGCCAAACGGCGGGCCGGCGCATTGGTTGCCGTACCTTTGGGTCGAAGACCTGGATGCCTCGGCGAAAAAGGCGGAATCGCTCGGCGCCAAAGTCGTCCAACCGAGAGTCGACATTCCTGCCGGCAGTTTCGTGGTCCTGCAAGACCCCGCCGGCGCGACGATCGCGCTTTACCAGGGCGAAGGCGCAGGTTCCTAATCTGGGCTATTCGACGCGACAAGACTGGCGCACTAGCATTTCTGCTGGTGCGCCGCTTGCCGCGCCCTCGCAACTGATGAGCTCCCATGCGTCGCGCCGATCGTCTTTTCGAAATTATCCAGATGCTGCGGTCGCGCCGTTTCATGACGGCGGCACAGCTTGCCGAAGAACTCGAAGTCTCGGAACGCACCATCTATCGCGACGTCAGCGATCTCGTCGTGACCGGCGTCCCGATCACCGGCGAGGCGGGCGTCGGCTACACTCTGGATCGCAAGTTCGATCTTCCGCCTTTAATGTTTAACGCCGAAGAAATCGAGGCCCTGATCCTGGGTTCCCGAATCGTGCAAAGCTGGACCGATCCCGACCTCGCCTCGGCTGCGCATAGCGCGCTGACCAAAATAGAAGCGGTGCTGCCCGAACCGCTACGCAACAACATTGTCGAAAGCGCCCTGTTCGCACCGCGCATCATGCCCGACACGGCCGTCACGTCGAACCTCGCGGTCACGCGACGCGCGGTGAACGATCGCTACAAGCTCGATTTTCGTTACACCCGTGCCGACGGGGAAACCACCAGCCGCACGGTGTATCCGCTCGGCCTATTCTATTGGGGATATGCGTGGACGCTGGTCGCTTGGTGCGAAACACGCGACGATTTTCGCAGCTTCCGCTTGGATCGGATGGAGCAATTGGTCCGGCGCACGGAGAAGTTCGATGAGGTCGAGGGTCGCTCGCTCGGCGACTTTTTGGCGATGCGCCGCTAGCGGACGCAAAAGCGTCCCGAGGGCGCAAGGCCCCCGGGGACGTAAGGCGTTAACCGCCGAGTTCGATTTCGTGCCAATTGATCGCACGGTTGAACAGACGGTAGTTCTTCACATTGGATGCGAGCCCGTCGATGACGGTGCGCTCGTACATGTACGAAATCAACGCTTCGTCGTGGTAATGCTTGACGACTTTGCGCACCAGTTCGGCCCGTTTCGCCGGGTCGAATTCGGTGTTTGCCGCGTCGATGGTCGGCTGGATATCCTTGTCACAGATGAATGCGCCGAAAAACGCGCACGAGTCTGTCGCAAAGGGGCGCATCACGTCGCCGGTCGGGAAGGACTCGACCAGTCCCATCCACATGTGCCCGTCCCAGGGTTTTTGACCGCGCAACTTGCCCAACAAGTCGGCAAGCGCGATTTGCCGCAGTTCGAGATTGATCCCGACCCGCTGCAAGCTGGTGGCGATGAACTGCGAGGTGTTGGTGTAATCCGTCGAGGTCGGAATCAACTCCATCACCAGGTTCAATCCGTCGCCGTAACCGGCCTCGGCCAGCAGCTTCTTGGCGCGCTCCGGATCGTAGGGATACGGTTTGATGTCGTCTTGGTGGCCCGCGACGGTGCTGGCGGCGGACTGCCCAGCGGTGACATAGAGCCCGCCCAGCACTTCCTTGACGTATTGATCGCGATTGATTGCGTAGTTGATCGCCTGCCGGACGCGCCGGTCCAAGATCGGCGAATTGTCGGCCGTCGTGCGTTCGGGAATTGTGTTGAACTTGAACGAAACGACTTCGAAGTTCTGGGTGATCTGCACCTTCTTACCGGCGCTATCGAGCCGGGCGATGTCGTCGGGGCTTACCAACCAGGCGATATCGACCTGACCGGACTGAAGCGCGGCAACGCGCGCCGCCGTCTCGGTGAGGGCGGTGATTTCGAGCCGGTCGACTTTGGCCGGTCGCCACGCATCGGCAAATTTCTCGGCCGCCATCGCTTCGCCCGTCCAATTCGTAACTCTGAACGGTCCGGTGCCGATCGGTTTCACCGTGAATCCTTCGATCCCGACGTCTTTCTGATAGTCCGCGTCCATAATCCGGAACAATGCGAACCACCGGTCGAGAATTGGATTGGGGTTTTTAGTCGTAATCTCGACGGTATTGGCGTCGATCTTTTTGGCGCCCGCAAGCCCCAGGAACCGCGACGAGATGCTTGTCTTGCCGGCGTCGTCGTTGACGAGGAACTCGACGTTCTTAACGACCTGTTCGGCGGTCATCGGTGCGCCGTTATGAAATTTCACGCCCTGACGGATTTTGAATAACCAGGTCGTGTCGTCTTTGACTTCCCACGAGGTCGCCAGACCCGGATCAACCGAGCCGTTCGGATTGACATAGGTCACGCTATCGGCAAAAGCCATCAGCGGCAGGGTGGACTGTGCGCCGAACGCCATCTCGAAGCGACCTTTTTGCGGGTTGAACCCGTAATGCGCCACACGCAATACCTTGTCTTGCGCCTGCGCAACCTGAGCGGTTCCCAAAACACCAAAAGCTACAGAGGCGGCGAGGGCGGTTGCACTCGCACGTTTAAACAATCGTTTCATCGGTTCCTCCCAAGAGGGCGATATGCCCCGTCGACTGCAATTCTAGGTCCAAGGGTCAGAGATGCGAAGGGTTCTTAGTTCCGCCCAAGCCGTGGTGGCTGGCACGATGCGTCGACCGGGGTTGCACGTTGCGTGATGCACCGCAACACTGCGCCCCATGACCCGATTTGATATTCCATCCATCCTCGTGCCCGAACATATGGCGCTGCACGCGGCGCGCCATCCCGACAAACCCGCATTGGTTTGCAATGACGTCGTCCTGAGTTGGGGCGCCTTCGACCGGCAACAGAACCAGATCGCGCACGCCCTACGGGCTATGGGGGTCGGGCGCGGGGACAAAGTCGGCATTCTCGCCGACAACAGCAACGAGGCCATCGCGGCCTACTTCGGCACCCTTAAAGCGGGTGCGGCGGTCGCCTCGCTTCCCACCATTGTGACCGCCGACAGCCTGGCGACGATGATCAACGATTGCGCCGCCAAGGTCTTGATCGTCAGCGACGCCTACCTTGAGCGCATAGATTCGATCCGCGGTCTACTTGATGTTGCGGCCGACGCCTACATTGCGATTGGCGCGGCACCCGCTGAATGGCGTGCGTTGGACGGCTGGCGCAACGCCGCCAGCGACACGCCGCCACCGATCGTCAACCAACCCGACGACGATGCGTGCTTGATCTATTCCTCCGGCACCACAGGCGTCCCCAAAGGGATCGTCCTCACCCACTATTGCCGTATCAACCACGCCTACCTGATGAGCGCCGAACAGCACTTCAACACCGATTCGGTTTTCATCGTCACCACGGCGCTGCATTCCAACACGGCTTGGACACTCCTGCTGTGCGCCTTTCTGTTCGGTGCCACCAGCGTGATCATGCCCAAGTTCGAAGCCGAAGAGTGGTGCCGACTGGTCGACAAGTGGCGGGGCACTGCAACGGTCATGGTGCCGGCGCAGTATCAAGCGATTCTCGACTCGCCAGCCGCCGAGACATGCGACCTCTCCACGTTGAAAACGCTCGCCACCGTCGGTTCGCACATGCGCGAAGGGATCAAGCGCCGCATGCTCGAAAAATTTCCCTGCGGCTATTACGAGGTCTACGGCCTGACCGAAGGTTTTGCGACCATCGTTCGCCCCGAAGATCTGCCCGAAAAGATCGTGTCGGTCGGGCGCCCCATGCTGGGCAATGATATCCGCATCATCGACGATGCAGGCGTCGAGCTGCCTCGGGGCGAGGCCGGCGAGATTGTCGGGCACAGCCCTATCTTGATGAAGGGCTATCACAACAGCCCGGAACAGACCGAGGCCGCGATCTGGCGCGACCCCGAGTCCGACCGGACGTTCTTGCGCTCCGGCGACATCGGTCGCCTCGACGACGACGGCTTTCTCTACCTGCTCGATCGCAAGAAGGACATGATCGTGTCCGGCGGCTACAACGTGTTCCCCGCCGACATTGAGCGCGTCCTCGGGGCGCACGCCGATGTCTACGATCTTTGCGTGATCGGCATCCCGCACGAACGGTGGGGCGAAACCCCTCTAGCCTTGATCGTCCCCACGCCAGGGGTCACGCCCGACCTTGAGGCGATGCGCACCTGGGCCAACGACCAATTGGGAAAACATCAGCGCATTGCGGCGATCGAGGTGCGCGAGGCGCTGCCACGCAATCCGGCGGGCAAAGTCATGAAGGCGGAGCTGCGCAAACCCTACTGGGAAGGACAGACCTAACGTGGCCTACAAAGACATCAAATACGCCGTCCGCAAGAACGTCGCGACGATCACCATCAATCGGCCGCGCGTGCACAACGCCTTTCGGGGGCAAACCTGCGAAGAAATGGTCGATGCTTTCAACAGGGCTGCATGGAACGACGACATTGGCGTTATCGTCCTGACCGGTGCGGGGACCAAGGCGTTCTCGTCCGGTGGCGACCAAGGTGCGCATGACGGCGCCTACGACGGGCGCGGCACGATCGGTCTGCCTGTCGAAGAACTTCACGCAATCATGCGCGACGCGCCTAAGCCGGTGATCGCCAAGGTGCGCGGCTGGTGCATCGGCGGCGGCAACGTCCTGGCTACGATTTGCGACCTCACCATCGCCAGTGAGAGCGCGGTATTCGGTCAGGTCGGGCCCAAGATGGGCTCGATCGATCCAGGCTTCGGCACCAACCTGCTGGCCCGCCATGTCGGGCAAAAAAAGGCCAAAGAGATTTGGTTCCTGTGTCGTCAATATTCGGCACGAGAGGCAATGGAGATGGGCCTCGTGAATGCGGTCGTGCCCGATGCCCAACTCGATGCCGAAGTGCGTCGCTGGTGCGACGAAATACTGCAAATGAGCCCGACGGCGATTGCGCTCGGCAAGCGAGCGTTCAACGCCGAGACCGAGTCCATTCGCGGGCTGTCCAACCTCGGCAACATCGCGGTCCGCCTTTACTACGATTCGCCCGAGGGACGGGAAGGGGAGCGCGCCTTTCGCGCCAAGCGCAAACCGCAATTCCGCAAAGCCGCCGCCAAGAAAAAGAAAAGCTAGGCGTTCGCCAACAGCCGTTGCGCCACCTCGGGCACGACGTTGCCGCCGGTCAACAAGGCCACCGTCTTCCGATCTTGCGCCACCTTGCCCGACAGAAATCCTGCCGCGGCGACGACACCGGCTGGTTCGCCCAATACCTTGCCGCGAAACAACAGTGTGCGAAACGCGTCTGCGATCTCGCCTTCGCTCACCAATACGATGTCGTCGACATAGCGCTGCACATGGGCGAACGGAAACGCCCCGGGCCGCACCGCCGATAGTCCGTCCGCCATGCTGTCCCAATAGTCGATTGTCGTTGGCGCGCCCTTTTGGCGGGACACATAGGCCGCGTTCGCGCGTTCGGGCTGCACGCCGATCACCGACACATGCGGCGCGCTTTCCTTGATGGCGGTGGCGACCCCCGCGATCAACCCACTACTGCTGACCGGTGCCAGCACGCATTCGATGTTGGGCGCTTGTTCCAGCAACTCCAGCCCGATGCTGCCATACCCGGCCGGGATGGGGCGTTCTTCCCAGGTATCGATCACCGTCATCCCGCGTTCGGCGGCGAGCCGTTCGGCGGTCGGTTGGCGCGCTAGGGCGTCGTCGCCGCAGAACACCACCTCCGCTCCATAGCCGCGCGCCGCCTCGACCTTGAACGGACTGGTGCGGTCCATCATCACGACCACGATCGGTACGCCGAACATGCGTCCCGCCAGCGCGAAGGCCTGCGCGAAATTGCCCGACGAGGTCAGGACCAATCCACGTTTGAGGTTTTCGGGCCCCAAAACCCGGATCATGTTGAACGCAGCCCGTACCTTTTAGGCGCCCGTCACTTGCAGGTTCTCTAGTTTCAAGAACAGCGCCTCGTGGCCGACCTCGGCTGCTGTGCGCGCCAGCGGTACAATGGGCGTACGCCGGATGATGTCGGGCAAATGATCGTGCGCGGTTTGGATCTCCGCCAGCGTGACCAAGTGGGTCATACCGCCAACCCGGTCACGGCGAACGATTCAATCACTCGGACCCCGGCTTCTTTCATCGCCGCCAGCGCGTCGTTGACGGCTTCGTCGCTCAAGCCTCGGCAGCCGTCCAGGATCAACACCGTATCGAACCCGTGGTTGCGCGCGTCCATCGCGCTAAAGCGCACGCATACGTCGGTGGCGAGGCCGACGAGGAAAACCCGATCGATGCCGCGTTCGCGCAGGTACCCCGTCAGACCGGTCGGCGTCGTGCGGTCGTTCTCGAAAAACGCCGAATAGGAGTCCACCGCCGACCGAAACCCTTTGCGAATCACCAACTGGGCGTGGTCGCGGTCGAGGTCGGGATGAAAGTCCGCGCCGGGCGTACCTTGTACGCAATGGTCTGGCCATAAAGTCTGATCGCCATAGGCCACGCTCACGGTGTCGAAGGGCTTTTTCTTGGGGTGTCCGCTCGCGAACGAGGTGTGGTCGGCAGGGTGCCAATCCTGGGTCAGCACGATGTTAGCGAAGTGACCCTGCAACCTGTTGATAACCGGCACCACGTCGTCTCCACTCGCCACGGCGAGCGTCCCCCCGGGACAGAAATCGTTCTGCACATCGATGACGATCAAAGCATCGGTTTCGCTAGGGGTCAGCCGCATGGTGGTCTCCGCGGGTCTATCGGGCAGGATGGGATCAGGAAGGAATAGGCGGCCATTGCCGTCCTTGTCCACTCAAACCACGCGGGTGCCGGTTATGGTGAAGCGGGGGTCAGCACCCTAGACTACCCGGGCCCCGTCGCTCTGACCCCTTGGCAAGGATTGTTTATGTCCGCACAGGTTCTCCCGATCGCGCATTCGATTCTCGATTCGCCGTCCCTTCGTGAGCGCATCGTCGATGCCTACGATCTGCCGCCACCGGTTCAGTGCGAACTACTGACCCGCGGGATGAACGATGTCTATTTGATCCGAGCCGGCGGGGAAACCTTCGCCAGTCGTGTGTGGCGCGCAGGATTTCGCAGCGAAGCCGATGTCGACTACGAAACCCAATTCCTCAAGTTTCTCGATGCCGCCGACATCCCGGTACCGGCGCCGATCCCAACCCGCGACGGCGCGTTCTACGTCCCGCTCGACGCGCCGGAAGGTCGGCGGCACCTCTCGTTGTTCCAATGGGCGGCGGGCGCCCCGTTCGCCGACAACCTCAACACCGGCATGGCCGAACGCTTGGGCGCGATGTTCGGTCGCTTGCACGTCGTGGCCAAGGGCTTCGCGCCCAACCGAGGGCGCAACATCGATAGTGGGGGGCAGTTACGTCGCGGATTGCCCGCGTTGCAGCGCATGGTCGCGCACCGCGACGGCGACGGCGCGTGGTATGCCCAGGCCGTCGATGCCGTCGCCAAAGCGCTCGAGGCTTTGCCCGAGTCGGATGTGCCCAAGGGCCCGAGCCATGGCGATTTCCACATCTACAACGCCTTCATCGAGAACGACGAGATCGTGCTGCTCGATTTCGACAATTGCGGGGTCGATCATTGGGCCGCCGAGATCAACAGTTTCGTCTGGGCCAATCACTACATCGGCAACATCGACGAAGCGATCAACGAAGCCTTCGTGGCGGGCTACGAACGAGAACGTCCGTTTACCGAAGCCGAACGCGAATTGATGCCGCTGTTCTATGCCGCCAAAGAGCTGCGCTTCCTGATCGGTTTTGCCGGCAACGTGAACGCGGTCGGCCATACGCCGTTACTCAATCCCGATCTGGATTGGTTCGGCGACCGAACCCGGCGCCACATCGGGGCACTCGGTCTCCTCTAGGTTTGCCGGGTGACGACCGCAACGGAAACGCCGCCGACCGCGGCGCCCGACAGCCCCTACCGCTGGGTCGTGCTAAGCGGAATCTGGCTGATCTATTTCTCCTTCGGCCTCCAGATCAATGGCCTTGCGCCGCTGGTTGGGCCGGTCGCTGCGGATTTGGGGCTTAGCTACTCGGCGATGGGCACGATCCTCGCCGCATGGCCCATGCTTTACGTCTTCGCCTCAATCCCCTGTGGGGCGGCGGTCGATCGCCTCGGCGCTAAACGCGCGCTCCTCATCGCTGCGGCGATCATGTCGGTTTCGGCGATCACCCGGGGCCTCGCGATCGACTTCTGGAGTTTGTTCTTCGCCGTCGCGTTGTTCGGGATCGGCGGCCCGCTCCTATCGATCACGACCCCCAAGGCCATCGCCAAGTGGTTCACCGGACCCCAGCGCGGCCTCGCTATGGGCATCTACTTCACCGGTCCTTCGCTTGGCAGCATTGCCGCGCTGGCCAGTTCCAACACGCTGCTGATGCCGCTCACCGGGAACAATTGGCGTTGGGTGTTGATGATCTACGCCGCCTTCATGGTGGTGGGTGGGTTGTATTGGTGGGCGTTGTCCACGCGCGCGGCTTTTCGCGCGGTCGACAGCGGCGACGATCCGGCCGGGCGGGGCACGATCCGCGAACAGATCGCGGTGTTCGGCTATTTGCTCAAGAACCCCGCGGTCGTGCTCATTCTGTTGATGAGTATGGGCATGTTCTATTTCTACGATGCCACCACCAACTGGTTGCCTGAAATCCTCATTTCCCACGGGCTAGCGGCCGGTCCGGCCGGGCTATGGGCGTCCGCGCCGATTGCGGTGGGTGTGGTCGCTGCACTGATTATTCCACGCCTCGCGACCCCGGAACGCCGTTCGGCTGTCCTCCTCCTGCTGTTCGTCTGTATGGGCCTTGGCGCCCTGTTCTTGTTGTCGGCGCAACCGGCGTGGCTCGGCGGTTCGTTCTTGGCCCACGGCATCGCGCGGGGCGGCCTGATGACGGTCGGCTTGATGACGCTGATGGAAACGCGCGGCGTGGCCAGCCATCAAATGGGCGCCGCGGGCGGCTTGTTCTTTACCGCGTCTGAGATCGGCGGGCTGTTCGGCCCGCTTTCGTTTGGCGTGCTGTTCGACGCCACCGGCACCTTTGCCGCGCCTCTCTACCTCCTGGCCGGGGTCAGCCTAACGTTGATTGTTTTGTTGGCCTTCCATCGCCGGGCGACAATGCGCGCATTGCCGACGCCGGCAGTTTCGTAGACCCTAGCGTGATGGCCTCCACCGACACCGCGCACAGCATCACGCCGTACGAACATCCGTTCCGATGGGCGATGTTGGGTGGGGTATGGCTGATCTATTTTTCGTTCGGCTTGCTGGCGGCCTCGATGGCCCCGCTCGTCGCCACCATCAGCACCGATCTCGCGATTTCCAATACCGTCATGGGCAGCATCCTGGGCGCCTGGCCGCTGGTCTATATCGTCGTCGCCATTCCCTGCGGCGCGTTCGTCGACCGCGCAGGGCTGAAATGGGCGCTGTTCTTGGCCGCCGTCCTGATGGCCGCATCCGGTGCGTTGCGCGCCGTGGCGCCCGATGCCCTTATGATGTTCCTCGCGGTCGGCATCTTCGGGATCGGCGGGCCGCTCATTTCGATCGGCGCGCCAAAAGCCATCGCGCAGTGGTTTCGCGGTCGCGAACGCGGCATGGCGATGGGCATCTACATCACAGGGCCGTCGTTGGGCAGCGTTCTGTCGCTGTCGCTCACCAATAGCGTCTTGATGCCCGCAGTCGACAACGACTGGCGTGCCGCCCTCATGGTCTATGCCGTCATCATATTTGCCGCCGGTATCGCTTGGTTCGTCCTGGCATCGCACCCAACCAACAGATCGGTCGAGGCAGCCACCAAAAACACCGGCTCGATGGGCAACCAGATCGCCGTGTTCGGCGCGTTGCTACGCATCCCTTCGGTTCTGATCGTGTTGGCGATGAGCATCGGCATCTTTTTCTTCTTCCACGGGTTCGGCAATTGGCTGCCGGAGGTATTGCGTCACGGCGGCATTGCGCCGGTCGAAGCAGGTCTTTGGGCTTCCGTCCCGGTAGCGGTGGGGATTGTCGGCTCGTTGGTCGTCCCGCGGTTCGCCACCCCGCCACGACGTTTCGGTATCCTGCTCG
>Ga0181593_10001414_pt1 | contig 21771 bp, 21 predicted proteins | sample 071ome_19_FD_133756 | JGI IMG/M metagenome (GOLD analysis project Ga0181593, IMG submission 133756) | Coastal salt marsh microbial communities from the Groves Creek Marsh, Skidaway Island, Georgia - 071413AT metaG (megahit assembly) | ecosystem: Environmental > Aquatic > Marine > Intertidal...
CCCTCCCGCGTCAGCAACGGCTCGCTGCGCGGCCTCGATCATCAGGGAGGCGCAATCGAGCCCCTCCCCCGGCTCGGTGGGCGATTGTTCAGCGGTTGCGACCCCGACGACAGCCGGGAACGACCGTGACAGATCTTTTGGTGCAGCGGCCATCAGGCCGGGCGGGTGATGTCGAAGAGGTCGGTTGCATTCGAGTACCAGTTGCCGGCATGGCGTCCAATCGCTCGCAGTTCGGTCTGGTCAACCCGGGTTCCGTCGAGCAACCGGTCGGCGACATGGATCAAGATGACCTCACCGATCACCAGCGCACTACCACCGCCCTCACGCCCAACGTGGACGATGTCAACTACACGACATTCCATCGTGGCTGCCGCCTCACCGACCCGGAACGGCTCGATCTCATGGGAGCGCAACTTTGTGAGCTGCGCGTGCTCGAACTCGTCGGCGTCGGCCGGGATTGACGCAGCGGTCGCGTTCATCTGGTGCACGGTCTCGGCGGTCACGATGTTGACGGTGAACTCGGGAATCTCACGGACATTGTCGAGGGTGTCTTTTCGCACCCCCTCACCCATTCCGGGAGCGAACACGACATGGAGCGGATCACCCGACATCACGTTGAAAAACGAATACGGAGCGAGATTGTCGCGTCCGTCGACGGAGCGGCTCCCAATCCAGCCAATCGGGCGAGGAACGACGAGTCCGGTCCCGAGCTTGTAGCCATCGCCACCGATGTCGGCGACACGGAACGTGGTGTGGGGTTCGGCCATGGAACGATTGTGCGTTGGGTGGGGCCACCGGTCACAATCAGAACCATGACTGCGCTCCTCGACGCCGCCCGAGATCTGTTTGACCAGCTCGATGCTGAGGCTGCGATCGCCGAGGAAGCGGGAACGCCGATGACCGATCGGGCGGTCGCCCTGTGCCGGGACGCCGGGCTCTACGGAACAATGATCGCTCGAGATGCAGGCGGAGCGGAGCTGTCGATCGGGGACAGCCTCGACGTCTTCAAGGAGTTGTCTCGAGCCGACGGTTCGACCGGCTGGGTCGTCATGGCGTCCTCAAGCGCTGCGGCGTACTTCAGCGCCTGGTGCCCGGATTCATTCGTCGATGACGCCTTCGGCGGCGACCAGGTTCCGCTTGTCGCTGGCCAGTTCGCACCGAACGGTGTGGCCACGCCTTGCGGCGACAGCTACCACATCACCGGCAGCTACAACTTTGGCTCCGGCATCGAACACGCCGAGTGGGTTGGGTGCGGCTCGTTCACCGCTCCCGACGATGGTTCCCCAGCCGACTATGTCTTCGCGCTCGTCCCCAAGCATGAGGCCGACATCAGCGGCAATTGGGATGTGCTTGGCCTGCGGGCGACCGCCAGCTACGACTACTCGATCGACTCGACCGTGCCCACCGACCGCATGTTCAGCTTTGGAGCCCACACCCGCCATCGCGGTGGCCCGATGTATGACCTTGGTGTGCTGTGCCTCACCGAAGTCGGCCACGCCGGATGGGTACTGGGTGTGCTGCGGCGGGCGATCGATGAGGCGGCGCATATCGCTCGCACGAAGCAACGGATGACCGGCAAGACCACCCTCGCTGACGATCCTCGCTTTCAACATGATCTTGCGATGGCCGAGTCGACCTTGCAGTCCGGCGAACTCTGGATCCGTGACGCGTTCGGCCGGGCCGAGCAGTCAGTGCTTGACGGCAACGGTCCCGACCCGGCCGCCGACCTCGACGCACGCCAAGCGACAACGTTCCTGACCCAGCGGGCGTGCCGGGTTGTTCAGGATCTGTATCTCCACATCGGCACGACGGCGCTCCGCGACGGTCCGTTCCAGCGGTGCTTCCGTGACCTTCACGCCGGTAGCCAGCACGCCATGGTGAGCCCAATGCACACCTACGAGTTCGCCAACCGTCTCCTCGCCGGACCCGAAGCCTGAGCCGACGAGATCAGATCGTGACCGTCGTGAGATCGTCACCGATGACGATTTCACCATCGAAGTGCTCAGCGGCGATCGACTTCCACTCGTCGTACTGCGCAGGCTGAGGCGAAGGCACGAGATGGGTCAGGAGCAGCCGCTTTGCGCGGTTGCGGGATGCGGTCTGGGCTGCCTGTTCCACCGATGAGTGGTAATCGAGGATGTCCTGCATGCGTTCATTGGGGACCAGCTTGACCAGATCGTCACGAATCACGGTCTGCACGTAAGCGTCGGCGTCGGCGACGAGCGCGTCGAGTCCGTCGCACGGGATGGTGTCGCCCGCAAGCGCGGCGATCTTGCCGTCGTGTTCGATCCGGAACCCGACGGTCGGGTGCACGGGCGCATGGATCGTTTCGAAGACGCTGACGCTCGCGGAGCCCAACTCGAAGACATCACCGGGTTCGACCTCGGTGACCGCCACCGCCGGGCGATAGTCGAGGTCATCGTGATGAGCGATCCGATAGCCCATATCGGGCTCGAGCGCAGCAAGGGTCAGCTCAACGAATCGGGCGATCCCCGGCGGCCCGAAGATCTTGAGCTCGCGAGGCCCCGGGGACATCACCCAGTGGGTCGTGATCACATCGTTGAGATCGGTGAGGTGATCGCTGTGGAGGTGTGTCACGAGCACGCCGGAGAGCAGTGGCGGGATCGAACCGGCTCCTGCCATCCGCATGACGACCCCGCGACCTGCATCGATCAGGATGTGTTCGAGCTCGCCGACCTTGACGAGCGTCGAAGGGCCTGCCCGGTTCGGGTCGGGGATTGGCGAACCCGTGCCGGTCAGCACGATGTCCATCAGCGTGCTCCCTCGCCACCAGCATCGGTCGCCACCACTGTCTCCCCGTGGGCGGCGAGGTTCTTGATGACCAACTGCATCATCTCTCGGGCCACCATCGGTCCGGCGTTCTGGTTCTGACCAGTCACGAGGTTCCCATCGACAACCCAGTGGTTGGCGAGTGCATCGCGTCGGCCCGTTGTCGATTCAAACCTGGCCCCCGCTGCCCGCAACTCGGTCTCGGGATGCTGGGGGGTAAGCGAGATCCCCAACTCCCGCACCTGCTTGTCGGTGACTGCCGTAAGGCGCCGGCCCTCCACGAAGGGCGTGCCGTCGGGGTTCTTCGCCTTCAACAGCCCGAGCGGACCGTGGCACACACCACCGATGACGGCGTCGTTCGCAGCCGCTGCGCTCACCTGCTCGCCCACAGTGTCGGACGTGCCGAGGTCCCATGCCGCACCCCATCCACCCGCGAAGTAGACGATGTCGTAATCGGCCATGTCGAGTTCACCGATGGCGTGCGAGTTTGCGCAGGCCTCCTGAAGGTCTCGGTCAGCCAGATAACGATCATCCTCGGCGGTCCGAATCGGCGGCCGGAACGATTGAGGGTCGAACGGGATGTCGCCACCGCGGGGTGAGGCGACATCGACCTCCATCCCGGCATCGAGGAACGCGTAGTAGGGCACCGTCAACTCTGATCCGAACACACCGGTCGCCTTACCCGGCTTCAGGGTGCCGTGATTCGTGGCCACAACAAGGGCACGCCGGCCTTCCACCGCCGAGAGATCAACATTGGTGACCTCATCGTCGGGATGCATCCCAGCCCGTTGCAGCGCCTTGCGAAGGAGTCGGACGGGTCGTGGCGGTGTCTTCTTGGCAGGCATGGAACGCTCCGGGCGTGTCTCGTAGGGCCAGGGTTGGTTGCGCTCGTGCACCCGCGCGTCGCGGGTTGCGATGAGCTGGGCTTGCAGAGCGGTGAACACCTCAGCTCGTTCGGGGCTGAGGGCGAGATTGATCGCTTCGATCGGGTCCGCGTCAAGGTCGTAGAGCTCCCACTGGTCTGGGATCGGCTCGGTCCGGTAGGCAGGTCCCGCCGGGCCTCGCACCGACAGATGCCGCACGTGCGGATCGGTCCACGTTTCAGGATCGTCGAACGTGCGAGCGACCTTGTAGAGCGTTCCCTCGTGCTCGACCACAATGCCCTCGACGTTGGTTGCGGCATGGGCGGCGATGCGGATCTGCATCGGGTAGGCCGGCTCAGGGTTCCCTCGGGCTCGAGCCATGGCACTGGCGGAACCATCGCCTTCGAGCATGTTGTCGCGGGTGATGAGGTACACCGCGTCGTTCGGGCGCTCGCCGTCGGGGGCGGCTACCAGCCTGCTGAGATCCCGACCCGGGAGCGGGTGGACTTCGGAGTGGGTCGACCGCAGGGTCTCGGCCAGCGCCGTCTCGTCGGCTCCAGCGAATCCGAGGAGGGTCGGCAACAGGTCAATATGGCTGGTGGGGGTCCGCTCAATTCTTGCCGCCGTGGTCGCGTTCGACCCCACCCGCGCGATCTGGAACGGCACCCGGACCGCTTCGTCGTAGAGCTGATACCACTTCTGGTGTAGACCGCCATGGGCACCGAGCAGGTCGCCATGGTCTGCGGAGAAGACGAGGACGGCATCGTCGTCGTGATCGGTCACGGCGCGGCGGACCCGATCGATGGGCCCGTCAACGTCGTGATGGAACCGGTAGTAAAGCTCTCGATATTCATCGAGGTTTTTCTCGTAGGTCCGTTTTACCAGGGGGCTGATCGCGTAACCCGAGTAGTAGGCGTCTCGGTAGGCACTGTGGAGGGCCGGCTTGGTGGCGAGATCCTCGTCAGCAGTCGGTGGAGCCGGAATCGGGGGCGGCGGCGCAACCGACGGCGGGAACGGCTTGCCGGTGCGCATGAAGAGCGGCAGCAGCACAATGTCGTGCGGGTTGACGAACGAGCAGATCAGGAGGAAGGGCTTCGCAGCCTCAGCCTCGCCCGCAGCTCGCCGGGCGTACCGATCCTCCAGCCAGGCAACAACGCGGTCGGCGAAGAGTGGATCGCGGATGTAGCCCGAATTCGCGACCTCGCCGCCGTGTGGTTCTGGGCCGACCCAGCCGCTGAACCCGAACTCGTCGAGCGGGTCAGCGTCGAGATACGCCTCGACTGCCTCAGGGATGACGTGGCCGTCGCTGGTGTTGGTGGCGAGCGGTCGCCCGTTCACCATCAGGTCGGCATGCGAAACATGCCACTTGCCGTCGTAGTGGGTGTCGTAGCCGGCAGCACGGAACCAGTCACCGATCGTGGGGACCTCGCCCGGTCGGAGCCAGCGCATCCGGGTGTCGCCGTGAAGCTTGCCGAGTCCGTCGGTCTGCGTCACGCCGTGCACGTCGGGGTACTGGCCGGTTAGCAGCGACGGGCGACTCGGCACGCAGGCGGTCGAGGCGACGTAGTGCCGTTGAAAATCGACGCCATTGTCCGTGAACCACTTGCGAGCGGGCAGATGCTGCTCGCGCCAGGCCCGCAGCTCGTCGTTCTCATAGCTCGGAGCGGCTCGCTCCTCATCGGTCAGGATCACGATGATGTCGGGGCGGCTCATGGGCTCGTCTCCTTCCGGCGCTCCGCGGCGGCGATCAGGTCATCGACCAGGGAGCGATTCGTCTTGCCAATACGGCGGGCAACGGCCTTTGCGGCGAGCTTCATCGGCGGTTTGGGGCCCGGCTGGATGGTGGCAGTCAATTCGATTGCGGTGCCGTCACCGTCCGGAGTCAGCCGCCACCGGTTTTCAACTCGGCGAAGCACGGGGGGAAGGCCGACGATCTCATAGGCGAGGCCCTCGCCCGGTTGCCACTCCACGACGTTCTCGATCAAGACCGCCGAGCCGACGGTGACGCGGCGGCTTGCGCCAAGACCAGCCTCGGTGGCGGTCATCGCACTCGAGTGATCGATCTGTGTCGACCACGAGGCGAGGGCGAAATAGTCGCCGAGCACACTCCAGACCGTCTCGGGGGAGACAGCGGTGCGCCCGACCGCTCGAGTGGTCGTGTTCATGACACTCCTGGGTCAAGCAACTGGCGGACTGCAGCGGCCAGGGCGGCGTTGGTCGCCCGCTTGGACAATCCCTGATCGAAGCGCATCGTCTCGATCGCTTCGAAGGTCAGCAGGGCGGTGAGAGCATTGGCGATTGCATTGCGGTCGGCGCTCGGAAGCGCAGCGAGATCAGCACGGAAGTGGGCCCGAGCCTGGGCTCGCATCCGGGACCGGTTGCGATTCAGGTTGTCCCGCAGCAACTCGCTCAGTGGAGCCTTCATTCGCGAGGCTCGGGCGACAGGAGCGACCCGCTCATAGAGCTGGAGCCGATGGGTCACGAACTGTTCGACCCGACTGCTCCGGTCCTCCGCGATTGGTTCGTCGAGTTCGATGAAGGGTTCGATGGCCGCAAAGTGACGATCGATGGCAACCCGGTACAGCTCGTCGAGGTCGTCGAAATACCGGAAGACGCTTCGGTGGGAGACCCCGGATCGTTCGGCGATCTCATCGAGCGACGGCGTGATATTGCCCTCGTGATAGATGGCCAGGATGGCATCAACAACGGACTCACGATTGCGATCCCGGCGGGCGCGGCGTCCGTCGATCGACGGAACGGCTTCGGCGCTCATCGATGACCCGGCGCCATGTAGAACCACACGGGGAATGGGCCCTCAGCCTCTTTGATCGCCTGACGGGCGGCCATGACAACCTTCCCCGTCTCGGTCTGCTCGAAGAACCAGGCCTCAGCTGCCCGCCCTGCCGGTGGTGGGCCGTCGACCAACTCCATCGCCGCCTCCTCGAAGTAGGTGCGGATGTCGTGGACGAGGGAGATGGTGTTTTTGCCGGGAATGCCGGCTTCGTTCCACGGTGTGCCATCGACGATCGACTGCAGCACGTCAACCGCGCCCTCGATCTCGTCAGCACTGATCGAGCGGCCCACGCCCGTCGCACCGAGTGCCGCAACCGACCGGTCGTACGCGTTGCGGATCCCGCGGACCTCCTGCACTGCCGCTGATGCATCGGCATCGAACGCGGGCGGAATCGAGCAGCTGAGCGGCGTCTCGTCCGCTTCGATCACCTCGGGGTGATGGATCAGGACCGGTCCAGAGTCCGCTTCGAGGAGCGCGAATGCCCGACGCAGAACATCGTGTTGGAACGCTGCGTCCTGTGGGTGGCCGAGTGGTCGACCGAGCGGGAAGTCAGCCCAGAGCGCCCGCGGTGGTTGCATGCGTTCGGCGACGGAAAGGGTGGAGGCGAGGGTGACCGTCGCGATGCCAGCCTTTTCGATGACGTGGGCGAGCGCACTCACGGTGCGCGTGCAGAGCGGTCAAACGGGGGTGAGAAGGACGACATCGACACCATCCGCCGCGAGTTGGGCCGCGGCCGCTGGGCCGGTGTCGTGAATGATCGTGGCGACATCGTCGGGCTGGTTCCCAGCAAACGCGACATGACGATCAGCAACCGAGCCGATCGTGCCGTCCGCCGCCAGCTCCTCAAGTCGATCGAGCGGGAACACGACATTGTGGTCGAGCACGAATCCGCTTCGGTCGAAGTTGGGGCTCCAGTGTCCGAGGATCAGGTCGCGGGACGATCGGGGAATCCAACGGAAGGTGGTGTCTCCTTGGGTGAACCGTTCATCGTCGCTGGTGTGGATCGCCGCAGAGGTCACGATCGCGACCTTTGCCTCAGACAGTGGCTTCGGTATCACCCAGGCGGGATCGTCGAAGGTTGGCACAGGGAAGTTGTCCCCGAGGGTTCGCATGGCAACGTCACCGGACATGCCTGCACCCTAGCTTTCTGTCAGTCTGACTGCCAATAGCCCCCGGTGGCAATGATTAGACCTGACTTCGCCCCCGCGCTTCGATCGCGGCCCGGCGTTCGGCGAACGCTGCCCGGTCGAACCCACCCCGCTCTGACCATGAGCGATTGACCTCGCGTTCGACCGTGACACCATCACTCGGCGCGACCGAGGTCGCCGCCCAGTACAGCCGCTTCATCGCCGAGACGGTGGCGGCCTCAACTCCGGCAATGTCCAACGCCAGTTCCTGTGCTCGCACCACGAGTTCCTCATGAGGGACGACCTCGTTCACCAACCCCCACTCGAGCGCCGTCGCGGCGTCGACATAATTGCCGGTGAAGCTCATCTGACGAGCCCGCCGAATCCCAACGGCTCGAGGTAACTCCACCGACAGTCCCCACCCGGGCAGAATTCCGACTCGAGCATGGGTGTCGGCGAACGACGCCCGATCGGACGCGATCAAGAAGTCGCACGCAAGGGCGAGTTCGAGCCCGCCCGTGACCGCCGGACCATTGATCGCACCGATAACCGGCGTACCGATATCGGCCGGAATCGGAAGCCCCGAACCCGCACCGCCAAGCGTGCCTGCTGCGACATCGCCAAGATCAAGCCCCGCACAGAATGCAGGGTCGGCACCAGTGATCACGATCGCGGCGACATCCGGGGAGGTGTCGAGCGCCGTGATCGCTTCACGCAACCCACCGATCAGCAGTGCGTTCAGGGCATTGCGGACTCGGGGCCGGTTGAGCCACACGGTCGCTACCTGACCATCCACATCAACGTGCAGGACATCATCCATGGTCCCCGGTCTACCATCCCGACATGAACCACAACATCGGGCAGTGGGTTGCCAAGCGCGCCCTTCTCAACCCCAAGACCGAAGCCATCGTCGACATCACCAGTGGGCGACGACAGACCTATGTCGAGCTTGATGCTCGATGCAACCAGATGGGCAATGCGCTCGTGAGCGGCGGCCTCGAGACCGGCGACCGGGTCGCCACACTGCTGATGAACGGCCCAGAGTTCATCGAAACCTTCTTCGGCGCAGCCAAGGTCGGCGGGGTGATCGTCGCCCTCAACTGGCGCCTCGTCGCCGACGAGTTGTCGTTCATCCTCACCGACTCCGCAGCGGGCACGCTCGTGTTCGGCACGGCGTTCAATGAGGTCGTCAGCGAACTGCACTCGCGGGGCACCGACGGCACCCAGATCACCCGGTGGATCCACGTCGGGGATGCTGCTGACCGCCCCGAGTTCGCCGAGGGCTACGAGGACATGATGAGCGCATCATCCGCAGCGCCGATTGCGAGCACGGCTGGTGGCGACGACCTGCTCTTCGTGATGTACACGTCAGGCACGACGGGCTTGCCCAAGGGAGCGATGCACAGCCACAACACGTCGATGTGGGGCTGCCTCACCGCCAATGTCACCGCCGACACCCGCTACGGCGACAACTACCTGATCTGTTTACCGCTCTTCCACGTCGGGGCCCTCAACCCGCTGCTGTCGATCATCAACCTGGGCGGCACCGCCACCATCATGAGCGAGTTCGACCCGGTGAAGATCTGGGAAGTGTTCGGCGACGAGCAGATCACCGTCACGCTCGCCGTACCGGCGATGTTGCAGTTCATGCTCCTCACCTTCGACAAGGACACCCACGACACGTCCTCGCTGCGGTGGGTCATGTCAGGCGCCGCGCCCGTCCCCGTCAGTCTTATCGAGACCTACGCGGCGATGGGCATCGAGATCCACCAGGTGTACGGACTGACCGAGACCTGCGGCCCAGCGTGTCTGATCTCCCCTGAAGACGCACTCGATCGGGCCGGGTCGACCGGCAAGGAGTTTTTCTTCACCCAGGTTCGCGTCGTCAACGAAGCGGGCGACGACTGCGCACCCGACGAGCCGGGCGAAGTGCTCGTCAGCGGCCCGAACATCATGGTCGGCTACCTGAACCGAGAAGAGGCAACCGCTGAGTCCATCGTTGACGGATGGCTGCACACCGGCGATGTGGCGGTGATGGACGCCGATGGGTTCGTCTACATCCAGGACCGCGTCAAGGACATGATCATCTCCGGTGGTGAAAACGTGTATCCGGCCGAGATCGAGAACGCGATCTTCGGCATGGAGGGCGTGAATGAGGTCGCCGTCATCGGCATTCCGTCAGAGAAATGGGGTGAGTCGCCGATGGCGGTCGTCGTTCGAGCCGACGACTCGGTTACGGAGCAGGCCGTCCTCGACCACGTCTCCGGCAAGCTGGCGAAGTTCAAGCAGCCCAAGAAGGTCGAGTTCATCGACGCCATTCCACGCAACCCGACCGGCAAGGTCCTGAAGCGGGTGCTGCGAGACCAGTTCGCAGGTTTGACCGCGGAGTGAGCGGGCTTCGGCAGCTACCAGCGCAGGTCCAGCGATGAAGGTCCTCGTCGTCGGGGGCACGGGACCGACGGGGCCGGCCATCGTGGCCGGCCTCGAAGCGCGTGGCCATGAGGTCACGATCTGCCACACCGGCAACCATGAGGTGGCCGAGGTCGAGCATCTCCGGCACATCCACGTCGACGTTCGAGACCACGATCTGCTTGCCTCGACGATCGGATCCGAGACGTGGGACACGGCGATCGTCACGTACGGACGGCTCCGCACCATCAGCGACGTGCTCGCCGGCCAGGTCGGCCACTTCATCTCGGTCGGCGGTGGTCCTGCATACCGCGGCTACTTCGACCCGTCCCGCTACGCACCGCCGGGACTACCCGCTCCGGTACGCGAAGACGCTGCAACCTCCACCGAGGACGACGACGGCAAGTCGTACCGCATCGCCGCCACCGAACAGCAGGTCTTTGTCCACCAACCGGAGGCCACCCACTTTCGCTATCCGTGGGTGTACGGGCCGCGTCAGTTAGCGCCACGGGAATGGTCAATCGTGCGCCGCATCCTCGACCAACGGCCCCACCTTGTCCTGCCCGACGGTGGCGCCATGCTCAACTCATCCGGCTATGTCGAGAATCTCGCTCACGCCATCCTTCTGGCCGTGGACCAGCCCGAGGCGGCCAAAGGCGAGATCTTCAACGTCGCTGACGATGAGTGCCTCAGCCTCCGCCAGGTCGTCGAGATCTGCACCGCTGCGCTCGGGCACGACTGGGAACTGATCTCGATGCCAGCTGCCCTCGCTCGTCCTGCATGGCCGCTCCTCGCAGGGCCGTCGTCGCACCACCGCCTCTACGACACCAGCAAGCTGCGGTCCCGGCTGGGGTATGCCGACGTCGTTCCAGCGCGTGAGGCGGTAGCCAGAACGGCGCGCTGGCTCGCCGAGCATCCTCCCCCCGCCGGCGGACAAACCGAACAGATCATCGAGGATCCCTTCGACTACCAAAACGAAGACCGGCTCATCGCCTGGTGGCAGCACGCCATTGCGGACCCGCCCGCACTCAACTGGTCGTTCCCGCCCGGCTACGGACTCGCCTACGCAGGGCCTGGCACGAGCTACCGACGGCCCGACACGCGGATCTAGAGCCTCCCAACCAGGCTTATTTCAGCGCAAGCGCAACCGAAGCTTTCCCCATGCACTCCGAGGCGTTGGTGCCGAGCTTCAGCGCAGAGCTCCACTACATCGAGGCCGTCGCGGCGCTGCTGCACGAAACCCAGTTGGAGCGCGGCGCAACCTCGGTGTACCTAACGAGCCAAGGCACCAAGTTCAACGAAGAGGTGGCCGGCATCCGGATGATGACCGACGAGCGTCTCGCCGAATTGCTCGAGTCCGACCGAGCGGTGGCGTTTCGCAACCGGCAGGGCATCGAACTCGCTCGCGAGCTGCCGACGGTTCGCCTCTCCGTCGACTGCGGCGCCATCAGCTCAGCCGACGTGATCAATTACTTCGCCGGACTCAACCTCGCTTTTCTCGACACGGTCGATGCCCTGATTTGCGATGCACCGAGCGCAGGCCTCCGAACGAGCCTCGTCGGTCACCTCGCCCTCATGCGCGCAAAAGAACTCACCGGGATGGAACGGGTCGTGATATCCCGGGCGATCGGCGAAGGCCACCTCGATCAGGGCACCAACCTCTCCGTCGTCAGCCTGCTGGCCGCCCAGGAGTCACTACTCCGAATCTTCGATCAGGCGACGTCGGACCGGATTCGCACCCAGATGGCGCAGCTGGCGACCCATCCTGTCGTTGAGCAGTGCTCAGAGATGGAAATGGCCGTCTTGCGAAACGGCGTTGGTGCCTCCGATATCGAGCTGGCCGACTGGTTCCTCGCCAGCACCCAGCGGATCGACCTGATGAGGCAGGTCGAACGTCGCAACCTTCGCGAAATTCACCACGCCGAGCTCGAGGCGGCTGCGACCGGCAGCGACTCAGAGCTCGAGGAAGCGCTCGCCGGCGCTCGCAAGGCAATGCGGGAGATCCATGGCCTCCTCAAACGGATCGAATCGGGTGATGCAAGTCTCCGCCAACTGGTGCGCGGCGAGGAAACAGCACTCGACCGGGCCGGATTCGAACTCGCCGCAGCCCAACGCACCGCGCAAGCAATGGCCCACCAAGCGACAACCAACCCCGTCACCGGCCTGGCCAATCGTTCGGTCACCAGTGACCTGATCGCCGCGGCACTCGACCGCTGTGCCGACGCCAAACCGACCATCGCCCTGCTGATGATCGACGTCGATCACTTCAAGACCTTCAACGACAGCCTCGGCCACACTGCGGGCGACACGATTCTGCGCCACGTCGCCACTCGCCTTCGGGGGAGCCTGCGTTCTGGTGACACGGTCGTGCATATGGGTGGCGATGAATTCCTCGTGGTTGCCGAACCGATCGAAGACGAGTTCGATGCCGTCAAGCTCGCTCGCCGGCTGTTGACAGAGATCGGTGAGCCCATGGTCATCGGTCGCCACCGACTCCAGATTTCGCTCAGCATCGGCGTCGCCGTCGCGGATGAGAGCGTCCCTGACGCCAACACCCTGATCGGGAACTCCGACCTGGCACTCCATCGAGCCAAGGCCGAGGGCCGTGGTCGGGTCGCGCTCTTCGACGACACACTCCGTGGCGAAGCCGAGGCACGGCACGAAGTCGGCCAGGGCCTCCGCAGCGCACTTGAGCGCGGCGAGATCGTGCCGTGGTACCAACCGATTGTCGACCTCGAAACCGGCTACCCGATCGCAATCGAAGCACTGGCCCGGTGGGTCGGGCCCGACGGTGTCCGACCGGCGAGCGAGTGGATCGATGCAGCCGAGGCCGAGGGGCTGCTGCCCGCCCTCTCAGAGCGGATGATCGATGTCGCCCTGCGACAGTCGGTGCGCATCGGAAGCGCTCGTCCAGCGATCTCGATCAATGTCGTCGCCGCCAATCTGATCACACCCGACTTCGCAACGTGGGTGCTCGACGTACTCGACGCCGGTGACCTGACCCCCCACGACGTCTGGATTGAGATCACCGAACAAACCGCCGTCGATGACTCCCGCGCAACCGACATCCTCCACGAGCTTCGCGCCGCCGGCTGTTCCATCGCCCTCGACGACTTCGGCACCGGCTTCTCGGCGCTTGCGTCGCTGCGTGATCTTCCGATCGACATCGTGAAGCTCGACCGCGGCTTCCTCGCCGGGCTGACGGAAGACCGTCAGACCCGAGCGATCCTGTCGTCGGTCACCGATGTCATCCGCACCCTCGGACTGCGGTCGGTCGCCGAGGGCGTCGAAACCACTGACGAGCTCGACATCCTGCGCGAACTCGAAGTTGATATGGCGCAGGGTTTCGTGATCTGTCGACCAACACCAGATCCGTCCACCTTGCTGTGGCCCGGCACCCCTACCGAGGCCAGCCGCCGGGCGGCGTAACGACGCTCAGTCGACTCGGGTGGTGAGGAACGCGCCGAGCAAGACCACACCGGTTCCAGCGATGGCCCAGACGGCCACGCTCTCGTCTCGGAACACGATGCCGAGAACGACGGAGACAAGCGGGATCAGATAGGTCACGATCGACATACGAACGGCGCCGACTCGCCGGTTCAGGATGCCGGCAAGCGTGTACGCAATGCCGGTGCCACCGATCCCGACCGCTGCGCACGCCGCAAGCGACGACCACGAGAACGAGGAGTCGGCTGCATCGACCAGCCCGAACGGGACACAGAGCACGGCGGCGAACGCCAAGGCCCGGCTGATCACCGGGAGCGACCCGAACTCGCGCTGAAGCGGGCCGGCGATGTTCGCGGCGACGCCGTACGAGACCACAGCGATGAGCACGAGCACCACTCCGGCGGCATTGCTGCCGTCGGTCGATGCCTCGGGAATCCCGATGAGCAAGATCCCGAGCAGGCCGATGAGCACGCCACCCAGTCGGCGCGGACCGGTCGGCGTTGCGAACGCAAGGCGACCGATCACAACCGTCATCAACGGCATGCCGCTGTTCAACATGCCCGCGACCGAAGAATCGATCCACTGCTGTGCGATCGGGAACAGCGTCAAGGGGAATGCCATCCAGGTCACGCCCAAGAGGGCAATCCGCCGACGAGCTTCGACAGGAACCGGCTGCCACACGGCTGGGATGCACGCAAGCGTGAGCGCTCCGAACCCGACTCGTAGCAGGGCGACGAGGCCCGGCTCGAACGACTCAAGCCCGATCGCCATGAACAGGAACGACGCGCCCCAGATCGACGAGATGACCGCAAGGATCGACCAATCGACCGGCGCCATCGGCTGATCTTCGGCACGCACTTCGGTGGACGGCGAGGTCACGGCGTGACGCTACCGTCCGAACAACAATGACCCGCCGTCCCGTTTGGGCGCGTGTCGAAACCCGTCGCGATCCCTCAACCTGGGCGATCGACCGCCGCTCGCTCCGCTGCACGCACCGCTCGGGCGTCACATCCCGGCAGGTGGTCGTTCACTAACCCCATCGCCTGCATGAAGGCGTACACGGTGGTGGGCCCGACGAAGGTCCAGCCTCGCCGCTTGAGATCCTTGGCGAGTGCGGTCGAGGTCGGTGTCGTTGCGGGCACGGTGAAGGCCCCGTCGATGTCTCCCTCTCGGAGGTCGGGTTCCCAGCGCCAGAAGTAAGCCGCGAGCGACCCTTCGGCTTCCACCATCTCGACGGCTCGTTTGGCGTTGTTGATCGTCGACCGGATCTTGCCCTGGTGACGAACAATCCCCGCATCACCGAGGAGTCGGGTGACATCGTCCTCGTCGTAGTTCGCCACACGGCGGAAATCGAACCCGTCGAAGGCGGCGCGGAAGTTGTCCCGCTTGCGCAGGATCGTGATCCACGCCAGACCCGACTGGAACCCCTCGAGGCAGATCTTTTCGAAGAGCCGAATGTCGTCGACGACGGGACGACCCCATTCCTCGTCGTGATACTCGTTGTAGTCCTCCGACGTGCCGGCCCACCAGCAGCGAGCGACCCCGTCGTCGCCGACGAGGAGTTCGTCGCTCACAGCATCACACCGAGCACCAACGCCCCAAGACCAGCGATGAGGCCGATGCCGCCGGTCGCCCCTCGTACCGCGGGGGAAGGTGTGCGAGTGTGCACGAACGCAGCGAGCCCCGACAGCACGACCAGCACGAGTTTGATGCCGAGCGTGACGTGGTACTCGGACGTCTGGCCGGTGGGGACCTCGAGCAGGTTCCAGATACCGGTCAGGACCGCGACACCGAAGGCGGGCCAGGCAACCTGACCGAATCGCTGGGCCACGACTTTGGGCGCGTCATGCCCGATCTCGCGAAGGGTCGGAACGAGGGCCGCAACGAGCAGTTGACCGCCAATCCAGACACAAACGGCAAGGATGTGGATGGAAATCCGGACGGTTTCGAGGGTGAAAGGAAGCATCGCCGCCGACCCTACCGGGGAGGGTTCAGACGCTGCGCGAAGCGAGGGCGAGACCGTTGTCACGCATGATCAACTGGATCTCGTCACTGGTGAATCCATCGAGGTCGTCGACGAAGTCGACTGGGTTCGTCAGTCCTTCGGCATGGGGCCAGTCCGAGCCGAACAGCATGTGCTCGGCCCCGACCTTGGCCTTGAGGTCGTGGAGATCATCCTCGTAGTACGGCGACACCCAGACCTGGCGGGCAAAGACCTCGATCGGGTCCTCGGTGAAGGCGTGCTTCTGCATCTTGTAGGTCTTCTCGAACTTCTTCAGGAGGGGCTGCACCCACTCCGACCCTGTTTCGATCGTGCAGACCCGGATGTTGCGGTGCTCGCTCAGCACGCCCTCCGCAATCAGGGATGCGAGGGCGTCGCTGATCGGCGAGTGGGTCAGCAGGGTCTTGAACGCGTTCTGGCGGAACGCCTCGAACTCACTGTTCACTCCCCAGTAGTCGGCGAGGAACGAGTAGCCGGCGTCACCGCTGTGCATCGCAAGGGTGACCCCGTGATCGTTCATCTTCTTCCAGAACGGGGCAAACATCGGGTCCCCGAGTGATCGGCGGCGTCCGTCGCGACCGAGCACCGACGACGGCCGCATGTTGACGACCCGAACGTCGCGCTCAAGCATCCAATCGAGTTGGTCGAGCGCGTGGTCAACATCGGCCAGCGTTACGTACCCGGCGGTGATGATGCGGTTCTGGTAGGCGAAGCCCCAGTCGTCGTCGAGCCAGCGGTTGAACCCATCGAACGCCGCCAGCGTCGCCTCGACGTCGCCCTCGAGCGCCGACTCCATACCGACACCGAGCGTCGGGAACATGAAGCACGCCTCAAGGCCCTGTTGATCCATCACTGCGATGCGCGCATCGCGGTTGCGATATTCGTCGGGGATCGGCACGAGTTCACCGAACGCCTCCCGAATGTCGGACTTGGCTACCTTGCCGCGGAAATAGTCATCGAGACAGCCCGGGCGAGCGACCGGGTCAAAGGTCGGGTTCGGGATGAACCGGTTCACCCGACCGCCGACCAAGAGACGCTGACGGCCGTCGATCTGGGCCCACTGCATGCAGCGCTTGTGCATCTTCGGGTCGACGTGACGAATAAACGCGTCTTCGGCCTCGTAGTAGTGGTTATCGGCGTCGAACGCGGTGAACGGCAGCTGCGAACTCATGTCGTGATCGTAGGTCCGGTGTTCATTGCGCCTCGAATCGTGTCCCGTTCGGCGTCGAAGTGGCCGGTCTCGTTCAGGGTCGTGAGGGATGCTCGTCCGTCGCTGATTGCGAAACGACAGATCGACGCGTACTCGAGTTGGGCGTGAAAGCTCCGCGGGATCTCACCGAGGGTTGCCCGGATGATCTCGCGAATGGTGCCGCCGTGACAGCCAACCACCACATGGTCGCCCGGCGGATCAGCGATTAGGTCGTGCCATACGGCTTCGATCCGTTCCCGAAAGACGTCAGGCGGATCGAACCCGATGTCGTCCCATCGATGCTCGGCCAGCGCCTCGAGGAGATCGAGCCCCTCCGTCGCCCAGAGGTCGGTCGGGACGTACACGGAGGCCCGACGGTCGATCTCGTCGAGGTCGTCGATGATCCTGATGTCGATTCCGAGCGCACCGGCCAACGGCTCAACGGTTTCGATAGCACGAGCCTTCGGGCTGCTGATCACGGCGTCGACCGGCTCGTGCGCCAGCCACGCACACACCCTGGATGCCTGCCAACGTCCAAACTCATCCAGCGATGGGTCGGCGACACCAGTTTCGAGTCGCTCGGTGTGCGGGCGGCCGTGCCGCACGACAATCACCTCAGGCATCGGTCGACTCCGGCGTTGGGTAGATCAGTCGAACGACGCCAACGGCAAGAGCCACACCGATCAGTTGCATCGCGACGAACACCGGCACCGAGCTGGGGTCGATACCGGCAAAGGTGTCCGACAGGGTTCGGCTGACGGTGACGGCCGGGTTGGCGAACGACGTTGACGAGGTGAACCAGTAGGCCCCGCCGATGTAGGCCGCTACTCCGGACGCAGCGAGGTCGCCCCGGGCGGTCCGAACGAGACAGAAGATCAGCAGGACCAGCCCGAAGGTGGCGACAACTTCGCCGAGGTACTGGCCTCCGCCGTCGCGGACCCTGGTGCTCATGTTCACGGCGTCCAAACCGAACATCAGGTTGGCGACGATGGCACCGACGATGCCGCCTGCGGTTTGGGCAAGGAGATAGGGCCCAACGTCTGACCATGGCCGGGCGCCGAGGAGGGTGTCGGCGAGGGTAACCGCCGGGTTGAAATGGGCGCCCGAGACAGGAGCGAACATCACGATGATGGCGTAGAGCACACCAACGGTCGCAGCCGCATTCGCAAGAAGCTGGACCGCGGTGTCATCGGTGAGGCGCTGCGCCATGATGCCCGATCCGATCACGCCGGTGAGCAGCAGGCTCGTACCGATGAACTCGGCAGCCAGTCGACGGGTCAATGCAGGAGCGGGCACAGCGGCGTTCTAGATCAGCCGGCCCGTTCGGGCAACCCAACTGGCGCGACGAGCAGCATTGTCAGGCGTTTGCCCCACTTCCGGGCTCGGGCCCGGCCGGCGGTGCCGTCGACCGGGCCCCAGTTTCCCTGGAGGGGGATCGGGAGGTTGACCTCCCGAGCTGGTGTTTCAACGGCCCTGCATCCGTGCAACACCGAACCCGTCTGGAACCTAGTACATCCCGGCGAGGAATTCAGATCGAGATGTAAACAAATCGAAACAAGAAAGCAAACGTTCGTCGATGACGGCCTCAGAAGGTCGTCACACCCCACTCGTATTCCCGCAGAATTCCGCGCTCAGTGCCGGCGAAAGCATCGTCTACATGTCGATAGTGCGACAAAGCCGTAAGAAAGGAGATCGTGGGGGTGATTGCGCTCAACTCCCCCGTTTCGAGGCGGGCAAGTGTCTCAACGGGCCGCTCCCACCACACGTCAACCAACTCATCGTCGGTAACCGCGGCGCGACCGCCCGGGTGACGGGACAAAAAAAACCGGGTGTCGTAACGGCGGGGCGAATCCTCAGGCGTGATCCAATGCCCGACCGCAACAAACGCCGCTCCGTTCACCGCACCGGGCATGCCGCTCCACAGCCCGACCTCCTCCCGTGACTCACGGATCGCAGCATGGAGATAGCCGGCGGCTTCATCGCCCGACAGGCCAGGGGCGGTGACCCCGCTGCAGCGCTCCGGCCCCAAGCGCCAGTCGTCCTCGTCGACCGCTCCCCCCGGATAGACGATCATGCCCCCAACAAATGCTCCGGGCCGGCGTCGACCGATCAGCACGTGCAGGTCGGGACGATCATCGATGATGACCATCGATGCGGCAGGGAGGGCGGGGACGGTCACGTGTCGAAGTACTCACCCGCGTTCACGAGGAGTCGTTGACCGGTGATCATCGAGGCCCGGTCCGACAGAAAGAAGATCACCGACTCGGCGACATCGGTGTCCGCCGCCATCGCCCCCAGCGCATTCGCCGATGCGATCTCGTTCTTGATGTCGTCCGGTTCAACGCCTCGCTCCGCAGCCTGCCACTGACAGTAGACCTGCACGTTCGGACCCCACATCCAACTCGGGACCACGGTGTTGACCCGAATGCCGTCCGAGCCCAGATCGACGGCGAGGTCGCGAGCAACAGCGAGAAGGGCGGCCTTCGACGGCCCGTAGGCCCCCTGGGGTACCGGGTTCGACTTGAGCGATGACTGCGACCCGATCAGCACGACCGAGCCCCCGCCAGCCGCCCGAAGCGCCGGAACAGCAGCTCGGACCAGATTGGTCGTGCCATAGATGTTGACGTCGAGAACCTGGCGGAATGTCTCGGCGTCCATATCCAGCAAGGTCCCCATGACCGCGTCGTAGGCGGCCACGTTCACCACACCATCGAGGGTGCCGAACCGCTCAACACCAGCCCCGACCGCCGCCGCCAACGCGTCGCTGTCCATAATGTCGGCCGCCATGGCCAGGGTCCGCTCGCCGGACGGATCCAGCTCACTCACTGCGGCTTCCAGGCGGTCGAGATTGCGGGCCGTTGCGATCACGTTGGCGCCGTCGCGCAGCGCAGCTGCGGCGCAGGATCCGCCGAGTCCTGGTCCGACCCCGCTGATCAGCACTGTCTTGCCGTCAAGGATCCCTGTCGTCGCTGTGTCACCCATGTGGGCAGCCTGACACGGGGTCAGGGACGAGCCCAATCGACCGGTACGCCAATCTCGGCACAGTCGGTGTCGAGTCGGCGGGCAGGGTCGGCGACGAAGGCCTCAACGATCGAACCGATGCAGTCGTCACCGATCCAAATGCCATGACCACGCCCAGCCTGGGTGACCTTGGTGGCGAAGTCGAGCGAGGCCGCCGCTTGCTCGGCGTACGCAGGCGGAGTGATCGGGTCGAACGCTCCTGACAGCAGCAGGGTGGGAAGAGTCGATGTCACCGCTGAGCCCGCCTCCTCCGGGGCCGCGTCCCGGTTCCAGACGGCACAGCTCTCTCGGAGCGGAGTCGACGACATTGCCGAACCGAAGACGCCGATCGGTTCTGCTTCAGTATCGGTGAAGGGCAACCGGTCGTGGCACTGGACGGAGAAGAAGGTCGCCTCGTCGTTGGCCCCGTAGGCCGAGACGATGACCCGGCTGCCGACGCGAGCCAGCCATCGTTCCGACTCGGTGTCGTCCTGGGCAATCCCATCGAGGACCGCCGGCAGGAAGCGCGCCAGCGACTCGCTGTAGAGCAGGAAGAACACGAATTCAGCGAGTCGGGTGCCGTCGAGCACAACGTCAAGCCCTCGATCCAAACCGGCCTCGTTCGCCGACAGGCTGACCGTTCGCGGGGCGGCGTCGAGTTCGACGATCAACGCAGCGAGCGTGGCTTCGACCTCACCAACGTCGGCGCACGCGGCACTTCGACGGCAGGCCTCTCCGAGGGCGGCGATCGAGGTCTCGGCAGACAAGGAGACGCCGGCATCGACATCGAGATCAGGCGGATACACCCCGTCCAACACGACGCCGACGAGCCCCGCCGGAGCGCGCCGCAGCAGCTCGAATCCAATCGTCGAACCGTAGGACACCCCGTAGGCAACCCAGCGGTCGTAGCCGAGGGCCGTCATCACCTGGCCAACGTCGGACGCATGGTTCTGGGTCGTCGCCTCGCCAAGCAGATCGTGCAGCGGCGCATTGCGTTCCACTCGGGCCGCGCATTGAGCAAGCGCGTTCTGTGACAGTGCAGCAGCCTCGGCCGCCAACGCCTCGAACGTTGCGGGGATGACCTCGTCGAACTCGGGGCAGTCCGCATCGACACCACCAAAGCCGGTGCCCCGCTGGTCGATAAAGACCTGGGTATAGGCCTGCGGTGGGAGCCAACCAGCGAAGTCGGTACTTGCCCCACCGGGTCCGCCCTGGAGGACAGCCATGGGTGTGCGGAAGCCGGCGTCGGTGCCGGCCAAGGTCGCAACCGAGATCGTGACGCGGTCCGGGCGGCTATCGGCCGGATCTCGGAGCACATCCACCAGCCCGCAGGCCACCCCATCCCGTTCGATCTCGGCGGGACACTCGACCTGACGGATCGAGGCAGGCGGCCTCTCGATCTCCTCGGGAGCAGCCTCAGCGGCGACGGTGGTCGTAACCAGTGGAGGTGCGGCGTCCTGGCTCCCGCATGCAGCGGCCAACAGCGCCAGGATCACGAGCGCGGCGACGCGCCGGGTCACCAGAGTTGATCGGTGTACGTGTCGGTGCCGACCACCGTGGGGATGAACGGTGCCGCAAAGCTGACCGTGCCCTTGCCGCTCGCACCGAGATCGTCTGCGTAGGCGTGGAATCGATCCCAGATCGTGTCGGGCGCCGCCTCAAGGAAGAAGAGTTGCAGTCGGCGTTCGGGCGGGCCGGGCGGCATGCCGAGATCCATCGGTGCCTGCTCGGTGCCCTCGCCCATCTGGATGTAACGCCACGACACCATGCTGGCGATCGGCGACCCGTCGAGGAGCGCAGGGAGTGCGGTCTCGTCGAGGTGGGCACCGAGTTCCGCATCGCTTACGCCGTCAGCAGGGTCGACGGCCACTACGGCAAGCCCGGCGTAGCCGTGATCGAAGGCCAGTTCGATCGGAACCGGGTCGTCATCGCGGTAGGCGTATTCGGGGCGGTTGAGCAGGACGGTGTGCGCGTGCTGGCGCTCCATGAACCCACGATTGTTCATATAGAGATCGACGACCTGGCTTCCCGCCCAGTCGAAGTGTTCTTTGTGCTTGTCTTCGAGGACCCAATACGTCGCCAGGTAGGAGCCCTTGTCGTGAGGCGAGGCCACCGGCGTATCGCCCTGCGGGAAGCGGAGATCCTTGAGG
>Ga0181593_10001416_pt1 | contig 21762 bp, 20 predicted proteins | sample 071ome_19_FD_133756 | JGI IMG/M metagenome (GOLD analysis project Ga0181593, IMG submission 133756) | Coastal salt marsh microbial communities from the Groves Creek Marsh, Skidaway Island, Georgia - 071413AT metaG (megahit assembly) | ecosystem: Environmental > Aquatic > Marine > Intertidal...
GAAATCAGGCTGGAACCAAAAAAGGACTCACTGTTGAGCAGGTCCCTGCCATCCTTTTCCAGCAGGGTCAGCAGGGCGATACCCTTGCTGTGGTTGCGCCCCGGATTACCGCCGATGGTGATGCGATCCCCTTTTTGCAGTAAATCACGGTCCCAGCCCCGAGAACGCATCATGGAGGGATTCGAGGTTTCAAACTGCCAGACCCGTGATGCCTGACCGTCAGCGATGCCTTCCACGTGAATAAAGACATGCGGATTGGACCACTCGAAGCGGGTGACCATGCCTTCAAAGCGGATTTCCCGCTCCCTGTCATAGATGGCCGAGCTATGGTGGGCAGTGGCCACTACCGGCAGGAGCAGGAGCGCTGCCAGGAATTGGCTTGCAACTTTTCTGGGCAAACTGAACATGCTCAGTATTCCGCTTTCACGACGCCGTGTTCACGTCCTTCACGAAACTCATTGACGATCAGCCGTTTGGAAAACAGCCATTTCCCATTCACGCGCTCGTATTCGTCCACGTAAAACCCGTATTCACTAACGTGGGCCTTGCCGTTCTCATCCACCCCCATGGAGGACCAGTAGGCGCGTCCCTTGCCGGTATTGCCCTTGATCTCGGTGATTTCCAGATTGCCGATGGAGTGGCGGCCGGGAATGAATTTGGGCAGGGAGGGGTCACGCTCGGCCAGGGCCTTTTTCGCATTGGCCGCGGAACGCTGGACGAAGGCACGGATCATGTCACGACCACGCTCGATGCCACCGGCATGATTGATCACCCCGTCTTCGGTGAAGGTGTTGGCATAGGCGTCCGCATCCTTCAGGTCGAGGGCAAAGATGTAGGTAGCCATCAGGTTTTCGATTTCGGCACGATCATCGGCAAAGCTGCCGGCCTGGGCTGTGCCTGCCAGAACCACGAGTCCGGCAATGGCCAGCAACTGCTTGATAGTCTTGGAACTTATATTCATTGGTTTCCCTCTTTAAATAGTTATTGTTAGCAAACGCGCTCAATCCGGCTGCAACGCATCCATGGACCTGGCATCAACCTGATGCAGGAAATCCGCAAAGGCCCGGGTAGTTCTTTCCATACCCGGTGCCGAAACCGCTTCGAGAATATCACCGGTCGTGTGGTACCAGTTTCCCACTTCCACAATCTGGGTGACAGGGAAGTTCCGGGCCTTGAACGGATAGACATCTCCCCTGGCATCATCCCAGGCCTGGGTCAGCATGGTGACACCATAGCGGGTCAGGGACTGGTCCAGCAACTCAAACATGGCCCTGTTCCCGGGGATCATCGTGCCAAATTTCGGTACTTCCGTATTGGCCAGCAGCATGCCGCCGTGGGTACCCCAGACAGCGTGATCAATATCGGCATATTCTATGAACTGGGTGGCGGCGACATGCTCGCAGTTGAGCACGATGGCTGTTTTTTCCCGGATATCGAGAATGGAATCCACATACTGGACAGTTCCCGGCCAGCCACCGCCATGGTGTCCACCGGTAGCCACGAAAATGTGGGTACGTCGCGGCTTTTCCGGAAGCGCCTTGAGGTGACGGGCCAGAGCCAGCATGGAGGCCACGCCCGTCGCATTATCGATGGCACCATAAAAAAACGAATCCTGGTGGGCGACCACGATGACATATTCATCGGTGGTCCCGCTGATTTTCCCGATGACATTGCTGGTCGGGTTGTTCTCGGTGACATGGGACAGGCTGATCCGGGCCTGCACAGGCGTGCTTCCCGTCCTGGCCATCACATTTTCCAGAAACGTGCCTTCATAATCGGCAATGGCAAGGGTCGGCACCAGTGATCCACTCAGAGCCGGGTTATACATCTGTACATCAACGGCAAGGTCGAGAATGACGATGACGAATGCGGCGCCGGCCTGTGCCAGCTTATCCGGAATACCGAGTACCGAACTGTAGCCGCCCTGCACGGGTCTTGCGCGGATAACCGCTCCCTTGCCCGCCAGATCCCTGCCCGCCAGGTCGATATCCCGTCCATAGCCCACATACACCAGGTCTGCGGTGATACCTGCCTCGCCTGTGCCGGGTGTCCTGGGCTGGGGCATCATGGAACTGAAGACATAATCAACAGTGTCAGGGCCGGCAGCCGTGTTGGCCAATAGTGTCATCAAGACCTTGTCAGGCCAGACCTGGGGCGGCATGGTCACCGGCTGCAAATGGATATCCTCAAGACCGATTTCCCGAAATTTATCGAGGACATAATCCGTGGTCATCTGGCCACCACGCCTGCCGGAAATCCTTCCCCAGATCAGCTCACCCTCTGCCTTGCTTTGCCGGGAGATATCCACCTGGTCTGACACATAGCCCATCAATTCATCAGCCCGGATATCCGCTGTGGAAGCAACATCAGCCGCTTCCTCAAGCCGCAGGGGGCTGAAACCCTGCTGGGCATAAATCAGTTCGGGAGCAAAAGGGGCAGGATCAGGCAGGGGCACGCCAAACCAGGCATCTGCACCATAAGCCAGTGAAAAGGGCATGAACAGGAGAAGAATCCGCAACCGGATCAGCACTTTCACGACCAGGTCGCCCAGTACTCGACTACCAGCTTTCCCGGCAACCGGCCTCTGGGCCATCACCACGTTTGCGGACACAACGCTCATGACTCTCTTCCTTTTTTATCCCGGCTTGACTGCTGAAACACCATGGTGTTCAGGGGCAGCACAGGTAATGGTATATTTATCGGCGAAGGCCTTTTTGCAGGCCGATGGCGTCTGCCCGTATTCCCGTTTAAAGCACCTGCCGAAATGACTCAGGTCTGTAAATCCGCAGGCCCAGGCCACATCACAGACCCGAAAAGCACTGTACCTGCGATCGCCGAACATCCTGCGGGCATTGGCCAGGCGAATGTCCAGCAGCGCATTACTGAATGTGGTACCTGCAGCTGAAAACATGTTGAACAGATGCCGTCTGGATATCCCGGCTTTTCCTGAAACGGATGCCGCATTCAGATCCGGATTGTGGTAATCATCGTGCAATATCCGGTTCAACTTGCTGTATACCGATACCTGGTGGCGAGTATTCAGGTCTGAATCCTCTTTCGGCAGAAACATCAGGGACAGCAGGGAACCCAGTTGTTCGGTCACAAGGCTTCTTGGCAGCAAGGTTTGCTTTTTCTCCTGTACTTCCTGTTCCACAATGGTCCGTAAAGCCATGAGCAGGACTGCACCCCAGTCCGAAGCGGCCGGGAAGGGGCAGGCAACCGATAATTTCGGATTCGGGATATAACCAAGCAGCCAGGAGGTATTCAGGTTCAGGGAAATGCCAATAGAGGTCTGTGCCTTGATATTGAATTCAAAGGGATGGGCATTGTCGATCAGAACGAAGGATTCAGCCGGCACAGTCACGAGGCGGTCATAATGGGCCAGGGTGGCCTCTTTGTCCGTGTATACCAGCTTGAAATTGAGATTCTGCTTTACCTGCCTGACATCGGGTATATGCAGGGCAGTCACCGGGCAGTTGTTCCGGATATAGTTGATATAGACATTGCCATAATCGAGATGACGCCATTTCGACTGGATGATCGGGTATGATTTCGGGGGGATGAATTCGACCTGGCAACCGGATTCCGACACCAGTGCCGACCACCGTCTCACGTCACTCTGGGATGTGCTTTCATCTATCGAGTATTCAAAATCACCGATCATGATCGATTTCCTGGCCTGATACAGCCCATCATACAACTGACAGTCACTATCCAATTCTGCATATAGCGCACACTGCTTCGCCTCACAGGGCAATTCTTGCAGTATTCAGCCCGGAAAAGCAAAGCAATAGCGAAGCTGCGCCCTGCCCCCCGTTAAACCATGCCCGCACGACGAGGTGGCACCAGAGCAGTTTCCGCGATATAAAGTTCCCCTGACTTGTAAGAAGGAAGCCACCATGACTGCAACAACCCGCCTACTTTTCCTGCTGACCTGCCTGGTTTCTGCCAGCACCCAGGCCGCTGAGGATCTGACACTCAAGGTTATCACCTCTAACGAATCCAGCCTGCACGCCAATTTCACCCTGGTGATGGGTGAAAAGGAGATGGTCCTGATCGATGCCCCTTTCACCAATGCCGATGCCCATCGCCTGGTGGCAGACATGCTGGAAACCGGGAAGACCCTGAAATACCTCTATGTCACCCACGACCATCCTGATCATTTCTGGGCCATGCAGGTGGTGATGGATGCCTTCCCGGATGTGGACGTGATCGCCCATCCCGATGTGGTGGCTGATATCTGGCGCTCCATCCCGTTCAAGATTGCCCGCTGGAGTCCGATGCTGGGCAACAATGGCCCCTCTCATCCCACCGCACCGTCTGCCCTGACCCAGGACTGGTTCGAGCTGGAAGGCCATCGCCTGGAAGTGATCGGCCCCATGCAGGGCGACCATCACAATGCCACCGCCATCTGGATACCGGAACTGCAGGCATTGATCGCCGGCGACATCGTCTTTCACGGCATCCATGTCTGGCTGGGGGAAACCCTGGAAGACCAGCGCCTGGACTGGGTGGCCAATCTCGATGCCATGATCGACATGAATCCGGCCATCGTGGTGGCAGGACACAAACGGCCGGACCTTGACGATGATGTATCCAGCCTTGCTTTCACCCGGGACTACATCGTCGACTTCAACCGGGAAGCGAAAACCGCACGCAACGCCAATGCGCTTATCAACAAAATGCGCCAGCTCTACCCGGATGTCATCGATGTCCTCGACAATTTCATCCTGGTCAATTCCGCCCAGGTAGGCGTTGGCGAAGTTCCCCCCTGGGAAGAGTAGATGTTAACCGCCCTGCTTCCTGCCTGAGCACGTTATAATGCGGCAGGAAGCGAGTCCAAGATATCTCCCGGAAATCAACAATGAAAAATTTACTGCCCCCGGCCTGGGGCCTGATGTGTTTATTTGCCCTGAATTCAGGACTGGCTGCTGGGCCCGACAATACCGACGACTGGGACATATCCTTCAGTGGCAGCTACCGTGTTCGCTTCCAGACCATGGAGCATCCTTTCCGGACAGGTCTGACGGGCAGTGATCAGGGGCTGCAATTCCGTACCCTGGGCAAGTGGCAGGCAGATCACGGTCCGCTGACGCTTGTTGCGGAATTTCAGGATTCACGCACCGACCTGAACGATTCGGGCAGCTACCTGAACACCCTGGACATCAATGCCCTGGGCCCTCTGCAACTGTATGCCGCCTGGAACACGAATCATCTGAAAACCAGGGCAGGCCTGTTCACCATGGGCTATGGCAATCAGCGTCTGGTGGGACGCCATGGTTTCCGCAACACCATACAGAATTTTGCCGGTCTTCAAACCGAGTGGCTGCCGGAAGAGGGGAAATCATTATCCGCATTCTGGGTCATGCCCGTCCGGATTAAACCGGATGCCCCCGATGGACTGGAAAAAAACCGGATCAAACTGGACAAGGCCGATGAGACGCTCCAGTTGTTCGGACTTTATTACACAACCGTCCTGCCCTGGCACAAGCTGTCGCTGGAAACATACCTGTTCAGGCTTCAGGAATCCGACAAGGCTGACAAAGCACGTACCGCTGACAGAAGCCTGTATACCCCGGGTCTGCGACTGGTGAAATCACCGGCAGTGAAGCAATGGGATATCGAGATCGAAACGATTTACCAGTGGGGCGAGCGATATGGTTCAACCCGGCCTGAAGACACCATGGCACTGGATGTCGCTTCCTCCTTTATCCATGCCGGTCTGGGCTACACCTTTAACACCCCCTGGCAGCCACACCTGCAGGTGAGCTGGGATCGGGGCAGTGGAGACAAGCAACCGGGTGACATGGATTTCGAGCGTTTCGACAACCTGTTTGGTCCGCGCCGCGAATACGGTCCCACAAGCATTTACGGCATACTCGGCCGCAGCAACACCAATTCCACCCAACTGCGCCTGGAGATCAAGACCAGCGCAAAAACCGATGCCATGGTTGCCGTGCGTCGTAATCGTCTGGTGTCAGCTACTGACAGCTTCTCAAGCTCAGGCATCCGTGATGCTAGCGGATTGAGCGGCAACGATGCCGGGTATCAGGCCGAATTCCGGTTTCGCCACTGGCTGAAGAAGGATATTTTCCGTCTGGAAGCGGGCGGCGTGAAACACTTCAACGGTGATTTTTTCACGCTTGCCCCGAATGCCACTCATGAAGGTGACCCGGTCTATTTTTATACTGACCTGACCTTGTTATTTTAAGAACCCGCAAGTCCCGCGAGCTTGCAGAGATTCTTGCGGCAACCCTATACTGCCAGGGTATTTTTCCGGGAAATTATCATGAACAGGTTCCTTAGCCTCAGATTCACTTTCGTCATTTTCAGTCTGACTGCTTGCATGCAAGCCCTGCAGGCCCAGGACAGTGACCAGGGCATCGCCTCCCAGATCGATGACGGGATGCCTGCCGTGATCCAGCCGGCAAGGGATTTTGCCACGGCAAGCGAGCATTACCGTTATCTGCAGGAGGCGGCAAACGGCGGCACGACTCACACGCGTAATACCCTACCCTCCTGGGACGGGCTGTGGACCAGCGGCAACAACACCATGCCATCTCTGTTTATAGAAGGCGGCTCACTGATGTCGGCTATCACCCCGGGAGGCGAAATCCGCCCCAATGTCCTTACACCGCCATACGAACAACAGTTCAGGGAACGCCGCGCAGAAATGGAACAGTATGGCGAACAGCTCTACGACCGGCTGACCAATTGCGAATACCCCGGGATGCCTCGTTGGCTCTGGGAACCTTACATCAAGGAATTCGTGCACTCCCCGGCGCAGTCCTGGATGATGAATGACATGATGAATGAGACGCGCCGCATCTACATCAACCAGGAACATGCCAACATTGACGCCCAGCATTCCGCTGATGGCGACAGTATCGGTTTCTGGGATGGTGACAAACTCATTATCTGGACCAAATGGATTAATCCCGCCGATTACCTGCGAGGCATGCCCCTGACCAGCAACCAGTTTGAGTTGGTGGAAACCTGGCAGCAGGTCACCCGCGAAGATGGCTCCAGACAACTGGTCACCCAGGTAACCTTTTATGACCCGATCGGTCTGGTGAAACCCCTGTCAGCTGTTTATACCCATGACGCCAGACCGGAATTATCTGCCGTTGGTGTAAGAATCAGGAATTGGGAATGCTCCACCAGCAGCAACTCCTACAAGGCAGAGGACGGCTCCACCCAGTTTTATCTGCCAGGCGATCCAGAGTACAAGGATCCCAGGGGCTACTCCCAATTCCCGGACCTGCCCGGGCAATCCTTTGATCCCATTTTCGATCCCGGCAACTGACGAATCAACAACAGGAATCATTGATCCATGAAAACGCTCATTTCGGTGATAGCTATTATCGCAGCCAGTATGCTGCCCGGCATGCTCTATGCCCATCATTCCTTTGCCATGTTCGACCTGAAACAGCATATGCTGGTTGAAGGCCGGGTGACAGACTGGCACTTCAACAGCCCGCACAGCTGGCTGTATATAGAGGCTCCGGATGCCTCCGGTGAAATGCAGACCTGGAGTTTTGAAGGTGCGGCCCCGATCCATGCCGTGCGTCAGGGGGTGACCGGCAATACCTTCCGCAAGGGCGAAAAGGTCAGGGTCGTGATGAGTCCTATCCAGGATGGCCGCAATGCCGGTGCCATGTGTTTTGTGGTAAAAGAGGATGGCTCGATTGCCCAGCCCAATGACGGCGTTTGCAATGCCCAGCAGAATATCGGCCGCTGGCAGGCCAATGGCTGGCTGGATAACGGCGAACACCTGGACGCGCACCCCACCAGCGACTGACCCGGTTTATTTATCAAGAGCAGCTTACCAACATGAGTGATAACCGACCCTGGCCCCAGGATGGCCGTGAACGCATGATACTGCCCCAGCCAGTGGGTACCGTGGGCACAGACCTGGGAGACCGCCGCAGTGAAATGCTGGCAAAAGTGGACGACAAACATGTCTTCATGATGGGCGACAACCCTGCCCTGCCCCGCATGCCGGAAAAACCCTGTCTGCAGGATTTCTTCCGCTATCGCATGAATGAATCCACTTACCGCCATCTGGTGGAAGCCGCCAAACGGGCCTATGACAACCATGAACCCGACAAGGTCATCATGGCCTGCCTGCTGCATGACATCACCAATGCCTGCCTGATCCGGATGGACCACGGCTATTATGGTGCCCAGCTGATCGCCCCCTACGTGGAAGAGGAAGTGGCCTGGGCAGTGAAATACCATCAGTCCCTGCGCTATACCCCTGACCCGGCCTACAACTATGAATATCCGGAACTGTACCTGAAACTGTTCGGCGAGGATTACGAGCCATCAGCCTATATCAAGCGGGATGCCGCCTATGCCATGCAGCATGAATGGTATGAAACCTCACGCAAGGTCACCCTTTATGACCTGTATTTTTTTGAGGAACTGGACGAGCCCGTCACTATCGACTTTTTTGACGATATCATTGCCCGCAACTTCCGCCACCCGGAAGAGGGGCTGGGGATGGATGACTCCCCATCCGCCCACATGTGGCGCACCATGATTTGGCCGAACAATTTCCTGTAGCCTGCCCCCTTTTCAACACCATCCTGCCGACCCGTTTCCGGGTCGGCATAGCCCTAACCAAGCGGTACAGATCAAGGAATTCCTGCTTTTTCAGGAAAAAAGGTTAAAACCATCGTAAAACTTTTGTATTTTTCTACAGCAGTTCTAAGATGCGCATCCGACGATCCCGTCATTCAACACTTAAAGGAAAGATCATGGTTCCCCTCAAAGCAATAACCCGTACCGCCTTAATGGCCTCTGTTCTGCTGTCATCCAATCTGTTGATGGCCCAGGAATATGACAACAGCGCCAATATCTCTGCTGGTATCGTGGGTTACTTTTTTGACTCCAAACGTAACCAGGACGACGACATCGGTGTAACCGTAGGCGGCGAACTGCCCCTGACCGGACGCCTGTCTACCGCCATTGATTACTACACACTGGATTCCGATGTTGATACCGGCAGCACGGCTGAATCCGATCTGGATTATTACCGGGTAGGCCTGAACTATCACCTGAACCAGATCAGTGGCTGGCAGCCCTATGCCGGTATCGGCCTGGGCAAACTGGAAATCGAACAGGACCTGTTTCCTGCCAACGACCACAATCACTCCACCTGGGACATCGCCCTTGGCGTAAAGCGCCGCATCAGCGACAACTGGTTGGTTCGTGGCGACTATAAAATGATCTTTGGCGACAATCCCAGCGCCCAGGACTCTGCCGTATCCGTTGGCCTTGCCTATGCTTTCGGCGGCAGCAAGCCCGCTGCTGCCCGACCAGCAGCCGCTGCTGTGGCAGGTGACAGTGACAATGATGGTGTGCCGGATAATCGTGATGCCTGCGCCAATACCCCGGCCGGCACCCGTGTGGACAGCCGCGGCTGTGAACTGGACAGCGACCGTGATGGCGTAGTGGATTCCCGTGACAAGTGCCCTGACACACCAACCACCCTGGCTGTTGATGCTGATGGCTGTCCGATCCTGGAACGCGCCCAGCGCCGTGTTGAACTGAAGGTGAACTTTGATTTCGACAAGAGCGACGTCAAACCCCAGTACGATCGTGAAATTGGCGAGTTTGCCGACTTCATGGAAACCTACAGCAATACCAATGTGCTGATTGAAGGCCACACCGACAGCCGTGGCAGCGATCAGTACAACCAGGGCCTGTCAGAGCGCCGCGCCAACGCCGTGCGTGACGAGCTGGTCAACGAGCACAATATCAGTGCTGGCCGTATCGATACGATTGGTTATGGTGAAGGCCGTCCGGTGGATACCAATGACACTGACGCGGGTCGTGCCAACAACCGCCGCATCGAAGCCGTTATCTCTGTCGATGTCGAGGAACAACGCAGACGTTAACAGCAGTCTACAACCATAAAAAAACCCCGCAATGCGGGGTTTTTTATGCTCGACAATTTGGCTTACCTTCCCGAATACATGTAATCCTTGCTTTCTGTCAGCTTGCGGTTATCCACATAGTTTTTCAGGAGCCGCTGTATTTTTGGCAACAGGATACTGGTGGATCACTGATTCCCTTTGGCCAGTTCCACCAGCAGATCGGAATCAATCAATTCGGCTTCTGAAGTCCAGTTGCCAATCGACACCGAGAACAACTAATACGGGAAATTGACGTAAATCCCCTTTCCCTGTGCCACATTCCACCAGAAGTTATCCAGCTTCAGCCCGGCCAGAGCAAACTCAATCTCGATAAAACCGCGCGCGTATTCGGCACCATCCAGTAGATGTTCAGTGTAATCTTGCTGAGTGGCTGAGTTTGACATGGCAATTCCGAATCACCAGAGGACCTTTGACGGTTCCATTATATTAAAACACGCCAATCCAGTAGTAGGACTGCTTCAAAAATTCTGAATATTTTCGGAAAAACCCAGGCAAAGCTGGGTAATTTCCCCAGGTAACGTTGGCAAATTTCAGCAGGATTAAAGCCGGGAAACGCCTATCTGTAATAAGTCAGGCTGGCCAGCCACTCGTAGAAAGACACCCAGGAATCGGCATCGACCAGAACGGGATGCAGTAGTTGAGGAAGCACCACAACAACTGTACCGATGAGAGAAGCACGACTGATCCTGCCCAGGGTTCTCCAGTCATACAACACAATGGCAGCAGCCATGACATCCATGGTGAGGTAGGTCGCCAGCACGGGTAGCTCAAACATCTCCCACATCACCATGTACAGACGGTTTATTCCCGGCGGCAACAGGACAATGGTGGCGAACAGGATCAGACGCTTATGGTCTGCCGGAACCCGGACACGACGAATGGCCATGATGAAAAGTCCGCTGAAGCCGACAACCGCCACAATGGCCAGGTACATCAGGTTATAAAAATCCGAAACAGGATCTGCCACCTGGGATCCGGCAAACAGGACGGTAATGATGGTTCCCATCAAAATCACACCACTGCCGAGAAAGATGCCGAAGGTGCCCAGGGTACGATGCAAGCGCACACTCTTCATGTTGACCAGCACAGCCTGAATCACCAGAAGCAGCATCCAGCAGAAATAAAATGCCCCGTGTAAATGGACAACCGGCGGATAGGATTGCCCGGTACCGGCTGCTATGGGCTGCAGATAGGTCAGGCCGAAACCGGCAAACACAAAGAAGGCCATGGCCAGGGTGATGAGAAGGAAAAAAGAGGGAGAGAAAGCCGTCCGGGTATCCAGAGCTCCGGCGACATTGGTCATGACAACCTCCAGGGTCATTGCCAGGAGGTTGTTATGTTCCTCCATGCGATAGCGTCATTCTGCTATCGCTACTGTTCGGTGTCAAAAATTCCAGTAAAAAATCACGCTTTGGATTTGCCGGCTCTCTTTTGCCTGGATAATGGTTGCTGATGTGCTTGTTCCAAGCTCAGTGCAAATTCTTCTGAACTGAAACCTCCCCCCCCGGTTTGTTCGGCCCGTTGAGAATATAATGTTCCGCCTGCAGGCAATACCAGTCTTCAGGGGAGGCTACATAACGCATTTTTTCTTCAAGGCTGGCATTCAGATCTTCGACCTCATACACCACCGGAAAATAAATCGTAAAATCAGCCCCTTTGCTTGGTGCAGATTCCACATGGATATGCCCCTTGTTTGCCTCCAGTATCTGTTTCACTACCGACAACCCCAGACCATGACCGCGCTCTGATTGCAAAGACGCATAAGGCTTGAACAGGCAGCTTAGTTCATCCTTCGTCATGCCTTTGCCCTTATCAACTACCCTGACATAGTGATACTGGCCTCTTGGCAATATATTCTCCGCGCACTCCAGAAATACATGCCCTTCTCCGCTAAGGACTGTGCCGCAATAAATATTGATTGCACTATCTGCCTCACAGCGGCCATTCAAAATCAGTGCCTTCACGGCATTGGTGACCAGATTGAGCATGATCTGACGGATCTGCAACTCACTGACATGACAAACCTGCGGACTATGCCATGTCTGTATATTCAGTTTTAACAGTCCGCGCGTGGCAGCACGGAAAAGCGGAACCATTCCGGTAACGATCTCACCAATGTCGTGCTCCTGCAGAACAGGGCTCCCACCATCGGCAAACAGCAAAATCTGGTTGCTCAAGTCAGACAACTGGTCAAGGGCTGTCCTGATATCGGCAAAAAAGTTTTCGCACTCCTCATCCCGGTATATGGCAATGTTGTCCCTTATCAGGTCAAGACAGGCCCGCACAACCCAGATCATGTTATTGAAATCGTGGACAATATTTCTCGACATCTCACCCAGCATTTTCTGACGCTGGACTTCCGCCATTTTTTCCACTCTCAGGATTTCTCGTTTCTGCAACTGCACCTGCTCTGTCATATCCCGCAGACAAACAATGATCAGGTCTTCCTTTTGAAACTCCCTGAAGGGCGCTGACATAGGACTCAGACTGATGGCCACCGGTATCTCACTGCCGTTTTTATGGCGTGCCATGAGCACACTACCTGAACCCATTCCCCTGGGTTTGGGATTGGTTGCAAATGCTCTTCGATAACCAACATGCCTGGCCCGGTTGGATTGCGGCATCAAAATCTAAACCGGCTGCCCTTCAAGTTCGTCGACGGCATAGCCAAGCAATGAACATACATTGGCATTACACTTTTGAATGATGCCATCGCTGTTACAAAACAGGACAGCATCAGGAAACGCATCCAAAAATGCATCAGTGGTAAATTCAATACTCATATCCCCTCTCTCCATGACATTTTCCATGACATTGAATCCCTTATGGGAGGACCATGCTAAGCAGCAAATCAGTACCGGGTAAACCACACGTACCTGATGAAAAACCCCAGCACATCCAAATAAAACGTGCCGGATTTGTACAGCTTGGTCGGTTGAGGATATATAGTCTTTTACCTAAAGTTAGGTATAGCAAGTTGCTATCAACTTCTTATCTGAAGTAGCTGGTAATGATGAATAAATGCAGAAATTGTCCGATCCTGTCCCTGTGCAAACCTAGGACAAAACCATGGGTGGACAATTCCTGCAAGAACCGCCCCCACCGGAAGCACGTCTTACACAACCTTCAAACCCCAAGTTTTTTAAGTCTGTTTCAAAGACCATCGAAGAACATGCTGAACATTTGAAGGGGTCACCTATCGAAATCATCCAGATATCCAGAGGTGAATTTAATGGCAGGTCGACAGTGCTCGATCTGGGCGGCATAACGCTGGCTAACCGCCACGCCAATGCCCAATACATTGGCCAGGGGGCATTCACGGACATGGTTACGTTATTGTTCCCGTTACAGGATAAATCCTATTACACAGACGGGCTGTCCTGTTCAAAGAACAACTTTTCGATGAAAGCCAACAATGACGCCTTCAAGGTTGTGTTCCCTGAAAACTTTGAACACCTCGGCGTTTTTATCCACACCTCCATGTTCAGCAAATATCTTGCTGATCGCCAGGCGGATGAAATTTTTGAATTTTTGAAAACTCATCGCAATCAGACCATTTATGAAACTGACGGATTTCCTGGCCGCTATATGCACAACCTGTTCATCAATCTTGCCTCGCTGTATGAAGCGGCAGGACCTATCCCGATAGATCCAACCATTTACAAAAAAATGATCATCAATTTTCTGTATGAATATTTCTGTCTTATCTACAAACCCGTAAAACAGAAAAAGTCCAATCACGGCAGAATTGTCCAGAGAGGCATTGAACTCATTGAGGCATCAGATGAAATCATTCCCCTTAAAGCCCTTACCTCCGAGCTACATGCCAGCGAACGCACCATCCACAATGCCTTTGCCTCTGTACTCAATAGCACGCCCCACCAGATCATCAAAGCCCACTTCCTGCATAAAATCCGGGACTGCCTGTTACGCACCAATCTCAATGCATCCCAGCTTAACCTGCTGCTGTTAACCCGGTTCGTCACCAACTTCAGCCGCTTTAAACAGGAATACCGGGATTATTTCCATGAGTCCCCCAAGGACACCATGAATCGCTTGCAGCGACTGGCGATTGGTTAAATCTGAACTGTCATTATGGCAGGCAGGTTTCCATCGACAACGGATGAATAAAGCCTTTTGCTGATGGAGAAGCGCTAATCTGTTTAAGCGCGATGAAACCTTTTATGCCCGAAAAAATTATTGCGGGGATATTTTCAGGACCGCGCCAGGATTCTGGTCTGTCAGTACATACAGATTGCCGTCAGGGCTCGGCTGTACATCGCGAATGCGCTGGTGCAGATCCATGAGGAGCGGCTCACGGGCCAGCGGCACGCCTTCATCACTGAAAGTGATACGCTGGATGTGGCCGGTTTTGGGTGTGCGGCCCATGATCATGGATCCGACAAAGGTGTTGCCCTGCCAGTTTGGGAAGACATCCCCCGTGTAGAAACTCAGGCCGGATACGGCAATGGAGGGAATCCAGTACATGAAGGGCTGCTCCAGTCCTTCCCCTGACGTTTTATCACTGATCGACACGCCATCGTAATCCACGCCGAAAGACACCAGCGGCCAACCATAATTGGCGCCACGCTTGATAATGTTGATCTCATCACCACCCAGTGGACCATGTTCGTTTTCCCACAGGTCACCATTCACCGGATTAAAGGCCAGGCCCTGAGGACTGCGTACGCCATAAGCGTAGATTTCCGGCAAGGCATCATGACGACCTGTAAAAGGGTTGTCAGCAGGAACGGTACCGTCGTCATTCAGGCGTATCACCTTTCCTCCATGATCCATCAGGTCCTGCGCACGGTGTTCTTCCTGGCGTTCACCAATGGTCATATACAGTTTGCCATCAGGACCAAAAGCCATACGGCCTCCAAAATTGGTGGGTGACAAGCTCCAGGAATTGGCAACAAAGATTTCCTGCCGGTTTTCCAACCGGTTGCCGTTGAGCCTGGCGCGAGTGATGGCGGTGGTGCTGCGCTTGCCATCTTCATGGCCCTTGGCATAACTCAGGTAAAGAATGTTATTGCGGGCAAAATCCGGATGCAGGGTCACACCCAGCAGACCACCGAGAACAGTAATAGTTACTTCAGGTGTTCCACTGATGGCTTCTGCCTGAAGCTGACCATTTTTAATTCGACGCAGTCTGCCTGCCCGTTCGGTAACAAGCATGTCACCATCGGGCAGGAAAGCTATGGCCCAGGGATTGGAAAGTCCATTCGCGACCAGGTCGACACGAATGTTGTATTCAGTGGTTTCATAAAATTGGGGAAAGTCAGGCAGCGGTGGGGCAGCAGAAAAATCCTGGGCAAGCGCCAGGGGAGCAACCGTTGTTAATAAAAGACCAGTCAGCAGGTTTTTCATGGGTCACTCCCCTTTGCCAAAAAGAATTTACATTTTGTCGACGACGATCTCACCACCCTTGATGACCAGATCAACATCCAGGAGGTCAAAGAGGTTTTCAAGCGGGTTGCCATCCACAATAACCACATCCGCGATCTTGCCTGGTTCGAGGGAACCAATTTCATCTTCCATGAAAACGGATTTGGCGGTGCCTTCGGTCATGATCTTGATGATGTCCTTTTCCGAAAATACCAGGAACAGGGTTTTGAGCTCATGCTTGAGGGTTTCACGCGGCGCGTATGTGGTGTCTGTACCAAAACCATAGGTGATACCGGCATTCCACAGGAGGCGGGCATTGACAGGGCCCATGCCGACACTGCTCAGTGTTTCCCAGTTGTAGGGGTAGGCATCACGGAAAATCGGCTGGTTGTTTTCATCATAGAAGATACCCAGTGTGCCCAGGGAAGAGACCATGGGAATACCGGCATCGGCAATCATCTGCGCTTCTTCTTCTGTCAGCTGGCCAATATGCGGTGTGTGCACCAGGTGGTCAGGCTTGGCCTTGATCACTTCCAGCACATCCCATTTGCCGACCGCATGAACAATGGCTTTCATGCCATGCTTGTGGGTTTCGTTGACCATCAGCGTGAGGGAGTCCACTTCCGGGCCGCCTGGTGTGGTGGTAACCACGGTCTTGGTGTAATCAAAGCCGGCATCTGCGGCGTTCTGAACGGCATTGATGATCACTTCATCCGGGATTTTGCCGGCAGGTTCTGTAGGCCGGTGAGGTGGACGGGAAACGTCGGTTCTGGCCGGGTCCGTGGTCGCTTCCCCGGGGGGCAGCACATTCACAGGGACAAACGCACCAGCCGTGATGCGCGGACCTTTCATTTCACCCTCATTGATCATGCGGCGCAGTTCGAGAATCTGCGGCGCGTCAATGGCAGACAGCACGGTGGTGAAACCGGCTTCCAGGAATTCCTGCATATTGGCGGCAGCGGTGTTGGCCATCCACTCATCCGGATTGCCGCGAATAATGTGGCGATGCCCCTCGATAAAACCGGGCATGACTGTTTTGCCACCGGCATCCACTTGATGGGCATTAAGCGGCGGAACGATATTGCTGCCAACAGCGGCGATACGGCCATCTTCAATCAGGACGCTTCCCTGGTCCATTTCACCACCCAGTCCATCAATAATGTGGGCATTGGTAATGAAGATCACAGACTCGTCTACAGGGATATCCACCGTTTCACTGGTGTCTGTGGTGATATTGCTGCCCTGGTCAGAGCAGGCAGTCAGAAAAATGCACGAAGATACAAAAAGGGAAGCCAGTTTACGCATGGGATGTGACTCCTTGAAAGCGCCAGGATTAATCAGAAGGTTTGTTTATTATTTTTTATTGTTATCGGGCAAAAATAACACATTCCCTGAAAAATAACCTCCCGGGGTTTATCCCCGGGAAGCTATTGTCAGGACAGGTCCTGGCGCAGGGAATCAGCTACATTGGCCGGTACCGGCAAAGGGCCGATTTTGAAGCCTTCCAGGTCGCAGCCGGTAAAAAGTGCAGCCCCTTTTTTGGCCGCTGAGACCATATCTGCTGTCAGCTGAAAGCGCAGGAAGTGTACGCTGGAGGTCTTGGTGTCATTTTCCCGATCCATATCCTCGTCAGCTATGGCATACACCTTGTCGAACCCCTCAACCTGCATCCACACGAGATCTTCCACGTTCTTAAGTTCCTGCAGGCGCAGCTTCCGCTCTTCCACGTCCTCATATTCGATCATGAAGGTGGCCTTCCAGTTATCTCCATCTGGGATCAGCGGGTTGTAGGCACCCAGCTCATCCTGAATGCCGGCGGCCTCAAACACTTTTTCGATGCGCAGCATTTCCTGTATCTGGTATTTAAGGGTCAGGGCATCCTCGAACAGCAGGCGGGCGTGCGCATTCAGTGCCAGGTGACGGTTTTTCTTGTGGGCAAGCACCTGGGTACGGAATTCGGCTCTTTTTTCAGAATACTCTTCCAGTGACCACAGGTCTGCTCTGGTTAATTTGGTCATAATAATGGTTTCTTATAGATTCAAAAATTGACTGAAAACGGGGTCAGAGCCGGGAATAAACTGCTTTAGTATATATCTCTGTTGAATTCACGATTACAGGCATTTTCATGATTGTTCCCGGGTCTGACCCTCGGCTTTGACCGCCTGCGATCAAAGCCCATAAGCCTGGCGCAGCAGGGTCATGGGATGTTCGGGTTTATCCACTTTTTCCGACAGGTTGGCGATATGGGCTGCGGCCATGGGGCAGTCGGAAATGAAGTGGTCGGGATCCTGCTGGTCCACTTTCTTCACAATGGGCCGACCGATTTTCACGGCAATGTCGTGGGTTTCTTTTTTCACCGCATAGGTCCCATCATGGCCTGAACAGCGCTCCTGCGGTGTTACCTGGGTATCAGGCACCAGGTTAAGGATATCGCGGGTTTTCAAACCAATATTCTGAACCCTGAGATGACAGGCCACCTGGTAGCTGATATCGCCCAGGCCCTGTTTGAATTCGGTATTCAGCTCCCCTTCCTTATGGCGCAGGAACAGGTACTCAAAGGGATCGAAGAACGCTTTCTGCACTTTCAATACATCAGCGTCGTTCGGGAACAATAGCGGCAGCTCCTGTTTGTACATCAAGACGCAGGAAGGGATCGGTGCGGTCAGGTCATAACCCTCATCCACGAGTTTTGCCAGGACCGGGATATTTTTTTCCTTCAGCTCCCTGACGGATTCCAGATCGCCCAGTTCCAGTTTGGGCATGCCGCAACAGACTTCCTTTGGCACCAGTTCGATATGGATGCCGTTATGCTGGAAGACCTTGTAGAAATCCTCGCCCAGATGGGGAGAGTTGTAGTTGCCATAACAGGTAGCATAGAAGGCCACCTTGCCGGTAGTGCGACCCACTGCCTTCGGGGCAAGGGTTTTATCAAAGGCTTTCACCTGCTTGCGCAGGTTGTTGCGATAATAGGTTGGCACCGGGGCAGCATGGTGCACGCCAAGGGTGTTCTCCAGCACTTTACGGAAAGCACCATTTTTATTCAGCGCGTTTACCGTGACATCTACCAGTGGGATGGTCGCCATCCTGGCCACCTTGTCAGTGCTGGTCAGGGTTCGGTCACGGAACGAAGCACCGTTTTCCCTGAAATTATGAGCCTTGGCCCGCAGCATCAGGTGAGGAAAATCGATGTTCCACTCATGGGGGGGAACATAGGGACATTTGCTCATATAGCACATGTCGCACAGGTAGCAGTGATCCACTACCTTCTGGTAATCAGCTTTATCGACACCATCCACTTCCATGGTGTCGGATTCATCGACCAGGTCGAACAGGGTCGGAAAGGAATGGCACAGGCTGACACAACGGCGGCAGCCATGGCAGATATCGAACACGCGCTCCAGTTCCGCATACAGGTCATCCTTGTCCCAGAACTTCTCGGACTGCCATTCAACAGGATGGCGCGTCGGTGCTTCCAGAGAGCCTTCGCGGATGCCTTCTTTGCTTGCAGGTGTATCGCTCATGATCGTTATCTGTGAATTCTTGTCAGTGAATGGAAGAAAACCGTGCTCTCCCAGTTGACCAGGCACCCGGTTACCGCGATGCGATGACCGGGTGGTGGTTCAGAAGGACTGATTAGCCGTCGAGACCGTCCAGAGCTTTCTGGAAACGGTTGGCGTGGCTGCGCTCAGCCTTGGCCAGGGTTTCGAACCAGTCAGCGATTTCGTCAAAACCTTCATCGCGAGCTGATTTGGCCATACCCGGGTACATATCAGTGTACTCGTGAGTTTCACCGGCAATTGCAGCTTTCAGGTTGTCGGCAGTGCCGCCAATTGGCAGGCCAGTTGCCGGATCACCGGTTTCTTCCAGGTACTCCAGATGACCGTGAGCATGACCGGTTTCACCTTCGGCAGTTGAACGGAAAACGGCAGCAACGTCGTTGTAACCCTCAACATCGGCCTTGGCAGCAAAGTACAGGTAACGGCGGTTGGCCTGGGATTCGCCAGCGAAGGCGTCCTTGAGATTTTGTTCTGTTTTGGAACCTGCTAATGACATAGTTCACTCCTTAGACTTGATTACTACTTAAATAAACGTTTATTTGAAGCCCAAAGCTCCGTGAAGTTCAGAAAGCAGGTATATCCGCAACAGGGATACTTGCTTTCACGACTTACAGGGGAATATATAGCCGCATCAGGCATCTGTCTAATTGTTAATGCCAGGCCCTATCATTGGTTTTACCTATCAAAAACGAAACTCAGGATAGGTTTCAACCGACTTTCTGACTCCCGGTCATTTTACCGGCATGACGCTTCAGGCGGCGCACGGCAGGCACCACAATACTGCCTCCCAGGATTACCACACCGCTGACCAGCATAAGAATAATGATGTCCCAGAGGGGACGGCGGGGAAACAGGAACCCGAAGTCCAGGCCGTGCAATCCGTAATAACCCCAGCGGTTGCGCCGGTCCTGGATTTCAGCCTTGGTCATCTGTCCCAAAGAGGGCTCCAGGTACAGCCAGGTGGATAGCGGATCATCAAATTTGACCCTTAGCACGGGCAGGGACCTTACTGAACGGGGAAGCCCCAGATCGAAGCAATCCAGGGTGCGGTAATAGTAGCTGTCAGGCTCAACCAGCCATTGGCTTTCCACAATTGCTGCGCCCGGCATGGCCCGGGTGGCCATCGACTGCAGACGGTCTTCCTCAAAAGCGCGGAATGGTTCTGCCCTCAAGTCAGTGGCGGAAATCTGGGCATGCTCCCATTCCAGGGTCGGCGTGATGAAATCGAAAGCACTACGTGAATCCCAGTCCACCATTTCCTCATGGGTGGGCTTGCGATAGGCCAGGTAATAGAGCTTGCCATCAACGGGCAGCAGTTCAAGTTCGGCAATCGGAAATTCCTGGCCCAGCCTGGTCGCGGCATGTTTGACTCCTTCGGCGGTCAAAGAGGACAAATCTTGATGCGCCCCCTGCCCCTGAACACTTCGGGCGCCAGCCTGAATCTGTGGGGAGGTATACAGGGTTTCCTGGATACCCGGAATGACCCCCAGTGATATCAAGCCGCTGGACACCCAGGACAGCGCCATGATGCCAAAGATCAATCCCGCCCAGTGGTGCCACTGGTACCAGCTTTTATAGGGGGATCTGTAAGTCTCACCACTCTTTTTAATCCTTGGCACGACATTGAAACGCCAGATCCCCAGCACCAGCCCGAGCAATACCAGCCCCAGGGTCAGCCAGGCCAACCATTCCAGCAGCGGCGTCCACCAGGACGCCTGGCGGAAGAAAAACAGGGTGTGCATGTTGTAACCGGCAAAGCCCAGCAGCCTTGTCAGCGTGGTGGTTTTCATTACCGGCTCACCACTGTTGACCGACATGTAGTATTCGGTACCGGCGGCATCACCCAGGGCTATCCTGTGCATGGGCATGTGCGTCTGCAGCCCCGGGGAATGGGTGAACATGTCAGGCCCGGTGAGCGTGGTTTCGACGGTGAAACCGGTATTGTGCTCAGGTATGAAATTTTGCAGCCAGTTTATAGCGGCCTGCTCATCCAGGCCGGGCACCAGCTCACCGGTATCGGCGTACACCAGTGTCCAGCGGCCAAAAACGTTCCCGGTATTGATACGATAAACGGGACGATCCTCGTGCATGGAAATACGGAGCCGGAAAGGCTCGCCCGTCACGTTTGTGACCGCCTGGGCCGGTGAAATGCTGATGGATTCAACATCCAGCTCGGGTAAACGGTACAAGCGCTCCCCGGCATTCATGTGGGGAATGCCGGCATACAACAGCACAATACCGGACAGACTCCAGATGACAAACATCATGCCGACCAGAATGCCCAGCCAGCGATGAAAAAAGATCAGCGAAAACCGCCAGTTCAGAAATGACGACAAGGTCATCAGTTGCTCACTCTCTATACCCGGCTTTCTCCTGACCGGGCAGCAAGCATCGGAAATCGACGGACCGAATGCAACCGCCTGCATACAACTCCACCACATATCCACAATTCCGGAGATTGAAGATCCATGTACTATCTCCTGTATTTGCAGCCAGAGCTTAACAGGGCATAAACAGGCATGAAAAATCCGCGCAAGTTTTTTGCGCAGGACTTAAAATATGCCCTGCTTCTCCCGACATCCCGGTTGGGAAAGTCTGCCCGGATCACGGCAGTTTGATCACCCGCCATCCTCTGGTTTCCTTGCCAACATGAACAAATTTTTCAAACTTGCAGCTTCACTGATTACCCTGGTTTTCACCGTTGTACTGGTTGCCTTTCTGTATCTGGCCAATTTGGATCCCAACGACCACAAGACTTTCATTGCCGACCGATTCAGGGAGCAAACCGGCCTCGACCTGGAACTGAATGGCGAGATTCAACTGACCCTTTATCCCTGGCTGGGCGTCACGGTGAAAAATGTGGTCATCCACAA
>Ga0181593_10001417_pt1 | contig 21760 bp, 25 predicted proteins | sample 071ome_19_FD_133756 | JGI IMG/M metagenome (GOLD analysis project Ga0181593, IMG submission 133756) | Coastal salt marsh microbial communities from the Groves Creek Marsh, Skidaway Island, Georgia - 071413AT metaG (megahit assembly) | ecosystem: Environmental > Aquatic > Marine > Intertidal...
CCGCCTATACCGCGTCCTTCTCTCCGCCATAGGGCGCGATGTCGCGGGCGTCCATGTGCAGATGGATCAGCGCCGGGCCGTCATGCGCCAAGGCCGCGGCGAAGGCGGGGCGCCACTCAGCGGTGGCCTTCACGGTCCAGGCCGCCGCGCCGTAGCTCTCGGCCAGCTTGGCGAAATCGGGGCTGTCCATCACTGTGCCGAAGGCGTGCTCGTCGCCGTATTTGTCGAGCTGGCCCTTGAGGATGGAGCCGTGGACATTGTTGTCGCAGACCACGACCTTGATCGGCAACCGCTCCCGCGCAGCCGTGGACAGTTCCTGACCGCTCATCAGAAAGCTGCCGTCACCGGCGAAGGCCACGACCGGGCGCCCGTCATTGCTCGCCAGCATCGCGCCGATCGCGCCGGGAACGCCCGCTCCCATCGCGCCGCAGGCGGTGCCGCCCTGGGTCTGGGCCTCGCGGTAGTGAAAGAACCGATGCACCCAGCGGGCCGAACTGCCGGCGTCGGTCACCACGATCGCATTGTCGGGGAGCATCTCCCGCGCCTCGGCGGCGACCACCGAGGGATCTACGGCGCCATGGGCCGGATAGCTCCCGGCCGTCGAAAACGCCATGAAGGTCTCGTGCGCCGCGTCCCGCCATGCCGATCGCTCCGCCGAAGGCGCGGCGAGAGCGGTGGTAAGCGTTTCCAGGCTCGGCCCGATATCGCCGAGAACCTGGCGTGGCGCGGCGAAGCGGGCCAACACCGCTTGGTCGGGATGGATATGCGCCCAGTCGCGCCCGGCGGCGATCAAGCCTTCCTCGCGGCTGGTAATGCCGTCCAGCCGGCTGCCGACCACGCAGATCAGATCGGCCTCCTCCACCAGAGTGTTCTGATAGGCAACCGGGTTGATCTCCAGATGCCCCGCGTATCCGGGATGCAGATTGTCGAGCACGTCCTGACAGCGGTAGCCGCATAGGAGCGGCGCGCCGAGCGCCTCGACGAAGCCGCGCAAGGCCTCGCGCGCCGCCGACGCCCGCGCCAACTCCCCGGCCAGGATCAGCGGACGTTCAGCGGCGTTCAACGCGGCGGCGAGCCCCTCGAGCGCCGCCGCGTCGGCATTCACCTCGGCGCGTCGGAAGGCGCCCTGTTCCACCGGCGCCTCGACCTCCATCTCGCCGAATTCGCGCGGCATCACCACGACCACCGGGCCGGGTCGACCGGAGACCGAAATCTCCACCGCCAGCCGCGCCATCCGGGCCATTTCGCCGGCGTCCTTGGGCTCCAGCACGGCCTTGGCCATCGAGGCGAAGGCGCTGTGCGGATCAATCTCCTGAAACGCCTCGCGGCCCTTCATGTGACTGCGCACCTGGCCCATGAACAGCACCAGGGGGACCGAGTCCTGATAGGCGGTGTGCAGGCCGATCGAGGCGTTGGTGGCGCCGGGGCCGCGGCTCACGAAGACCGCCGCCGGCATCCCCCGGATCGCGCCATAGGCATTCGCCGCCAGGGTACCGCCGCCTTCCTGACGCACCGAGACCAGGCGCACCCGGTTGCGGTTCTTGCGCAGCGCCTCGAGCACCGCCAGAAAACTCTCTCCGGGAACCGTGAAGGCGGTATCCACGCCGGCATCGATCAAGGCCCCGACCAGGGCGGCTCCAGCTTCCATCTTTCCCCCTCGAGGCCGGCGGGCCCGGACGTCACGCCGCCGGGGGAACCGTGCCTTCTCGCGGATCGATCGGCACCAGGCCGGCCAATCCCGTCTCTTGCTCCAAAAGCGCCGCCGCCGCGAGCAGACCGGCCTCGCCATAGGGCCTGCCGACCATCTGCAACCCGACCGGGCGCCCATCGCCGGTGAATCCGGCGGGCAGTGATAGCGCGGGAGAGCCGCTTAGGGTGATCGCGGACGTGATAAGCGATCCGGCGATGTAGTTGTCCACCGCCTGACCATCGATCACCGGCGGATAGCGCAGGGTCACGTCGAAGGGCGGCACCGGCGTGCAGGGCAGCAGCAGGAGGTCATGGGTCTCGAAAACCGCCGCCATCCGTCCAAAATACGCCGACCTCTCCCGCTCCGCCCAGGCAATATCGGAAGCGCTGAGCGCCAGCCCCTTCTCGGTGTTCCAAATGATGTCTTGCTTTAGTAGTTCGCGGTGGTTCTCCAGATCCGCCTCGCGGTTCACCACGAAGATCAGGGCCCGCAGGATCTGAAAGGCCTCGTCGATTCGCCCGGGCTCGGGACAGGCCTCGACGACTTCTACGCCGATCTTCTCGAGCTTCAGCGCCGCCGCCTCGCAGATCTCGCGGACCTCGCGATCCACCGCCGCCGCGCCGCCGAGATCCGCCGTCCAGGCGACCCGCTTGGGACGAACCGATGCCTCTCCCGCCAGAGCACTCTCCACGGCCTGAAGAAAGGGCTCGTCCGGCGCGCGGCGGGTCAGCGGGTCGCGCGGATCGACGCCGGCCATGGTGTCGAGGAACAGCGCCAGATCGCCGACATCGCGGGCCATCGGCCCCTCGACCGAGCTTGGGCTATATAGATTGGTCGCCGTGCCGCGGGTCACCCGCCCCGGGCTCGGCCGCAAGCCGACGACCGAGCAGAACGCCGCCGGCTTGCGCAGCGAGCCGCCGTGGTCCGAGCCATGCGCGAGCCAGATCTCTCCCGTCGCCAGCGCCGCCGCCGCGCCGCCGGAAGAGCCGCCGGGCGTGAGCGACGTGTTCCAGGGGTTGAGGGTACGCCCGAACACCTCGTTGAAGGTATTGCCGCCGGCGCCGAATTCCGGCGTGTTGGACTTGGCGAGCACGATGCCGCCGCGTCCCTCGATCCGCTCGACCAGGGGATGCGACGTGCTCGGCACCCGGTCGGCGTGGATCGGAGAGCCGAAGGTGGTGCGCACCCCCGCCACGTCCATGAGATCCTTGATCGCCACCGGAAGGCCGTGCAGCCGGCCGCGCTTGTCGCCATCGCCGAGATCGGTCAGGCGTCGGGCATGATCGCGCGCCCGCTCGGCGCAGACGGTCGGCAAGGCATTGATCGCGGGCTCCACCTCGGCGATCCGCGCCAGGGCCGCGTCGATAAGCTCCAGCGGCGAGATTTCCCGCGCCGCGAGTCGGCGCACGGCCTCGCGGGCGGAGAGCGCCGTCAACTCCCTCATGTCGCTCATCGAGGCGTTACCGGGTTTTCGCGGCGATGAAGGCCCCGGCCTTGGCGACCGCCTCGCGTCCCTCGGAGAGGATCGGCGCGAAGAGTTGCCAGACATGGATCATCCGGTCCCAGACCTCCAGTTCCACCGACACGCCGGTGGCCTTCATCTTCGCCTCCAGCCGGGTCGAGTCATCCAGCAGGGTCTCGGCGTCGCCGACCTGGATCAGGGTCGGCGGCAGGCCGGAGAGATCCGCGTAAAGCGGGCTGGCGAGCGGGTCCTTGGGATCGCCGCCGGCCATGTAGAGATCGGTGTACCAGAGCAGCGCCTCCTTCTGGACCATCGGGTCGACCTCGGCGCGGCTGGTCATTGACTCCCCCTCGCCCAACAGATCCACCCAGGGCGAGAAGCACACCGCCGCCGCCGGAAGCGCGATGCCCCGATCCCGGAGCGCCAGCAAGGTGGCCACGGTAAGGCCGCCACCGGCGGAATCCCCGGCGATCGCCACATGCTCGGGCTTCACACCGCTTTCAAGCAGCCATTGATAGCCGGCGACCGCGTCCTCCAGCCCGGCGGGGAACGGATGCTCCGGCGCCAGGCGGTAATCCATCGACAGCACCCGCGCGCCGGACGCCTTGGACAGGTCATAGGCCAGGACCTTGTGGGTGTTGACGCTGCCGATGACATAGCCGCCGCCATGCAGATAGTAGATACAGCGCGCGGCATCGGCGCCGGGGGCCGAGATGAACTCCCCCGACACGCCGTTGGCGGTGACCTTCTCGGACTGGAGATCATCGGGCGAGGGCAGGAAATCGGCGAGCTTGTCGAAGCGCTCGCGCAACAGTTCCGGCGTCGGGTCCGGCGGTTTCGGCTTGGATTTCAGCAGCTCGATCAGCGTGTTGAGTTCCTTGTCGGTCATGGCGTCGCCCTTTCCTATTCCGCCGCCTCGCCCCGGACCTCGTCCTTCCAGGTCTTGAGGACCGGCAGGACTTCCTTGGCGAAGAGTTTGATCGATGACTCGGCGAGCTCATACGGGATGCCGCCAAACCGAAAGGAGGTGGCGAGCTCGAAATCGCCGATCATCTCGCGGCGCTTCTCGAACTCCCGAAGAATCCGGTCCGGCGTGCCCCAGACCGCCGCCTGCATGAAGCCGTCGACCATGCCCTCGATGCCGACTTTCTTGGCCACCTCGACCTTGGCGGCATAGCTGTCATAGCCGCTGATCTTGGAGAAATGCTCGCCCAGAAGCTCGTAGTGATCGTAGTTCGAATAGACGAAGGTCCCCATATATTGCCGGCTCTGTTCCTCGGCGCCCTCCATGGTCGGGGTGCAGACACAGAAATCCGCCGTCAGCGGCGGCGGGCCCGGGCGGCCGTGATACTCCTCGAAAAGCTCGGCATGCTGCTTGATCTGCGGCAGCCGCTTCTCCCAGGGGCGGTCGGCGAACATCACCATGCGACCGCCGAGCTTGGCGGCGGAGACCACCGAATCCTCGCTCGAAGCGACGGCGTAGATCCGCTCATCGATGGGAAAGCGCGGGCGCGGACGGATCTCGACCCGCGGTTGTTTGTAATGCTTGCCGTCGGCTTCCATCCAGCCGGTGCGCATCGCCTCGACGATCAGGGCCGCGGCCTCGTCAAAGCGCTCGCGCGATTCCGTCATGGTGGTGCGGAACCCCTCAAATTCCCGGCGCGCCAGCCCCCGCCCCATGCCGAGCCGCAGCCGCCCGCCGGAGAGATGATCCAGCACCGCCGCCTTCTCGGCCACCCGGAGCGGGTCCTGCCAGGGCACGATGATCGCCGCCGTGCCGACATCGATATCCGGATACTTGGCCGTCAGATACGACATGACCTGGAGATTGTCCGGACAGAACGAGTAGTCGCGGAAGTGATGCTCCACCGCCCAGAGACAGTCGAAACCCGAATCCGCCGCGATCCCGGCGATCCGCAACTCCTCGTCCCAGACCTGCTCGTCGGTGACGCTTTCCTCGCAGCCGTATTTGGTGAAAACCATCTGCAAGCCGATATCCATGCTCGCCTCCCGCGCGGTTGATCCCGGTATCTCCGTTCAACCGGAAGGGTCGCGCGAATAGCGGGCCGGGCCAAGCCGAAATGTGATACTTGATCAACCGACCGCGACGCCCGGCGAGCCCAATTGCCGCCCAAACATAATGTTATGTGGGCGCGCGCCGCCGCCCGTGCTCTAATGGCCGCGGGAGACGGCATGAGCAACGGCGCGGATCGGGACGGAAAGTCGGGCGGCTGGCGCTGGAGGAATATCGCCGCGGTCGTCGGCGTGTTCGGGCTCGGCGGGTGGTTGATTTGGAGCCAAACCGACCTGAGCTTGGCGGACTTTTGTACCCTCCTGACATACGTGGGCCACAAGGATCAGGTTGCGGCTTGCGCGGCGAGCAATGGCGGCTTCTACCTTGGCGCTGGACTCCTTTTGATCCTGATGGGTCTGGTTTGGTTGGTCCTGACCAAATACAAGGCGGCCAGCGAGGGTTTTGCCTTGATGGCCTCCCATATCCTCGGATTCGTGAAGTATTCCACTCCCGAAGAACCATCGCCCGCGCCAATCGCGGCGGTCAGGGAAAGTGATCTCAAGTTTCTGAAGGAACTCGCCGACGAGGGTAGCCTGTCGCCGGAACAGGCGGAACATTTCCAACAACTGAAATCCGCCCTCGCCGACCAAGCGCTCACCCGATTGCGCGCCGAGGCGGGCCCATCGGAGTCCGAGGCCGACGCCCAAGCGGACACCGCCATGACCGAGGCGGTCGAGGAAGCCGTTGAGCAAGGCTCCGACGCACAGATCGAGGCCATGCGCTTTATCGGTGCGGGCGACATCCCGTCCGGTCTCGACCGCCTCGCCGCCGCCGCCGAGACCGCGACCACCAACGCCGTCGCGCTCTGGCGCCAAGTCGGAGAAATCGCCTATCCCGTCGACACACGCCGCGCCCGCAACGCCTATGAGCGGGTGATCGCGCTCGGATCGGTTGATCCGTGGGATTACATTTTCCTGGCGCGACTCCAGGTCGTCGCGGGTAACCTGGATCGCTCGATGGAGATCGCGACATCGGGTTTAACCCTTGCGTCCCTGGCGGTCCGGGACCGATCCGTCCTGCTTAACGAAGTCGGCGACGTGCTGGTCGACAAGGGCGATCTCGACGCCGCCCTCAAGCGGTTTCAAGAGAGCTTCGAGATCCGAGAGGCCCTGGCCCGCGATGATCCGGGCAACGCCGGATGGCGACGCGATCTCGCCTTCACCCATGCCAATGTCGCCCTGGCCGGCGGCGATCCGCGCATCCATTGGGGCGAGACGGTGGCGATCCTCGAGGCCCTGGCGGCGGAAGGGAAGCTGGCGTCCCGAGATCGGTGGGCTTTGGAAGACTCGCGCGCCCAACTCGCCGCTCTAGACGACGCTTCCGGCTAATACCTCCCCCGCGCCTCGCAATTTGCACTGCCCGCAACAAGCGGCGCGTTCCATGCGAAAATGGTGGTCCGAGCCCGTGGGCTCCTCACCCGATCTGAAATCGTGCCTTGACCGACCACGCCGCCCCCGCATCGGAGTCGTTTCTGCATCGCTACATCATGCTGGCGACGCTGACCTTCGTGACCATGCTGTACACGATGACGGTGATGATCGCGAACGTGGCGCTGCCGAAGATGCAGGGGACCTTCGCGGCGACGGTGGATCAGATCGCGCTGGTGCTGACCTTCAATATCGTCGCGACGGCGGTGGTCACCCCGGCCTCGGGCTGGCTCGCCTCCAGGTTCAGCCGGCGCTCCCTGATGCTGTATTGCGCGATCGGCTTCACCATCGCCTCGGTCTGTTGCGGGCTGGCGCAGAATCTGGAGCAGCTGGTGTTCTTTCGGATCCTCCAGGGCGGGTTCGGGGCGCCGCTAGTGCCGGTCTGCATGGCGATGATCCTGGATATCTTTCCGCGCGAGGAGCACGGCACCGCCACCGCGATCTTCGGCATGGGCGTGGTGTTCGGGCCGATCATCGGGCCGACCGTCGGCGGCTATCTCTCGGAGGAGCTGGGCTGGCGCTGGGTGTTCTTTCTGCTGGTGCCGTTCGGGGTGCTGGCCATCGCCTGCATCATCGCGGTCATCGACGACCGCAAGAAGGCGCCGGAGACCAAGCTGGACTGGACCGGCCTGGTCTCGCTGTCGATCGGCATCGCGGCGCTACAGCTGATGCTCGACCGGGGCCAGCGGCTGGACTGGTTCGACTCGCCCGAGATCATCCTGGAGGCCCTGATCGCGGCGGGGGCGCTTTATATCTTCCTTGCCCATACCTTCACCACCAAGCAGCCGTTTCTGGACCCGCGCATCCTGCTCGACCGCAACTACGCGCTGGGGATCATGATCACCTTCCTGTTCGGCATGGTGCTGTGGACGCCGCTGATCCTCTATCCGCCGATGATGCAGGGCTTGCAGAACTATCCGGAGAACGAGATCGGCCTCTATCTGGCGCTGCGCGGGCTCGGCACGCTCTGCGGCTCGACGCTGCTCGCCTTCATCAACCGCTGGTTCGATCCCCGGCTGATCCTCACCATCGGGTTTCTGCTCCAGGGTATCGCGGGGTGGTACATGGCGGCCTTCGACATCAATCTCTCGGCCTTCGAGCTTGCCTGGACCAACGCGCTGGCCGGGCTCGGGGTCGGCTTCGTCTGGGTGCCGCTGACCCTGATCACCTTTTCGACCCTGTCCAAGGACAAGCTGAACGAGGGCAGCGCGTTTTTCCACCTGGTCCGCAATATCGGCAGTTCGATCTCGATCTCGCTGACCATCGCGCTGGTCATCCAATCCTCGTCGATGAGCTATGCCGACCTCACCGGCTTCGTGTCGATCTTCGGCGAGTCGAGCTCGGTCATGGCGCTGAAGGGCGCGCCGACACCGGAGACCGCGCCTGAACTCATGCGCCTGTCGGGAGAGATCAGGCGTCAATCCCAGATGATCGGCTATATCAACGCCTTCACGCTGTATACGATCCTCGCCTTCTCGGTGATCCCGCTGATCATGCTGGTGCGCATGCCCAAGGAAGAGGCGCCGGTCGCGGCGGAATAGAAAAGCGGACGGATCTACCGACGAGGCTACCCGTCTCGCCGGTTCGGGATTAGCATGACATTCCCCCTGCGTGACAAAGCCGCGAGGTTCCGATGCCCTCCGATATCGCCACCCTTGATCTGGAATATCTTCGCCATGGCGAGCGGGCGATGATGCTGACCCTGCACAAGCCCGCCGGCGACGGCCCCCACCCCTTCGTGGTCGATCTGCATGGCGGGGCCTGGAACAAGGGCGACCGCTCGGAAAGCGCCGGTCGCCGCGCGGTCCTCGCAGAGGCGGGCATCGCGGCCGCGGCCCTGGATTTTCGCCAGGCGGCGGACGGCTATCCAAGCTCCCTCGTCGATATCAATTTCGCGCTGCGTTGGCTGAAGGCGAAGGCCGGGAAGTTCGGCCTTGACCCGGCGCGCGCCGGTATCGTCGGCCAATCCAGCGGCGGGCATCTCGCCATGTTGGCGGCGATGCGTCCCGACGATCCCCGCTATGCCGCGATCCCGCTGCCGGAAGATCTATCGCCTCGGGACGCGCCCTGGGATGCAACCGTGCGATGCGTGGCCATGACCTGGCCGGTGATCAATCCCCTCTCGCGCTATCGTCACGCCCTGCGCGAGCGGGCAAGCGCCACGCCGCCGAGCTGGATCGGCGATATTCCCGAGCGCCACGACACCTATTGGCGAACCGAGGATGCGATGGCCGAGGGCAACCCGACAGTGGCGCTGGAGCGCGGCGAGACGCTCCGGACCCCGCCCGCGCTGTGGGTCCAGCCCCGGCCAGACCCGGTGCATGACTACAACGACCCGGACTCGGATTTCGACGGCAACGAGCCTGACCGCTTCGCCGCCCGCTACCGCGCCCGGGGTGGCGAGATCGAGATCCGCGAGATCAGCCCGGCCGATCGCGCCACCGGGAGGCCCCATCACATGGTCGCTGAATTCTGCCGCGGGCACCTGATTTCGGGCGATCATTCCGGAACCGAGGCTTCCGCCGCCTGAATTTGTGATAAGCTGCGCGCAACAACCGCTGGAGGAGCATTATGGGATATACATTGGAACAATTCGCGAGCGATTGCCGCGAGGCGCTGCTCAAGGACTCGGGCCCCGACGGTATCGAAGTCGTTCGGCAATATGTCGGCAAGGCCTGCGTCGACGAGGATTTCATCGCCACGCATTTCGGCCCCGACAACAACGACCCGCGCAAGCTGATCTACGAGGACCCGGACCTCAAATTCTGCATCTTCACCCATGTCCACGACGGCGCGAAGACCAGCCCGCCGCATGACCACGGCCCCGCCTGGGCGATCTATGGCCAGGCCGCCGGCACCACCGAGATGACCGATTGGCGCTGTGTGACGCCGCCGTCCTCCGATACGCCGGGCATGGTCGAGAAGGTACGGACCTACGAGCTGCCCCCCGGCACCGCCTATGCCTATCAGGTCGGCGATCTGCACTCGCCGCATCGCGAGGGCGCGACCAAGCTGATCCGCATCGAGGGGATCAACATGGACGGGGTTCAGCGCGACGCCTTCATGGTCGCCGCCGAGTAGCCATATCCGCGTTCCGGCGGGGCGGCTCTAGGCCTGGCCGGGCCGGGCCGCCCCGTTTGCCGTTGAGGGCATCACGACGCCCCTAAAACATTCCGATGACGCCCTTGGAACAGCAATTCGGGCGCGCCGGGACTAACACTTCGGGAAAGAGTGTTTACCTGGAGTGACCGATCATGGCTGTTCTGGATATCGACGCCGCGAGCGCGAGTGTTTCCGCGCCGCTTGGCCAGGCCCGCGGCCTGCCGAATGCCTGCTACACCGACCCCCAGTATCACCGCGAGGAAGCCCACGATCTGTTCGCGCGGACCTGGACCTGTGTCGGGGTCGGCGCCGATATCCCCGAAGCCGGCAACATCATGCCGGTGGCCGCCGCCGGCACGCCGATCGTTCTGGTGCGCGACAAGAACGGCGCCGTCAACGCCTTTCACAACGTCTGCAGCCATCGGGGCGTGCAACTGGTCGACGCGCCCGGCAAGCGCAAGCCCGTGCTGCGCTGTCCGTATCACTCCTGGACCTACGGCCTGGACGGCGCCCTGACCCACACGCCGATGGTCGACGGCCCGGACAAGCATGAATGCGCGCTGATCGACAAGGCCTCCCTCGGGCTTCGTCCGGTTCGGGTCTCGCTTTGGAATGATCTGGTTTTCGTCAATCTCTCGGGCGACGCGCCGTCACTGGCCGATCACATGGCGCCGCTGGACGCGCGTTGGGCCGCCTATGATTTCTCCAACATGCGGCACGCGGCGAATTGGGAGCTGACCCTCAACGCCAACTGGAAGCTGGCGATCGAGAACTTCCTCGAATCCTATCATCTGCCCTGGGTGCATCCGAGCCTCAACGACCGCTCGCCGATCGACAAGCACAAGCACGTCTTCATCTCGGACAACCACTTCGGCCAGATCACCGATCAGTTCGCCGCCGACAAGGTCGACGCCAGCCCGTTCACGCCCTTCCCGGGCCTGACCCGCGCCCAGGAACTGTCGGGAGAGTATCCAATCATCTTCCCGAACGTGATGCTCGGCATCCAGCGTGACCACTTCTACTGCATCATCACCGACCCGCTCGCCCATGATCGCACGCGGGAGCGCGTGCATCTCTACATGGTCGGCGACGCGCCGGACCGCCCGGACTATCAGCCGGCCTTCGACACCCTGATAGAAACCTGGAAGGAAGTGTTCGAGGAGGATATCTGGGTCGTCGAGCGGATGCAGCTCGGCCGCGCCTCGGACGCCTTCGGCGGCGGCGTGCTAACCCCTTATCACGACGACCTGACCCAACGCTTCATGCAACGGGTGACCGAGAGCCTCGCGGGTTAGAGCGACGGGTTCGCTTGCGGGTCACCCGTCGCCCTGGCGAACTCCGTCCCCTTCCACCGTCGCCCTGGCGAACGGCAGGGCCTCGAAAGCATCCGTGTGATCAAACGACTACTATCTCGGCAACCATCGCGAGGTCCCGCCTTGCGCCAGGACGATGGGTTGGGCAAAGGCCCCGTCCGGAAACAACACCACGCCATGCATTCCACCGCCGCCCTGGCGAACGGCAGGGCCTATCGGCATGGGCCACAAGGCTGAAAACCGGTCGCCTCGGGTAACCATCGCGAGGTCCTGCCTTGCGCCAGGACGACGGGTTTGGCAAAGGCCCAATCTTGAAACAATGCCATGCCCCACACTCCCCGGTCGCCCTGCCGTAGGCCAGGGCTTCTGGCGAGGACGAGTCAGCCGCCGCGTCGAGCCGGGACTTGGAACACCCGTGCAAGTCAATCCATTGAGGCAAAAGTCCTTGCCTACGCAAGGGCGACGGCCCCTTACCCTCCACGCCCCGTCTTGCCTACTCGAACACCGCCACCGCGCGGATCGGGCTGCCGGTGCCACCCTTGATCTTGAGCGGGAAGCCGATGAACCGGAAGCGCCCCTTGCCGACCAGCTTGTCGAGATGCATCAGGCCCTCCATATGGGTGATACCGCGTTCGGCGCAGGCGATATGGGCCTTGAAATTCGCCTCGCCCTCGGGTGCCGGGCTGATCGCCTCAACACCGAAGGCGACGATGCCCCGATCGGCCAGCCAGTGAACCGAGTCCACGTGCAGTCCCGGAAAATCGTGCAGATAGGCCGGCGTGCCGAACAGCCTGTCATTGACGCCCATATGCAGCATCACCGTGTCCCTGGGCTTGATCTCCTGTCCCGACGCGGCCAAGGCGGCCTCCATCTCGGCAACGGTGATCTCGTGCTTTAGCGGCACATGGCTGAGGTCCAGGCAAATCGCCTCGGTATAGAAATCCTCGAGCGGCACTTCGTCGATCGACGGCGCGTCCGGCGCGGGATTGAAATGACAGGGCGCGTCCACATGGGTCGTAGAGTGATCACTCATGGAAATCGACAGGGACTTGGAGGTGAAACGGGTCTGGCCCGCCGTCTTGACCTCCCGATGGTCGTTCCAGACGGTCATGATAACCGGCGGATGCGACGGGTGCGCCGGGGTGCGGTGCTCGATGGCGCGGCTAAGATCGATCAGTTGCATGGCGGTCCTCCGTTGGACGTCTAACATTCACATCCACGTTATGTTCAAATAGCACTCTACGATACCAGCCCGGTCGTCCCCAAGTCATGGGGGGATTGGGAGGACGCATGAAGGAAGGCTTGGGGGCATGAAAGCGCTTGAGGGGAAAATCATTCTGGTGACCGGGGCAACCGGCAATCTGGGCGGCGCCGTCGCGCGCGGCGCGCTGAAGGCCGGCGCCAAGGTCTCGCTGGCCGGACGCTCCCTGGCATCACTGGAGCGCGGCTTCGCCGAAAGCGAGTCCGTCGCGCTGATCCCGGAAGTCGATCTGACCGACGCGGCATCGACCAGGCGCTATGTCGAGGAGACCATCGAGCGGTTCGGGCGCGTCGACGCGCTGATCTCCACGGTCGGCGGTTTCGCCTTCGCCCCGGTGGACGGCGACGCCTACGAGACCTGGGAGCGGATGATCGCGATGAATGTCCGCTCGGCGTTTCAAATCAGCCAGGCGGTCCTGCCGGTCATGAAGCGCCAGGGCGCCGGCGCGATCGTGCTGACCGGCGCGACCGCGGCCCTCAAGGCGCCGGGTGGTCTTTCCGCCTACGCGGCTTCCAAATCCGCCGTCATGCGCCTCGCCGAAAGCCTGTCCGAGGAGGTCAAGCGCGACGGGCTTACCGTGAACTGCGTCATGCCGGGAATCATCGACACACCGCAAAACCGCGCCGACATGCCGGACGCGGACCGTACCGGATGGGTCGCGCCCGAGGCGATCGCCGAGGTCATGCTGTTCCTCGCCTCCGACGCGGCGCGGGCGGTGACCGGCGCGCTGATCCCGGTGACCGGCAAGGGTTGAGCCATGCTTCGCGCCGAGGCTATCCAAGCCGCCGAAACCCTGCTGGTCTATGTTCAGCACTACGCCACCGTCGGCGCCGTGGTCGCGATGGGATTTCTGCTGTTCGGCGTCGGGCGAATCTCGCCGGAAGCGCGAGGCTCCTATCTGTTCCGGCTGCTGGTCCTGCCGGGCATCATCGGGCTCTGGCCGCTGGTTCTGTGGCGCTGGCTCGCCCTGGAGCGGGGTCGGCGCGCGGGCGGCGACACGCCATGAAGCTCCGTCATCGAAACGCGCATTTCAGGATCTGGATCGTTCTGGCGGTGCTGCTGGGCATCGGCTTCACCGCGGGACTGGCGCTCAAGCAACCCGTACCGATTGAAGCCGGCTCCCTATCGCGAGAGGGCAACTGATGGCCGTCGCCTATCGCCCGGTGCAATGGAACCGCAACAAGTTGGTTTACGACGCGGTGCTCCTGGTCGGGATCACCGCCTATCTCTTTCTGTTTCTGCGGTTCGCGCCGGGCTGGCTGGATATCCGGCCGATCGGCGGGCCGGAGCTCCGGATGCGGGCCTTCGGGTCCTGCGCCTATATCATGCTGCATCTGATCCTGATCATCGGACCGCTGGTCCGGCTCGACCGGCGGTTTCTGCCGATGGTCTATAATCGCCGACATTTCGGCGTCGCCCTGTTCTTCGTCGCGCTGACCCATGCCTGGTACGTGACGGGCTGGTATCAGGCCTTCAGCCCGGTCGACAAGTACGCCGCCGTTCTCGTCGGCAACACGAACGTGGCCTCCTTCATCGGCTTCCCCTTCGAGTATCTCGGCATCGCGGCGTTGTTGATCCTCTTCGTCATGGCCGCGACCAGCCACGATTTCTGGCTCAATTTCCTCGGCGCGCCGGTCTGGAAGGCCATCCACATGGCGGTCTACGTGGCCTATGGCCTGCTGGTGATGCATGTGGTTCTCGGCCCGCTGCATAGCGAGGCCGGGCTGGTCTATCCGCTCATGGTGGGCGCCGGCCTGGCCCTGGTCGTCGGCCTGCATCTGGCCGCGGCCGTGAAGGAAAGACGCGGGGACCGGGCCAATCCGTCTGGCGCCGCAAACCCGCGAGAGGGCGACGACACACCCTGGATCCTCGCGGCCCGGATCAGCGAGATGGAAGTCGACCGAGGCGTCGCCGTGCTGCTCCCGGACGGCGAGCGCGCGGCGGTGTTCTGCCATGGCGAGCGGGGCGAGAAGATTTCCGCGCTATCCAATGCCTGCAAGCATCAGAACGGTCCGCTCTCGGAAGGCCGGGTCATCGACGGCTGCGTGACCTGTCCCTGGCATGGCTATCAGTATCGGCCCGAGGACGGCTGCTCCCCGCCCCCCTTCACCGAGAAAGTCCCGACCTATCGGCTGCGGCGCGAGGGTGATCTGGTCTTGCTTGATCCACGCGCGTTGTCGCCCGGCACCTGGACCGATCCGATTGTCCTGGAGGCAGCGAAATGAGTGAACGCGAAACCAGCAAGAGCGCCTTCTTCGTTGGTTATCTGGCGACGCCGCGGCCGCTTGCCTGGTTCCTGGCCGTGGTGACGGTGGTCATGGCCGGGCTCGGCATCGGCGCCGGTCTCGCCTTCGCGCTCGGCCAGCAGGATCACGGCAACGGGCGTTTCGCCTTCGACAGGGGCTATCAATCGCTGTCCGGCGTGATCCAGGCGAAACCCTATCCGGTCTTGCGTCTGCCGGCCACGAACGACAAGCCGGCCCGGACCATCGCCCTTTCCGGTCAGGGCAAGCGCGGCCAGATGCGCAAGGCGGCGGCGCTGGACGGCCAGAAGGTCGATATCGGCGGGGTCTTCATCACCCGCGACGGCGTCGAGATGCTGCAGGTCGGCGGCCGGGTCAAGCTCGCCCCGACGAAAAAGCCGGAGACCCTCGCCGGGTTCGAGCCCGCCGCCGATGTCTCGCTCGGGCGACGAACCCTCCGTGGCGAGATCATTGATTCAAAATGCTATCTCGGCGCCATGCGTCCGGGTCGCGGCAAGGTTCACATGGCCTGCGCCGGGCTCTGCGTCATGGGCGGCATTCCACCGATGTTCGTGGTCTACCGGGCCGAGGGCCCACCGGATGTGCTGCTGCTGGCGGGGCCGGATGGCGGGCCGGTCCCCGAGAGCATGCTTGATCAGATTTCCCTATATGTTTCCCTCGAGGGTGAAGTCATGAAGCGTGACAATCAGTTGATATTCTCGATCGATCCAAACAGCGTGAAGGTCCTGTGAGATGGGCCCGGTCCTCCGCCTGATCGGCCTGGCCTATGCCGTTGGCGTCGGCGTCGGGCTGTACTTCCTATGGCCGGAGGTTCGCGCTAATCTACGCGGCACCTGGCTCTCGGATCTGTGGATCCTGGTTCTTTTGGTCTATGCGCTGGGAGGGATGTGGATCGCCGAGCGGATTTGGGCCATGATCCCGCCGTTGTTCGAGAAAAAGCGTTCTTGAGATCCAATAGCCTTCTCCAGGAGAGTCCCAATGCCGGTCACCAGCACCCAGGTGCAGCTCGCCGCCCGCCCCGTCGGCGATCCCAAGCCCAGCGACTTCAAGATCGCCACCGTCGAGCTGCCGCCGGTCGGCGACGGCGAGATCCTGTGCCGGGTGATCTATCAATCCCTCGACCCGTATATGCGGGGTCGTATGGACGACGCCAAATCCTATGCCGCGCCGGTGCCGATCGGCGGCGTGATGGAGGCCGGAACCGTCGCCGAGGTGCTGGAATCCAAGAACCCGAAATTCAAGGTCGGCGACATCGTCAATAGCCGGCTCGGCTGGCAGACCCATGCGATCAGCGACGGCGTCGGCGTGCGTGTCGTCGACCCGTCCCTAGGTCCGATCTCGACCGCGATCGGCGTGCTCGGGATGCCGGGCATGACCGCTTATGTCGGTCTGCTGGATATCGGCGAGCCCAAGGAGGGCGAGACGGTCGTGGTCTCCGCCGCCTCCGGCGCCGTGGGCGCGGTGGTCGGACAGATCGCCAAGATCAAGGGCTGCCGCGTCGTCGGGGTCGCGGGCGCCAAGGAGAAGTGCGGTTACGTCGTCGACGAGTTGGGCTTCGATGCCTGTGTCAGCCATTACAGCGACAGTCTCGACGCCGATCTGGCGGCGCAATGTCCGGACGGCATCGATGTCTATTTCGAGAATGTCGGCGGCAAGACCTTTGACGCGGTCTTTCCGATCCTCAACCCCTTCGCCCGCATTCCGGTTTGCGGGCTGATCTCGCGCTATAGCCATGTCGGCGATTTTCCCGGCCCGGACATGCTGCCGAAACTGATGCGCTCGATCCTCACCAACCGGCTGAAGATCCAAGGCTTCATCGTCTCCGACCGGGCCAAGCGCTTCCCCGACTTCCTCACCGATGTCAGTGGCTGGGTGCGGAACGGCGATATCAAGTTCAAGGAAGATTTCGTCGACGGTATCGAGAACGCGCCGGAAGCCTTCATGGGCCTGTTGAAAGGCAAGAATTTCGGGAAACTCGTGGTGCGCGTGTCCGAGGACCCGACCGCCTAAAGCCGGGCTCGCGACCTCTCGCGACGCCAACGTGGTGCAATGGAAACCCCATGTCCAAGCCTCAAGCTGAAACCGACAGCTACGATGGATACGAGGCTTGGAAGGGGTGGAGCGCCGGCTTCACCTATGACGCCGGCGACGCGCTCTCCTTCTCCCGGGAGTTGAACGACCCCGATCTCAAGGGAAAGGCGGTTCTTGAGCTCGGCTTTGGTGAGGGCCGCCTGCTCGCTTGGCTGAGAGACCAGGGCGCGCGCGTGGTCGGGACGGAGATCAATGAGCGCCTACTCGACGCCGCCAAGGAAGCGGGTTCGAGGTATACGGCGCGGATCTATCGGAACTGCCGGTCGAGCCGGGGACCGGGTTCGACCTGATCGTCGCGTTCGATCTGTTCGAGCATCTGGAAATCGGCGACCTCGTGACGGCCTTGCGGGCGCTGCGAGGGCTGATGCGACCGGACGCGCGGATCGTCGCGCGATTCCCCAACGGTCAGAGCCCGTTCGGGCGCTTTCATCAATACGGCGACGTGACCCACAAGTCGATTCTGTCCATCCCGATCATGGATCAGCTCGCCCGCGAAACCGGCCTGGAGATAGAGCGGGCCGACAACAGTTTTCCAGGACGTTCGGGCGGCCCCCTCAAGCGCGCCCTTCAAACTCTTAGAGGCTGGTTGAGATCGTTGCTGATCGGCGTCATCGCGATGCTCTTCGCGACGGGAACACGAAACCTCGACGCCAACGTGACGGTGGTCCTGCGGGCGTCCGAGCGCACGGAGCCGACATAAATCAGCGCTCGCGTGGGCGTGCCACCCGGCGAGGCAAAGCAAAGGGGGCCGTCCGAAGACAGCCCCCTTTTCGACCTGTAACGGTCCGATCGGACCATCGCCACCTTAGCGCTTGGAGAACTGGAAGCTCCGGCGCGCCTTGGCCTTGCCGTATTTCTTACGCTCAACCACGCGCGGGTCGCGGGTCAGGAAGCCGCCCTCCTTCAGGGCCGGACGCAGGCCCGGCTCGTAATAGGTCAGCGCCTTGGAAATGCCATGGCGCACCGCGCCGGCTTGTCCCGAGAGGCCGCCGCCCTTGACCGTGCAGACCACGTCGAACTGATCCTTGCGGTTCGTCGTCTCGAAGGGTTGTCCGAGCAGCATGCGTAGCACCGGGCGGGCGAAATAGGTTTCCACGTCCCGGCCATTGACCTGGATGCGACCGACGCCCGGCTTGATCCAGACACGGGCAATGGCGTTCTTGCGCTTGCCGGTGGCGTAGGAGCGGCCCTGGGCATCGATCTTCGGCTCCGCCGGAGCTTGAACCTCTTGATCGTCCTTGAGCGCGCCGAGCGCCTCGAGACCGGCTGGCGCCTCGGGCGTGTCCTCGGTGGCCGTGTTTTCAGTTTCGACCGACATGGCTTACCTCGCGTTCTTCGAATTCATTGCGGCGATATCAAGTGCCTCGGGCTGCTGCGCCTCGTGCGGGTGCTCGCCGCCGCCATACACTCGAAGATTCCTCATCTGCTGACGACCGAGGGGACCGCGGGTAATCATCCGCTGAACCGCCTTCTCGATCACCCGCTCGGGATGCGCGCCGTCGAGGATCTTGTCCGCCGTGCGCGACTTGATCCCACCGGGATGGCCGGTGTGCCAGTAATAAGTCTTCGCCGTGCGCTTGACGCCTGTCAGCTTGACCTTCTCCGCGTTGATGATGACGATGTTGTCGCCACAATCCATGTGCGGGGTGAAAGTCGGCTTGTGCTTGCCGCGCAGATAAGTCGCGACGACCGAGGCAAGGCGACCGAGGACCAAACCGTCCGCGTCAATCAGCCACCATTTTTTCTCGATCTCGCTCGGTTTCGCCGAGTAAGTTCCCATGTGTCCCACCTTCTTGGGTCGGAATTGATCCGTGGGCCCGAACCAGCTCGCGCCCGCGCGACGGGTTAAACAGGAACACTTTGATAGGGTCAAGTGGAAAAAAGCGCCGCATTATCATTGCTTTAAAAACGCGGTATTATGATACCGCAATCTTTCGTCGCGCCAAAAACCGGGGGAGTTTCAGGTTTGGGCGGCCTCTCGCCACCGAAAAGAAGGGCGTCTGGCCATGCCGTCAGTCGCCACCCGCCACCGCGACTTCCGGTCGCAGCGTCATCCAGGCCGCGATGGTTTCACCAGGAGCAATCACCGCCATGGCGTTCGCGTCGTCGGGCGCTAGCGAGTTCAAGGCGTTGATCGAGTGCGATACCGGCTCGAAACAGAAGAAATCGCGCCCCGCCGGCGAAAAGAGTATTACGTGATCCAACGCCGCGCCGGCCGTGATCCGCAAGCCCACGCCGATCGAGGGCCATGAGACAAGCGCCTTCCGCTTCCAACCACCGAAACCGGTATCAAGTCCTTTGGGTAACGCCCTCCCGCCACTGAAATCGAGTTCAGCCGGCAGGGCCCGCGACCCCACTGGTATACTATCCGCGATCGGTGGCCAAACCGTTTCGAACGCCGACCTTAGCATCACGCCGTCCCGGATCGGCAGGAAGGGATGCCAACCAAGTCCCACGGGCATCGCGCCGGAACCAAGATTTGTCACTTCCATGCGCGCCGTCAATGCCGTGTCGGTGAGTTCAAGGCGCTGCACAACGCCATAGGAGCAGGGCCAGTCGCTCCCGTCATGGGTCATGCTCAAGGTCGCGCCACGCGGCTCTCGCGCCTCGACATCCCAGGCCACCCGCAGGCCATGACCATGGATCGCGTGCGGCTTGCCGGCCTGGGTCGCCTCGATATTCCATTCCCGCCCCTCGAACGGGAACCGCGCGTTCTCGATCCGGTTCGAAAACGGCACCAGGGGAAACATCCCCGATTGCCGGGAGGTCCGCGGGTCCCGCCGCGACGGCGGTGTCGGCACGAGCCAATCCAGCCGCCCCGACGGCGTCTCGCTCCAGAACGCCGTGACCCGACCGCCAAAACCCGGATCGATCTCGGCCCGAAGGTCGCCATTCGCCAAGGTGAAGGGATCAACCGCGCGCGACATCGCCTAGCGCGCCGGCAGGGAATAGGTGGCTGTCACATGGCAAACCGGATCGTCGGGTTCGTCCTCGGAGAATATGAAGACCTCGCCATAGGCCAGCCGGCGCCCGCATTTGATCAGTCGCCCCTCGGCGATCAGGTCCACCGATCCCGGCATGCGCAGGAAATTGGCGTTGAGATTGGTCGTCACCGCCATTTTCACGATCCCGATCCGCGAGAGCACGCAGGCGAAGATCACGATATCGGCCAGCCCCATCATGGTCGGGCCGTTCACGGTGCCGCCGGGGCGCACCGAGTCCGCGCGAAACGGCAAGCGCGCCCGCACCACGCCGTCACCGATCTCCTCGAAACGCACGCCGGTTTGGGCGACGCCGGGGACATCCTCGCGGGCGATCCGATCCATCTCCTCTGGCGTCAATTTGGTCACTGCTGGTTTCCCGAAAGCCGTTTCGCCGCCACTCATTCACGACATCCATGTGTTAATCCAGCCGCGCCGTTTAGGAAAGCCGTCTTCATCCTTCGATAAGGGGGGAAATTTGCTAGTCTCCGCCCCGACGGCGTTCACGGAGGAAACGAGATGGTCGATACCTTGGGATGGAGAGGCAAGTTCGGGGTGATCACGCCCTCGACCAATACGGTCGTGCAGCCGGAATACGACGCGATCAGCCCGGCCGGCGTGACCACGCATATCGGCCGGATGCATATCCCCAACGACCCGATGGGCAATGACGCGGATTTCGATGAGCTGATCCGGCGCATCGACGTGGCGCTGGAGGCGGCGGTGGAGCGGGTCATGACCTGCGAGCCCGATCATTTCGTGCTCGGCATTTCCAGCGAAAGCATCTGGGGCGGCGGCCTCGACAAGGCGGCGGAAATCACCAAACGGATGCGCCCGCTACTAGGCGGTATCGGGGTCAGCCAGGCCGCCGACGCCCTGCCCGCCGCGCTGAAGGCCTTCGGCGTGAAGGGCAAGATCTCGGTCGTGACCCCGTACTTCCCGGTCGCCGAGCCGCATATCCAACGTTTCGCCTCTGATATCGGTTTCAAGGTCGCCCGTACCCATCACATGAGCTGCAAAAGCCCGGTCCTGATCGCCCATGTCACGGAGGACGAAAGCTGGGATGCCTTGCGCGCCGTGGACGGCGACGATGTCGAGGCGATTATCCAGTTCGGCGCCAACCTGCCCTTTCAGCGCGTCGCCGCCGAGGCCGAGCGTCGCCTGCACAAGCCCGTGATCTCGGTGAACACCACGACTTATTGGCACGCGCTGCGCGCCCTCGGCATCAAGGACAAGGTCCATGGGTATGGCCAGCTGATGTGGGAGCATTGATCGCGATGTCGGCTAGTTTCGATCTCTCCGGCAAGGTGGTCCTCGTCGCCGGCGCCAGTTCCGGCATCGGCAAGGCCACCGCCGAGGCCCTCGCGGAGCGCGGCGCCCGCGTCATCGCCGGCGGCCGCTCCATGGACCGCTTGCGAGCCCTCGCGGACACGTTGGGCTCGAACGGCTTGGCGCTTGATCTCGACGTGACGGACGCGGTCTCGACCGCCGGCGTTATCGGTCGTTTGCCCGGGGAATGGCAATCGATCCACGGGCTCGTGGTCTGCGCCGGCCACGACATCGGCGGCCGGGCCCGCTTCGACGCCGCCGGGGCCGATGACTGGGCCGACATCATCGACACCAATGTCACCGGCACCATCCGGATCTGCCGCGCCGTCATCGACGGCATGCTGGAACGCGGCGTCGGACATATCGTCACCCTCGGCTCGGTCTCCGGCTACAAGACCTATGAGGGCGGCTCTATCTACGCGGCCTCGAAATTCGCGGTGCGCGCCTTCACCGACGGCTTGTGCATCGACTATCGGGACAGCGACCTTCGGGTAACCGAAATCCTGCCCGGCATGGTCCGCACCGAATTCGCGCTCAACCGGTTTCAGGGCGACGCCGCCAAGGCCAAGGCATTCTACGACAGCAGACCGGCCAATCTCGAACCCGAGGCCGTGGCGAACACCATCGTCTGGGCGATGGAACAACCGCCGGAAGTCAATATCTCCTCCCTTGTGGTCCAACCGACCCGAAACAAGGGTTAGAGCGTTTCTGGCCTTTACGGAAGCACCGTGACCGGTTGTCGTGTTCCTGGGGTAGGAGCGTGCCG
>Ga0181593_10001418_pt1 | contig 21760 bp, 19 predicted proteins | sample 071ome_19_FD_133756 | JGI IMG/M metagenome (GOLD analysis project Ga0181593, IMG submission 133756) | Coastal salt marsh microbial communities from the Groves Creek Marsh, Skidaway Island, Georgia - 071413AT metaG (megahit assembly) | ecosystem: Environmental > Aquatic > Marine > Intertidal...
GGGACAGTTTACATCATATTAGCGATATCCGTTTCAACTGTTTCAGGTTTTGAAGTGCTGCTGTTGCCCTGAATGATGGTATCAGTGACAGTAATGGGTTGTAACTCTTTGGCATTGGCCAAAGAAAAGGATGATAAAATAGTTGCTGATATAGCAAGAAATTTGGATTTCCGTGGATGTGGCATGACTTCCTTCTCGATAATTATGGGTAAATTTTGTTGAGCAGAAGGTTAGCAAATTGAGCTCAGCGCAGTGTGACAAAATGTCGCATATGTAACTGATTTTTAAAAAGAAATAGTGCTTTAATATGCTTTACAATTTATTGCCTTTAGCAGGGCGAGAAAACTAACAAAATGGCAAAAATAAATTTTTCATGGTGGGTTAATCAAGGCCAAAACACCCTGAAGTTATTATTCTGGTTTCGAACAGTATCGATAATTGGGCAAGTGATAGCATGCACGTTAGCAGCGTTTGTGTTCGATTTTCCTATCGAGGGATTGTCACTGAGTACAGTTATTCTAAGTTTAGCGTGCGTCAATGTTTATACATTATATCGCTCAAATTATGTTACAGATGCGAGTCACATAGAGGTATTCCTACAATTACTTGTTGATATCTGTGCGTTAAGTGCTTTGTTCTATTTTTCTGGTGGTGCAACAAATCCGTTTGTTTCGATGTACCTGTTGCCTTTGGCGATTAGTGCAGTTTTGCTGCCTAAATCTTGGGTGTGGGTATTGGCAATCATTAGCATCACAGCATATTCATTTTTAATGTGGATGTTCCCAGACGAACATGCTCATCATCAACAGTCATTTGGTTTACACGTTTTAGGAATGTGGGTGAGCTTTGTGTTAAGTGCCACGCTGATTGCATTTTTTGTTGTAAAAATGCGTTCAGCCTTACAACAGAAAGATAAGCTGTTATCTCAGGCAAGAGAGCGAGCTATAAATGATGAAAAGCTGGTGTCTTTGGGTGCACTGGCTGCAAGTACCGCCCATGAAATGGGAACACCTTTAGGAACGATACAACTTATTGTCGCAGATTTAGAAGAAAATAAAATTAGCCAAGAAGATATAAATATATTGTTAGAACAAGTCGCTAGATGTAAGCAAGCGTTGACCGAGATGTCTACGTCTGCAGGCGGATTGCGTGTTGAAAGTAACGGAGTTGTTAATTTTTCAGAGTATTTAAATAGGCTGTTAGATAGTTGGCAAAAAACTCGACCTAATGTTTGTTTGAGTAAAAATTTGATTGGAGACGAGAACGCTGGTGTGGTTGCAAGTCAAACCTTATCTAAAGCGTTAATTAATCTGCTTGATAATGCTGCAGATGCCTCTCCAGAGTCCGTATGTATAGAGGCTAATTGGGAAAATAATCAAGCTAAACTCGCAATATTAGATAATGGTAAAGGCATAGATCCTAATATTATTGAAGAAATTGGTATACGACCTTACTCAACTAAACCTGATGGTATTGGCTTGGGAGCATTTCTTGCGCATGAAATCATTCAACGTTTAGGAGGGGCTATTAAATTAACAAATCGTTCTATGGGTGGGGTAGAAACTTTGGTAACCCTTCCTCTTCAGCCAATAAAATAATTTATGAGTATGAGTGTAATAATAATTGACGATGATGAGGCATTCTGTGATGCATTGACGCGTGCATTTAAAAAACGCGACTATTTGACTTATGCTGTTAATAGCCTTGAGGAATTAAAAGCAATAGACAATTTGCAAACAATTTCGTTTGGCGTTGTGGATTTGCGTATTGGCTCTGACTCGGGACTAAATGTTATTAAATTATTATTAGAAAAAAATCCAGACATTAAAATTGTGATGTTAACAGCCTATGCAAGTATTGCGACTACTGTTGAGGCAATGAAATTAGGCGCAATTAACTATTTGACTAAACCTGCATCTGTACAAGATATTATAGATAAATTTAAAAATAGTGAGGCAAACATTAGTGCGCCAATTGAAGAAACTACTTTATCTGTTAAACGTTTAGAATGGGAGCATCTGCAAAAAGTCTTATTGGAGCATGATGGTAATGTGTCAGCAGCAGCTCGAGCGCTCAATATGCATCGAAGGACATTGCAACGTAAATTACAGAAGTATCCGGTTAAACGTTAGTTGATAATCCAACTAATTCTCTTAGCAGCAAATTTTTTCAATAAATTGTCGGTATAAAGTAACAGCTAAGTCTAGTTGCTGTTGCTCAATATATTCATTTGGTTGATGAGCAACATCAATACTGCCCGGTCCGAGTACAATCGTTTCCATTCCCATTTGTGAAAAGTAAGGGCCTTCGGTGGCAAATACTACAGAGTCACTAGGACAACTTGTTAATTGTTCGGCCATTTGCACAATGCTGCTGTTTGAAGCAGTTGATAAAGCAGGAGTACCGTCGAATAAGCTAATGAATTCACACTTAAGATTGCGACGATGGGCAATGCCTAACACGATAGAGTGTAAATTTTTCTTAACACTGTCAATTTGCATGTCTGGTAAAATGCGCAAATCATAATGAAGCTCGCATTGACCGCATATACGATTAGGGTTGTCACCACCATGAATATGACCAAGATTTAAAGTGGGTGTTGGAACAGCAAAGTCTTGGCTAATGAATTGCCTGCCTAGATGGTCACGATAATCTAGCATAGCTTGTATAATTTCATGCATGCCCTCAAGTGCGTTATTTCCCAAAGATGGGTCGCTCGAATGTCCTGAACGTCCTGTCAAACGAATACTTTCCATAAAGATACCTTTATGTTGTCGTACAGGTTTTAAAGATGTCGGTTCACCAATAATGCAGTAATTGCCTAACTTAGATTGGCCATTAAGAATGGCTTTTGCACCAGCCATTGAGCTTTCTTCATCAGCGGTGGCTAAAATGGTAAGTGGTTTCTTTAAATGATTTTGATTAATGCCTTTTAGACTTGAAAGTACAAGCGCAAAAAAACTTTTCATGTCGCTTGAGCCGAGTCCATAAAAACGATTTTCTTTTTGAGTGAATTTAAATGGATTAACTTGCCAAAGATTTTCATCACATGGGACAGTGTCAGTGTGACCTGATAATACTAAGCCATCATCGCCATCTCCCATGCGTGCAATCATGTTTGCTTTGTTAGCTTGATTGGGAAGTGTTTGAATTTCTACATTAAATCCAGCATCTTCAAACCACTCAGCAAGATGGGTGATGACAGTGAGATTGCTACTGTCTAGCTCTGAATGAGTACTGCTTATTGAGGGGCTAGAAATCAAGGTTTCTAGCATTTCTAATTGTGTAGGGAGATTAGTCATATATGGATTATATGACTATGTGTTTAAAATACCATGAAGATTAGAAAACAAAACGGTCTAAAGCAACTAAACTCCAAACGCAAATAATCAAAATATTAGCTAAGAATATTGCCGCTGATCCTGCATCTTTAGCCAGTTTTGAAAGTTCGTGACGTTCCAAGCCAACTCGGTCGACCACATGTTCTATACCGGTATTTAATAACTCAACGATTAATACAAAAAATAAAGGGATAATTAAAATAGCTGTTTGAGTAAGAGACTCGCCCAGAAAGAACGCGGCAGGAAATAATACAATGCCTGAGATAATCTCCTCGCGAAAAGCAGCCTCACTTTTCCAAGTCGCAGTAATACCGCGATAGGAAAATATCACCGCATTAATTATTCGTTTTAACCCAAATGTAGGCTGCATTAGATTTGACTTCAGAGTAAAGATTCTGCGGTCTGGTAGACTTCTTTGGCATCTAGTACTAAATCATTGCTTTCAAACAAGCGTGAGATACATGCGCGATGAAGTTGTAATTTTAATGCGCCTATACCAATACCACCAAAAATACGTTTACCAAAGCGATCTTCATTCTTATCCATCATGTCTATGCCTTCAAAGCCTAAGGGAGGTGCGGTATTTACATCTGCCATGACTTCAATCGTAGGATGATTTTGCCATTGTTGAGCATTTAACAGCTGGATACCTGTTTTACCTGCACCAAACACAATGTGAGCATTATCAAGTGCAGTTGCGATTGATTCATCATCAGCTGCAACCATGGGTTCTAATTCAACGTCGAATTGCTGATTCATTAGTTCACATGATTGTTGTGAACGATCGAGTTTGCGTGATGTGAGACGAACATTAGCGCCATTCATAGCGAGCATAGCAGCTGCACGTTGGCCTACTGGTCCTGTTCCTGCTAACACTACAGCAGTTTTACCTTTAACATCGGTAGAGTTTGTTATTAAAGCAACACCGGCTGCAGCTGTAGTATTGCAACCATTACTATCCAACATCACTGAAACGCGAAAATTTTGGAAAAAGATTTTTTGCACAGCAGCAAATAATTCTTGGCCAGCCGCTAAGTCGCTGCCGCCAACAAATAACGCTGTATTCTTTTTATTCTTAGGTGCACGTGTATAAATAGCACCTTCAACTAAAGAATAACAATTTTCAGGGGTAATACCTGCAAGTTGTGTTACATGATCTGCCCCACCGTCATAAGCAACGACAGAATCAAATACACTGGGTATCGCATCCGTATCGAAATGATAAAGTAACTTTTTCATTTGTATTTATTAATTCTAATTAAAATGTTTGCTATTGTTTGTTGTACAAGGAAATAACTTCAAAATAATAGCGTTGTGAGCGAAGAAAATACGAGGCAAAAAATAATTCAAATGCGGAGTTTACATATAGTAAATGAGCAAATTTGAATTATTTTTTAACAAAGCAGTTTCGAGCACAGTAGCTATTATCCGGTCCAGCCTAAACCCGCCGCAACACAGTTAATCGAGAGCAACAAAGGCACTAAATTATCTTGTGCGGTATTCTTGGTAGAATCAGGGTCTCTAAATTGTTTTACTAGTTTGACTTGCTCTAAGCCAATTTGCTTTATGCCATCGATTCTAGCAGCCATCGTGTCATGGAAGTTGGGGAAGCGTTTGCATAGTTCTGCTTCTTGGGTGACTTTTAAAATCATCTGCTTAGCTAATTCGCGTTCTGTTCTGATTAATCCCATTATTTGGTCGCAGCTTTTTTTATCTTCAACTAGTGTTGCGTATTCATTGGCAACATCAAAGTCAGTGAGAAATAGCATTTTTTCTACGTTATCAGTGATCAATCTAAATATAGGGCATTGTTCAAACATTTCGTGCAATATTTCAAGACCTTTATCTTCTCCGTGAGCGTTAAGTAACTGTTGTATTGCACTGCCGTAACCGTACCAGCCAGTCACCATTAAACGATTTTGTGTCCATGCAAATACCCAAGGAATAGCGCGTAAATCATCTAAGCTACTGGCGCCAAATCGACGTGCTGGACGAGAACCAATTTTCATTAGTGTGAGTTCTTCTACAGGACTTGCATATTGATAAAAATCAACAAGCCCAGGACATTCGACTAAGCCTCGGTAGGCAACTTGTGAAGATGCTGATAGCTCTTCCATAATTTCATCGTATTCTGAACGTTTTTGTAAATTAGGGTCTTGTTCAGAAAATAATGTATGAGATAAAACACTTGAAGCCAATAATTCCATTTGTTGCTCGGCAACTTCGCGATTCGCAAACTTACTTGAGACAACTTCACCTTGCTCAGTGACTCTCATGCGGCCGTTAATAGTACCAGCAGGTTGTGCGGCAATAGCACGTCCTGCAGGAGCGCCGCCTCGTGATACAGATCCACCACGTCCATGGAAAAATGAAATTTGAATGCCATGCTTTTGACCGGCTTGGTAAATCATGGTTTGTGCTTTACTAACTTCCCATGTTGAGCACACGCATCCACCATCTTTATTAGAATCAGAGTAGCCCACCATAATTTCCTGGTAACCACCAAATTCGTTAATAGTGTTTCTGATGAAAGGAATGTCTAATAGCTCTTCTAAAATTGCAGGTCCATTTCGCAAATCTTCAATGGTTTCTAATAGAGGAACGATCAATAGGCGACTAGATTTGACATGTTTCTTATCAGTGAATAAACCTGCATATTTAGCAAGTAAGTAAACGCCGATAATGTCTTCACTAGACTGTGTCATACTAAGAATGAATACTCCAAAAGCATCACGATCTACTGTTTCCTGTAATTTATGTACTAGACGCATTAATTCTAGAGTGGCTTCACTCATTTCAGAAAGAGAACTAAACTGAGGTAATCTATCTAGCGGCTCTTGAATCTTTTCTAGCAACCAATCACGCCACTCTTTGCTTTCTTTTTCAGGGGGTTCTTTGTCTGAACCGTTTTGAGTTTTCCAAATATCTTGTAACGCTTGAGTGGTAACAGTCGAATTTTGCCTTAAATCAAGACTAGTAGTATGGAAACCAAATGCTTCGACTGCATGGCGGAAAGGACGGATATAGTTAATGCACAATGATTCACATTTTGCAGCGATTAATCCATCTTCAATGACGCGCAAGTCAGTCGCAATTTCACTAACAGAAGCATAAGCAATATTTTGTTTGCTGTTTGTAGACAACTGATAAAGATTTGCAGTTAGACGTTTCACAATACAGTAAACAATTTGTCTGAACACTTCACCTGGATTGCGAGTTTTTATGTTTTCTGATTCACCAGTGCTTTCTAAAATTGCATTTAATTTATTGTGAAACTCTTCTGGTAATTCGACAGAGTGGCTGGAAATACTTAAGTATGAGCCAATTTTCTTTAACTCAGCTAAATAGTGTTGCAGAGTTGCTTTAGCTGACTGGATTACAGCGTGCTCGGTGACGTCGGTTGTCACAAATGGGTTGCCATCACGGTCACCACCAATCCATGAACCAAATTGGAAGAATGCTGGTATGTTAAATTCTTGATCTGGATAATAAGTTTTAAGAACACGTTCTAATTCAGAGTATAGTTGAGCAACCCCTTCGTATAGTGATTCTTTAAAGAAGTGCATGCCCCATGAAATTTCTTGTTGTACAGATGGTTTCTCTAAACGAATCTCACCCGTTAACCATAGCAAGTCAATTTCATTTTTAACTTGCTGCTTAAGCATGTCGCGTTCATGTGGAGTGGTGCGATCTTTTTCTAACTGCCTAAGTAACATGTAAATTCGGTGATGAATTTCCAGTACCGTGACTCGTTTAGCTTCCGTAGGGTGCGCCGTGATTGTTGGGAATATAGATGAATGTTCTAAAACATTCTGTAATTTTTCAGCACTGACGCCTTCATTGGCTGCTAAAGCTATGACTTGAGCAAATGTACCAGGAACTTGATCATGACCAATATCAGTCTCGATTAAACGTAAACGTTTTTCATGTGTGTGCTGCTCAATGATTGAGAGTAATTGAAACCAAATGCCATAAGCTTGTAATGCATGTGTTAACAATGTTTCATTTGCATCACGAAGTTCTTGCTCGCCTAAAATAACAGCTTCTATATCTGGGCTGCGTTTGCGAATAACTTCTAACAAGCTATTGAATAATAGTTCAGATACTTCTTCGCCATACTTTGATACACGATCAGAAATAGAAGCACTGCTGGATGCCGTGACAAACTGTGTCCAGTTAGATAAAAATGACTTAATTGACATTGGTTTTTTCTTGGTAGACATAAGGGTTCTTTAGCTTGTATACGTACAAAAGGAGGCTAGCTGCCTCCTTTTATTAGATTGGTAAACAATAGTGCTCACGTTACATGATGCAATAACTGTTTATGGTAATAATTCAAAACTGCATTATACCAATTTATCGCGAGGAGTTTCGCCAGCAAAGAAAGCTTTTAGGTTTTCTAATACTCGTTCACCCATTGCAATACGTGTCTCAATAGATGCACTACCAAGGTGCGGTAACAGCACAGCATTTTCACAATCAAGGAAACCAGGATCTAATTTAGGTTCTCCTTCAAACACATCGAGTCCAGCGCCTGCAATAGTGCCATTTTTTAGTGCTTTAATAAGTGCTTGATTATCGATAACGTCACCACGAGCAGAGTTAACTAATACAGCATGTTTTTGCATCATGCCGATACGCTCGTCATTAAGTAAGTGATATGTATCTTTTCCACCTGGGCAGTGTAATGAAACAAAGTCAGCATTCTGCAACACTTCTTCAATGCTCATTTGAGTGGCTCCATATTTGTTAATAACTTCCTGCGGTGGTGGATATGGATCGCTGAAAATAACTTTCATGCCAAATCCATAATGCGCACGTTGTGCCATCGCTTGTGCAATACGACCAAAGCCAATACAGCCTAATGTTTTTCCTGTGACTTTAGTTGCCATCATGTGAGTAGGGCGCCAACCTGTCCACTCTCCATTACGTAAATGACGTTCTCCTTCAGTGATTCTGCGAGCAGCTGCAAGCAATAAACCCATCGCGATATCTGCAGTACAGTCGGTTAATACTTCAGGTGTATTGGTGACTGTTAAACTACGAGCTTTAGCCGCATCTAAATCAATGTGGTTAAATCCAACACCATAGCTAGCAATGATTTTTGCAGAAATATCTGGAGTGCCAAGTACGTCAGCATTCACTGGGTCTGTGACAGTAGGACAAAAAGCATCACAATTGTTAAGTGCAGCTTTCATCTCATCCGGTGTCATGGCTACATCATTTTCATTGAGTTGTACGTCGTATAGCTCTTTAAGTTGAGCTTCAACTGGCTCAGGCCATTTGCGGGTAACAATTACCTTAGGCTTACTCATTGTTAGGATTCTCCCTAAGTTGATTTAATCAGTATGTTTGCACGGGTTGCAAAACATCTAGCACATGGCATAAAAGAATAAAGACTTTAAACGCAATGCTAGATGTCTGCTGTATGCTAGTTACATTTCATTTAAAACTTTTTCCATGGTGATGCCTAAATCAGAAGGGTTAGGTGCAACAGTCACACCTGCTTCTTGCAATAAAGCAACTTTTTCTGCGGCGCTTTCACCAACACCAGAAACAATCGCGCCTGCATGGCCCATGCGACGTCCTTTAGGTGCAGTTAAACCAGCAATGTATGCCACCAATGGCTTGGTCATATGATTTTTGAAATATTCCGCGGCTTCTGCTTCTTGTGGTCCACCAATTTCACCAATCATCATGACTGCTTTAGTATCAGGGTCATTTTCAAAGTGCTCAAGAATGTCACGGTGAGAGCTTCCGTTAATTGGATCACCACCAATACCAACACTCGTTGTAATACCGATACCTAAAGCTTTCATTTGTGATGCGGCTTCGTAGCCTAATGTGCCAGAACGACCAACAACACCTACGTTACCTTCCATATAAATGTGGCCAGGCATAATGCCTAACATGGCTTTACCTGGGCTGATGGTGCCTGCACAGTTAGGACCAGTTAGTACCATACGATTTTCTTTTTTGTAGCGGTACATGTAGCGTTTAACTTTCATCATGTCTTGCGCAGGGATACCGTCTGAAATTGCCACACAATATTTAATTCCTGCATCAGCAGCTTCCATAATTGAATCTGCAGCATAAGCCGCCGGAACGAAAATGATACTGGCTTCTGCGCCTGCTTCTTTTACGGCTTCCTTAACCGTATTGAATACCGGTTTGCCTAGATGTTCTTGTCCACCTTTGCCTGGAGTGACACCACCTACAAGGTTAGTGCCATATTCCATCATTTCTTCAGCATGGAAGGTACCAATTTTACCGGTAAATCCTTGTACGATTACTTTGGTATTTTCATTTAGTAATACAGTCATTGTTCAGTCTCCCTCTATGCGCCGACGGCTTTATTACGTGCTTCAACTGCTTTTTCTGCAGCTTCTGCAAGCGTGTGTGCATTAATTATTGGTAATCCACTGTCTGCAAGGATCTTTTGACCTTGCTCGACATTGGTACCAGAGAGTCTTACAACGAGAGGGACTTTCACATCCAACTGTTTGAATGCTTGAACGATACCTTCAGCAATCCAATCACAACGGTTAATTCCAGCAAAGATATTAACTAGGAATGCTTTTACACCTTCATCAGCAAGGACTAGTTCGAATGCTTTGGCTACACGCTCAGGAGATGCGCCTCCACCGATATCTAGAAAGTTTGCTGGTTCTCCACCTTTGTGTTTAATCATATCGAGTGATGCCATAGCTAGACCCGCGCCATTAATCATGCAACCAATATCGCCGTCTAGGCCGACATAGCTTAAGCCGTAATCTGATGCAGCTGTTTCGCGTGGATCTTCTTGAGACTTGTCACGTAACTCTGCAATATTTGGACGACGGAATAATGCATTGCCATCAAAACCCATCTTTGCATCAAGTGCGCGAATATGACCGCCTTTAGTCACGACTAATGGGTTAATTTCTACCATCGTCGCATCAAGTTCAGTGAATGATCGATAAGCGCCTTTGAGTGTTTTTACAGCTTGTGAAACTAATGATGAATCCAAGCCCAATTGAAATGCGATTTCGCGTGCTTGGAAGTCAGTTAAACCTACTTGAGGTTCAATTTCAGTACGAATAATTGCCTCAGGATTAGTTGCAGCAACTTCCTCGATGTCCATGCCACCTTGTGATGAAGCGACAATTGCAACACGTTGCTTAACACGATCAAGTACTAGTGCAACATATAATTCTTTGTCTATGTCAGTGCCTTCTTCTATATATAGACGGTATACCACTTTGCCTTGAGGGCCGGTTTGGTGAGTGACAAGTGTTTTGCCGAGTAACTCCGTGGCGACTTCTAGTACTTCCTCTTCTGAAGTACATAACTTCACACCACCCGCTTTTCCACGGGCACCAGAATGAATTTGGGCTTTAACGACCCATTTATTTCCACCAATTTCCTTGGCGCGATAGACAGCTTGTTCAGGACTGTAAGCTAGACCGCCTGGAGCGATACTAACGCCGAACTTGGATAAAAGCTCTTTAGCTTGATACTCGTGGATGTCCACAGCATCTTCCTCCCATGTTAATTAAAAAAAAAATTTACGCGCGCAAACAAATGCTTGCGTGCGAGTAATCATTACTCCATCAATTTACGTACGCTGGATTTGAAAAAGACGTAAAAAAAATATGGTTATTATTTTTATACGAATATTTTAGGGGTACCTTGCACTATTGTGCAAGGTACATGAGGAGATATGTGATTAAGATTTGCTCTTAGCAGCGATGGCTTCTGCTGCTCGAACAACATTCTCAGCCATTTTTGCAGAAGCAGCATCGATCATTTTGCCGTCTAATGTGGCAGCACCTTGGCCAGCTTTTGCGGCTTTTTCGAGTTCTTCTAGAATTCGGTGAGCTTTGGCTACTTCTTCTTCAGGTGGAGAAAACACCTCATTCGCCATTTCAATTTGTGAAGGGTGGATAGCCCACTTACCTTCAATACCTAATGCTGCACCACGACGACAGGCAAGCATGTAGCCTTCAGGGTCTTTGATATCACCAAATGGGCCATCAATTGGGCGCAAGCCGTATGCGCGACACGCAACTACCATGCGAGAAATCGCAGAGTGCCATTGATCACCAGGATAGTCTGGGTTCAAACCACCTATATTGACGGTGCGTGCACGACAACTTGCAGAGTAGTCCGCAACACCAAAATGCAAAGCTTCTAAGCGTGGGCTAGATTGCGCAATCGCTTCGACATTAGCCATACCTAATGTTGTTTCAATGATTGCTTCAATAGCAATTTTGTTTTTAAAGCCTTTTGCTTCTTCAATTTGAGTCAGTAGTGCATCGACCATGTAGACATCAGAAGGTACACCGGCTTTAGGAATGAAAATGGTGTCAAGCTTTTCACCTGCCTGCTCAACAAGATCTATAACATCGCGATACATATAATGTGTATCTAGGCCATTAATACGCACAGCAATGGTTTTTCCTTTGCCAGCCCAGTCGAGTTCATTGACGGCCTCGATGGCATTTTTGCGTGCCTGTACTTTGTCTCCTGGAGCTACTGCATCTTCTAGGTCTAAAAATACGAAGTCGGCATCACAGTCAACTGACTTTTCAATCATTTTGACATTGGAGGCAGGTACGGCGAGTTCGCAACGCTGTACTCTTTGTCTAGCAGGTATGGGTTGTGTAAAACTCATGATTACTATCCTTTTGTATTATTTATTTGGCTGTGCGCTTAGCTGTTTTTCTTCTAACTTTGCGCTTTGTCTTTGTTTTAGCTTTAGGGGCAGCAGGTGCTTTGAACGCAGGAATAGCTTTAGCAGTCTTGCGGTAGTACTCGCATGCTGCACCGGTACCACTTCCTGGTTTGATTCGAATACCTGCATCTCGCATTGCCATTTCAACGCCGCCTAATGCTGCCATCATGCGTACATCATTGTTATCACCGAGGTGGCCAATACGGAATACTTTGCCAGCAACTTGGGTTAGGCCAGCGCCTAATGAGATGTTGTATCTATGGTAGGCAATATGAATCACTTCTGCAGCATTCACATTGGCTGGTGCCATGATGGCTGTGACAGTGTCTGAATTCCATTTAGGAGAAGCAGCACATGTTTGTAGGCCCCATGCTTTAACTGCTTTACGTACACCTTCAGCTAAACGGAAATGGCGTGCATAAACATTTTCTAAACCTTCTTCTAACAGTAAATCAAGAGATGCGCGTAGTCCGCGTAACATGGGTATTGAAGGTGTATATGGGAAAAAACCATCTTTATTAGTGCTGATATGGTCGCGGATATCCAAGAAGCACTTCGCGCATTTTGAAGTTTTATGCTTTGCTAAGGCTTTTGGACTGAATGCAAGAAGTGCCATGCCAGCGGGTAGCATGAATCCTTTCTGTGATCCGCTAACAGCAACGTCAACTCCCCATTCGTCCATGCGGAAGTCAATGCTTGCAACAGAACTTACGCCATCAACCATTAATAAGGCTGGGTGCTTAAGGTCTTTTTTCATCATTTTGCCTAGTGCTGCTATGTCGCTTGTGACACCTGTTGCTGTTTCATTGTGGCATGCAATAACAGCTTTAATTTTATGTTCTTTGTCAGCACGTAAACGCTTTTTGAATTCCATGACTGGGACACCTTCACCCCAAGGAATTTCCACTAATTCAACTTCTAGACCTATACGTGTAGCAAGATCAAACCATAAATGACTGAATTGGCCAAAACGTGAAGTAAGAATTTTATCGCCAGGTGATAAAGTGTTTGCTAGAGCAATTTCCCATCCCGCTGTACCCGTTGCTGGGAAAATAAAGCATTGGCCTTTTTTGGTTCTGAAGATTTTCTTTAAGTCTTCTAATAAGGGTTTTAATAAAAGAGGGAAGTCAGGCGCACGATGGTCTTCTTGTGGCACATTCATGGCGGTCAACACTTGATTAGGAATGTGTGTTGGCCCTGGTGTAAATAAATAGTTTCTTCCAGGATAGTTAGGTTTTTCGCCAGGCATATTGGTACCTTCTTAATATGTTAATAGGTCAATGGGGTCAGACTCGATTGATCTAAAATAGCGTCACTGATAATGATCGAGTCCAATTTAGTTGATTAATCAGAATCTATAAGACATGACTGATATTTCAGCCATGTTCGAAAGGTTCGCAATAATGCCACAAGCAGGCGCTCATCGACAAGCGCAGCTTAACTGCTTTTAACTATGTTTTAACGCTTAATGGGATCTTGGTAATACATTTTGAAGAGTGGCTGCGAGGATGGTGTTCTCAAGTAGGCAGGCGACGGTCATCGGCCCAGTTCCTCCTGGCATGGGTGTGACCCCGCCAGCAATTTTTGATGCAGCTTCAAAATCGACGTCTCCTTGAATTTTTTGATTGTCCAGTCGTGAAACTCCAACATCAAATACCATGGCACCAGGTTTTATAAATTCACTTTTTATGAGTGCAGGGGAGCCAACAGCGCTGACCAGGATATCGGCTTGTCTGCATATGCTTGCTAAATCTTGTGTGCGTGAGTGTGCAAGAGTGACAGTGGCGTCTGCCCCTCGTTCACACAGTAATAGCATTTGGGGTAGGCCAACTAAAGAAGAACGACCTACTACTACAGCGTTTTTCCCACTGGTTTCGATGTTATATGCTTCAATTAATCTTATTACACCTAATGGCGTGCACGGAACTAATTGCTTGTTACCTTGCAGTAGTCGGCCCATATTGACTTCGGTAAGGCCATCGACATCTTTTTCAGGTGGAATTTTTTCTAGTACTTTTTCTTTGTTTAAGTGCTTGGGTAATGGTAGCTGGACGAGGATGCCATGTACGTTATCGTCGTTTGCCAGTGATGTGATCTGTTTTTCTAAGTCTCTTTGAGTAATGTTTTCGTCAAGTTCTAAGCGTTTTGAGTGAATTCCTGCAGCATTGGCTTCACGATGTTTCATGCCTACATATAATTGGCTTGCAGGATTATCTCCGACAATCACAGTGGCTAATGTAATTTTAGTGCTAGGAAAGTTTTCTAGGTGTGACTTGATTTTGTTGCGGATCTGTAGCGCAACTTTTTTACCATCAATAATCAATGCTTAGGTCTCACTTATCTTAGATTGTATATGTGATGCATAATAAAAAAGGCCAGTTGAGTGTAACTCAACTGGCCTTGCATGCAACAAAAACTAACGTGGTCTTAGATAAATCTGGATCTTTGTTAGTCTTTAGGTTGTTTACTTGGATCCAAGTAAATAAAGCTCTTACCTAGACGACCATTGTAGTTTCCAGCTGAGATCATTATTAAGCCATCAGTTTCTTTTGATGCTTGAATAGCTGCTTGGGTAGCTTCAACAATACAATCCATGTCACGACCATTCATGATAATTTCCATTACAGAGTTCACGCCTTCAGGTAAGCCGTGTTCAACAGTTGGATCATCTTGTAATAACGGACAGAATTTTTCATAAGTACTTGCAATCGTAAAGTCATAGTTGCTGCCTGCTTTTGATCCGCTGCCAGCGATGCCACCAGGGAAAGTAGTGATAACGCCATCAATTGGAGCAATTGCTTCGCAACCTTTCTCAGCAGCCTCTAGAGCAGAATCGACATCCTTACCAAAGAACCATAGATTACCGCCCATTAAACCATCCGCTTGACCTAAACGACGATCGAGAACAAATTCGCCACCAAGAATAGGTATCCACCACATCTTACGGCCGTAACGTTCAATACGCTTTTGATAGCCATTGCCAAAGTAAGCCACTTTGCGGCCCATGTGGTAATACTGCTCAGAATCAATCATGTTGAAACATGAAGCAGTAGGGCAAGTCATCACGTTTTGACTAATCCTTACAAGAGCAGATCGTTCTAATGCTTCAACACGATCTTTGCGAAAGCGAGGCACGTGTAACTGAACTAATGCTCCTGGGCGTCCATCAGGTGTTTCAAAACTTTCATCTGCACCTGGACCCACGTAACGATCTAGACCCGCTTCGCAGTCACAAAGAATGGAACTTGAAGCGTTACCAGTTGCAGCATTCACAGCATGCTCAACCCACTTTAGATCTTTGGCAGTGATTAGAAATTCTGTGTAAAAACTTCTAAATGCTTCTGCATAAGTATCATCAATAACAGCAGTCATTAGTCTCTTCCTTTACCTTCGTATACAGCATCTTCAGTGACGACTTTGTCCATGTAGACATCATGAGGAGCAACTAATACGTTATCGAATAACTGTGATTCATAGCATAGTGCAATTAATGGAGACTCGGGACGTACTTTTTCAAGTAAACGATCGTAGTAACCTTGGCCATTACCCATGCGACCACCGTTACGGTCAAAGCCAACACCTGGAACCATGACTAGGTCTAAGTCTTCAGCTTCAACTTCTTTTTCTGGATTGCCCCACATTTCTTTTGGTGGCTCAAGAATGTTCCACTTGCCCACAACCATCTCTTCTAGGCTTTCCATCCACCAAAGACCTAATTTGTTCTCACCATTTTCGTCTTCTGTGCAGTAAGGCACGATGATTTTCTTTTCGCCTTTAGCTACTTCTTCAAGAAGTTCAGGTTTTGTGCGAGTTTCTGAGCGGCAATCGATGTACCACATAATACAGTTTGCATTTTTGTAGTCATCCAATTCCATGAAGCGTTTTACAGCTCTAGCACTTATCTCATCCTTGTTTTCTTGTGCATTGCGACGGTCATAAGCTTCACGGCGCATTTTGTTTTTGCGTTCCATGATGGCTTCTAGTTCTTCTGGTGTCAGTGACATTCAACTGCTCCTTATAAAATGTGAATTACTGGGTTTCAAAAATGGGCTAAATCCTAAACTATTCCGTGGATAGTTCCAACGAATATTGTCGGTTAAATTAAGGATCTAGAACGAATTCGTGGCTTATTAGTTGTTTTTATTATGTGTTTTCACCGTGTTTCTGCTTCAGCAGAATCATATGCCGGCGCTAATTTATACCGGAATGACACTAAGTTCTACCCTCGAGATATTCAGAATTGATTATTAGCGTTCAATTAAAGGCGAATACTCCAATTATATCGGAGTATTCCTTATATTAATGTCAGTATGAGTATAACTAATCGGTAACTGCACCTTTAGATGCTGAATTAACTTGCTTGGCATATTTTGCCAATACGCCTCGCCGGTAATTTGGTTTAGGCGCTTTCCAGGCTCGCTTGCGTTTGTTGAGTTCAGTTTTACTCACGTGCAATGTCATCTCACGTTTTTTAGCATCAATGGTAATTTTATCGCCGTTCTTGACGAGTGCGAGAGGTCCACCGACTGCAGCTTCAGGGGTAATGTGACCAACTACAAAACCGTGACTCCCTCCTGAAAATCTGCCATCAGTAATAAGTGCAACTTCTTTTCCTAAGCCTTTACCCATAATGGCAGAGGTAGGTGAAAGCATTTCACGCATACCAGGGCCGCCAATAGGTCCTTCATATCGAATAACAATCACATCACCAGCCTTAATGCCGCCATCGAGTATTTTCTTTAGTGCAGTTTCTTCGGAGGAGAACACTTTGGCGTTACCAGTAAATGACAAACCTTCTTTGCCGGAGATCTTAGCAACGGCACCTTCTGGCGCTAAATTGCCGTATAAAATAACGAGATGGCCATCTTTTTTAATGGGATTATCAAGTGGACGTACGATTTGTTGGCGTTTGGAATAAGGTTTAACGTCTTTGAGATTTTGTTTTAACGTTTTACCTGTGACGGTCATGCAGTCACCGTTTATTAGACCTTCGTCTAACAACATTTTCATTAATGGTTGAATGCCGCCAATAGCAATTAATTCGGACATCATATACTTGCCGCTAGGTCGTAAGTCGGCGAGAACCGGAACTTTTTTACCAACACGAGTGAAATCATCAATAGATAATTTCACATGCATTGAATGCGCCATGGCTAATAAATGCAGTACAGCATTAGTTGAGCCACCAAGTGCAGTAATGACTGCTATGGCATTCAAAAAAGCCTGGCGTGTCATAATATCGCTTGGGCAAATATTTTTCTTTAATAGGTTAAGTACTGCTTTACCTGCGTTACGACAGTCTGTCTCTTTTGATTTTGAAATAGCCGCTTGTGCAGAGCTGCCTGGCAAACTCATACCCATTGCTTCTATGGCGGACGCCATAGTGTTAGCCGTATACATGCCGCCACAAGAGCCAGGGCCTGGTATCGCTGTAGACTCTACTTCTTTTAATTCTTTATTATTAAGCTGACGTTTAGCGTGTTGCCCTACGGCTTCGAATACTGAAACGACGTCGACTTTAGTGCCTTTATAATTGCCAGGCATAATGGTGCCGCCGTAAACAAATACTGCTGGGCGATTAAGTCTGGCTAATGCCATCATACAACCGGGCATATTTTTATCACAGCCACCAATAGCAACGACTGCATCAAATCCTTCGCAGCCTGTGACTGTTTCTATTGAGTCGGCAATGACTTCGCGTGACACTAAAGAATACTTCATTCCTTCAGAGCCCATAGAAATACCATCGGAAATAGTAATCGTATTAAAAATAACGCCTTTACCACCTGCAGCATCAGCGCCAGCAGCAGCTTTTTCTGCAAGTTTATTAATGTGCATATTACATGGCGTTACCATGCTCCATGTTGATGCAATACCTATCTGTGGTTTTTTGAAATCGTCATCTTTAAATCCAACGGCGCGCAACATCGCGCGACTTGGAGCGCGTTCAGTGCCGTCAACAACAATCGAAGAATGGGGTCTGAGTTTTTTAGTCATTGTGAAGAGTTAGAAAAATATAATTAATGTATATGTACTATAGTCTAACAGCTTAAATTGAAAAGTAGTTATTTCTTTGGGTTAAAAATGAGGATGTTTTCTGTTGGAAAAATGAATATCTTAGCTATGTATAGTGTTATTAGATGTAGATTTATTCTATAGCAAGTACTGCATATTTTTCATTTTTGTAAACTGTCTTAAAGTTGAGTAGTGAGATGTTTTGGTTGTTAAATAGTACCGCGTAATCTGCGCTGTATAAATCTTTTAAATTTTCTAATCTAGCAGCATCCATAGTTAAATAACCATTTTGCGCATCTTCTAGGTTTTTAAATTCGTTAACTCCACTCACATCTTCAACTCTTTTGTACCACTCTATAAGTCCGTCTGGATCAACAGGTGTTGAGCGCCAGTCTACCACTACAGCTCTTTCACCTAGAATTCTAAAACTGTCCAATTCTAGAGAGGTTACGAAAATTGAATTCTCAGGTGAAGACTTTACCCAGGAATAAAGTTGTTTTTCAGCAGTGCCAGGATAGTTATTAACAAAGCTGGAAATTTTGAAAAAGTATGAGTTATATCCATAAATTAAAGACAAACCAACTAGCGCCATGCTTAAGTATTTAACTGTTTGTAGGTTAATGCTTCCTAAAAATCTATCTAGATAGTTGCGCGAAGTCAGTATCAATAAAAATCCAAATAAACCAATAATTAAAAAAGTATTAAAAGCAGTGATGCCGTAAGCATATGCATACCATCTAAATATAAATAATCCTCCAATGCCGATTAATCCAATAGAGAGTAAATGTTTATTGGGACTGTTGTTTGACTGTTGAAAGGCAAAATTTATAAGTGCTGATACGAAAAATATTTGAGATAAAAGATTGCAAAATGGAGCGATGCGCCAGACAAATAGTTTAGATATAAAAGGAATAAAAGTGACAGTAGTCAGTAATGTTGCGATTAAAACAAAGATTAATAATGACGCATAAATTGCAATTAAATGACGTTTTAATGCTTCCTCAACGTTTAATATGTATATGCTTGCAATACCAACGATAGACCATCCGCAAATCAAATAAAAATCCATTAGATATGTGTTGGGTACATAGTGAAAAGGTGAGCGGATGAATTGAAATATGTATGTTGCAAGTTCGCCGTTTTCGGACGAAATCATAGCAAATAATATTGGTAACTTGATTACTAAAATAATTAATAATGGTGTGAATTGCTTGATCGTTCGCGGCAAAAAGTTTTCTTTGCCGATAAATATATGTGCAAGTCCTATATAAACAAAGCTGAGTAGTAAAAAATTAGTATGCATATACCCAGCTATTGCGAGCAATATGCCCGAGATTAAATATTTGGTTTTTAAGAAAAACAAAATCCCAAGTAACGTAAATGTGCTTCCGAATATGGATGGTTGCAAGGTGGTAGAAAATATATAGCTGTCACCTACGCTGCGTGTGCTCTCTAATATAACTGGCACTAAGACGAGCAGAAACGTTACAAGTTTATGTTTGTTTGAAATTGTTTCGACTATTTTGTAAATGGCTAAAAAGCATGTAACTAAATTATTTTAGTTGAGTTGCAGGACTGCTCTATTGTGTCGAGATTTTGCGCTTTAGTTAGCAAGTTTTTCTTGCTGCTTTTTTAAGTATTCTGTGTTTTTTCGTTGAATGTACTCGTTCCTGAAGTCACGATATTCTTTTGAGCTGATATCTTTTGATCTGGGTATCGGGCTAATATTAGGGTTTGAAATAAAAAAATGCCATAAAGAATCATCTGAATAGTTGTGTTCTATCAGGTTAATAGCCAAAGTTACACTGTAGCTGCTTTCAATTCCATTGGAGATGGTTAATTCAGTGTCTTTAGCAATCGACAACATCGCAAACGTTGAAAGAAAATTATCTGCTGCTCTTTCGAGACCCTCTTTAGTATCCAGACTAGGCGATCCACCGCCGCCAGCTGATAGTGCTGAGCAGTACGTGATAAATATTACCGTAAAAATAACCGACACAATATTGTTTCTATGAAACTTAAATATATTCATATTTATCTCTCGAGCAGTTTTACTGCTAAATACTTAACGGAAATAATCCAATGACGTGCTCTTCGCTTAAATCAGAATTATAAGCGTCAGTTTTAGCTTGTGCAGTGATCTTTATCCATCTTTTGTCACGTGCTAAATCTAAATGCAGAGGCAATATCGTGACAAGCCATGCATCTTCTACAAGTTTGTAGTGACTTTCATCTGCTTGTCCTGAAGTACCCTCTTGCATATCGGTCAGTTTCATATTTATGGACATATTAGGCGCTATTAGCTCTTTATAAAAAGCAACTGCGATATATTTTTGTAAGCCTGTCACAGTAGTATGATTTATTTTTGTAGCTATGCTGCTAATTTCTTTGTATAGCTTTGAATAATCTTTTGCTGCGTAAATAGTGGAAGTATTTATTGCATCTTCTGGTATTAGGAATAACTCAATCTCAGTATTTGATTGAGTAACTAATTCTAATGCTTGTATGTTTACAGAAGAACTTTTTTCTTTTGCGTCTATAGTTAAATCAAACCAGAAAGTCGCGTGTCGACCCGTCTCATCTGTGAATCTCATGAAGCCAGCCATATCTGATTCAGATGCAGTGTTGGCTAACGCAACTTCGTCTACAGTTAGAGGTTTGGTGAATATTTCTGACCCTGGAAACAGAGTATCAGGAATGGAGATACCTAATTTCTTTTTTATTTTCTTGCTGGAGTAACCACGAATTTTAGCTTCTAGCGCCAGCAGAGCGCTGCTTTGATTTGATGTCAACTGTGAGTGTGGTCTGAACTCATTATTTAGTATTTCGTAATTGATATTTTTAGGTATTTTTTGACCAAGCAAACCAAAAGCAAATACCTCAAATGCAAACAAACTGATTGCCAGGATGATTAAGGCCGAAATAACTTTATATATTCGATTAAGCATTAAGTTTCCTTGGAATGAGAGCAGTGAATCATGTTACTCAGAGAGTATATTGCATCGAGATAGAGCAACAATGATTTGCTGAACTATTGGTAGTATCACTCTGATGAAAATTATTTAATAGAGTGGTTTTGGGGTGTCGCCTGAGATGCTGGGTTTATCGCAAGTATTTAAGGCTGACAGCATATGTCTATCTTGATTTATGTGTAAATTTATAAGGTTATATTTATGTTGACATGAGAGTTCTCATTATGTTCTCATTTAAGAGAACTTTGTGAGAACTTATATGCTGACAAAACGCGAACAAGACACATTTGACTTTATCGTTAATTATTATGCTAAGCGACGTAAAGCGCCGTTACTGATTGAAATTGCTGAGGGTTTAGGTATTCAGTCTAAGGGAGTGGTGCATCGCTATGTGTCTGTATTAGAAGAGCAAGGTTATATTGTTCGTAATCCTAAAACGCGTGGAATTGAATTATTAAATAATCCAGATGTAGGTGCTCTACCGTTTTTGGGGTGTATCGCTGCAGGCAAACCAATTGAGGCGATTGAGGATAAGCAAGTCGTTAATTTTTCTCATTTGTTAAATGGTCCTGATCGTTATGTGTTGGAAGTGAAGGGGCACTCAATGATTGAAGAAGGTATCCGGCATGGTGATATGGTGGTGATTGAACATGCTAGTACGGCGCGTAGTAATCAAATTGTAGTGGCATTAATTGACGATCAAGATGTCACGCTTA
>Ga0181593_10001420_pt1 | contig 21747 bp, 16 predicted proteins | sample 071ome_19_FD_133756 | JGI IMG/M metagenome (GOLD analysis project Ga0181593, IMG submission 133756) | Coastal salt marsh microbial communities from the Groves Creek Marsh, Skidaway Island, Georgia - 071413AT metaG (megahit assembly) | ecosystem: Environmental > Aquatic > Marine > Intertidal...
CCCGAACGTTCGCTGACGACGTCGTGGAAGGCGGACCATGGATCGAGGCCAATACGCGCTTCGAGCATGAGCGCGATCGCGAGCCCGAACAGGAAGAGACCGAACTGGAGGCGCGCGAGATCGCGCCAGAAGAGTCGAGACCGAAGGAGCCCGATCATGAGCCTCGGTCCGTGAGGACTGCGAGCCGACCCACGCCAGCGCCGATCGGGTTGGCGTGTGTCGATGGTGGCACGTGGGTGTTCCTGGCGGAGAGGGCCGGTCTGGAAGAACAACGTAGCGACCGTGTCCCCGGTATCGGGCCCCGTTTCCTGTCACGATTCCGTGCGCGCATGCCCGAACACTCTCTGTGAGGGCCTCGAAGTCCGGGCTCCAGGCACGAACGCGCAGAGTATCGCCAATCTGCACCTCTCGTGCGCCCCCCGAGCAACCAGGCCAGACCGACTCCATTGCGATCCCGCCCCTGGTGCGGCGCTGGGATCGGCCCCCGACGTACCCAACAACGGGCGGCCTGCTGCGATTGGACACCGAGGGAAATCCTTGCTCCTCAGCCATGCAGCCCGGCACATTCCGTGCGGGAAAGCCATCCTCTGTGTCAGGGCTTCGGTGTCCTATTAGCCCGGAGGTTCCGTGGGAAACAGCGGATTGTCGGAAAGTGAGAGACTCGAGGTCCTCCGGGGTTACGAGATCCTCGACACTCCAGAAGACCCCTCGCTGAACGCGATCACGCGAATCGCGGGCCGGTTGACCGGGGCGCCCACGGCGCTCGTGTCGCTCGTCGACCAGGAACGACAGTGGTTCAAGGCACGTCGCGGTTTCGACGTGGACGAAACGGAGCGTTCCGTCGCGTTTTGCGATGTCGTCGTCAGGTCGGAGCAGGAACTCGTCGTCGAGGACGCGCTTCGCGACGAGCGGTTCGCGGACAGCCTGCTCGTAGTGGGTGATCCGCAGGTCCGATTCTATGCGGGTGTTCCCCTGCGGGCCCCGGAGGGGGCCATCCTGGGGACCTTGTGCGTGAAGGACTATGAGCCCCGAAGTCTCTCCGACCAGCAGTTGGAGCAGTTGAGAGACCTGGCCAGTCTTGCCGTACAGCAGATCGTCGGCCTTAAGCAGGCGATCGATCTGGAGCGAGGTCAAAAGCAACTCAGGGAGACCAACGCGACCCTGCGACTCATTCAGGAGGCTCAGAACGAACTGCTGGAACATGGCGTCGACGCGGCCTGGTGGGACTCCGCCCTGTCGCAGCTATTGGAGCTTACGAAGAGTGAGTACGGCTTCATCGGCCGGATCCACGAGGACGATGAGGGCCCGTTCCTGAAGACGGAAGCCATCACGAACATCGCCTGGGATGAAGCGACTCGGCGCTTCTACGAGGAGAACAGCCCCGAAGGCCTGGTCTTCCGCAACATGGAGACTCTGTTCGGTCGACCGATCCTCGAGCGGCAGCTGCTCATTTCTAACGACGTTGCCCACGATGGCCGTGCCGGTGGGCGTCCTGATGGACATCCGCCGCTCGAGACCTTTGCGGGGATCCCTGTCCTCAGTCGCGGGAACATGATCGGCCTGGTCGGTCTCGCGAACCGCAAGGCGGGTTATTCTGAAGAGTTGGTGGAGGATCTGAGTCCGGTGCTGGCCATGCTCAGTGCCGTTCTCGAGAACTCTGATCTGGAAGCCCAGCGTCAGGAGGTCCTGAGCCAGCTGCGCTCCTCGAACGACTTTCTCGAGCGGGTACTCGAGGCTTCGGATGCCGCGTTCCTCGCGATTGACGCGAATGGTGATCTGGTGCTTGCCAATCGACGCGCTCATGAAGTGTTCACCGGGGTCGGGGCGGCGACCGAGTCCGGATCCTTCGGGAGCATCGGCGAAGCCTTCACTCGGCTCTTCCCTCATGCGGACGATCGCGCCTGGCTCGCGGGTGTGTGGAAGTCCGCCGATGGCACCCCGGCCGTTCGAGGGGCGACTGTTCTGGATGAGCAGCTCAAGCCACGACAGCTCGAACTATCGGTCGCGGTCCTGCCCGTACCGAACAATGGCTCCGCGAGGCTGTTGATTTCGGCCGCCGACCTGACAGAGCAGATCCAGCTACACGAGTCCCGGATTGAAAACACCAGCCTGACGGAACGGGTCAAACAGCTAAGGCAACAGCAACGGGTGAACGAGATCCTTTTCGAGTGTGTGGAGTTGCTTCAGCACTCGGAGGGTGTGAAGGAAGGGATGGAGGTGATCGCGCTTTCCATGGAACGCCTCTTCCCGAAGGCGAACCTCACTCTGTTCGCTCTGGAATCGGATGAAGAGACAATGGTCTCGCTTCGCCGCGCAGATCGATGGGAGGATTCGGCTCCGATTCAGGACACGATGGACCCGGCGTGCTGGGGTTTGCGTTCACGGCGGGTACACGGTTGGTGGAGCGGGGGACACCAGCCGCTTTGTCAGCACGCTCAGGGGTCGGATGCGTCGAGCACGTGGTGTCTGCCCCTCGTCTCACTCGAGCGCGTCGTGGCCCTGATGCACATCACGTTTCCGCCGAAGTCCGGGGACGAGCTCACCGAGGAGCGCTTCGAAATGGGAATGTCTCAGATCACGGCGGTGGCTCAGACCATCTCCGGCGCACTCTCGACGATTGCCCTGCGTGAGTCACTGCATGAGCTGGCGAGCACGGATGTACTGACCGGACTGTGGAACCGTCGCGCGTTTGAGCAGGAGTGTCGGCGGGCCGTCGCGCGAAACCAGCGGAAGGGAGACGCGATGGCACTTGCGATCCTGGACGTCGACTACTTCAAGAGAATCAACGACGACCTGGGGCACGACGTTGGTGATCAGGCGCTCAAGAAGGTTGCCGCCGCGCTGAACCAGAGCATCCGCCTGGGGGACTTCGCCGGGCGTATCGGCGGTGAGGAGTTCGGGATCTTCCTGTCCGATGTCGGAGAGGACGGTGCAGGAGCATCCATGGCGCTCGAGCGCGTTCTGGACACCATACGGACGTCATGCAGTGTGCAGGACAGGGAACTGACTGCGTCGATCGGCTTCACCGTCGCCATGGAGCCCGTTCAATACGGAGATCTCTACAAGCAGGCGGATCGGGCCCTGTACCACGCCAAGCGCACGGGTCGGGATCGCTTGGTGAGCTTCCAATCTGCCTTCGAAGCGGACGGTTGAGCCGGCCGCTGACGGGGGATGGCTGAGTGAGCCGAAGCCTCGTATAGAGGCTGTGCGCGTCCCCCGGGTTTCAGATCGGCCGGTAGAGCACCATGACGACCACGTTCCACGCGAAGTGTGCGGCCAGCGAGCCGGCCAAGCTGTCGGACCGCGCCCGGAGGGCGGCCCAGCACAGCCCGGCTCCGAGGCTGGCGAGCACGAGTGCGAGTGAGCCGTAGGGAGCATGGGCCAACCCGTACACGAGCGTTCCAGTCAGGGTCGCCGGTAGCCAGGACATCCGGCGTGCGAGCGCTCCGTGCACGGCTCCTCGCCACACAATCTCCTCGCAAACTACGACGATGGGCATCAGGAGGACGGCGAACGCCACGCCCGGAGCCTGAAACGCCTCGTACAGGCGGGCAACGTCCTGCTCGAGTATCGGCACCGCGGCCGTCACCGGTCCGTAGAGACCCAGTGTGACTGCGGCCATAGCTACGCCGGCGACACCACCGAGGAGGAGCATGCGCAGGTGCGGGCCTCGCCCGAGAAGCGTGCCTCGCTCGAAGAATAGCGCTGAGCTTGCCAAGAGCAGCGCCATCGCACCGACTGCGGTCCAAAGGCCCAGTGACCGGGAGAAATACGCCGCGAGCGCCCAGAGCATCGCGTAGGCGACGGCTCGGATGTCGGCCGCGGCAGTCGGGGCGTTCGCATTCGGAGACGGCTCCGATATCGAGCTTCCGGTTTCCGGTACGCCCCACTGCATGAGTCGCTCTACGATGGGCCAGAACACTCCGCTTGGCGGATCGGTTCGCTCGGCGTCGAGTGCCTGACGTGCGGCCTCCACGAACGGGATTCGTCTTGTGTGACCGATCCTTGTCCAGAAGCGATCGTCGTGCGCGATGAGGTCGGTCTTGAGCCCAACCACGACCTCGCGCGCGACGGACCACTGCGCGCGGGTCACAAAGCGGACCCAGTGGGACGAGAGCCGCGGGCTCAGGAAGGGAACCTGAATCATGAGTGCCTGATGGACGCCGAGTGCGTCCGCGGTTCGCTCCAGGATCCCCCGTCCGGACAGAACTTCGGGCCCGGGGATATCGAACCACTCGCTCTTCTCGATCTTGAGTTCGAGGGCTCCGACGAGTGCGGCGACAACATCGTCGATCGCGACCGGCTCGGTGCGGGACTTCAGCCAGCTCGGGAGAATCATGACAGGCAGGCGCGCCGCAAGGTCTCTTACGATCAGCCAGCTCAAACTTCCGTGGCCCACGATCATGCTGGCCCGCAACTCTATCGTAGGCACTGAGCCGGCCCGGAGTGCCTCTCCGACCGCTTCTCGACTGCGGAGGTGGTCGGATGCATCACGCGGCGCGGCGACCCCGCCCAGGTAGACGATTCGCTCCAGTCCGGCGGCGTCGGCGGCGTCGGCAAATGCCCGTGCCTGGCGTACCTCCGCCTCGGCGTAATCCTCCTCGTGCGATGCCATCCCATGGACCATGTAGAGCGCGGCCGTACATCCATCGAGGGCGTCTGAAACCGATGCGCCGTCCGAGACGTCGAATGTGACCCATTCGCGCTCCGGCCAGCGCTGACGGGCATGTTCCACATCTCGAGTTGCGCAACGGACATGCCAGCCAGCGTCACTCAAGTCCTGATACGCATTCTGACCCACGAAACCGGTGGCTCCCGTGAGTAGAAGAGTCCCGTGGCGAGCGGCAGACATCATGGCGGGTCTGGGGTTGAGGGCGTTCGCCCCTCAATTACTGAGGATATCACCATGAAGTCGAGGGCCTCCGGGCCCCTTTACTCGCAGTCCGTTGAGTCGGAACACACGAAGTAAGAATCGGCTTACGGGTTGCGCCTTCAAGATCCTACATGAAGTCGGGTTCATTGCCGATCACTGCAGCCACTCGGTTGAGCGATGATTGGATCAACGAATCCAAACAGGTCGACGAACATACTGAAGGTTCTGGTGGTGGACGACAACCAAAACCTGCTGACTCTGATGGCAAGAGTCCTTGAAGAGCGCGGATTCCACGTAGTTCAGGCAACCGACGGCGACACCGGACGGGAACTCCTGGAAAACGAGGGCTACGACCTTCTCTTGGCCGATATCTACATGCCTGGGATGTCCGGCTTAGAACTGCTCGAGCACGCCCACGTCCTCAATGAGGACATGCGGGTCATTCTCATGTCCTCCGCGTCTTTCAACGAGGTTAGGCAAGCGGCCGCGCGCCTGGGAGCCAGCGCGTTTCTCCCGAAGCCGTTCTCCCCCGCCGAGCTCGTCTCCGCCGTCGACAGAGTGTTCCGTGAAGGAGTGACCCCGAGGGCTGCATCTCACCACCCCGACTGATGCCGGTCTTCTCAACACCTGAGTTATGGCCTGGAAGGGCCTCCCGTCGGTGTTCGCAGCGTGCGATCTGCTCGAGCTTCAGTCGGATGTCGTACCGGGCTGTTGCGTGCTGAATAGCTGCGATCCGGTCGGTCAGTCGCCATTATCAGCACACTCGAGAGGCAGTGGAGGATGGGGCGGCGCTTGTCAGTGACCTCATGGGGGTCAGTCGATCCGCGTCTATTGAACCCGAGTGGTTGGACGCAACCGAGCAAGTATCGCTCGCCTTCGACACGGTAACACGACTGCTCCCGAAGACCGTGACGGTGCATCGCAGGATCTCGTGTGACGACACAATCATGCGAGTCCACCCGCCCACGCTGAGACGTGTCTTGCTCAACCTCGCAACGAACGCGCGTGACGCCATGAAGGGGTCCGGTGACCTGTTTCTCGAGGCCTCCGTCAAGGGATGGACTTTGGAAAGCGCAGCTCAGGTCGAGATCAGCGTTCGAGACACCGGTCCGGGCATGTCACCTGAGGACCTCGAGCGAGCGTTTGACCCCTTCTTCACCACCAAGGGGGAAGGCGAGGGAACAGGCTTGGGCCTGGCCTCCGCGCGTGGCCTGGTAGAGCAGCATGACGGGAAGATTTGGGCCTCTGTCGCGGAATCCGGTGGTCTGCAGTTCACGATTTCTCTCCCTGCGGACGGGGTTTGCGGCAGCGACTGAAGCTGTAGGCGTTGTCTTACAGGCGCCGAGTTGCTCGTGCACAATCGAACGCACACGTTGCCCCACTTCGCGCCGTCGGCGCGGTCACTCCAGCATGGGAGTCCACGGTGCGTACGATCCTGTCGGTGGCTTCTGCCGTAGCGTTCATCGGCTTCGCGGATCCGGCGGTTGCCCAGCCGTACGACGTTCTCATCACGGGGGGCGATATCGTCGATGGAACCGGAGCAGAGCGGTTTCGTGCTGATGTTGCGATCACCGGGGACCGCATCGTCGCCGTGTCGCGAGAAGGAATCGATCCGGCCGAGGCTCACACGGTCATCGACGCGACCGGCCGGGTGGTGACCCCCGGCTTCATCGACAACCACGCGCACGTGCAGCGGTCGATCGCCGATTACCCGCTGTCGGAGAACTTCCTTCGCCAGGGCATCACCACGCTTTCATCGTCACTCCATTCAGGTGGCCAGCCGTGGCCGCTCGAGGACTTCGCCTCTTCGCTCGAGATGGCCCCGAACATGGTGTGGTGGGCCGGACACACGTGGACCCGACGCCAGGTCATGGGCAACGAGAACCGCGACCCGACTCCAGCCGAGCTCGAGGAGATGAAGGAGCTCGTTCGGGAGTCGATGCGCCAGGGCGCGATGGGGCTGTCCACCGGGCTGCTCTACGTACCGGCCAACTACGCCAAGACCGAGGAGGTCATCGAACTCGCGAAGGTCGCCCGTGAGTTCGGCGGCATCTATGTGAGTCACATGCGGGGAGAAGGGGCCGGTTTGCTCGAGTCCGTCGCGGAGGTGATCCGGATTGCCGACGAGGCCGATATCCCGGCGCAGATCAATCACCACAAGGCGGCGGGAGCGGGGCAGTGGGGATGGAGCGAGCGGACGCTCGCCATGATCGATTCTGCCAACGCCGCAGGGCTGACGGTGGTGCACGACCTGTATCCCTACACGGCCGGCAGTACGGGATCGTCTGTGTTGTTTCCCCAGTGGGCGCTGTCCGGAGGGCCCGACTCGTTCCGGGAGCGGGTGGCGGATCCCGAGACGCGCGCCCGCATGGAAGAGGAGATGCGCGCGATCTGGCGCACCGACTGGGGTGGAGACGACCTGGCCAGGGTGCAGTTCCGAGTTCTCCCCTCCGATCCCGACTACAACGGGAAGACACTGGCCGACTACGCGGAGGACCGTGGCTTCGACCGGATGGACATCGAGGCCGGGATCGACCTGGCCATCGAGCTGCACGCGGCCGGGGGCTTCAGCGCCATCTATCACATCATGGACGAGGCCGATGTGATTCGGATCATGCAGCACCCGCTTGCGATGATCGAGACGGACGGGGACAACGTCGGCTTTGGCGAGGGGTTTCCGCACCCACGGAGCTACGGTGCCTTTGCCCGCGTGCTGGCCCGGTACGTCCGTGAGCTGGAGGTGATCACACTCGAGGAGGCCGTGATGAAAATGACCTCGATGCCGGCCCGCTGGCTCGGTCAGGACGACCTGGGCGTGATCGAGGTCGGCATGCTCGCGGACGTGGCGGTATTCGACCCCGACGTGATCCAGGACATGGCGACGTATACGGAGCCGCATCAATACTCGGTCGGGATCGAGCACCTGCTCGTGAGCGGGGTGCCGGTCATCCGGGGCGGCGCGATGACCGGTGAGAAGCCGGGACGGTGGATTCGGGGGCCGGCGACTCGGCCGATCAGCTGAGGATCAGCACGGGATCACCAGAAGACGACGTACAGCGCCACCGTCGTGAGGGCCACGAAAACGCCGCCCCACCGGGCTCCCCGGCTCGGAGTCAGATCGATGTCCGAGGCCGTCTCGTAGACGACAGGCTCCGTACGGGGCCGAAGCAGCGTGAAGAAGGTCATGACGGCGACCACCGTGAGGAAGGTGAACGCCATGTGGTTGAGGAAGGCGACCTCGGGCAGCTGCCAGTTCAGGACGCCGTACGTCACGGGACCCACGAGGAGTCCACCGACTGCCGCGGACAGGGGTGCCCGCGGAATCAAAAGGCCGAAGATGAAGACGGCCGTGATCGCCGGTGAGATGAAGCCCCACACCAACTGCATGTACGCGTACACGCCCTCGAACTGCCCCGGGAAGGGTGCGAGCAGACAGCCCACGATCACGAACACCGCGGTCGACATCCGGCCCACGCGGACGATCCGATGGGGGTCGGCGTCGGGTCGCATGTGCCGCTTGTAGATATCCATGGTGAACAGCGTCGACGCAGAGTTCAGCATCGAGTCGAGGCTGCTCATGACGGCTCCGAAGAGCGCGGCGAAGAAGAGACCGCGCAGCCCGGCCGGGAGCAGGTCCCGGATCAGCATCGGGTACGCCTGGTCCCCGTCGCCGATCGCCGACCCGTACAACTGGAAGGCGATGATCCCGGGAAAGACGACGATGAACGGGATGATGAGCTTCAGTCCCGCGGCGAAGACGATGCCCCGCTGGCCGGCAGCGAGGGACTTCGCCCCGAGGGTGCGCTGTGTGATGAATTGGTTGAAGCCCCAGTAGAACATGTTCGGGATCCAGATCCCGAGGAGAAAGATCGTCCACGGCAACTCCGGATCGTCCGCGGGCAACACCATGTGCAACTTGTCCGCGTTCGTGTCGAGGAACGCGCGCAGACCTCCGACCTCCCCGAGCCCGATGTACGTGACGATACAGCCGCCGATGAGCAGGGCGGACCCCTGGAGAAGGTCGGACCAAACCACCGCCTTGAGGCCGCCGTACACCGTGTACGCGCCGGCCAGAATCCCGATCAGCCAGATCCCGGGAACGAGATCGAGACCGAAGATGGTCTGAAGCCCGAGTGCGCCCGAGTAGAGGACGCCGGCGATCGCGACGCCCACGTACGCCGCCATGAGGTATAGCGCCATGATCGTGCGCGCCGGGTTCCCATACCGATGCTCCAGGAACTCGGGCATCGTAAAGATCCCCAGACGCAGAAAGAGGGGGAGGACCCAGAAGGCCACGATCACGAGGGACAGGGCAGCGATCCACTCGTACGACGCGATCGCCAGACCGGCTGCTCCAAAGCCCGATCCCGCCATCCCGATGAAGTGCTCGGTGGAGATATTCGAGGCGATCAGGCTGAAGCCGATCAGCCACCATGTCAGGCTCCGCCCTGCGAGGAAGTAGTCCTCGCCCGTGTCCTCCTCTCGCGATGCGTACAGCGAAATACCGATGACCGCCGACAGAAAGGCTACGAAGGCGATCGCATCGAAGAAGGTCAGGCCCATCCGTGTTCTCCCGGGCGCGCGGTTGAGGGCGGCCGGGAGAACCTAGGGTTGAGCGCAGGGTCGGACTACAGGCCGGGACCACCCGCCGGGAATGCCTGATCGGCGCACGGTTCGGTGAGGGGCCCCGAGCTCTCCGAGCGCATAACTTGTGATGCATGATCCTGCCTCTTCTCGCGACCGCAGCTGCGTGCGCTCTGTTCACCCGACGCGCGGTGAAACCCCATGTCACGGGGGCGCGGATGGCGTCCCACCCAACGGAGCGCAACGTTCCGAGATGACCGATTCACTCTCTGCGCGTGGTCGGCGGGCGGCGTCCACGCCGCTGCGGATCGATTACGACGCGTTTCAGGAGACCGAGCGGGATCGCTACCACGCCGTCGACAATCCGGCCGGCAAGATCCCGCTCAACATTGCGGAGAACCGCCTGAGCTGGCCCGAGCTGCGTGAGAAGATCCAGGACATCACGCGTTCCGAGCCGATTCCGGACTGGGTCCCTGGCTACACGTCGGCGGGTGGAGCGCCGCCGTTTCGCGAGGCGCTGGCACATTTCCTGGAGACCCATCTGACCGGCTGCCCGATCGACTCCGGTGGCCTGGTTGCCTCCACCGGCGCCACGAGCGTCATCGAAATGACGGCATTTGTCCTCGCCGACGCCGGTGAGGTCGCGGTCATCCCGGCACCCAGCTACCCCGTCTACGAACGCGATCTGGGGAATTTTTCGGCCGTGGAGCGCTTCGATGTGCTGACACATCACGAGCCGTGTGAGCTCGTGACGGGCCCGGTCCTCTCAATCGGGCATCTGGACGCGGCCCGAGAAGAGATCATCGCGTCGGGCCGCCGCTTCCGGATGCTGATTCTCACCTCACCGGACAACCCCACCGGGGGGATCTATACGATTGATCGGCTTCGGGCGATCGCTGACTGGTGCATCCGGCACGAGATTCACCTGGTAGTCAACGAGATCTACGGGCTCTCTCTCATCGACACGACGCACCCCGATATTCTCGGCGATTACGAAGAGGAGGTGGCGTTCGACTCGTTTGCGCAGGTGATGGTCGAGCGACGGAGCGAGTACCTGCACCTCTGGTACGCGCTCTCGAAGGACCTCGGGATCTCCGGCTTTCGCGTGGGAAGTCTCTGGTCGCTCAACGCCGACGTCATTGCGGCGTACGAGAACCTCAACCTCACGCACTCGATTTCCAACCATACACAGTGGCTGCTGAGTCAGCTCCTGGTGGAGGACGAGTTTGTGCGAGGGTACATCGTGCGAAACCGTGCGCGGTTGACGTCGTCCTACGCGCTGGCGGCTCGAGCCCTTCGTGCGATGGGGGTTCCCTACGTGCCGAGTCGCGGGAGCCTCTTTCTCTGGGTCGACCTGTCGGAGTTTCTGGACGAATCAACCGAGGCCGGAGAGATGCGCCTGTGGCGCGAGATCTTCGACGAGGCAGGCGTCCTGCTCACGCCTGGCGTAGGCTTTGGGCATTCGAAACACGGGCAGTTTCGCGTGGTGTATCCGTGCGTGCAGCCGAACGAACTGGCGGAGGCGATGACGAGACTGGAGCGCTTCGTCGTCTCGAGACGGGCGGACTGACTTGTGGGCGAGCGCTTGGGCTTCAAGACTCAAAGCTTCTTCTGACTCTGTGCAGCGGGAGGCATGACGTATGTGGTTCGAGACCATCATCCGGGAAGAAACCGGATGCGCGGCCTACATGATCGGATGCCAGCGCACCAACGAGTGCGCGGTCTTCGACCCTCTGTGGGACATCCAGCCGTATCTGGCGATGGCGAAGAAACATGGGTCGAAGATCCGCTTCGTCATCGACTCCCACAGCCATGCCGACCACGTGTCCGGCGCCCGACTGCTCGCGGAGGAGACGGGAGGAGAACTGATCCTGCCGGAGCTCGCCGACATCACCTATGACGCGACTCGGGTGAAGCACGGGGACCTGATGCGCATGGGCGGCGTCGGACTCGAGATCATGCACGTTCCCGGACACCGCCCGGAACAGATCAACCTCGTCGTCTACGATTACCCCCGCGGCGACGAGCCGTGGTTCGTGCTGACGGCCGACTTCGTGATGGTCGGGGATGTGGCTCGGCCCGACCTGGCCCAAAAGGGTGAGCACGGCGCTCCCGTCCTGTTCGACGTCAGTATCCCGAGGTTTCTCGACCTCCCCGATCATGTGGAGGTGTATCCAGGTCACCTGGCCGGCTCCACCTGAGGACGCGTATCCAGTGGCAAGGTTGTCACAAGCGTAGGGTACGAGCGCCGATTCAACGACGCACTCAGGATCGAGGACCGAGAGCGGTTCACCGCCTACATGGATGAGGATCAGCCGATCAAGCCGGCGAACATCCTCAACATCGTGGCGATCAATCAGGGCAGACGGGAGCTGACCCGCGGTGTTCCAAGGGCGAACGCGCTGAGTCCGGTGGACGTGGAGGCGATGATCGGTGACGGGCACTATCTGATCGATGCCCGATCCTCCGCGGCATGGGGCGGAGGCCACATCGCCGGTTCCATCAACGTCCAGATGAGCAGCTCGGAGTTCGAGCAGCGCGTGGGGTGGGTGGTCCCGGACGACTCGCCGATCATCCTGCTGACCGACAAGGACGCGCAGGCTCAGGCGTGTATGTACAACATGGGCTTCATCGGTCTCGACCAGCACGTGGTCGGCTTTCTCGAAGGAGGGCTGTCAGCGTGGATGAACTCGGGGCGTCCTGTCCACACCACGCCCCAGATCGACGTCTTTGCGCTCAGCGAGCGTCTGGCGAGCAACGGTCTGCGTGTCCTCGATGCCCGTGAGCAGGATGAATGGGACGACGGCCATATCGAAGGAGCGGTGCTGATGCCGTACACGCAGCTGGCCCCGCAGCTCGGCCGGCCACCTCGCTTCGATGACCTCGGTCTGGACAAGGCTGCGAGCATTGCCGTGACGTGCGCGACCGGCAACCGCTCGAGTACGGCGATCGGTCTGATGCTGCGAGAGGGCTACACCCACCTCTACAATGTCACAGGCGGTATGGAGGCGTGGGGCCACGCTCGATTACCGATGGTGGACGCGACGGGCGCCGCCTGTTCGATCGGCTGAGACGGGTCAGGGTGCGATCCAGCGCCCCGACCACTGGGTCCCCTCTCGTGTGAACAACGCGCGCTGGTGGCCTTCGAAGCGGAGATGAAGCCAGTCGATCTCCGTCAGTTGGCAGCGGATCACGCAAAAATGTTCCCGGCACAGGGAGACGGTCCTCGGGTCGTCGGCCTCGAGGTCGCTGAGGGAGGGGAGCGGAACGTCCGGTTCGTCGGTGGGCTGGCCGGGTCCCAATGCCTGCCCGTAGCACCGTCGCCCCAGTGGCGATACGCCCGCCCAAGCGCGTTCCGCGACGGCGTCGGCCGTGTGTGTCGAGGCGCGCCCCAGAATGCGCAGCTGGATCTTCCGTTCCCGGTCGTAGAAGTGCCATGCGAGGTGTGGAGAGGCGGTCAGGTCCGTTCGTTTCAGGCTTCGGGCGTCGGTATGGAAGCCGAGTTCTCCGGTGTCCCGGTCGACGAACCGGAGCACGACGGTACGGAGCTGGGCGACGCCACCTCTGGTCGTGCCGACGGTCGGTGTGTGGAACGCATCTCTCGCATGCGCGGCTCCGTCGACGAGCGACGCCCAGATGTCCTCGAGGATGTCCGGAAGCGAGTGTGGTGGGGTCGGGGGACGAGGCATGCGACCTCGGGGAGGAAGGCGTCGATCGGACCCGGAGACTAGAGGGTCGACCGGATGCGCGATACCCGGGGTCGCCGACCCCCACCCCAAGGCGAGGACCTTCCGAATTACCCCACGCACGGAAGCGGAGATTGCCCCATCCCTGCAGCTTGGCACAGGGGCCAGCTTTGCTTCAGGCAGGATGTATCGACCCTCTCGCCGTGTGTTGTTACCCGGAAGCCGCCCCCAGCATGGGCGGAGGGAGATGAGGCCATGTTCCGGTCGATTTTGGTACCCCTCGACGGTACCCGGTTCAGTGAGCGCAGCTTGCCGCTCGCGTCCGAGGTAGCGAGAGCGAGCGAGGCGGCACTCCACCTGGCCCGGGTCCACGTGCCGCACGAGCCCGACGGGCTCTTGAGCAACACATCCTTCCAGTGGGAGGGCGTCGATTTGTCCGAGTATGACCGGAAGGACCGGCGCAGAGAGGAAGAGTACCTGCATGAGGTCGAGGCTCGCGTCGCTACGAACGGCCTCGAGGTCGATTCGGCGCTACTCGACGAGGGTGATGTCACCGAGCAGTTGTGTGCCTACGCGCGTGAGGTCGAGGCGGATGCGATCTTCATCACCTCGCACGCTCGCGGTGGCGTCGGTCGCGTGGTGCTCGGCAGCGTCGCCGATCGTGTGCTACGGGACTCGCACCTTCCCGTCGTCATCGTTCATCCTTCCAAGGGTGAGCGCGATGTCGGGGCCCCCAGGGACGTGGACCATGTCCTGGTCCCGGTGGACTGGTCGAACCTCGCGGGCACGGTGTTCGGCCCGGTCGTGGATCTGGCCAAGGCGACGGGTGCTCGTGTCACGTTGACCTCGATCGTGACGCCGACGGTACTCGGCCCGAGGATTCCGCCGGTTGAGCCGGAAGCGCCGGATGAGGACGAGCTTCGAGCGAGGGAGTATCTCGAGGACATGGCGGATGAGTTCAGGGCAGAAGGTCTCGACGTCGACGTCGTGGTCGTGTCCGCGAACGATCCGGTACGTGGGATCATCTCGGTCGCTGAAGTGTGCAGCGTGGATCTCATCGCCATGGCCACGCATGGGTTCGGGGGTGTGAAGCGGTTGATCGCGGGCAGCCTGGCGGATCGCGTGCTGCATACGTCGGAGCTGCCCATCATGGTGATGAGGCCGCGGATCGAAGCCTGATCCTCATGGGGGGAGCCCCCGTGACCGAACGGTGGTTGGGATCGAGGGCTCCGCCTTCGGTCCCAGCTCCGAAGGAGGCGCGGTGGGGCCGGGTTGAGTAGGATCCGATACGCACAGTCCCGTATCGGAGCGAACATGATCAGCGGCCTTCGACTTTCGTGTCTTGCCATCACTGCGCTGTCCATCCCCGCCGCCAGTCTGGCACAGACCACGACGACCAACCCGTACCGTCCGACACTCGGCTGGGAGCAGCTCCCCGAGGATCGGTCTCTCGGCATCATCAGCGGTGTGTGGCCGGATCCGGACGGGGAACACCTGTGGATTCTCGATCGTTGCGGTGCCAATCAATGCGCCGGCTCAGACCTGGATCCGATCCTCAAGTTCGACCTCGACGGCAATCTGGTGGACAGCTTCGGGGCCGGACTTTTCGCGTTTCCCCACGGCTTTGCGCTCGATCACGAGGGGTATCTGTGGGTGACGGAGGGTGGGGCCCACGGGGATGCGCGGGCCGCGCTCGGCGAGTCGATGGGGATGGGGCACCAGATCTTCAAGCTGACCCGGCAGGGTGAGATCGTGATGACGATCGGGGAAGCGGGCGTGCACGGAGACGACGAGACGCACTTCAACGGCCCCTCGGGCGTCGCGATCGCTCCGGATGGCAGCATCTGGGTGGCCGATGGGCACCGTGGTGGGAACAACCGGATCGTGAAGCTATCCCCGGACGGGGCCTTTCTTCTCGCGGTGGGCGGCGGCATCGGCTCGGAGAGCCGCGAGCCGGCCCGCTTCAGCGACCCACACGACATCAAGGTGGACTCCCGCGGTCGGGTGCTGGTGGCCGATCGGGGCAACAGTCGGATTCAGGTGTTCGACCCCGAGGGCAAGCTGCTCTACATCTGGACTCAGTACGGAAAGCCCAGTGGCCTGTTCATCGACCGAAACGACATTCTGTACGCCGGTGACGGATTGTCCGGGGACACGCGGACCGGTCCCCCCGACGACTGGCGCAGCAACTTCGGCTGGGAGAAGGGAATTCGAATCGGAGATCTCAAGACCGAGCAGGCATGGGTGACGCACTTCATTCCCCAGCACGACGTGAACATCGGGCCGGGGATCGAATTCCTCGGGGTCGACTTCGAGGGCAACATCTACGCCGGGGAGGTGAACCGGCAGCGACTGGTCCGGTACGTAGCGTGGCGGCCGCCTGAGGTAGGCGGGGATGGAGAGCGTCGATGATGCCCCGGCTGCGACGGCGACGAACCCTCTGCGTGTTCGGCCTCACTTTCACGGCCTTGTTGGCCGCATGTTCGAAGACGGACGGTCCGACGGAGGTCCAGTTCGATCCATTGGCCATCACCACGGCGTCGCTGACTCCCGCGGAAGCCGGCGCCGTCTACGATGAGACATTGAGCGCCACGGGAGGTGACGGCACCTACGTATGGACCGTCGCGCAAGGCGCTGTCCCCGCTGGACTCACACTCTCCTCGGCGGGGTCGGTTTTTGGGACGCCCGAGGCCGAGGGCAGCTACTCGTTCACCGTGGCGGTCAGCAGCGGGGACGGTCAGAGCGCCGACCGGACCCTCGCGCTCGACGTCGCTGCGCCGGCGCCCCTGGCTCCGGATGAGCTTTGCTCGGACCACTCTCCGGCGGCCCTGGTTTCGTTTGTGGACACCAACCTCTCGGCTCGAGTTCGAGCGGCGGTGGGCGTGGGAAGTTCCGACCCTGTGACGTGTGCGCAGGCCGCTACGGTCACGTCGCTGACCGCGGACGGGCGGGGCATTCAGAGCCTGGTGGGGATTCAGAATCTGTCAGGCCTGACCCGTGCCACGCTTCACGAGAACGCGATTTCGGACATCACACCCCTCGCCGGGCTGACGTCTCTTCTCACCCTGAACCTGTACTCCAATCCGATCGACGATTTGAGTCCGCTGGCCGGTCTCACCGATCTCGAGGTCCTCGTCCTGTGGGACGTCCCCGCGACCGACCTTTCTCCGCTTTCGTCGCTCACGAATCTCACGTTCCTCGAGTACTGGGGCAGCGGTTCGCCGGTCTCGGATATCAGCGCACTCGCGTCGCTCACGTCGCTGAACAGGCTGTTGCTGGGGGGGGGCGCGGTAGCAAACCTCGATGCGCTCTCGAACATGATCGCACTGACCGACGTGGATCTCAGTGACAACCTCCTCACGGACATCGGTGGCATCGCCGCGCTCCCTGAGCTCTCGCTCGTGATGCTCATGGGAAATGCCACCCTCTCCGACATCTCCGCCCTGCTGAACAATCCGGGGATCGGGACCGGGGACGGGGTGGACCTTCGAGGGACCGCGGTGTCGTGCGTCGATGTAACGGCGCTGCAGGCCAAAGGGGTCAACGTGAGTTCGGATTGCCCCTGAACGCGGACGTTGCCCCCGGAGTCCCAGGACTCCGGGGGCCGCGGCCTCCGGGCTCACCAACCGCCGGGAGTCATCTCCAGGACATCCATCGAGCGCGCCGTGTCGAGCAGGCTCAGGAAGTCCGCGCGGTATCCGTTGGGATCGTCACCGAGGGCACCTCGCGCCATCCGTGCCACGTCCGCCAGGGTGAAGCCGTCGCAGTGCTCTGAATCGCGCAGCAGCATGCCCCACGCTGCGACGGCCGCCGAGAAACGGAAGTCGTCTGACGTCTCCGTGGTCACGTCCTCGACCTTGCGGGTGACGAGCTTGCTGACGTCTCCATCGGGCTCCTTGTAGCGGAGCTTCACGAAGAGCAGCTCCTCGTTGTCCGCGGCCTGGGTCCGTGGGTCACGCTGGTACCGTAGGACATCCACGTCGCGTACCTCGACCGGGGTCTCGACCCCCACCGGTACGATCTCGTAGAGCGCGGTGACGGTGTGACCGGCTCCGAGTTCTCCGGCGTCCTTCGTGTCGTCGTTGAAGTCCTGCGCGGCGAGGAGGCGGTTCTCGTACCCGATGAGGCGGTACGCCGCGACACGCGCCGGATTGAACTCGACCTGGATCTTCACGTCCTTCGCGACGGTCAGCAGGGTGCCTCCCATCTCGGTGACGAGGACCTTTCGTGCCTCGAGTTCGCTGTCGATGTAGGCGAAATTGCCGTTCCCGTGGTCGGCGATCTGCTCCATCTTCGCGTCTTGCAGGTTCCCCGTGCCGAAGCCGAGCACAGTGAGGAACGTCCCACCCTCTCGTTTCTCCTCGATGAGGCGGACCATCTCCGAGTCGCTGGACGCTCCGACGTTGAAGTCGCCGTCCGTCGCGAGGATCACGCGGTTGTTTCCGCCGTCGATGAAGTTTTCCTCTGCCACGGAGTACGCGAGTCGGATGCCGGCACCACCTGCGGTCGAGCCGCCCGCACGTAGAGACTCGAGTGCCCCGAGGATCGTCTCGCGTTCACTGCCGGGCGTGGACGGCAGGACGAGTCCCGCCGCGCCCGCGTAGACGACGATGGCCACGCGATCCTGAGGTCGAAGCTCTTCGGCCAGCATCGAGAACGCTTTCTTGAGAAGCGGGAGCTTGTCGGGGCTGTTCATCGAGCCCGACACGTCCAGCAGGAAGGTGAGGTTGTTGGCGGGCGCCTCCTCCATGTCGATCTCGAGGGCCTTCATCCCGATGCGCACCAGGTGGTGCAGCGGCTGCCACGGGGCCGGTCCGACCTCCGCGGTCACGAAGAACGGGTGCTCGTCGTTCGGATCGGGCGCGGGATCGGAATAGGGGAAGTAGTTGATCAGCTCCTCGATACGGACCGCATCGATCGGGGGACGCATGCCGTCGCGAAGGAAGCGGCGCACGTTCGAGTAGGAGGCGCGATCGACGTCGATCGCGAAGGTGGAGAGTGGCTCGTCGCCGACCCCGATCCATTCGTTCTCCTCGATGTAGGCGTACCCCTCTCGGTCGACGGGCAGGGCGGGCAGGCCCGGAGCGGTACGTGCCAGAATCGGCCCGGCGGCGGAGACGGATGATACCGGGGCGGCTCCACTTCGACCCGCCTCTCGTTCGGCGGTGGCGAGGATCGCGTCGAGGTGGAGCGTCGTCGGTGAGATGAGCAGGTCCTGCGTGTTCGTCCCCTCGGTCAGGGTCAGGGATTGCGAGACCTGCGCGTACCCGACCACGCTGGCCAGAATCGTGATCTCCGTCCCTGCGAGCGCATCGGAGAGACTGAGCGTGTAGCGCCCCGCCCCGTTCGTCAGCGTTCCGTTGCTGGTGCCTCGTACGTGGACCTGCACCCCCGCGACCGGCAGCGATGTCGCAGCATCCACGACGCGGCCGGTGACGGTCAGCAAGCTCGCCCGCGCCGAGACCGTCGAAACGGGGGGTCGAAGCGTGGGCAGGTGCTCAGTGGCGGGCGTCAGTGATAGGGCCGCTACGCTGACCAGGGCGAATGTTTTCAGGGACATGAGACCTCCTCGTCCAATGGGCTCGAGCCGTACTGCTCGTAATGCTCTGCCCGTTGAGACGCACCAGGCGCGGCGCGGTTGCACACGGGCCTCGGTCTCGTTTGAGGCGCAAGGACGAGATCGCGCGGGCCTTACCGAGCCCGCCAGACGCCCGAGCCGAAGCCCACGACCGCGGAGCCCGCGATGAAACCGCCGGCTGCCACGTACATCGTCGACTGTACTTCAGCACCATACCGCCGGATGATCACGGCCCTGAGGATCAGCGCGACGATCGCGGTCCAGCCCGCAGCCGCGTTCAGGATGAGAAGCCCCGTCGCGAGGAGAACGCCCATCTGGCGTGAGGCCCCGCCGAGGAACTGGACGATGGCCCCGGGCACGGCCCAGAGGAGCAGGTAGTGCGCCAGTTCGGGACTCGCCCCGGCCGCGATGGTCGACACGTAGACTCGATCGAGGGGGGGCAGGAGATCGGCGCTGAAGTAACGCTCCCACGAAAACCAGACAAAGAGACTGGCCACCGTGAACCCCAGCATCTCCGCGAAATACTGCTGGCGGCGTCCGGCATGCTCGAAGTTCGGGTCCGACCCTTGTCCCCGTAGAATCCAACCCGCCTTCAGGTCATAGCCCATGTCCGCGAACGCTGGCCCCGTCGCGGCGGTGAAGCCGACGAGCAGCGCCAGCGGGGTGTCCGGAAAGCCGAGCAGCATCCCGATGACGAGGAAGATCAGGGCGGTCGCGAACGCCGGGAACCAACCGGAGTGCATCGCCGAAAGGCCAACCACCAGCTCGGACACGAGAGCGGCCGTCGCGGCGAACAGGACGAAGGCCACCAGCATCGGCGCAGACATCTCCGATGTCACGCCGGCGATGAGCGCGATCAATGTGGCCGCTGCGAGGAAGGCGATGAAACCGCCACCCAGAACTCGTCCGAACACGGCCCCCGGAACCGTAGGACAGTTCCGGGCCACGCCCGGTTCCTGCTGCGAATGCTCAGCTTCCGGTGGCGGGCGGCGCACCGCGATCCACATCTGGCCAAGCGCGACCGCCCCGGCCCCGATCATGATTCCGTGTGGCACGTAGAGTGCGTTGAGATCCACTCCGGTGACCTGCGGCACGTAGGCCCGCGACAGGAGGCCCACAGCGAACATGGAGAGGGCCCACGCGTTCCCGATCCAGCACACACCGAAGACGTCCATGGGGATTCCGAACAGCTGGCCCGTGCCGCCAGCTACCCCTCCGGCTGCCAGCAGACGGGCGCGGCCCCCTCCCTCGTCCCCGGAGATGAGCACCTCGGCGGTGGCCACGCCGGACGGCCACAGCCCGCTGGCCGGAAAGGTCGTCGAGTCAAACGAACGGTAGAGGATCGTGGCGTCGATCACGAGGGCCAGACATGCCCCCAGGAACATCGGCGCGATCAGGTCCGTGCGGCCCATGAGCCACGGAATGCCGATCGGCAGGAGCAGGGCGTTGGCGCCGCCGAAGGTTGCCCCCGAGATGACCGTCTGGAGCAGGTTTTGCCGGTGCAGATCACCCAGGCCGCGAAACAGCGCGATGGGGATCCGCGCGAGGGTCAGGGCCACGATCGCCCCGATCACGGAGCTGTTGGGCGTCACGCCGACACGAGTGATCAACTGGATGCCGATGATCGCGCCCAGGACGGCCATGAGGGCGCCGAGCAGGAAAGTCGTGGGTTCCGCGAGCCGCGGGTGCGCGCGAGTCGTTTCCCCGGCGTCGGAGGCGATCGGGTCGTTCACTAGAGAAGCTGACCGAGGGCGGCACTCACGAGCCGTCGTGCCAGAAGTACCGGCCGCCCGGAGGAGGCCGCGACCCGCTCGCGTTGAGCCGATGTGTAGCCCATGCAGTGCATGACGATGACGTCACACTCGGACAGTGAGCGTCCGACGCCCTCGAAGTCGTCGTCGCGATACGGCGAGGCAACCGCGGCTCGGAGCTCCTGACCCGAGGGGCCCTCGTAATGGTGCTCGGCGACCTGCCGGGCCAGAGGGACGACGAGTCCGACCGAGGTCGCCGAGTGGCACAGGGCGTCGACGCCGTGATCGACGAGATGCTGGGCATCGAGGAAGAGGCCGTCGCCGCGGAGTGCGCCGAAGTCGCCGGTACAGAGAAGGACGTTGGCCTCGTTCGGACCCGCGGGGGCCGCATCGAGGAGTTCCTGCAGGCGCCCCACGAGCCATCGCTTCCCGATCACGACCTGGCTTCCGTCACGGAGTCGCGTGACCAGGGCGTGGTCGTTCGCGTCCGGGGCGAGCCGGGCGATCTCTTCCGGTTCGATCTCATCGAGTGCGCCGAGCTCCTCGACCGCAACGGGGCGGGTAAGCGCGTCGACAATCTCAGGGACGAGGTCGCTGCGAGGCGTCTGGCCCAGCGTAATGAAGGTGATCCGGTCGAGCATGCCCGACACGATACGGGCGCGCCCGGCTTGCTGCACCGCCTCGGCCCCGGATATCCTCGCGCCCATGCCGAACCCGGACTCCCTCCCTGCCCATCGACCCCTTCGCTCCGACGAGCTCGAACCACTCGCCACGGGCGCGTGGATTCTGGGCGCGGGAGGGGGTGGGGATCCCTACCACGCATACCTGAACCTGAAGCGTCTCTATGAGCAGGGCACGGTCATCACGCTCATGCAGCCGGAAGCCCTGGCGGACGATGCGCTCGTGGCGCCGGTGTCCACGATGGGCGCGCCGTTGGTTGGGGAGGAGCGGCTGAAGGATCCTGCCGTCGCCGCGCTCGCAGTGCAGCAGATGGAGGAGTACCTGGGTCGCTCCTTCGACGCGGTGATGTCCCTGGAGATCGGGGGCGCGAACTCCTTTCAGCCGCTCATGGTCGCTGCCGTGATGGGGCTGCCCGTTCTCGATGCGGACACGATGGGCCGCGCGTACCCCGAGGCTCAGCATTCGAGTTTCGCCATCGGCGATCTGCAGCCGTACCCGCTCACCCTGGCTGACATCCGTGAGAACGCCGTTGTGGTGTCCCGGGTCGCGAGCTGGAAGTGGATGGAGCGGATCAGCCGTAAGGTGTGCACGGAG
>Ga0181593_10001422_pt1 | contig 21744 bp, 19 predicted proteins | sample 071ome_19_FD_133756 | JGI IMG/M metagenome (GOLD analysis project Ga0181593, IMG submission 133756) | Coastal salt marsh microbial communities from the Groves Creek Marsh, Skidaway Island, Georgia - 071413AT metaG (megahit assembly) | ecosystem: Environmental > Aquatic > Marine > Intertidal...
CGTCTTCGCGGGAGCGCCGGACAGCTAATTCCGCGGCGGGACCAACAGTCCGGCGTCCAGACGCTGGTCGAACCAATTGATCCGCCAGTCCAGATGCGGGCCGGTAACCCGGCCCGTCGCGCCGATGCTGCCGATCGGATCACCCTGGCGCAGGATATCGCCGACCCTGACATGAACCTCGTGCATATGCAGAAACGCCGAGCTTAGGCCGTGGCCGTGATCGAGAATGACGGTGCCGCCGGAGTAGTAGAGATCGCGCTCGGCCAGCCGCACAACGCCGTCCGCGGGCGCGATCACCGGGGTTCCGACCGGTCCCGCGACATCGATACCGTAATGCGGACGCCGAGGCTTGCCGTTCAGGATTCTCTGCGAGCCGTACACACCGGAAATCCGTCCCTCGGCCGGCCATATGAAGCCGGATTCGAAATACGGTATCGGTGTGTCGTGCATCCGCGCCACGCGGATCGCCGCGTTCTCGCGCCGGATGCGGGTTAGAAGCGCCGTCGGCGGCGTCACCATCTTTCGCGGCAGGCCATCGATCCGCTGGATGTTGTACTCTCTCGGTGCGATTTGGAGGACCAAGCGCTCCACGGCGCCATCGGGACTTCGCACCTCCAGTACCGCCTCGGCGCCCGCGTCGCGCGTGAAACCGAACAGAAACTGACCCTTGGGGCCCAAACGAATCCACTTGTCGTCCAGAAACACCCGGTTATTCGGATCAGTCGAACCGATCACCAGTCCACCCTGCGTGAAATCACCCTCGAGCACGGTTTTCGCGAGCGCCGGTGGTGGTGTCAAAACGAAGGTCAATAGGAGGAGGTATTGAAGACAGGACTTAAACCGGGTTCGGAAGGTCCCGCCCATTCCGGCCATGCCCCCTCGTCTCGTCGCCACACCATTAACCGTCGCCCCCGCGGAGGCGGGGGCTTTTGGCGAGGACGAATTCACCGCCTCTACGTCGCGAAAACGGAAACTGTCCCCAAACCGAAAATTCGACGGCAAGAACCCCCGCCTCCGCGGGGGCGACGTGGATGCGGTTGCGGCACCAATCAATGTGAGCGACGTAGACTGGGCGGCCGGATTGAAATTCCCAGACAAGACCCCTTGCCTCCGCTGGAGTAACGAATCAACGCCGGCATCGGGGCAACTCAAAACAAGGTTTCCTGCTTCGCCGCCGTCCGAGCAACTGGCTCCGCCTTCGGTTTCGCGGGGCGTGAAGTCCCACGCTTGGCGCGCGCGCCGACTACCGCGCTCGCCTCGCCGTCCTTGAATTGCAAGGTGACGGCTTGCCCCGGCTTCGTTTCCGAGGCGCTCAGAAGCGGTACGCCGGCCTCGTCACGGACCAAGACGAAGCCCCGGTCGAGGGTTCTCTCGAACGAGTTCGCCCTGAGCAGCCCATCCAATCCGCCGAGCCGGCCCGCGATATCGGACAGGCCGCGATCCATGGCCGCCTCCAGCCGCGCGCCGCCACGCTCCAGATCAACCTTGGCCTGACGCGCGGCCCGCTCGATTGGCTCGGGGCGCAGACGCGCGGCGACGCGCTCAAGGGCCGAACGGCGGGATTCCTGAAACCGCTCCCCCACCGCCTCCAGCTTTTGCGAGAGCACCGCGAGATCGCCGGTAATCCTGGCGAGTTGGGTTTCCGGACGCGGCAACCGGTCGGCGAGCCGCGCGAGAGCCATTGCCTGCTGGTCAAAACCACGCTCCACCCCAGCCACGAGACGCTGATCAAGATAATCCACGGTCTGGGCTCGACTTTCGATCAAGGATCGCGGATCACCCAGGCCGCGCGCCATGCCTTCGAGCCGGGTCCGCGCCTCCCGCAGGCGGCGCGTGACGGCGTTCAGCAACCGACCCTCGTCATCCATGACCTGGGCCAGCAATTCCGATCGCACCGGCACCGCGATCTCCGCCGCCGCCGTCGGTGTCGGCGCCCGGCGATCCGAAGCAAAATCGATCAATGTGGTATCGGTTTCGTGCCCGACGGCGGAGATCAGCGGGATCTCGCTTTCCGCCGCCGCGCGCACCACCTCTTCCTCATTGAACGCCCAGAGGTCCTCCAGGCTGCCGCCGCCCCTGGCGACGATCAGCAGGTCCGGCTTGGATACCGCTCCATCCTCGGGCATTGCGTTAAAGCCCCGGATCGCCGCCGCGATCTGGGTCTTCGCGTTGTCGCCCTGCACCAAAACCGGCGCGACCAGCACGTGAACCGGAAACCGGTCGGTCAGACGGTGCAGGATATCGCGGATCACCGCGCCGGTCGGTGAGGTGACGACACCGATTACCTGGGGCAAAAACGGCAAGCGGCGCTTGCGGTCCTCGTCGAACAGGCCCTCGCCCGCGAGCTTGCGTCGCCGGTCTTCCAAGAGCTTCAGCAGCGCGCCTTCGCCGGCAAGCTCCATCTGCTCGATCACCATCTGATATTTCGAGCGTCCGGGATACGTCGTGATCTTGCCGGTACAGATCACCTCCATCCCCTCCTCGGGGCGCACCGAAAGACGTTGGGCATTGCCGCGCCAGACCACCCCATCGAGAACCGCCTTGTCGTCCTTTAGGGTAAGGTAGACATGGCCGGACGCGGCGAAGCTGGGTCGCGAGATCTCGCCTCGCACTCGAACCCTGTCGAAAGATGTCTCGACCGTGCGCTTGATCTGATTCGACAACTCGCTGACCGAAAGTTCGGGAAGATTGTCGAGGAGTTCCATGGGTCTGTCTTGCATGGCTTCAATCTATGCTACAAGGCGCCAAATCGGAAGATCGAGGAGTGATCCAGGGATGAAAATACTTGTCGTCGGCTCTGGCGCCCGCGAGCACGCCTTGTGTTGGTCGATCGCGGCCTCGCCGCTCTGCGACGCGCTATATTGCGCGCCGGGCAATGCCGGGATCGCCCGGGAGGCCACGTGCGTTCCGATTCAAGCGATGGATCTGGATGGAATCGTCGAATTCGCCCGAACCAACGCCATCGATTTCGTCGTCGTCGGGCCCGAGGACCCGTTGGTCTCCGGCCTGGTCGACCGCCTGGACGCCGCCGGAATCAAATCCTTCGGCCCAAACGCCGCCGCCGCCGCGCTGGAAGGATCGAAAAATTTCACCAAGGAGTTGTGCGCGCGTTACGACATCCCGACCGCCGGCTCCAAGCATTTCACCGCCCTCGAACCGGCGCTCGCCCATGTCCGCGAGCAGGGCGCGCCGATCGTGATCAAGGCCGACGGCCTGGCGGCGGGCAAGGGCGTCACGGTGGCGATGACCTTGGCCGAGGCGGAAGCGGCGCTGATCGCGGCGCTCCGCGATGACGCCTTCGGGGCCGCGGGAAGCGAGGTGATCGTCGAGGAATTCATGGAGGGCGAGGAAGCCAGCTTCTTCGCGCTGGTCGACGGCGCCACCGCCCTGCCCCTGGTCGGCGCACAAGACCACAAGCGCGTCGGCGACGGCGATACCGGCCCCAATACCGGCGGCATGGGCGCCTATTCACCAGCCCCGGTACTCGACCAGGCAATGGCCGATCGGGTGATGGCAGAGATCATCAAGCCGACAGTCGAGGGCATGGCAAGCGAAGGCACCCCCTTCAAGGGCGTGCTTTACGCCGGCCTGATGATCACCGAAGCCGGTCCAAGACTGATCGAATACAACGCCCGCTTTGGCGACCCTGAATGTCAGGTCCTGATGGCGCGCCTCAAAAGCGATATTCTACCGGCCCTGATCGCCTGTCATGACGGGCAGCTTTCGAACGTGGACCTCAGATGGGATGACGGCGCGGCGATCTGCGTGGTGATGGCGACCAAGGGCTATCCCGGCGCCTATGGCAAGGGCTCGATCATCAACGGCATCGCCTCCGCCGAGGCGGACAGCGCGATCACCGTCTTTCACGCCGGTACCGCGCGCAAGGAGGATGGCGCGTTAACCGCGAATGGCGGAAGAGTCCTCGGCGTGACGGCCGTGGGCGCGGATATTGCCGCCGCTCGGGACCGTGCGTACGAGGCTGTCGGACGGATTGATTGGCCGGACGGCTTTTGCCGCGGCGACATCGCCTGGCGAGCCATCGATCGTTCAAACTAAGGAAGCGGTGAAGACGGGCTAGATGGAGCCCGGGGCCGTCCCGAACACGCTCTCAAACGCGGCCCTCAGCCGCTCGCGCAGATTTTCATCGGCGTCGAGGTCGATCCCCTCGTCCATGAAGTCCTTATCAGCCGCGAGGGTCTTGCCGCAGGCGTCGACATAGACGTCCATCAAGTCACGAAATGCCTTGAACCCCTTATTGCCGACCGGGTCGGACCTGATCTCGAAAACCGAAACGATCGTGCCCATCTTGCGGACCATGTGATCCAGTTCCTGGGCGCGTTGACGCTCTATTGGCACCGCCTGTCCTCCAGATATCCCACCAGGGATTTAAATCAAAAGCCCGTCGTTATAAGCCTAAATGAAGTCCGGCGCCACTAACGGATTCTACGGGCGTCGCTCGAGTTCCGCGGTCCAGACCCGCACCTGGTCGCGGCCACCTTCCTTGGCGAGATAGAGCGCGGTATCGGCGCGCTCGGTAATCTCCTCGACCGGGCGCCGGGGCGCCATCTGGGCGATCCCGACGGACACCGTGACCCCTAGACTCTGGTTCTCGCCGACGGCCAATGCCGCGCCGGCCAGCTTCTTGCGAATGCGTTCCAACACCAGACGCGCCTCCTCGGGCCCGGTATCCGGCAGGCAGACAAGGAATTCCTCGCCGCCAAAGCGGAAGATCGAATCATAAGGCCGCAAGCTGTCTTCCAGAGCCCGGGTCACCGACGCCAACACCTGATCTCCAACCAAGTGGCCGTGAGTGTCGTTGACCTTCTTGAAGTGATCGATGTCGACCAGCGCCAGGCAACAGGGACGCCCGGTGCGCAGCGCGCGATGTTGCTCGCGCTTCAGCTCGCGCTCCATATTCGCCCGGTTTTGGATCCCGGTCAGCGGGTCAAGGTCGGACAGCGCCGCCCCAAAAGCGCGTGCCAAACGCTGGCATTGATCCTCGAAGGCCTGAGTTTTCTTCAATAGCGCATCGTATTCTCCAGTCGGAACCTTGTCGTCGCGCCAGGCCCGGCGGGCGAGAATACCCACGTGATTGAACAATGACTGATGAGTCGCCGCCAAAGCCTCGAACGCCTCTTGGTCGAAGACGTCGGCGCCTCGACGATCGGCGTACCAGCGCGCGAAACGTGTCGTTGCGTGCGCGTCGTCGATGATCAAGCCGGGATCCGGTTCGGTCTTGCAAACCGCCGAGCGATGAAACAACGCCAGCCAACGAGCGGTCTCCTGGGCGGCAAGGCCGAGTTCCTCCACGATCTCGCGAAGCTCAACCCGCGATGCGGCGACATCCGGCGCCAGGTCAAGCGCGCCGGCATCATCGTTCGGTGTCATCCCAAAACCTCCACCAGATCACACCAAGCCGGTTCCCAAACCATCATGCCCGATGCCCCCTCGCCGCGGCTGCATCCTATCAATCGCAAGTCGGTAAATCCATGCATCGGCAATACTCGTGAACGGACTGACCGCTCGCCTGAAATGGTATCATCTGTTATACCCGCCGCGGCGCGACCTATGGCGCCGGGGACTCGACCTGAATTCGGAGCAAAACATGAAACTCGCGGGACAAGCGGCGATCGTCACCGGCGGCGGTGGAGGCTTGGGCGCGGCGACCGCGCGGGCAATGGCGGCGGCGGGCGCCAAGGTGACGCTGCTGGACGTCAACATGGACGCCGCCGAAGCGGTTGCGAAGGAAATCAACGGCCTGGCGCTTTCCTGCGACGTCGCCGACGCGGGCTCGGCCGAGGCGGCGGTGGCCCAGGCGCGCGAGGCCCATGGCGCCGCGCGGGTTCTGATCAACTGCGCCGGCATCGGCCCGGCCGAGCGGATCGTCGGGCGCAACGGCCCGATGCCCCTGGACAATTTCCGCCGGGTGATCGAGATCAACCTGATCGGCACCTTCAATCTGACACGCTTGGCCGCGGCCGACATGATCGCGCTGGAGCCCATGGATGACAGCGAACGCGGCGTGATCATTTCAACCGCCTCGGTCGCGGCATTCGAAGGCCAGATCGGCCAAGCCGCCTACAGCGCCTCGAAGGGTGGCGTGCACGCGCTGACCATCGTCGGCGCCCGGGAATTCGCGCGCAACGGCGTGCGGGTCAACACCATCGCTCCCGGTCTGTTCGGAACCCCGATGCTGCTCGGCATGCCGCAAGAGGTGCAGGACAGCCTCGCCGCCTCGGTACCTTATCCGTCGCGCTTCGGCCTGCCCGAGGAATACGCCAAGCTGGCGATGAGTATCATCGACAATGTCATGCTGAACGGGGAGACCATCCGGCTGGACGGCGCGATCCGGATGCAGCCTCGATAGAGCGACTTCGCAAAACAGGATTCACCAAACCCAAACCAGGATAAAGGCGAGACCCGTGATACATCCCGACCCAAGCGACAGACAAGGCTGGTCGGCATGACGCTTCTTTATGAAGCGGCGTTGTTCCTCGGCGCGTCGGTAATCGCGGTCCCGCTGTTCAGTCGGTTCGGGCTCGGCTCCATTCTGGGTTATCTCGCGGCTGGGCTGCTGATCGGTCCCAGCGTCCTCGGCTTTGTGAGCAATGTCGAGAACATCCTGCATTTCTCCGAATTCGGGGTCGTGCTGCTGCTGTTCCTGATCGGCCTGGAACTGCAGCCCTCGCGGCTTCTCGGTCTTCGCCGACCGATCTTTCTGATGGGCGGAGCCCAGGTGGTCGGCAGTGGCCTGCTGCTCGCGGCCTGCGGTATCGCGATCGGCCTAGGGACCGGAACAGCGATCGTCACCGGCCTGATCCTGGCGCTCTCCTCGACCGCCATCGTGGTTCAGATGCTGGCCGAGAAAGGTCAGCTCCGCAGCCGAGCGGGCCGGGCCGGCTTCGCGATTCTGCTTTTCCAGGACATCGCCGTCATCCCGCTCCTGGCCTTGATGCCGTTGCTGTCTCCCGGCGGCGCCGGGGTGGCCAGCGGCGGGCCCGAAGGCTTTTTCTTCGCCGTCACCGCGATCACCGTGGTGATCATGGCCGGGCATTTTCTGATCAAGCCGTTCCTGAGATACGTGGTCTCAACCCGGATCAACGAGTTGTTCACCATCTCCGCCCTGTTCGTGGTGGTCGGCACCTCGGCGCTGATGGAAGTGGTCGGCCTATCCATGGCCCTGGGCGCCTTCCTGGCCGGGGTGGTCCTGTCCGAATCCGAATATCGTCACGCCCTGGTCGCCGATATCGAGCCCTTCAAGGGCCTGCTGATGGGCATGTTCTTCGTGGCGGTCGGCATGTCGGTTAATCTCGGCCTGCTCCTCGCCAGCCCGCTTACGGTGCTCGGGCTGACCGCCGGCCTCCTCCTGGTCAAGGCGATCTGGCTTTACGTCATCGGCCGGGCGGCGAAGCTCCCGCATTCGACTTCCGCGCGCCTTGCGCTGTCCCTGCCCCAGGGCGGTGAATTTGCTTTCGTGCTGTTTACCGCCGCCGTCGCCAACCAGGTGGTCGAACGTCCCTTCGCCGACCTGATGATTCTGGTGGTGACCCTCACCATGATCGCGACGCCACTGCTGCATCGCCTCAGCGACAAGCTCCCGGTGCGCGCCGGCGCCGGAGGGACCAGTCCCGACGCGACCCCCGAATTCGACAAGATCGAGGATGCCGAGAACCGCGTGATCATCGCCGGCTTCGGGCGGGTCGGGCAGATCATCGGACGTATCCTGCACACCCAGGGCATCGTGTTCACCGCCGTCGACTATGATTTTCAGCGCATCCGCGTCGTCCGACGTTTCGGCAACAAGATCTATTACGGCGACTTGACGAGGCTTTGGATCCTGCGGGCCGCCGGCGCCGATCAGGCCGAGGTCCTGGTCCTGGCCATGGATGACGTGGACGCCTCGGTGGCGCTGGTCGAACTGGTGCGGCGGCATTTTCCGCATGTCCGCATTTATGCGCGGGTCCGTGACCGCGATCACGCTTACAGATTGATCGAGCTCGGCGTCGACCGGGTGGTCCGCGAGACCTTCGCCGCCAGCCTGGAAATCGCCGTTCACGCCATGCAGGGCCTGGGTATCAGCGCCGTGCGCAGCCACGAGATCGTCCAGCGCTTCGAGGAGCATGACGAAGCCCTCCTGCACCATCAGGCCGAGCTACGCCACGATCCCGAGCAACTGCTCGAATCCGCCAAGGAAGCGGCCCTCCAACTGGAGACCCTATTCGAGCGGGACAAGGAAAAGGAAACGGACGGCGAGGAACCGGTGGTACCGGTGGTTTGAGGATGAATGGTGTTTCCGGAGAACCCGAAACCGTCTAGCGCTCCACCACCCAGCCTAGTCTGGTTCCTCGAAACGCACGGGCGTTGGTTGGATCCGTCCATCCTTTGCCCATTCCGCGAGTTCTCGTTTCAGGATCTTGCCGCTCGCGGTTAGTGGGAAGTCGTCCATCTCAAGGAAGAACTCGGGCATGTCGTATTTGGAGAGGCCAAGCTCGTAGAGATGACGCAATGCCTCTTCCGACGCCGGCGCGCCCTCTCCGCCCGCGAGGATCGCCAGACAGACCCGTTCTCCCAGCCGCTCGTCGGGCACGGGAAAGGCGGCGGCCTTGGCGATGCCAGGGTGCTTGATCGCCAGATCCTCTATCTTCGCCGGAAAAATGTTGTGGCCGCCACGGATGATCATGTCCTTTAGCCGCCCGACAACGTGAAGATTCCCCCGGTCGTCCAGCATCCCGAGGTCACCGGACAGAAAGTCGCCCGCCGCGTTGAAGCTGTCCTCGGTCGCGGCCTGATTGTCGAAATAACCGAGCATCAGACAGCCGCCCATTCCGCCGATCTGGCCGATCACGCCGGCGGGAACCTCAAGATCCGGATTCTCCTGATCATAGATCCTGATGCCGTAGGCCTTGCCGCCGGTCCCACAAGTCGCGCAAACGGTCTCGGCGTCATCGTCGGGATGGGTGTATTGATGCGAGGAGTTCTCGCTCATCCCATAAATATTCTGCGGTCTGATGCCTTGGGCGAGAAACGCCTCGGCGGTGGCCGGTGGGATCGGCGAGCCGGCCATGTAGAACAGATTGACCGCCCCCATCTTGTCGATCCCCCGCGCCTTCTGCTCGGCCAGCATGTCCATCGCGTGGGTCGGCACCCCCATCACATAAGTCGCGCCGGTTTCAATGATCCAGTCGAGCTTGGAGACTCCACCGGGTGGATCATCAACGACCAACTCCATGCCCGCGACCATCGCCTGACCAACCGCCACCCAGGCGATGTGGTGGCTTAAAGGTGACAGGGTCAGAAGGATTGTCTGGTCATTGTGGTGCCAATCGGTCACGAGATCCCGGCAATTGGCCAATAACGTATTGTCGGAATGCATCACCCCCTTCGGCGTGCCGGTGGTCCCCGAGGTGAAGGCGAGATAGGTCACTTTGTCGGGATTGCTCGCGACCTTCGGTCCTTGGGCCGCCTCCGCGTCGATACCAGGCATGTCGGAACCGCTATCGTGGCCGGAGGGCAGACGATAGACCTTGCGCAGCCGCGGGTTCACCTCAAGGGGACCGAAGACGTCCCGCGCCGCGGCATCGGCGCCATATCCTTCCTCCACGAAAATCGCGCTAGCGCGGATGCGCTCCACCAGACCGAGAATCTCCTCAACCGTGTAGTTTCGGTGCAACGAGGGATTGCAGACATAGCCATTGCGCGAACACGCCAGGAACGCCACCAGCGCCTCCAGCCGGTTCGACATCCAGAGCGATACGCGCTCACCCTCGCGAAGGCCGCTGGCGGCCATGTCGGCGGCCACCGCGTCGACCCAGGACTTGAGCGCTCGCCAGGTCAGTCGCCGCGCCCCGTCCCGAGCCGCCCAGGCATCGGGACGCGTCTCGGCATGCCCCGCCATCAACGTGTAGAAAGTATCCCTGGTCCAGACACCGGCTTCGTAGTAGCGCCGCGCGTCTTCCGGGTCATGTAGCGTTAGGAGACGACTCAACCCAAGATCCTCTCGTCGACACCCCTCGGGTCAATGTCCGAAGGTTTCATGATCCGGCGTCCGGCGCTCGCGGAACGAGGCGCCGAGTTCCTTGGATTCCTTGCTATCGAGATATTGGCGCAACAGCAGGTCATGGGCGACCCGCGCCAGGCCACCGACACCGCCATGGCGGGCGTTGAACGCGCCCTTGATCGCCGCCAACGCCACGGCGCCACGATCAGCGATGGTCAGCGCCATTTCGCGGGTCTCCTCCGCCAGCTTGTCATCCGGGACGACCTTGTTGATCATCCCGATCTCCAAGGCCTCGGCGGCGGAGAGACGCGGGTTCATGTACCACAGCTCCTTGGCCTTCTTCTTGCCGACCAAGTCCTCCAGATACCAGGTGCCGTAACCAGCGTCGAAAGAGCCCATCATTGGGCCGACTTGACGGAAAATCGCGCTTTCCTTGGCGATGGTAAGATCGCAACAGACCTGCAGCACGTTGCCGCCACCGACCGCGTAACCATTGACGCTGGCGATCACCGGCTTTTGCAACTTGTCGATCGCCTCGTACATTTCCAATGTCGGTAGCACGCCCGCATAGGTACGGGTGTCCTGCATCCCGTCCTTGCGCCCGCCGATGCAGAAGAACCGGTCGCCGGCCCCGGTGATCACCAGCACCCGGGTGCGAGTTTCCCGTCGCATCGCCTCGATACAGTCGCGCACCTCATGACAAGTAGTCTCGGTGAACATATTGCCGTCGTCGGGGCGGTTGAGAGTGATGGTGCCGACCGGCCCGTCCTCCTCGTACAGAATGGTCTCGTAACTCACGGGCGTGCTCCTCGGTGAAACGCGTTGTCAGCTCCGAAGATCGCCTCTCCCGCGGAATTGGGCAAGACCGACACGCGTTCCATCAGGTAGACGCGCTTTGATCACACCGCCAACCGCTCCAACTCGGTCAGCGCCATGCTCAAGTGATAAGGCGTGCTGGAGGGCATCCTTGTGTCGACCGCGGTCCAATCCGCGTTGAACCGTTCAACCCATGTGCCATCCTCGGCGAGATATCTTTCCAGCAACAGATCCAGCGCCCGCGTCGCGTCGATCGTCGTGGATGCGTCCGGGAAAACCAGAAGCGCCTTGATAAGCTCCAGCAACGGCCAGATCCGCTTGGTCGACAACAACACCGCTCCGGTGTTTCGGTCGATCTCGTCGAATATACCCGCCTGGCGACGGTCCCATCCAGTGCTCAGCCCTCGTTCCAGGATGGGCGCCGCCATCTCCCGGTGGACATCCTTCGCGAGTAGTCGACTTGACCAATCCAATAGCCAGGCCCACTCGAAATGATGTCCCGGCTCAACCCGATGACCATCGACCGGATGCGGCTCAAACCTGTCGTCCAAATATTCAAGCACCAAGTTCTCGCCGGGCGCGTGAAACCCGCGCTGGAACAGAGCCAGAAGCCGCTCCGCCAGGTCCCGATAGGTCGTCGAGCCACCTCCCTCCCCATTGGAAAGCGCCGCTTCGAGAAGATGCATATGCGGGTTCTGGGAGCGCCGGTCCGACGCCAGGTCCTCGAAATCGCGACTCATCCGGTCGCTGTAGGAACCGTCCGGGCGCTTAAAGCGTATCTCGAGGATTTCGCGGGAGCGTTCCATCCACGCCCCGGCCTCACCGCGCCCCATGGCCCGACCATAGGCGCCAAGACCAAACAGCGCGAAGGCATGGGCGTAGAGATCCTTATCGGAGCCGGACGGAGCCCCGTCGAGATCAACCATCTCGAGCCACCCGCCCTTTTCGTGATCCCAAAACCGCTCGATCATATAGGAATATATCCGGTCCGCATGGACGGCGAGGTCCGCGTCGCCGGTTCGCGCGGCCCAGATGGCGTAGACATAAAGCTGCCTGGCATGAACCATCACCCGTCGATACGGCGTGCCCGCGTCACCGCCACCGGGGCCTACATGCTCGATCAGGCCACCACGCTTCCAGTCCCAGCCCCGCTCGATCAGAAAGGGTAGCGTGCGGCCCACGAACCGTTCCTTGAACTCTCGGGTGCCGTCAATCAGACCACCGCGCGCCATCTCGTCTCGCCAAATGCATGAATTCAGTTGCCGGAAGGTACGGTAGTCCTTGCGCGCCCGCAACGTACCGCGCATTTTGCGCCCATTCGGCGGCAGGCCTTCCCCGGGAGACAGTTACAATGAGCAAAACCAGAATCGCACTCGCCGGAATGGGTGTGATCGGGCGCAAACACGCCGCCGCCATGGCGACAAGCGATACCGTGGAACTTACGGCGGTGGTTGACGCGGATCCCGCGACCGCCGAGCTCGCCAGCCGGCATGGCGCGGTTTTCCACACATCGCTGGACGCGCTTTTCGAACGAACCGAGGTTGATGGTGTCCTATTGGCGACACCGAACGCCCTGCACGCCAGCCAGGGAATCGCCTGCGTCGAACGCGGACTGCATATACTCGTCGAAAAACCTTTCGCCACCGATGTCGCCGAGGCACGGGCGCTGGTCGAGGCTGGACGCGCGGGGAGCATCCCGATTCTCGCCGGCCATTATCGCCGCTTCAACACCCAGGTAGAGCAAGCGCGCGAGATTCTCGGCTCCGGCGTCATTGGCGATCTGGTCGGCGTGTCAGCCATCTGGGCGATGAGGAAACACGACGAATACTACGACGTCGCCTGGCGGACCGAGCCCGGCGGCGGACCGATCCTCACCAATCTGATCCACGACGTGGATTGCCTAAGATGGCTCTGCGGCGAGATCGTCTCGGTCTCGGCTCAGTCATCCAGCAAGACACGTGGACACGCGGTGGAGGATACGGCGGCCATTACCTTGGGTTTCGAGTGCGGGGCGCTGGGCACGATCCTACTCTCTGACGCCGCGCCAAGCCCCTGGGCCTTCGAGGCCTCGACCAGCGAGAATCCGGATTTTCACCACATGGACGACTGTTGTTATCGCTTCATGGGGGACAAGGGCGCCTTCGACTTCCCCCTCGCCCGGATCTGGACCTATCCAGAGGGCGTGACACCGCGCTGGGACAACCCGATGGCGAAAACCCACAAACCGGTCGGCCCGGGCAATCCGCTCCTTGCCCAGGTGGAACATTTCGGACGCGTCATTCGGGGCGAGGAAACGCCGAGGACCAGCGCCACCGATGGCGCCCGCACCCTCGCCGCGACCCTGGCCGTCATAGAGGCCGCGCGGACCGGTCAAACGGTGACGCCCGCCCTTGTCGAGGACTAAACACGGAAATCCTTCGACCCATTTTTCTCGCTTAATCCGCGGATACCGCCCGTTTTCCCACGTTGGAAAATTCATCTTTTACGCCCTGGATCTGATCCTGGCTTTCAGTCACTCTGCGGCATCCACACACGCGAAACCGGAGTACGCCAGATGACCGGCGATATACTGAAAATCGGGTTCATCGGCCTTGGCAATGTCGGCGGCAAGCTCGCCGGTAGCATTCTGCGCAACGGCTATGAGCTTACGGTGCGAGACCTCGACCGCGCCGCCGCCCAGCCGTTTCTCGACAAGGGCGCGCATTGGGCCGACAGCCCGCGCGCCATGGCCGAGGCGTGTGACATGATTATAACCTGTCTGCCCAGCCCCGCGGCCTGTTCGGCGGTGATGGAAGCCGAGGACGGACTGATCGCCGGTCTCGGCGCCGGTAAGATCTGGGCCGAGATGTCGACCACCGACGAGAGCGAGGTTCGCCGCATCGCCGAACTTGTCCGGGCCAAGGGAGCCGAGGCGGTGGACTGCCCGGTATCCGGCGGCTGTCATCGGGCGGCGACCGGCAATATATCGATTTTCGCGGGGTGTACCCGCCCCACCTTCGAGCGTGCCCTGCCGGTGTTGAAATCCATGGGCCGACGGATTCTGCATACCGGCGATATCGGTTCCGCCTCGACCTTGAAGGTGATGACCAACTACCTTGCCACGGCGAATCTGATCACCGTCTGCGAGGCCCTGACCACGGCCAAGGCCGCCGGCATGGATCTCAACACCACCTACGAGGCGATCAAGATCTCCTCCGGCACCTCCTTCGTGCACGAGACCGAGAGTCAGGTGATCCTTAACGGTTCACGTGACATCAACTTCACCATGGATCTCGTGTCCAAGGACATTGGCCTGTTCCAGGACATCGCCGAACGCGCCGGCGTGCCCCTGGAGGTCTCGCCCCTATTGATAGAAATCTTCAAGGACGGCGAGAAGCGTTACGGACCACGCGAGTGGTCGCCGAATATTATCAAGCGGCTGGAGGACGCCACCGGTCTCGACATCACCGCCCCCGGCTTTCCCGATGAAATGGTAGACGACGAACCCGAGGAGCTAGGCTACGAGGTTATTCCCACGGGTCTGTCGCGCGCGGCGGCTGTCTAGACAGGGTTCCTCGAACCACCGAAAGCTTCCCGGCTTATTGCCTCGACGTCATCCCGATCGCGTCGAGCACCGCGCGAGCGGCGGAAATCGACGCGGTCTCGTCGCCGGCGCGCAGTAACCGGGCGACTTCGTCCGCCGCCTTGATCTGCTCGGCCCTGGCGGTACCGTCATCCAACAAGCGGGTAACCGCCACGCCCAAGGCATCGGGCGTACATTCGCTCTGGATGAAGAGTGGCAGGATCTGGCGTTCCAGAATGCGATTGGTCAGGATCACCGAGTCCCGATTGACCAACAGGTGCCCGATCGGAACCGTCAAGGGATTGACCCTGTAAGCGACCACCGTCGGCACTCGCGCCAAGGACAATTCCAGGGTCACCGTCCCCGAGGTCGCCAGCGCGACATCACTGGTGGCGAAGGCATCCGCCTTATAGGCGACATCGCGCACCACGGAGACTGGCGTCGTCCAATCCGCGATACTCGTCTCGACGAGATCCGCCACCACCGAGACGGTCGGAACGACGGCGTGAAGTTTTGGATATCGGGCCCTCAAACGTTCGACCGTGCGCCCGAAGACGGGCAACAATCGCTTGACCTCGCCCAGTCGCGAACCCGGCAATACCGCGATGACCGTTGCATCGCCGGGTATTCCGAACCGCCCCCTGAAGGCCGCGCCGTCGCCGAGGGGTTGATCGACCGCCGGGTGGCCGATGAAGGTAGTGGCCAGGCCGTGCCGCAGAAAATACGGGGGCTCGAACGGGAATAGAACCAGAAGATGGTCGAGGAACCTGGAAATCACCTTCGCGCGCCCCGGCCGCCAGGCCCAGACCGTCGGAGCGACCATATGGATGAGAGGGATTCTCTCGCCTCCCGCCTCGCGGCGTTTGCGCAAGCGCCGCGCCACGCGCATCGTGAAGGCCTTGGAGTCGATGGTAATCAAGGCGACCGGTCGGCTCCGAACCACGTCCTCCACCGTCTCGGCTACCCGACGGAGCAAACGCGGCGCGTGCGGCAGGATCTCGAACACCCCCATCACCGCCATTTCCGAGATCGGGAAGAGGCTATCCAGTCCCTCCTCGGCCATGCGGTCACCGCCGACGCCGACAAAGCGCGCGCGACCGCCAGTCAATTGCTTTAACCCGCGCATCAAACCGGCGCCGAGCACGTCACCAGAGGCCTCGCCGGCAATGATGTAAAAAAGTGGGCCGCCTTCTCCACTTTCGATCGTGGGCCCGCTCACGTCACGGCTCACGTGTCGACGCCGACCAGGAAGAGCCCGGCTTCCTCGGCCAACGCGCGCGCACGATCAACTTCCAGGAGCAAGGTGGAACCGGCCTCGACCGCGATCCCGCGAAACCCCGCCGCGCTGGCGTTCAATACCGTATCCGGCCCCACCGTCGGCATGTCGGCGCGGCGTTCCTGACCGGGTTTGCTGATCTTAACGAGCACCGGGCCGGCACCCGCCCTCGCCAAAACGCCCGCGCGCTCAATCATCGCGTCCGTCCCCTCGATCGCCTCAACGGCAAGCACAAGACCTTCCTGGACCGCGATGCCTTGGCCGACATCGACCGGCCCTAGATGCTTGAGAACATCAATACCGCGCCGGATATCCGACCACGCGGGCGCATCCGGCTCCGCTCCGGCGATCGGCCCCGACCGCGCGAGGACACCGCCTAGAATTTGATCAACGCCAATCACCCTGAGACCGTCCGACTCAATCTCCGCGACGAGAACCGAGAGCAGTCCGTCATCCCCGAGCACCTTGCGGCCGGCGCGGAATAACAGCTTGGCGCCGCGGCCGTCGATATCCAAGGACGACAAGGTCGGACGCTTGATCGGGCCCGCCATGACCACATCCTCGACACCAGCGCCAAGCATGGCGTCCATGGTGTCCTGAATACGGCCCAGCCTGATCCAGGCGTGATCAAGCCCCTCAACCGTCTCGCTCGGCGTGATCCCCTCGAAGGCGATCACGAATACACCGCCGCCGGCCTCAAGATGAGTATCGGCGAGCCGCCTGGGCAAGACGCCGCCGCCCGCGATGATGCCAAGCTTGCGGACGGCGTTAGTCGGCATCGTCCCTCGGCTGACAGATCGAGCGGCTGGAATCCTCCCGAATGAAGTCCACGATCTCCATGACCGCCGCCTGATCGCCCTCCGCCTCGGCGACCGCGTCGACGCGCTCCTGAAGGGTGCCGGTCGTGGCGAACATCGCCTTGTAGGCGCGCCTCAACCCGTCGATCTGTTCCCGTGTGAAGCCCCGGCGGCGCATGCCGATGATGTTGAGCCCAGCGAGCCGTGCCCTGTCACCTTTGACGGAGCCGTAGGGGATCACGTCATGCTCGACCCCGGTCATCCCGCCAACGATGGCGTGGGTGCCGATCCGCGCGAACTGGTGCACCGCCGACAACCCGCCCAAGATGGCGAAGGACCCGACCGTGACATGCCCGCCCAGTGTCGCGTTGTTCGCCAAGATCACATTGTCCCCAACGATACAGTCATGCGCCACATGGGCACCGACCATGAATAGCCCACCGTCCCCGACGGAGGTAAGCATGCCCCCACCCTCGGTGCCGGGGTTCATGGTTACATGCTCGCGGATCATGTTGCGCGCGCCGATCACGAGGCGCGAGGGCTCGCCGTGATATTTTAGATCCTGCGGTTGGGAACCGATGGAGGCGAAGGAAAAGATCTCCGTGGCATCGCCGATCTGGGTCCGCCCGGTGACCACGGCATGCGGATGGATCTTGACGCCGTCGCCGAGCACGACATCGGGACCGATCACCGCATAGGCGCCGACCCGAGTATCGGCGCCAAGCGTCGCGCCCTCCTCGATGATCGCGGTGGGATGAATGTTCTGGCTTGAAGAGGCGGATGACATCAGCTGTCCACGATCATGGCGGAAAACACGGCTTCGGCAACCAGGGCGCCATCGACACGCGCCTTGCCGGAAAATTTCCAGACCGGCCCGCGATTGCGTTGTTTTTCGACGTCGACCTCCAACTGATCCCCCGGCACCACGGGCTTGCGGAATCGGGCATTGTCGACGGTCATGAAGTAAACCAGCTTGCCCTCGGCTTCCTCGCCCAATGTCGCGACCACCAGGCACCCCGCGGTCTGAGCCATCGCCTCGATGATCAGCACGCCCGGCATCACCGGACGGTTCGGAAAATGGCCGTCGAAATGCGGTTCGTTCACCGAAACGTTCTTGAGTCCGATCGCGCGCTTGTCGAATTCAATCGATCTGATCTTATCGATCATCAGGAACGGATAGCGGTGCGGAATCAATTCCTTGATCCGGTTTACATCGATGTCCTCGATGTCGGGAACGCCCCGCGCGGTACTGTCCTCGGCCATTGCTAACTGTCCTCTTGATCACTCTTGTCAACGCGTCGCCCAAGCGCCTTGACCGCGGCGACCTGGCGACGAAACTCTCGCATCGGAACCGTCGGAGAGCCGCCCATGCGCGCGCCCGCCGGTATGGTCTTGGCGACGCCGGATTGCGCCGCGACCTGAGCGCCGGTCCCTATCGTGATGTGTCCGGCCACCCCGACCTGGCCGCCCAGAACCACATGATCTTCCAGTTTAGTGCTTCCCGCGATACCGACCTGGGCGACAATGATGCAGCCCTTGCCGATCTCGACATTGTGACCGATCTGCACAAGGTTATCGATCATGGTGCCCCGGCCAATCGTCGTGTCGGGTCCCGCGCCCCGGTCCACGGTGGTATTCGCGCCGACTTCAACATCGTCCTCGATGATCACACGGCCGAGTTGCGGCATCTTCAGCGGCCCGGAGGCATCGACCTCGAAGCCGAAACCGGGCTGTCCGATACGCGCGCCGGGATAGATCAAACAGCGCTCACCGATGTCACAATGCGAGAGCGATGCATTGGCGTCGATCCGTGTTCCAGAGCCGATCGTCACGCCCTTTCCGATAACCGCGTTCGGGCCGATCCAGACGCCGTCTCCGATTTCCACATCATCGCCAATAACGGCGCCCGCGTCGACGCGACAATCCCGACCTAGCGTCGCGCTCTCGGAGACGACGGCGCTTGGATGAATGCCGGGTTCGGTCATGTCATCGGGATGGAAAAGTAGCGACATGCGAGCAAAGTTGCGCCTAGGGCGGTCGGTGACCAGCAGGATCAGATCCGCCGGCGCCCGATCGACGAAGGCCTCCGCCACGAAACAGGCGGTGGCTTTGGTGTCCCCCAGCGCGGAAAGATAGCGCCGGTTCTCAAGAAATCCGAGTTCGCCCTTGACCGCCCTGTCCAGCGCGGCGACATCGGTGATTTCAAGCGATGGATCCGGGCAGTTCCGTAGTTCCGCGCCCGTCATCTCGGCGATTTCGGCGAGCCGGTACGGGCCGGCATATGGAAAGAACCGCCGGTCAGCCATGCGGTCGCTCCCTCACTGCTTCGCCGGCTCGAAAACCACGTCCACCTTAGAAATCTTCGCATTCAAACGCTTCAAGGCTTCTTGGGAGATTTCCAGCTTCTTCACCGCGATAACGATGGAACTCCGGAACAGCACGACGCCGGCCCCGGCCTCCTCGGCCAATTCCGCGACAACGTGAAACAGCTCTTTCTGGACTTTATCCATCGCCTGATCGAGCGCCCGCTTGAGCTGTTGATTGCCGGCCTGAGCCTCCAGTTGCGCCTGGCGGACCCGATTTTGCAGATCCCTTGCTCGTTGCTCGAACGCATCAGCGGTTATGACCGGTCGCTGCTGCGCCAGAGCCTGCTGCTCTTCGCGGAGTTGTTTTTCTATCGTCGCGAATTGCGCGCGATATTCCTCGCGCCGGGCGTCGACGGTCTTTCGGATGTTCTTTGCGGCTTCCGATTGCGATAGAACGCCGCGAAAGTCGATCACGGCAACCGCAACGGGTTCAAGTTTCGGAATCGCCTGAGCGTCAGCCGAGACACTACCGGAAAAGACCGCGACCATGACAAGGACGGCGGCCAGAATTCCGCGCCGAACATCCCGGAAATCGGTTCTGCTCCACACCGCCCGTCTAAAACCTCGTACCGAAACTGAAACGTAGGAATTCTGTTTCATCCCTATCCTCTTTCGACAATGCCGAGGTCAAATCAATCCGGATCAGACCAAACGCCGTAGACCAGCCCAGCCCCGCGCCCGCCGTGATGCGAATCGCGCTTGAATCGAATATATCCGATCCTTTGCTATCGATGTTCCACAAACTGCCGACATCGGTGAACACCGAAGCCTTGAAACCCAGATCGTCCGGCAGGCCGAGCGGAAACGAGAATTCCGCGGTCCCGACATAGAAAGTGTTCCCGCCGAGCGCGTCGTCCGTGTTGATATCGCGTGGACCAATGCCCGAGGTCGCGAAACCTCGGAATTGCTGGCCGCCAATGAAGAATCGTTCCGCGATTCCAATGTCCTGGCCCAGGCCGAGCACATGCCCTCCCTCGAACAGGAAGCTCAAAACCTTGTCCTCGAGGACCGGGATGTAATAGCCACTTCTCACGCGCGCCCGCGCCAGCCTGGTGTCTCCCCCGAGCCCCGCCAGATCGGTGGTCAAGCTAACCACATAACCCTCTGTCGGGTCATTGCGGTTGTCGCGTTTGTCATAGCTCAAGGTTTGGCTGATCTGCGAGACCGTCGTCTTACCTTCCTGGTCCCGGATAAAGCGCGAGGCGTCCGCCTTCACGTTGCGGATCTCGGTTTGTTTGTATTGATACCGTAGACTTTGACGAAGGTCCGGGGCCAGGGTATAGCCGAGGCGAAGCGCGCCGCCCGCCTTGCGTTCATCAAAGGAACTGTCATCCTGACGGTCTCGGGTGACTTGGAAAAGGTCAAAGCCGGCCGCCACATCCCGGTTCAGAAAATACGGTTCGGTAAAGCCGATATCGAACTCCTGACGCGTCGCGGACCCTTGGAAGCGAAAGCTTAGGTTCTGCCCCCGTCCCAACAGGTTACGCTCGCTGATGCCGATATCACCAAGGGCCCCGTCCAGCGACGAGAACCCAACACCAAGCGAAACCTGGCCGGTGGATTGTTCCTCGATAGCGACCTTGATGACTGTCTTATCCGGCGCGCTACCTTCGACATTGTTGATCTTGGCTGATTTGAAGAACCCGAGATTGCCGATACGACGACGCGACCGACGCAGCTTCGAGGTATTGAAGGCGTCGCCCTCGACCAGTTGAAACTCCCGTCGGACGACCTTGTCGAGAGTTCGCACATTCCCCTCGATATCAATTCGCTCAACGTAGACGCGAGCGCCCTCGGCCACCTGGAAGGTAAGGTCGATCATCCGGTCGTCGCGACGTTGATTGACCTTGGGCCTGATGTTGACGAACGCGTAACCGAGCGTTCCGATCTCGTCCGTCAATTTATCAATGGAATTGTCAACTTCGTTGGCGTCGTACCATTCGTCGGGGATCATTGTGACCAGGGGTAGTAAGGCCGCCTTGTCGACCCGCTTCAGGTTCACGTCGATATCAATTTCACCGACCCGGTAGCGCTCCCCCTCCTCAATCGTGAAGGTAACGACGAAATCCTCGCGATCCGGCGTCAGTTCCGCGACCGCCGACACCACCTTGAAATCGGCATAACCATTCTCGAGGTAGAAGCGCCGCAACAGCTCGCGGTCAAAACTAAGGCGGTCGGGGTCATAGGTATCCGTGGTGGTCAGCAAACGCCAGAACGCGTATTCCTTGGTCTGGATCACGTCCTTCAGATCAGAGTCCGAGAATTTTCGGTTCCCGATGAAGGAAAGACCGCGGATCCGATTGAGCGGTCCCTCGTCGATCTCAAAGACCAGGTCGACGCGGTTCTGTTCCAACTGAATGACCTTCGGCTGAATCTCCGTCGCGAATCGACCGCTCAGACGATAGACATCCAAGATCCTTTGAACGTCCTGCTGAACTTTCGTGCGGGTGAAGACCAACCGTGGCCGCAATTGAATTTCGCGCTGGAGATCCTCTGTTTCGATGCGGTTGTTGCCCTCGAACGCCACCCGGTTGATCACCGGGTTTTCGACCACCGCGACCACCAGCCGACCGCCCTCGCGACGCATGGTCACATCGGCGAACAACCCCGTTCCGAACAGTACCTTCAACGACCGGTCGAGGCGGTCCGGATCGAAAGTGTCTCCCGGCGCCACCAGCAGATAAGACTCAACGGTTTGCGGATCAATCCGCTGTGAGCCCGTCACCTCTATGGATTCGATGAGACCGCTTTGCGCCATCGCCGGCGTTGCCTGGAAAGAAATCAGTCCGGCAACGAGAGCGAGCGCCAGCAGCCCCCTTCGAGCCAATGGGAACGGGATGCCCCATCGAGCGGTCGCGAAAATCGATCTCATCATTTCTCGCGCCACGTCCCTAGCTGAACAACGAGCCGAAGAACTCGATAACCTTGAG
>Ga0181593_10001424_pt1 | contig 21721 bp, 18 predicted proteins | sample 071ome_19_FD_133756 | JGI IMG/M metagenome (GOLD analysis project Ga0181593, IMG submission 133756) | Coastal salt marsh microbial communities from the Groves Creek Marsh, Skidaway Island, Georgia - 071413AT metaG (megahit assembly) | ecosystem: Environmental > Aquatic > Marine > Intertidal...
GGGCTCGGTGGGATCGAGAAGCAGTTCGACGCTTCGCTTCGCGATGGGGTCGAGCCCTTGGCGCTGTCCATGGACATACGGATCCAGCATATCTTGCGCGAGGAAGTTGCCCGTCAGATGCAGGCGTTCGACGGCATCGGCGGCGCCGGCGTGATGCTGAACGCCAATACCGGCGAGGTCGTGGCCATGGTCTCCTTGCCGGATTTCGACCCCAATGCCGCGGGCGTCGCCTCCGACGACACGCGCTTCAACCGGGCCAGCCTCGGTGTCTACGAGATGGGTTCGACCTTTAAGATCTTCAACACCGCGCTCGCCCTGGAGGCGGGGACCGCGACGATGAACAGCGGCTATGACGCGACCAAGCCGATTCGTATCGCCCGGTTCACGATCAATGACTATCACGCCAAGCGGCGCTGGCTCTCGGTGCCGGAGATCTTCAAGTATTCGTCCAATATCGGCTCGGTGAAGATGGCGCTGGATTTCGGCTCCGAGGCCCAGCGTGATTTCATGGACAAGCTGGGCTTCCTGAAGCCGGTGGCGGTGGAACTTCCGGAGCGCGGCGCTCCGATGGCGCCCAAGCCGTGGCGCAAGATCAGCACCATGACCATCTCCTTCGGCCACGGGATCGCGGTCAGCCCGCTGCACCTCGTAAGCGGCGTGGCGACGGTGGTCAATGGCGGCATCCAATGGCCGGTGACCCTGGTGAAGCGCGATCCGGAAGTGCGTGCGTTGGGGCGTCAGGTTCTGTCGCGCAAGACATCGGTCGAGATGCGCAAGCTGCTGCGTCTCGTGGTGCAGACCGGTACCGGGCGCAAGGCGTCGGCGGACGGCTATCTGGTCGGTGGCAAGACCGGAACCGCCGAGAAGCCGGGCAAGAGCGGCGCCTATGCCCGCAAGTCGCTGCTGTCGTCCTTTGTTTCCGCTTTCCCGATGCATGACCCGCGCTATGTGGTTCTGGTGATGATCGACGAGCCCAAGGGCAACAAGGAATCCCACGGTTACGCGACCGGTGGATGGGTCGCCGCGCCGGCGGTCAAGCGGATCATCGCGCGAAGCGCGCCCTTGCTCGGAATTCATCCTTTCGACGAGGAGTCGCCGGAAATTCGCCAAGTTCTGGATATCCAATCACCGCCGGAGAAAGGTCGAAAACGTCTTGCGTCTTTCTGAGCTCATCAACGGCGATCGCGCCGCCTGTGACCCGGCCCTGAACGAGTTGGCCGCGACGGGGTTGCTCGACCTGGATATCCAAGGCGTTACCAGTGACAGCCGGGCGGTTCGCCCGGGTTTTTTGTTCGCGGCCCTGCCCGGAAGCACGACCGACGGACGCCGTTTCATTCCGGAAGCCGTGGCGCGCGGGGCGGTTGCGGTTCTGACGCCGACCGGGGATGACGCGGTCCGCGTCGAGGGAGCCTGCCGGATTCCCGACAGAAATCCTCGGCACCGTCTGGCCCGCATGGCGGCCAAGTTCTATGGCGCGCAACCGGAGATCATCGTCGCCGTCACCGGCACCAACGGGAAAACCTCCGTCGCCGAATTCGCGCGTCAGCTTTGGTCCGCGACCGGTTCGCGAAGCGCCAGTCTCGGTACACTTGGACTGATTACCGATGGAGCGCGCTCGGGGCCGGGCCTGACCACGCCTGACCCGGTGGCGTTGCACGCGGTCCTGCGCGATCTGGCGCATGACGGTGTCGGGCGCCTCGCCATGGAAGCCTCGAGCCATGGTCTGGACCAGTGCCGCCTCGACGGTGTTCGCGCGCGTGCCGCGGCCTTCACCAATCTTTCCCAGGATCATCTGGACTACCATGGCGACATGAGCGCCTATCTCGGCGCCAAGCTTCGGTTGTTCTCCGATCTCCTCGTCGACGGCGGCACGGCGATCGTCAATCGCGATATCCCGGAGTTCCAACGCGTCGCGGAAGTCTGTCGGGCCCGCGGGATCTCGGTTACGGGGTTCGGCATGTCCGAACAGGCGGAGCTCCGCCTGCTTCGCCGGTCGCCGACATCGCGGGGGCAGGAGCTGATTCTGCGTCTCGATGGGATCGAGCATCGGGTGTTTCTCCCCCTGGTCGGCGGGTTTCAGGCGATGAACGCGCTTGCCGCCCTGGGGCTGGTGGCGCGGGCCGAGGACCGCCCGGTCGCGGCTTTCCTCGAGGCGCTCGCGGAACTCCACGGCGTACCGGGACGCTTGCAGTTGGTCGGTCGGGCCGCGACGGGCGCGCCGGTCTATGTGGACTACGCCCATACGCCCGATGCGTTGAAGACGTTGTTGGAAGCCGCGCGTCCGCATGTGGAAGGGCGGTTGATCTGCGTTTTCGGCGCCGGTGGAGATCGCGACACGGGCAAGCGCCCCCTGATGGGCGCGTCGGTTCGCGCCGGCGCGGACCTCGCCATCGTCACCGATGACAATCCCCGGACGGAGGATCCGGCGACGATCCGGCGCGCGGTTCTCGCCGGATGTCCGGGCGGCATGGAGATTGGCGACCGGGCGGCGGCGATTGAGGCCGGCGTCAAGGAACTCGGCCCCAAGGATATGCTGCTGATCGCCGGCAAGGGCCATGAGACGGGCCAAAGCGTCGGCGATACCGTCCTTCCGTTCGACGATGCCGAGGTGGCGCGTGGTTTTCTGCTCTCCAACGGTGGGAGCGTCTCGTGACCGCCCCGCTCTGGACCGATACCGAGGCCGCGGCCGCCACCGATGGCGCCGCGTCGGGCGCGTCCTGGGCGGCTTCGGGCGTGGTGATCGATAGTCGGCGGGTGACCGCCGGGGATCTGTTCGTCGCGCTGCCCGGCGAGCGCGTCGACGGCCATGACTTCGTCGCGGCGGCCTTGGAAAAGGGCGCGGCGGCGGCTTTGGTTGACCACAAACCGGCTGATGTCGCCGACGACGCGCCGCTTTTGGTCGTCGATGACGTTCTCCAGGGGCTGGCACGTCTCGGCGCGGCTGCCCGGGCTCGGTCCGCTGCCCGGATCGTCGGCGTGACGGGAAGCGTCGGCAAGACCGGGACCAAGGAATCCCTTGCTCGGGCTTTTTCAACCGCCGGCGAGGTCCATGCCAGCGCCGGGAACCTGAACAATCATATTGGCGCCCCGCTCAGCCTGGCGCGTCTCTCGTCGACCGCCGATTTCGCGGTGCTGGAAATGGGAATGAATCACGCGGGCGAGATTGCGCCGCTTTCCCGGATGATCCGGCCGCATGTGTCGATCGTGACGAATGTTTCGCCGGTCCATATCGAGTTTTTCGAGTCCGAGCGGGATATCGCGCTCGCCAAGGCCGAGATTTTCGAGGGCATGGCGAAGGACGGGATCGCCGTCCTCAATCGAGATAACCAATGGTTCGATCTTCTGGCCGAGGCCGCGCGCTCTCGCGGCGTCGAGCGGATCATCGGCTTCGGTCTTGGCGCCGATGCCGAGATTCGTCTGGTCGACACGCGAACCGACGCGAGCGGCAGCCATGTCGAGGCGATGATCGATGGCCGGCCCTTGAGCTATCGGATCGACACGATCGGCGCGCATTGGGCCTTCAACTCGCTCGGCGTGCTGGCTTGTGTCCATGCCCTCGGCCTTGACGTAGAGGCGGGCGCCGAGGCGATCAGGGATGTATCGGCCGGACGTGGTCGTGGCGGCCAGCTCGATGTCGCGCTGCCGGGAGGTGGCTCCGTTCGGTTGATCGACGAAAGCTACAATGCCAGCCCCGCCGCGATGCGGGCGGCTTTCTCGGTCCTGGCGCTCGCGCAACCAGGCGACGGTGGGCGCAGGATCGCGGTTTTGGGTGATATGCGAGAGTTGGGCGCGCGCGGCATGGATCTGCACGCGGATCTCGCGGACGACCTGCTTTCCGCCGCGCCAGACCGGGTTTACACGGTCGGTCCCCTCATGCGGGCCATGCGTACTCGCGTGCCGACATCTCTTCGCGGCGCGCATGGCGATACCAGCGTGGACGTCGCGGACCAGATTGCCGCGGATCTCGTCGACGGCGACGTGGTTCTGGTCAAGGGTTCGCTCGGCACCAACATGGCGCCGATCGTCGCGGCGATCGAGGCCCTGGCGGAACCGCCGCGTCTCGTGGCCAACGGGCGTTAGGGGGCGGCGATGCTGTATAACCTCCTGTTCCCGCTCGCCGATGACTATCAGGTCTTCAACCTGTTCCGTTATCTGACCTTCCGGACCGGCGGCGCGATCATGACCGCGCTGGTGATCAGTTTTGTCCTGGGTCCGGCCGTGATCAATTGGCTCCGCGCCCAGCAACGCGAGGGTCAACCGATCCGCGACGACGGGCCAGTCACGCATCTGACGAAAAAGGGCACGCCGACTATGGGCGGTCTGCTGATCCTCATCGCGCTGTCGGTCTCGACACTGCTATGGGCGGATCTGCGCAACGGATATGTCTGGTCGGTGCTTCTGGTTACCGCCGGTTTTGGCCTGATCGGGTTCGCGGATGACTTCCTGAAACTCAGCAAGCGCAACTCCAAGGGGTTGCCTGGACGCTTGAAACTGGTGCTCCAGGTTCTGATTGGCGGCTTGGCGGCCTACGCGATCGCCGAGCTTTCGCCCACGCCGGACGTGATGGGGCTTGGCACTCCCTTCGTGAAGGACTTCCTGCTTGATCTCGGATGGTTCTTCTTTCCCTTCGCGATCCTGGTGATGGTCGGGGCGTCGAACGCCGTTAATCTGACCGACGGCCTGGACGGGTTGGCCATCGTGCCGGTGATGATCGCGGGAGGCTGCTTCGCCCTGATCGCCTATCTCGTGGGCAACACGGTTTTCTCGCAGTATCTGCAGATCCATCACGTGGTCGGCGCCGGCGAACTGGCGGTGTTCTGCGGCGCCTTGATTGGCGCCGGCCTCGGCTTCCTTTGGTTCAACGCGCCGCCGGCGATGGTCTTCATGGGGGATACCGGCTCGCTCTCCATGGGCGGAGCGCTCGGCGCGATCAGCGTGGTGACCAAGCATGAATTGGTGCTGGCGATCATCGGCGGCCTTTTCGTGCTCGAGACCGTGTCGGTCATCGTCCAGGTCTTCTCGTTCAAGCTCACCGGCAAGCGCGTTTTCCGCATGGCGCCGCTGCACCATCACTTCGAGCAGAAGGGATGGGCCGAGCCGACCATCGTTATCCGGTTTTGGATCATCGCCGTCATTCTGGCGCTGATCGGCCTCTCAACCTTGAAGTTGAGGTGAGCGCATGATCCGGGCACACACCTTCAATGGCGATACCGTCGCGGTCATGGGCTTGGCCCGGTCGGGCTTGGCGTCGGTGCGTTCGCTGATCGCCGGCGGCGCCCACGTGTTGGCCTGGGACGACAAGGCGGAGCGCCGCGCCGAGGCGGCGGCCCTGGGCGCGACGATCACCGAGCTGGAGAGCGCGGATCTCGCCGTGGTCTCGGCCCTGGTGCTCAGCCCCGGTATCCCGCATACCCATCCCGCGCCGCACCCGGTCGCGGCGCACGCGCGTTGCGAGGGCGTCCCGATCATCGGCGATATCGAGATCCTGATCCGCTCGCAACCCGAGGCCCGCGTGGTGGGCATCACCGGCACGAACGGCAAATCCACGACCACGGCGCTGATCGGACACATCCTGGCCAAGGCGGGCCTGCCGGTCGAGGTCGGCGGCAATATCGGGCGCGCGGCGCTTGAGTTCGAGCCCATGGGCGCCGAGGGTATTTACGTGCTTGAGCTGAGCTCGTATCAGCTGGAGCTCACCCCGTCGCTTTGCTGTGATCGCGCGGTGTTCCTGAACATTTCGCCCGACCATCTCGATCGCCACGGTGATCTCGAGGGCTACATCGCGGCCAAGCGGAATATCTTCGCGGGCATGCGCGCCGGTGGGGTCGCCGTGATCGGCCAAGATGACGCCGAGACCCGGGCGGTGGCGTCGGATATCGGCTCGCTCGCGCGCGCGGCGGTCATTCCGGTCTCGGGCCTATCGCTTCCCGAGCGGGGTGTGGGCATTCGAAAGGGACGCGTCAACGCGACGATCGGGGGCGAGCGCGCCGCCATCGCGAACCTATCCGAGGCGCGGGCCCTGCCGGGTGATCACAACGCGCAGAACGCCGCCGCGGCAACCGCCGTCGCGCTTTCCCTCGATGTGTCCGAGAAGGTGATCGCCGAGGCGCTCTTGGACTTCCCCGGCCTGCCGCATCGCCAGGAACGGGTCGGCGAGAAAGACGGGGTCGCCTATGTCAACGATTCCAAGGCAACCAACGCCGATGCCGCCGCCAGGGCGCTGTCTTGTTACGAGACGATATACTGGCTTGTCGGCGGGATCGCCAAGGAAGGCGGGATCGAGCCGCTGGCCAAGTATTTCCCGCGCATCCGCCGTGCTTTCCTGATCGGCCAGTCGACCGAGGAATTCGCCGCCAGCCTGGAGGGGCGGGTGCCGTACACCGCCGCCGGCACGCTTGACCGGGCCCTGGATGGCGCCGCCGCCCTGGCGCTTTCCGAGGCGCGGGACGGGGCGACGGTTCTGCTTTCGCCGGCCGCGGCCTCGTTCGATCAGTTCGCCAGCTACGAGGCGCGCGGCGATGCGTTTCGAGACCAGGTCACCGCGTTCCTCAATCAGGCCAGGCCGGATCAGCGGAGGGCGTCATGAACTCCGTCGCCCGCACCGATACCAGCCTGATGGGCAATTGGTGGTGGACCGTGGATCGCTGGTCCCTCGGCGCGCTCGCGCTTCTGGTGATGTTCGGCGCGCTGATGGTCTTCGCCGCCAGCCCGGCGGTGGCGCTGCGTCTCGATCTGGGAAGCTACCATTTCGTCCAGCGCCAGCTGATGCTGTTGCCGGTCGCGATCGTACTGATGTTCGCCTTCTCGCTACCGGATCCCTTGAACATCCGACGCCTGGCCTGCATCGGTTTCATCGGCTGCATCGCGTTGATGGTCCTAACCTTGATGTTCGGCGCCGAGATCAAGGGCGCGCGTCGATGGCTCCCGGTGGCCGGCTTCTCGCTCCAAGCCTCGGAGTTCATCAAGCCTTGCTTCGCCGTGGTCGCGGCCTGGATGTTCGCGGAGTGGCGCCGGACACCAGGCTTCCCTGGGCACTGGATCGCGATGGGTCTGTACCTGATGGTGATCGGGCTGCTGTTGCTGCAGCCGGATCTGGGCCAGACGGTGATTGTCACCTCCGTGTGGTTCGGGCAGTTCTTCCTCGCGGGTTTGCCGACGATTTTCGTGGTCACGTTGATCGGCGCGGGTGTCGTGGGCCTGGTTGGGGCATATTTCACCTTCTCGCATGTGAGTGACCGCATCGACCGTTTTCTCGATCCCGCCGGCAGCGACACCTATCAGGTCGACCGCTCGCTCGAGGCCTTCGCCAATGGTGGCTTGATCGGCACCGGCCCCGGCGAAGGCGAGGTCAAGGGCTTCCTGCCCGATGCGCACGCGGATTTCGTGTTCGCGGTGGCCGGCGAGGAGTTCGGCGCGCTGGTTTGCCTCGCGGTCATCATGATCTTCGGGTTTCTGGTGCTGCGTGGCTTCCTGCGTCTGATCTCCGAGACGGATCTCTTCATTCTGATCGCCGCCGCCGGGCTGTTGGCTCAGCTTGGCTTGCAGTCATTCGTGCACATGGCGTCGTCCTTGCAGCTGATTCCCGCCAAGGGAATGACCCTGCCTTTCATCAGCTATGGCGGCTCATCGCTGCTCGCGCTGTCGATCGGCATGGGGATGATGCTCGGATTGACGCGCCGGCGTCCCGGTCGAGGAGGGACGTCATGACCGCGCTTCGGATCGCGCTGGCCGCCGGGGGAACCGGAGGGCATGTCTTCCCGGCGCTGAGCCTCGCCGAGGCGCTTTGCGCGCGGGGACACCAGGTTCTCGTTCTGACCGACAAGCGTGGCGATGCCTTCGAGGTAAGGGACGCGGCGTGGACGGTGACCCGTATTCGCGCCGCCAGCCCCAGCAAGCCCGGGGTTTTGGCCAAGCTTGGCGCGGCGGCGCAACTCTGCCTGGGCGTATTCGACGCGCGCCGGGCGCTAAGGAATTTCCAGGCGGATGTGGTTGTCGGCTTTGGCGGTTATCCGTCTGTGCCGGCCATATTCGCCGGATCATGGTTGAACAAGCCAGCGATCCTGCACGAGCAGAACGCCGTGTTGGGTCGCGCTAATAGATGGCTGGTGACCCGGGCCGCGGTGGTCGCGACGTCCTTTGACGCGACCCTCGGCGCCGATGGCGGCCAGCCGGTTGAAAGAACCGGCAATCCGGTTCGAGCCGCGATCCTCGCCCATCGCGAGACGCGTTACGAAGCGCTGGACGCGATGGGGCCGATCCGCCTCCGTGTCTTCGGAGGAAGCCTCGGCGCCCGAGTGTTCTCGGATCTCGTCCCGGCGTCGCTGGCGTTGCTCCCGAGCGTGCTTCGTGACCGGATCGAGCTGGTTCAGCAGTGTCGTCCGGAGGATCTGGAACCGGTGCGCGATGCCTATGACGCGCTCGGTATCAAGGCCGAGATCGCGCCCTTCTTCGACGATGTGCCGAACCGGCTGGCCAACGCGCATCTGGTGATCGCCCGGGCCGGGGCGTCGACGGTCTCGGAACTCGGCGTGATCGGACGGCCCGCGATCCTGGTGCCGTATCCGCACGCGATGGACGACCACCAAAGCCGCAATGCCAAGGCGATGGAAAACGCCGGTGGCGGCTGGATGATGGGCGAGAGTGATTTGACCGCCGAAACCCTCGCCGCCCGGCTCGAAGCCTTGCTTGGCGCGCCCGAGAGATTGCAACAAGCGGCGGCGGCCGCGCATGGCTTCGGCGTTCCCGACGCCGTTGACCGGCTCGCCGATCTGGTGCTGCGCGTGGCGGCTCGGAACGGGAACGTGACCGCGCCGACGTCAAATCGCGACGAGACCACCGGGTCCGGTCTGGCCGAGAGAAGGGCGCTCGCATGAGACAGCTTCCACTCACGATCGGAACCCTGCATTTCGTCGGTATCGGCGGTATCGGCATGAGCGGTATCGCCGAGGTCCTGCACAATCTCGGTTACCAGGTTCAGGGCAGCGATCTCGCCGAGAATCCCAACGTGCGGCGTCTCATGAACCTGGGGATCAAGGTTTTTGTCGGCCAAGCCGCGGAGAATGTCTCGGATGCCTCGATCATCGTGGTTTCCACCGCGATCAAGCCCGACAACCCGGAGCTTCTCGCGGCTCGGGAGCGGCTCTTGCCGGTGGTGCACCGCGCCGAGATGCTGGGCGAGTTGATGCGCCTGAAATGGTCGATCGCCTGCGCCGGAACCCACGGCAAGACCACCACCACCTCGCTTGTCGCGGCGATGCTGGATGCCGCGGATCTAGATCCGACCGTGATCAACGGTGGGATCATCAACTCCTACGGAACCAACGCCCGGATCGGCGACGGTGAGTGGAAGGTGGTCGAGGCGGATGAATCGGATGGAAGCTTCAACCGACTGCCGGCGACCATCGCGGTGGTCACCAATATCGATCCCGAGCATCTGGATTTCCACGGCTCCTTCGAGAATTTGCAGGAGGCGTTCCGCGCTTTCGTGGCGAACATCCCGTTCTACGGGTTCGCGACCATGTGCATCGATCACCCGACCGTCCAGGCGCTGATCCCGAAAGTCTCGGACCGGCGTATCGTGACCTACGGCATGTCGCCCCAGGCCGACGTGCGCGGCTCTGAAATGTCGATCACCCCCGCCGGCTCCCGCTTTACCGTGACCCTGAAGGACCGGGCGCGCGGGGGCGAGATGGTGATCCGCGACTTGGCGCTGCCGATGTACGGCGCGCACAATGTTCTGAACGCGCTCGCCGCCGTTGCCGTCGCCCATGAGATGGGGATGCCGGAGGAAATGATCCGGACGGGGTTGGCGAATTTCCAGGGGGTGAAGCGTCGCTTCACAAAAACCGGCGAGTCCCACGGCATCACGGTGATCGACGACTATGGTCATCACCCCGTCGAGATTTCGGCGGTGTTGAGCGCCGCGCGTTCGGCCTGTCCGGAGGGCCGTATAACGGCTGTCGTGCAACCGCATCGTTATTCCAGATTGGCGGACTTGTTCGAGGATTTCTGCGGCTGTTTCAACGACGCCGACCACGTGATTGTCGCCGATGTCTATGCCGCCGGCGAGGAGCCGGTGGAAGGCGCCGACAGGGACAGTCTGGTGGCGGGCCTCAGGGCGCGGGGCCACCGCAATGTCTTCGCGCTCAACGATCCCGTGGAATTGGCCGCCCGGGTCGCCGATATCGCGACGGCGGGCGATTTCGTGGTTTGTCTCGGCGCCGGCAACATCACCAACTGGGCGCAGGCTCTGCCTGGCGAGTTGGATCATATTCTCGACGCCGAACCGCCGCGCGGGCGGGGTGACGGGCATAAGTCGGGCGATTCCGCGGCTGTTTTGCCCTTGAACCAGAATCAGCCGACATCCAGCGCGCCTTCGGCGCCCCTGGTGAGCGACCCGTCGGAGGTGACCCGATGATGGCGGCGCGTGATATCCCCACCCGCGACACGGCGCGTCTCGTCGAGCGGCTGCCCAGCGTGCGAGGCCGGTACTCCGAGAATGTGTCGATGGCGCCGATTACCTGGTTTCGCGTCGGCGGCGCCGCCGAGGTCGTCTTCCGCCCGAGCGATGTCGAGGATCTGGCGATGTTTCTCGCCGGCAAGCCGGAGGATGTTCCGGTGACCGTGATCGGCGTGACCTCGAACCTGCTGATCCGCGACGGCGGTATCTCTGGCGTGGTGATCCGACTGGGCAAGGCTTTCGCGGGAGTTGAGTTTTTCGAGGACACCGCGCGGATCGGCGCCGCCGTCCTGGATCTCAACGCGGCTCGGGCGGCGTTGCGGGAGAAGCGATCCGGTCTGGAATTCCTCAGTGGGATTCCCGGCGGCATCGGTGGTGGCCTGCGAATGAACGCCGGCGCCTATGGCCGCGAATTCAAGGACGTCGTCATCGAGGCCGAGGCGATCGACGGTCGGGGAACCGTGCATCGGACTCCGGTTGCCGATCTCGGAATGGGATACCGCCATTCCGGCGCGCCGGAGGATTGGATTTTCACCTCGGCGCTGTTCATGGCGCCCAAGGGTGATGCCCAGGTCATCGCGGACCGCATGGACGAGATCGGTGCCGCCCGCGAGGCGAGTCAGCCGATCCGCTCCCGCACCGGAGGCAGTACTTTCGCCAATCCGGAAGGTCATAAGGCCTGGCAACTGATCGATGCCGCTGGATGCCGAGGGCTGCGCGTCGGCGGCGCCATGGTTTCGGATCTGCATTGCAACTTCTTGATCAACACCGGCGCCGCGACGGCGCGTGACCTGGAGACGCTCGGGGAAGAGGTGCGTCGCCGGGTTTTCGAGACAAGCGGCGTGTCGCTGCGCTGGGAAATCAGACGGATTGGGGAGCCCGCCAGCCAAGAGGAGGTGGCGCCATGAACGTCAACAAACACGTGGCCGTGCTGATGGGCGGCTGGTCGGCGGAGCGCGAGGTCTCCCTGGCGACCGGGACAGCCTGTGCCCAGGCGCTCCGGACGGCGGGCTTTCGAGTGACCGAGGTCGATGTCGACCGAAAGATCGCTCAAACCCTGTCCGCGCTGGCGCCGGATGTTTGCTTCAACGCGCTGCATGGCCCGATCGGCGAGGACGGCAACATCCAAGGCCTGCTCAACATCATGGGGCTGCCCTACACCCATAGCGGGGTTCAGGCCTCGGCGGTGGCAATGGATAAGCCGATGGCGAAACAGGTTTTCGCCAAGGCCGGGTTGCGATGCCCGGAAGGCGTGGTCTGCTCGGTCGAGGATACGCTCGCCGGTGGGATCTACGAGGCGCCCTACGTCGTCAAGCCACTCAACCAGGGCTCCAGCGTCGGCGTGCATATCGTCCGTCAAGGCGACAATCATCCGCCGGTTTCCGGCAATTGGTCGTTCGGTGACCGGGTGCTGGTTGAGAAATACATCCCGGGCCGGGAATTGTCCGTCGGTGTGTTCGACGGAGAGGCCTTCTGCGTCACCGAGATCATTTCGAAGCACGGTTTCTACGACTACAACGCGAAATACGAGGAGGGTGGCTCGATCCACGTCCTCCCCGCCGAACTACCGGACGAAATCACCGCCGAGGCCCTGTCGATGGCCACGCGGGCGCATGCCTCGCTTGGATGCCGGGGCGTTACGCGCTCGGATTTTCGCTTTGACGATACCGAGAAGCGGATCGGCGATCTGTATCTGCTGGAAATCAACACACAGCCGGGAATGACCGCGACATCGCTGGTGCCCGAACAGGCGGCGTTCCGGGGCATGGCCTTTCCGGAACTGGTGTCGCGCATGGTGGAGGAAGCCCGATGCGAACTGTAGGCAAGACCAAAAGGCGGGAGCCGACCTTGGCGAAGTCCAATCGAGGCGCGCCGAAACGCGGCGCGAACTGGTTGCGACGCTTGCCGGTCCGCGGCCTGATCCTGTCCGGCCTGTTCGTCGGCGCGCTCGCGGCCATGGGCGGCGTTGGCTGGCACGCCGTGAACAGCGGCTTGCTGACGCGTCTCGCGATATCGACCGAGACCGCGGCCATGGATCTGACTCGCGATAGTGGCCTTGAGGTTCGCGACGTTATGGTGGTCGGTCGCGATCGCACGAAACGCGACAAGCTGTTGCGCGCGATCGGCACGAAGGCCGGAGACCCGATCCTGAACATCGATCTCGAACGCGCGCATGCCCGGGTGGCCGGGTTGGCCTGGGTCAAGGACGCGCGTCTGGAACGTCGTCTGCCGGATACGCTTTTCGTCAGCTTGACCGAGCGTCAACCGATGGCCCTGTGGCAGCGCGGCGGCAAGTTGCATGTGATCGATTTGGACGGCGGTGTCATTCCTGATCGAGATATCTCGAAGTTCTCCGACCTGCCGATCGTCATCGGTGACGACGCCCCGGCGCGGGCGCGCGAAGTGCTGGCCATGTTGGCGGGCGAGCCGGATCTCGGCGGGCGGGTGCGCGCCATTACTTGGGTCAGCGAGCGGCGCTGGGATGTCCGGGTCGATGACCGGATCAACGTACAGCTCCCGGAACAGGACCCGCGTCAGGCGTGGTCGCAGCTCGCGAAGATGGAGCGCGAGCACGGCGTTTTGAGGCGTGACGTCATCACGATCGACATGCGCCTTCGCGATCAATTGGTGGTCCGCGTGGCGCCGGCGGCGGCGGCGCGCAAGCGGGACCGCGGGCGCGATACCTGAGGATCGGGGCTGGAAAGGAATGGCGCGGTGAAGAGAAGCTTGGCGAAATCGAAGGGTGAGTTGGTCGCGGCCCTCGATATCGGGTCGACCAAGACCTGCTGTTTCGTGGCGCGGGTCGGAGACGCGCGCGCGTCCGAGCCGCATGCCGCGCTGTCGGGCGTTCGCATCCTCGGGATCGGCCATCAGGTCGCCGGCGGCGTGCGCAACGGCGCCGTCATCGACATGGACGCCGCGGAAACCGCGATCCGCCGCGCGGTCCATGCCGCCGAGACCATGGCCAAGGAAACCGTAACCCGGGTCTTCGTCAATCTCTCGGGTGGCTATCCCATGTCGCGAACCTTCGGCGTCGAGGTGGCGATTGACGGTCACCAGGTCGCCGACGGCGATCTTCGCCGGATCCTCGGCCAGGGCCGGTCGGTGGAAATCGAGGACGATCGCGACCTTATTCACTCCATCCCGGTCGGGTTCTCGATCGACGGCAATCGCGGCATTCGCGACCCCAGGGGCATGGCCGGTCAGAAACTCGGCGCGCATATCCATCTGGTGACCGCGGCCTCGGGCCCGGTTCGCAACCTCTCCATGGTGGTTCAGCGCTGTCATCTGGATATCAACGGTTATGTCGCCTCACCCTACGCCTCGGGACTTTCCTGTCTGGTCGAGGACGAAAGGGACCTCGGCGTGACGGTCATCGACATGGGCGGCGGCACGACCACGGTCGCGGTCTTCTTCGACGGCAGCGTCGTCTTCACCGACGTGGTGCCAGTCGGGGGTGGCCACGTGACCAACGATATCGCCCGCGGATTGTCGACCCCGATCGCCGAGGCCGAGCGGCTGAAGACCTTGCACGGCTGCGCGACGCTTTCGCCCTTGGACGATCGCGAGACCCTTGAGGTGCCCCAGGTCGGAGAAGAAGCCGACGCCCAGCCCAATCAAGTTCAGAAATCCATGCTCATCCGGATCATTCAGCCGCGGCTGGAGGAGATCTTCGAGATGGTCAAGGCGCGCCTGGAGCAATCCGGGTTCGACAAGATCGCCGGCCGCCGCGCCGTTTTGACGGGCGGGGCGAGCCAGATGCCGGGTCTTCGCGATCTGGCGCAACGCATTCTGGATAAGCAGGTCCGACTGGGCCGGCCGATCCGGATAAACGGATTGGCGGACGCGGCCACCGGGCCCGCGTTTTCGACCTGCGCGGGGCTGTTGGCCTACGCCGTCGATCCAGGTTTCGACGTTCCCGAGATCGGGCGCGCCGACAAGGTGGAGCCGGCCGGCATGCTCGGCAAGGTCGGCTCATGGCTGAGGGAGAACTTCTAATGGCAAGCAAACAAGCCCTACACGCGGTGGTCGCCTCGAACGGCGCCTGCCTCGGACGGCCGGTGATCCTGTCGACCGTCGTCCGATCCTCGAAAGTTGACAGTGATTCCACCAAGCGCGCCCGCGCGACCGATCAAGCCCGCAACCCCAAGACCCGGAGGGTATAATGACCATCAATTTTTCCGTTCCGCATGACGAACACGAACTGAAGCCGCGGATCACCGTGATTGGGGTCGGCGGCGCCGGCGGCAATGCCGTCAACAACATGATCCGATCGAACCTGGAGGGTGTTGAGTTCATCGTCACCAATACCGATGCTCAATCGCTCAGTCAGTCCCTGGCCGACCGCCGTCTACAGCTCGGCCCGACCGTGACCCAGGGATTGGGTGCCGGGTCCCGCCCGGATGTCGGCAAGGCGGCCGCCGAGGAGGCGATGGAGGAGCTGATCTCCGAACTCGGTGACAGCAACATGGTCTTCATCACCGCCGGCATGGGCGGCGGCACCGGTACCGGCGCCGCTCCGGTTATCGCCCAGGCCGCCCGCGAGCGGGGTATTCTGACGGTCGGTGTGATCACCAAGCCGTTCCATTTCGAGGGCGCGCACCGCATGCGCACCGCCGAGGCGGGGATCGAGGAGTTGTCGCAATATGTCGACACCCTGATCATCATCCCGAACCAGAACCTGTTCCGGATCGCCAACGAGAAGACCACCTTCGCCGACGCCTTCCACATGGCGGACAACGTTCTGCACCAGGGCGTGCGCGGCGTGACGGATCTGATGGTGATGCCGGGTCTGATCAATCTCGATTTTGCGGATATTCGCACCGTGATGAGCGAGATGGGCAAGGCGATGATGGGCACCGGCGAGGCCGACGGCGAAAAGCGCGCCATCGAGGCCGCCGAGTCCGCGATCAGCAACCCGCTGCTTGACGATATGTCGATGAAGGGCGCGCGCGGCGTGCTTATCAACATCACCGGCGGCATGGACATGACCCTGTTCGAGGTCGACGAGGCCGCGAACCGGATACGCGAGGAGGTCGACGCCGACGCCAATATCATCTTCGGATCGACCTTTGACGAGAAGCTCGACGGTCTGATGCGGGTCTCGGTGGTGGCGACCGGTATCGCGGCGGAAGGCCTGGCGGCGAAACCACGTCCGCAGATGACCCTGGTTTCCAGCCGGCCCAAGCAGGATACGACCCCGGCGGCGGCTCCTGCCCCGACCACGGTGACCATGAGCGACCCGAGCGAGCCCGAGGCGGAGCCGGTTATGCGGACCGGGACCGATGACGCGCCGATCAATGTCGACGCGGTCTCCACGTCCTTGAACCTGACCGAGGACAAGCTCGCGGCCACCCTGGATGTCGCGCGCCGGATGGCGGGATCGTCGTCTCAACCGGCGGAAACCTTTGGGACCAGCGGGGAAGCCGTGACGGCGGAGCAGCAATCGGTTGAAACCACGGTGGCGGAAACCGCGCCGGCGTCGAGCGTCGGGGTTCAGGCCTCGGCGGTGCGCGCGTCGGTCGCCGAGACCATCGCGGCGCGAACCGCCGCGCCGGCGCCGGTGAAACCGGTGATCTCGCGTCCCAGCGCGGATCCCTTCGTCGCGCCTCCGCCGGCGATCCCGCCGAGCAAGGCGGCGGCTGAAGCGTCCAGCGAGATCGATCCGTTCGGCGCCGCTGAAATGGCGAATGCCGGCGGCGGTGCCGCCAAGGCGCCGTCGCTTTTCCAGCGCGTGACCGGTATGGGCCGCAAGACCCGCGAGGAAACGGTTGCCAAGACCGTCGATCCGGCGCCGGCCCCGACGGCTTCCATGACCGCCGCGCCGGCGGCGCCGGCGGAAGCGAAGCCGGCGGCGGAACAGCCGAAACTCGGCTCGCTTGACCGGGCGGATCGCGTGACGGCCAGCAGCGCGGATGACGATCTGCTCGACATTCCCGCTTTCCTGCGCCGTCAAGCGAACTAAGAGGCCTTGAATTATCGAGTTGTAACAATGGGTTAAGGTGTAACACTCGGTAACAAAAGGTGATTTGAGAGGCCCCGCCGGTATTGATAAACCAGCGGGGCCTTGCAATGCCCGAGCGATAATAAGACCAGACTGAACGGTCGGCATTCTAGGGGCAGGGACAGTGGGGCGAGTGGCGCATGAATTTCATGAATTTTGAACCGGGTTCGGGAACGGTTCGTCAACGGACGTTGAAGAACGCCATACCGTGCAGGGGTGTCGCGCTGCACAGCGGTCTCGATTGCTCCATGACGGTCAAGCCGGCCGGACCGGATCATGGGATCGTATTCAAGCGCACCGATGTCACCGACCGGGATTCTCTTATCCCGGCGCGCTGGGATCGGGTTTCAAGCACGACCTTGTGCACCACCATCAGCAATGATGACGGCGTGGAAGTAGCGACGATCGAGCATCTCATGGCGGCGCTCGCGGGGTGCGGGCTGGACAACGCGCTGATCGAGATCGACGGCCCCGAGGTTCCGGTCATGGACGGCAGTTCGGCACCTTTCGTGATGTTGTTCGAATGCGCCGGATCCGTCGAGCAGGAAGCGCCGCGACGGGCGCTGAGGGTCTTGAAGCCGGTCACGGTTGATGACGGCGATTGCAAGATGACGGTACTGCCCGCGGATGACTTCTCCGTGGATTTCGAGATCGACTTCGAGTCCAAGGCGGTGAGCGAAACGAGCCTTGATATCCGGTTGGTGAACGGCACTTTCAATGAGTCGATCAGTCGGGCGCGGACCTTTGGTTTCCTTGAGGATATCGATCGGTTGCGCGCCGCGGGGTTGGCCCTGGGCGGCTCCTTGGATAACGCGGTGGTCGTGGACGGCGACCGGGTTCTGAACGAAGGCGGACTGCGCTTCGACGATGAGTTCGTGCGTCACAAGATCCTCGACTGCGTCGGTGATCTTTATCTCGCCGGCGGCCCGATCTTGGCCCGCGTGGTCGCGCATAAGTCCGGGCATGCCTTCAACAACAAGCTGCTTCGCGCGCTATTCGCCGACCAGGACGCCTGGGAGTGGACGACGCTGGACTCGGTCGACGTCGCCGACTGGCACGCGCGCGAACCGCTCGCCGCCACCGCCTAGGTAAACGCACGTCGCTTTCCAACTCCGTAATCGGTCAAGGCGGCTTCGCCGCCGAGCGCTTCGCGGTCGGTGTCGGCGCGTCGACATCTCACATGCTTGACGACCGCGCGTCCACGTGATGCAACGGCTCGCGTCCACCAGGGCGATCCACGCCCGACTCACGTAACTGAATATCGGAAACGGATATGCCGATCGGCGGGGTCTTTCGGAGCGCCTATGGTAACGCCTATCTGCTGCTGACGGTTTGCGCCATTTGCTGGGGGGGCAACGCCATCGCGGGTCGTCTCGCCGTGGGAGAGATCTCGCCGATGTTGCTGACCATGTTTCGGTGGCTTGGCGTGGCGCTTCTGGTCTGGTCCTGCGCGCGCCCGCGGATTATGCAGGAGGCCCCCGTCCTTAAAGCCAATCTCGGCTATTTCCTGGTGATGGGCGCGCTCGGCTTCGCCGGGTTCAACATTCTGTATTACATCGCGGCGCATTCCACGACCGCGATCAATCTCGGGATCCTGCAGGGCGCGGTGCCGATCTGCGTGCTGATCGGGGCTTTCATAGCCTACCGAACGCCGATGAGCCTACTCCAGGTCCTTGGGATCATGATCACCGTTCTCGGCGTCGCCGTCGTCACTGTCGAGGGCGATCCGCGGAATCTATTCAACCTGGCGTTCAATATCGGCGATTTGCTGATGTTGGCGGCGTGTTTCGTCTACTCGATCTACGCGGTGGCGCTGCGCAAGCGTCCGGAAGTGTCCGGGCTCGCGATGTTCGCCGTGATGGCGAGCTCAGCCCTGGTGGTAAGTCTGCCCTTTGTGATTTGGGAGATAGCTTCCGGCGCGCTTATCTGGCCCACCGGAAATGGCTGGCTGGTTATCGCATTCGTCGTGATCTTTCCGTCTTTCACCTCTCAGTTATTCTTCATGCGCGGCGTGCAGCTGATTGGCCCGGGGCGCGCGGGTGTTTTCATCAATCTGGTGCCGATTTTCGCTTCCGCCCTTAGCGTTCTCTTGCTGGGCGAAAAATTTGGCCTATTCCACGCCGTGGGCATGGTCCTGGTCCTCGGCGGAATTTGGGTGGCCGAGCGTGCCCGTCCCGCGACGTGATATCTTCGTTCAGCCAGGCCGCGCGCGCTGACGCGGTGACCGTGAGGCACTAAGCTGCTCCGGAAAACCAATGGAGCCAGCAGTCATGAGCAGAGTTCGCGTCGAAAAAAATGGACTCGTGAAGACGGTAACCCTATGCCGCCCCGAGAAGCGCAACGCCATGGATGGCGAAATGCTGGACGCGCTCCTCGAGGTGTTCACCGCCAAGCCCGACGACAATGACCGGGTCATCGTGGTGCGCGGCGAGGGGCCTTCCTTCTGTGCCGGGATCGATCTTGCCGAGCGCCAGCGCAAACCGTCGACCGGCACGGAAAGCCCTGTCGAGAAAGTGTTTCACGCGATCGAGATGAACCCGCTGCCGACCGTCGCCGTGGTTCAGGGCGCGGCCATCGCGGGCGGCTGCGAGATGGCGTTGCATTGCGAATTCGTGGTGGCGGCCGACACCGCGCGGTTCGGCATGTCGCTGGCGCAGATCGGCTTGGCGCCGACATGGTTCCTGACCAAGAAGCTGATGGAGGTCGCCGGGCCGGTGGGCACCCGAGAGATCCTTATGCTTGGCGACCCGATGCCGGCGCCTTGGATGGCGGATCGCGGGATCATATGCCGCGCGGTGCCGGAGGACCAGCTTGACGCCGAGGCGCAAAAGATCATCGACCGTCTCTCCGCCAACGCGCCGCTGTCACTTCGGGCCATGAAGGCGCTTATCGTGCGGGAGCTGGCGTTCCGCGACGGCATCGAGCACGAGGATATCGACGCGCTGGTTCGCGCCGCCAGGGGCAGCAACGACGCCAAGGAAGGCATCGCGGCGCGCCTCGAGAAACGCGCTCCGGTCTTTACCGGTACCTGAGGGGGAGGGCGGCATGGCGGTACGCCTCGACAAACCGTGGCGTGATCTCGACGCGGAGAATTTGGCGCGGGTTACGGGGCATCTCGGCGTTTATCAGCTGGCCAACGACGCGGGCGAAATCCTTTATATCGGTGTCGCCGGCGGGCGCACCCGATACGGCCTTAAAGGGGAACTCGCCAAGGCGCTCGACGCGCCGCCGCCGGGTGTCACCAAGTTCCGTGTCGAGGTCACCATGTCCTACCGGACCCGGCACGCGGAACTGCTGGAGGCCTATATGCATGACCATGGCACGCTTCCCGAGGCGAATACGGACGTGGACCCGCGGATGCTGGGCCGGCTGCGCCCTGGCGGCGGGCCGGGATGAGGCGGGCCATTCGAGACGGCGCTCTGCGTCTCGACGGATGATTGCTAACGAGATTACTTGTTAAGAAGGAAACCAACCATGGACTTCGCGCTCACCGAGGAACAGACGATGATCGTCGACATGGTCCGCCGCTTCGTGCGTCAGGAGATCTTGCCGCTCGAGGAGAGCATGGACCCCGACGCCGACGAGTTGGAGCCGGAAGTTCTCGCGGGGCTGGTCGAGAAGACCAAGGCGATGGGGCTCTACGGCTTGGACACGCCGCCCGAATATGGGGGCCCGGACATCGACATGGTCACGCGGGTGCTGATCGCCATTGAATGCTCGCAGCATCGCGGCGGCCTCTACACCCCCTGCTACGGGGCGTTCGGCGGCGCGCGCCAAGCTCAGTTGTTCGAGGCGAACGAGGCGCAGAAGGAGAAATATCTCTATCCCATGCTGCGCGGCGAAAAGAAGGTGTTCTTCGGCCTGTCCGAGCCCTCGGGCGGAAGCGACCCGGCGCGGGCGATCCAGACCCGCGCGGTTCCCGACGGCAATGATCATTGGGTCTTGAACGGCACCAAGCTGTGGATCAGCGGGGCTGATCGGGCCGATTACGGCCTGGTCTTCGCGCGCACCGGCGGGCCGGGGCGTTCGGGTGTTTCGGCCTTCATCGTCGAGACCCAGTGGGAGGGATTCAAGGTCGCACGGATCGTCCACACCTTGCGTTCATCGAAATACGCGACCGAGATCCAGATGGATAACCTCCGGGTGCCACACGAGAACATGCTGGGCGAGGAAGGCGGCGGTTTCGCCATCGCCAACGACCGTCTGGCGCGCCAACGCGTGCCCTATGCCGCCGAATGCCTCGGTCCGGCGATCAGGGCGCATGAGATGGCGACGGAGTATTCCAAGATCCGCGAGACCTTTGGGGCGCCGCTTTCGTCTCGCCAGGGGATTCAGTGGATGCTGGTCGAGAACGAGATCGATATTCGCGCCGCGCGCTTGCTGGTTCTCGACGCGGCGGCGAAAGCGGATCGCGGCGAACCCTATCGCACGGAATCCGCGATCGCCAAACTCACCTGTTCCGAGAGCGCGTTCAAGGTTGTCGATCGCTCCATGCAGATCCACGGGGGGCTCGGCGTGGCGAAGGACCTGCCGCTGGAGCGCTGGTTCCGAGAGATGCGCATCCGCCGGGTCGGCGAGGGGCCGAGCGAGGTGCAAAAGCACGTGATCGCGCGCGACATTATCGGCGGTTCCTTGCGCTAGGGGGCGGTCATGACCGCGATGGAGCCGCGTTGGCCGCTTGAAGGCGTCAAGGTCCTGGACCTCGGCCAAATCTACAACGGCCCTTATGCCGGGTTTCTGCTAGCGCACGCGGGCGCCGACGTGGTCAAGGTCGAACCGCTCAAGGGCGAGGTTCTGCGTCAGCGGGGCGGTGGCTCGGTGCCGGTGTCCTTCGCCATGCTCAACACCAATAAGCGTGGTCTGGCCATCGATCTTAAAAACGAGAAGGGCAAGGCGCTGTTGATGGATCTCGCGCGCGAGGCCGATGTGCTGCTGGAGAACTTCGCACCGGGCGCGATGGAGCGGCTCGGCCTGGGCGCCGATGCGCTGATGGCCGAGAACCCGCGTCTGATCTATGCCTCCGGAACAGGTTACGGTCTGTCCGGGCCGGCGCGCGACAATCTGGCGATGGACCTGACCGTGCAAGCCGTCGGCGGCGTGATGAGCGTCAACGGCCCGCCCGACGGCCCGCCGCTGAAGGCCGGGCCGGCGATCTGTGATTTCGTCGGCGGCGTGCATCTCTACGCCGGGATCATGACCGCGCTGTTCGAGCGGTCCGTGACCGGTCGGGGACGCTTGGTCGAGGTCGCGATGCAGGA